>WNGK01010896.1_pt1 | contig 12520 bp, 13 predicted proteins | sample 5400601 | NCBI WGS metagenome assembly WNGK01 (sample SAMN13153376, study PRJNA577476) | soil metagenome | isolation source: 60 cm soil or saprolite under Garry oak tree replicate 1 | place: USA:California | collected 2016-06-15 | reverse complement strand
GCAAAACTCGGCAAGAGGCGGCTGACGCGCAATAATCGAATCGGGGCGAAGGATTTGTTGAATCGATGTTGCGCCTTAGTCGCTGTTCTTGAATCAATGTTGCCCGCTCGGGCGCCCAAAATAGTTTTGCAACAGAATCTGCCATGAGCGGACTCTTGCAGTGCAATAGGCCTGCGTTGAAAAGATGTTTGGAACTCATTCGATCACCTCGTCGGCACGCGCGAGCAGGGTGGGAGGCACCTTGAGACCGAGCGCTTTGGCGGTCTTGAGGTTGATGATGAGCTCGTATGTTGTCGGTGCCTGCACCGGCATGTCTGCCGGCTTCTCGCCCTTCAGGATGCGATCGACATAGCTGGCCGCGCGGCGGTAATAGTCGATCGTGTTGGGTCCGTAGGAGATCAGTCCGCCGTCGGCCACATAGTAGCGATAGGGGTAAACGGCGGGCAGGCGGAGGCGGGCCGCAAGCGGGACGAACAGATCGCGATTACCCCCCGTTCCGCCCGGTACGACGATCAGGCCGCCGTTCGCGGAGCGCGCAAACGCCGCGATCCCGCGTTCGATCTCGGTCCTGTCGAGGGAATTGATCGGACGCAACTCCACCCCGAGGGACGACCCTGCCGCCTGGACGACCGCGAACTGGCCGATCCCGGCGGCCTGTGTGGGATCGCGAATGACCGCCACTCGTGTCACGTGGGGCGCGATCTCCTTGAGCAGCTCCAGCCATTTTGCGCTCAAGCTGTATTCGTATGAGTTGAAACCGGTCGCATTGCCGCCCGGGCGCGCCAAGCTCTCCACCAGGCCGCCGCCAACCGGGTCCACGACCTGCACGAACACGATCGGGATGGTGCGCGTCGCCCGCAGAACCGACGTGACGGTGATACTGCCGCCGGTCAAGATGACATCCGGCGCGAGTGCGACCAATTCCGCCGCGTATTTAGGCAGCTGATTGGCATCCCCCTTGGCCGAGCGATAATCGATCCGCACATTGCGACCTGCCGTCCAGCCCAATGCCTGCAGCGCGTGCTCGAACGCCGCCTGGCGGGTTACCACTTCCGGATCATCGTCTGCGAGGAGTTGGAGCACGCCGATGCGCCGCATGCGTTCGCTCTGCTGCGCGCGCGCCGCCAGCGGCCACGCGGCAGCCGCGCCGCCGACAAGCGAAATGAATTCGCGACGCCTCATGGGCGTTCCCCTCCCGCCGAGTGTTCAGCCTTACCACGTTGCTGGCTGGAATGTTGCCCTGTGCATCGCAACAAATTTGACGGTCGATGTGATGCTATGGGTCAAACTCGAGCCCGGACAATTTGGTAGAACTATAACGGCGCTAAGTTGAAGTCCGGCCTGGCGAAATTGTAATAGCTTGGTGCGCGGCGGTGTTCCCAAGCTTCCCTGAGCCAAACTTCAACCCTACTTGACCCCGCGCTCGTGATTTCGGCGCTAACCTTCGGATTGATCGCAAGAGCGGCGGCGATGTCCGCCCGCGCATGAGCCTCATCGCCCTTCCGGCGAAAGACAATGCCGCGCAGGTAAAGCGCGGTGGCGCCTTTTGGATCGATGCTCAAAGACGCATCTTCATCGGCGAGCGCAGCATCGTGGCGGCCCATCTTGAGATGCACGAGGCCGCGCCAAACCAATGCTATGCCGTCATTTGGTCGCAAGTCTAGTGCGCGATTGCAATCCGCTAAAGCGCTCTCCAGCTGGCCGATGGTCGCGCGCGTCATGCAGCGATTCGTGAACGCCAGGGCGTTATCGGGGGCAAGCCGAATCGCCTCATCGAAAATCCTGGATCGCACGATCATATCGACCGAGATTGTCGGACCATAAGCCGCGGTTGACAAATGCCCAGACCAAGCCTGTGCCGCTGCGGTAGCCCGAATCAATGAATGTAGTGCAGGCATCAGCCGCTTTTTCGTAGGAGTCCGTGTCTTTGCCCTCGCACCAACGTATGAATTGCCCCAGCTCCTGCGCAGTCGCGAGGGCTGACTGCCACGCCAGCACCGCGCCAAGCGCCGCCACGCGCCAAATTGGTTTGAATCTCATTGCCTTCCCTCCGGCTGTTTCTCTGCAGGTCTGCTGACGCCTCGGAAAGCGAAATTACTTCCGTGGCCAATTGGCTCGCGATCGGATAGTCCCCTGCGCACCGCATGATGTCGGGGAGTCTCTAAAGTGCGCCGGCCATATAGGCCGGCAGAAAGCCCTCGAACCGCTCGCTCAGCGCCGGACGCCAGCGCCATTTCGGCGACCGCCACCAACAGTCCGCCGTCGGAAACATCGTGGACGGCGGTGGCGACCCCCTCCCCGATCAGGGCCCGGACAAAGTCGCCGTTGCGCCGCTCGATCGCAAGATCCACCGGCGGCGGCGCGCCTTCCTCGCGCCCGGCGATCTCGCGCAAATACATGGACTGCCCGAGCCAGCCCTTGGTCTCGCCGATCAGCAGGATGAGATCGCCCTGTGCCTTGAAAGCGAGGCTCGCGGATTTCTGGAAATCGTCGAGCAGGCCGACGCCGCCGATCGTCGGAGTGGGCAAGATCGCGCGACCGTTGGTCTCGTTGTAGAGGCTGACGTTGCCGGACACGACCGGAAACTCGAGCGCCTTCGCGGCTTCGGCGATGCCGCGGATCGCGCCGACGAGCTGGCCCATGATCTCCGGGCGCTCCGGATTGCCGAAATTGAGATTGTCGGTCAGCGCCAGCGGCTTGGCGCCAACCGCGGTGAGATTGCGCCAGGCTTCCGCCACCGCCTGCTTGCCGCCCTCGAACGGATCGGCCTCGCAATAGCGCGGCGTCACGTCGGTGGTGAGCGCGATGCCCTTGGGCCCCTCCTCGATGCGCAGCACCGCGGCATCCCCGCCCGGCCGCTGCACCGTGTTGCCCAGAATGACGTGGTCGTATTGCTCGAACACCCAGCGCTTCGAGCAGAGGTCCGGCGAGCCGATCAATTTCTCCAGCGCATCGGCAAGCGATGAGGGTGCGGGCACCTGCCCCGGCGCGATGACGGGCTGCTTCGCCGGCTCGGTGAACGGACGCTGATAGACCGGCGCCTCGTCGCCGAGCTCCTTGATCGGCAGGTCGGCCATCACTCGGCCGCCGTAGCGGATGACGAAGCGCTTGGTCGGCGTCGTCTCGCCGATCACGGCGAAATCCAGCCCCCACTTGCGAAAAATTTCCTCGGCCTCGGCTTCCTTCTCCGGCTTGAGCACCATGAGCATGCGCTCCTGGCTCTCCGAGAGCATCATTTCATAGGCGGTCATCCCGGTTTGGCGGCACGGCACCTTGTCGAGATCGAGCGTCACGCCGAGGTTGCCCTTCGCGCCCATCTCGGCGGCCGAGCAAGTCAGCCCCGCCGCGCCCATGTCCTGGATCGCGACGACGCAATCCTTCGCCATGATCTCCAGGCACGCTTCGAGCAGCAGCTTCTCGGAGAACGGATCGCCGACCTGCACGGTCGGCCGCTTCTCCTGCGAGTCGGCGCCGAACTCGGCCGACGCCATGCTGGCGCCGTGGATGCCGTCGCGCCCGGTTTTCGACCCGAGATAGACGATCGGCTTTCCCACACCGCTCGCCGCGGCGTAAAAAATCTTGTCCGCGGGCGCGAGCCCGACCGCCATGGCGTTGACCAGGCAATTGCCGTCGTAGCGCCGATCGAAACCCACCGAGCCGCCGACCGTCGGCACGCCGAAGCTGTTGCCGTAGCCGCCGATGCCGGCGACCACGCCGGCGACGAGATGGCGGGTGCGCGGATGCGCCGGGTCGCCGAAGCGCAGGAAGTTCAGGCACGCGATCGGGCGCGCCCCCATGGTGAACACGTCGCGCAGGATGCCGCCGACCCCGGTCGCCGCGCCCTGATAGGGCTCGATGTAGCTCGGATGGTTGTGGCTCTCCATCTTGAAGACGAGCGCGAGGTTGTCGCCGATCGCGATCACGCCCGCGTTCTCGCCGGGCCCCTGGATCACCCACGGCGCCTCGGTGGGCAGCGCCTTGAGGTGAACCTTGGAGGACTTGTACGAGCAGTGCTCGTTCCACATGGCCGAGAAGATGCCGAGCTCGGTCAGGGTGGGCTCGCGGCCGATCAGTTCGAGAATTCGCGCGTACTCCTCCGGCGTCAGGCCGTGCTCGGCGACGAGCTCCGCGGTGATCTTGGGCTCGGTGGGGAGCGGCGATGGTTCGGGAATCGCGGGTTGCTGCATCAGCAAGTTCGGTTCGGCCCTTTGCTCGGATTCTCGTCTGCTAGCTATGCGGCCTGGGCGAAATGCGCCACCAGCCCGGCGAAGAACCCGCGCCCGTCGGTCGAGCCGATCACGGATTCCACGTGGTTTTCCGGATGCGGCATCAATCCGAGCACGTTGAGCTTCTCCGAGAGCACGCCCGCGATGGCATTGGTGGAGCCGTTGACGTTCCATGCCTCGTTGCGCGAACCGTCCGGAGCGGTGTAGCGGAACAGCACCCGCCCCTCGTTCTCGAGCCGCGCGATCGTGGCGGGGCTGGCGAAATAGCTGCCCTCCCCGTGAGCGATTGGCACGCGGATCACCTGGCCGGCATTGTAGCCGCGGGTGAACGGCGTGTCGGAGCGCTCGATGCGCAGGCACACTTCCCGGCACAAAAACTTGAGCCTGGAATTGCGCAGCAGCACGCCGGGCAGCAATTCCGCCTCGCACAGGATCTGGAACCCGTTGCAGATGCCGATCGCGAGGCCCCCCCTGCGGACATGGCCGCGCACCGCTGCCATGATGGGCGCGTGCGTGGCGATCGCGCCGCAGCGCAGGTAATCCCCATACGAGAATCCGCCTGGAAGCACGACCAGGTCGGTGCCGGCGGGCAGCTCGGTCTCGGCGTGAAAGACCATGGCGGGCTCGTGCCCGGAGATCAGCTTGAGCGCACGGGCAACATCCCGCTCGCGGTTCGAACCGGGAAAAATGAGGACGGCGGATTTCATGACCGTGGAAGCATTCGTCTCAACGCAAATTGGCGAGAATGGTCCGCGGCAGCAAGTCCACGATATTCGCATCCGAGGCAGCTGGGGGGCGCTCGGAGATCAAGATCGTCACCAGGGCTTCGCAGTCCTTGGCGACGACGAGCGAGACCGCGCGCCGGGAAGGCGCCTCGGCGCTGTCGATCGCGAACGAGCGCACGCGTCCCGACATGTCGCCGAGCGCGATCGCCCGCCCCGCTCCCAGCGGCCGCGACGCGCCGCCCAAAAATTCGAAATCGGTCAGCCGATCGACTTCCGCATCGTCCGCTATCCCCTGGAAGCAGTTGCAGAAGCCGCGCTTGACGCGGACGAAGAGCCGCGCGTCGAGCCCGCAACCCTCGTTCGCGCATTGGAACGCCTGTCCGGTGCCCCATTCGTCGAGCAGAAACGGCCAGCTCACCTCGGTCCAGGCCGGCTCCGGGCTTCCGGCTCCGGACCGCACCGAAGATCCGGCCGCCCCCGCCAAGCCGATCAGCGAGAAGGCGAGCAGCAGCCGTGCGGCGCGCGGAAAATTCATCCCCCCACCTCGATGCGGTAATTCTCGATGATGGGATTGGCCAAAAGCTTCTCGGCGGCGTCCTTGAGCGCGCTCTCGGCCCGCCCGACGTCCTCGCCCTCGAGCTCGATGTCGAACACCTTGCCCTGGCGCACGCTGGCGACGCCGGCGATGCCCAGCGCCTTAAGCGCGCCTTCGATCGCCTTGCCCTGCGGGTCGAGCACGCCGGATTTCAAGGTTACGGTGACGCGAGCCTTCATGCTGATTTGTCGAGCTCCCGTTCTACTGGACTAACGGTTGTCGCCCTTAAGCGCCCGGTGAACGTCCTCCACCGACCAATGCGGCGGCACATAGACGCGCCTTTCAGGTGGAAGTAAATGCTCCAGTATCTGAGGATCCGGAGCCGGCTTATAGAGTTCCAATCCGATCACTGATTCCACGTCGGCAAGATCGCCCATAGACACTTCCGTTCCGCCAGCTGCGTGCAGGATGCCGAACAACGAAACACATCCGTCCGCAACGGCCGATGCAATTACATGCCCCATGTGGCCATCCTTAAATTCGATGTGGACAGTACGGGCACGACCCTCGCGTCCAGCGAAAAAAGCCCGAACGGGTTCACTATCCATATGAAATTTTGCCCCTGAAATCTGGAATGGAAAGGGCCACATCGCCATGGGGACCGAATCGACAGAGAGGAGTTCTTCAAGATCGCGCTTGGATGGATCGGAAACTCCCAGCCAGAGCACGGCCCGGGCCAATTGGCCCGCCCGACAAGCTTCACAGACGGCTTCACCCGTCGCGTGCCAGCCTAGGTCCCCGAGCTTCCATCTCGGATCATGGCTGGCGATGCGGGCGCCGTGCAGGCCATCGCTCTCAAGCCACTCGGTGAAATACGCCCCGCTTTTATACCATCGGCAAGGGGCCCCGGCTGCGTCTACCAACGGGGGAAAGAAGGCGCAGGTCACGACCACAGCCAATACATGCCGTAAACGTGGTGCAGCCCTGCCCATGCGCGCCAATCTGCGAAAACCCACAGGAGCCGCGCGGCCCCCCGAGAGGTAAGTCTGCGCCCCCGGGCTCAGCCCTTGACCAGGATCGGCCCGATGCCTTGCGGGCGCTCGTTCTCGCTCATGATGCCGAGGCGCTTGGCGACTTCCGTATAGGCCTCGAGCAGCCCGCCGAGGTCGCGGCGGAAGCGATCCTTGTCGAGCTTCTCGCTCGACTTGATGTCCCACAGCCGGCAGGAATCCGGCGAGATCTCGTCGGCCACGACGATGCGCATCATCTCGTTTTCCCACAGCCGGCCGCATTCCATCTTGAAATCGACGAGCCTGATGCCGACCCCGAGGAAGAGCCCGGAGAGGAAATCGTTGACCCGGATGGCGAGCGCCATGATGTCGTCGATCTCCTGGGGCGTCGCCCAGCCGAAGGCGGTGATGTGCTCCTCCGATACCATCGGATCGCCGAGCGCGTCGTTCTTGTAATAGAACTCGATGATCGAGCGCGGCAGCTGGGTACCTTCCTCGATGCCGAGCCGCTGGCTCAGCGAGCCGGCCGCGACATTTCGCACCACCACTTCCAGCGGGATGATCTCGACCTCGCGGATCAGCTGCTCGCGCATGTTGAGCCGGCGGATGAAATGGGTGGGCACGCCGATGTCGTTGAGGTGCTGGAACAGGTACTCCGAGATCCGGTTGTTGAGCACGCCCTTGCCTTCGATCACTTCATGCTTTTTCGCATTGAAGGCGGTCGCATCGTCCTTGAAATGCTGGATCAGCGTTCCCGGCTCGGGGCCCTCATAGAGGACCTTCGCCTTGCCTTCATAGATGCGGCGGCGGCGGCTCATCGGTGTGTACCGTGGCTTGAGGAAATCCATATGGTGCCGGGGCTCCAGTGAGGCTACGAGGTCCGCGGCGGAGGACCGGGCGGCGCGACTCAAGGGCTGCTGCCCGACCGCTCGGGCAACCTAGCCGATGATCCTCGGGAGCACAATCGCGCCCGCCGGTTCTCCCCGGGGGCCGTCCGCGAGCCGAGTTGATTTGGGGATTCCAACGCTTTATGCAAGCCGCTCACCCATCGTGCGACCGCACGCGAGGTCCGGCATGCCCACCACCTTCGACAAGCGCGAGGAGGAGTTCGAAAGACGCTTCGCGCACGACGAGGAGCTGCGGTTCAAGTCGATCGCCCGGCGCAACAAGATGCTCGGCCTGTGGGCGGCGGAGAAGCTCGGCCTCTCCGGCGCGGATGCCGATGCCTATGCCCGCGAAGTGGTGATGACCGAGTACGCCGAGGGCGACCACGACGTGTTCGGCAAGATCCGGCGCGACTTCGACGACAAGGGCGTCGCCCAGTCCGATCACCAGATTCGCCGCACCATGAACGAGCTGCTGGAACAGGCGATCAAGCAGGTCCAGCAGACCGGCTGACGCGCGGCGCGGCGGCGCGCGCCGATCACGGATTCGCGATCAGGATCGCACCGACGCGCTTCCCGCCGCGATGATCGACGCGAGCTCGTCGAGCAATTTCGCGGCGTCGCGCTCGGCTTCGGCGGCGCCGATCTCGATCACCCGATAGCCGCGCTCCGCGAGCCAAGCGCGTTTGGCTCCTCTCGCCTGTGCCGCCTCGGCGCTCTCCTCGTCCGGCTTGAGATCGAGCACGACGCGCAGCGGGAACGACACGAAGTCGGTGATATGCGGGCCGACCGGCACCTGGCGCTTGAAGCCCGATCCGGCGAAGCGGCGGTCGTTGGCGAGCGCGGTCCAGAACGCGCGCTCGGCCTCGGTGGGATTGCGGCGGAGCAGCCGCGCGAGGCCCCGCACCGGCCCGCGTTCGGACGGGACGCGGCCTTGCCCATGCTCGACGAGCAGCGCGCGCAGCATTTCCGCTTCCTCGCCGCTGAGCACGCCGCCGCGCGCCGGGCCCTTGCGGCCCTCGGCAATGGCGAGGATCACGCCGTGCAGCGTGCGAATGTCCTGCTGCGTCGCCTGCATGCGCAGAAAAATGTTGCGCAGATTGACGGCCATGGTCTCGCGCTTTTCCGGCGGGCGGAAGAACTCGACCTTCTCGAGCTCGCGTTCGAGATCGGCAAAGAACGCCAGCAGCTGTTGCTTGGCCGCGGCCGGCGATTTTTGCGGCATGTGAAACGGCAGCGCGCCCGCGGTCTTCCGCTTGAACCATTCGTAGCCGACGACGAGCACGGCCTGGGCGAGATTGAGCGAGGCGAACGCCGGATTGACCGGCAAGGTGAGGATGCGATCGGCGAGCCCGACCTCCTCGTTCTCGAGCCCGTTGCGCTCGCGGCCGAACACCACCGCGACCGTTTCACCCGCCGCGATCCGCGGCGCCATCTCGCGTGCCGCCTGCTCGGGGCTGATGACCGGCTTTGCCTGGTGGTGCTCGCGCGCGGTCGCGGCGAGCACCAGCGTGCAGTCGGAGATCGCGCCTGCGAGCGTGTCGAACCGCGCGGCGGCCTCGAGCACGCGGTCGGCGCCCGAGGCCGCCGCCCGCGCGCGCGGGCTCAAATGATCCTCGCGGGGATTGACGAGGCGCAGCCGCTCCAGGCCGAAATTCGCCATGGCGCGCGCCGTGGTCCCGACGTTCTCGGCGAGCTGCGGCTCGACCAGGATCACGACCGGACCGCCGGCCTCGGTCCAGTCCTTGGTCTTGTCGGTCCCGGCTCCGGGCATGGCGGCTCCAGCGTCGAAGTTTTCGGCCCGATGTAACGTTTCCGGCGGCCCCTGCCCACCCCGTTTCGCGGCGGTGAGGCCCGCTTGCAGGACCGCTTCGGCCGGGTCATAAGAACGCCGCCTCGCCGCCCCGCCGCCCGCCGCCCCGTTCGCGCCGCCCGCGCCGTCGACGCTCGGTCCGGCGCCATGCTTGAAGGTCCTGCGCTCCATGCCGAAGATCAAGGTTGCCAATCCGGTCGTCGAGCTCGACGGCGACGAGATGACCCGGATCATCTGGAAATCGATCAAGGACAAGCTGATCCTTCCCTATCTCGATATCGAGCTCGTCTATTTCGATCTCGGCATCGAGCACCGCGACGCGACGGACGATCAGGTGACGATCGACGCCGCCGAGGCGATCAAGCGGGTGGGCGTCGGCGTCAAATGCGCCACCATCACCCCGGACGAGGCGCGGGTGCACGAGTTCAAGCTCAAGAAGATGTGGCGTTCGCCGAACGGCACCATCCGCAACATCATCGGCGGCGTGATTTTCCGCGAGCCGATCATCTGCCGCAACGTGCCCCGCCTGGTCCCGGGTTGGACCCAGCCGATCGTGATCGGCCGCCATGCCTACGGCGACCAGTACCGCGCCACCGATTTCCGCGTTCCCGGCAAGGGCAGGCTCACCCTCACGTTCGTCGGCGAGGACGGCAACAAAATCGAGCGCGAAGTGTTCGCCTTCCCGGGCGGCGGCGTCGCGCTCGCCATGTACAACCTCGACGATTCGATCCGGGATTTCGCGCGCGCCTCGCTCAATTACGGGCTCGCCCGCAACTACCCGGTCTATCTGTCGACCAAGAACACCATCCTCAAAGCCTACGACGGGCGTTTCAAGGACCTGTTCCAGGAAGTGTTCGACAAGGAGTTCAAGGCCGAGTTCGACCAGCGCAAGCTCGTCTACGAGCACCGGCTGATCGACGACATGGTCGCCGCCGCGCTCAAATGGTCGGGCGGATACGTATGGGCCTGCAAGAACTACGATGGCGACGTGCAGTCGGACACGGTCGCGCAGGGCTTCGGCTCGCTCGGCCTGATGACCTCGGTGCTGATGACGCCGGACGGCAAGACCGTGGAGGCCGAGGCCGCGCACGGCACCGTCACGCGCCACTATCGCGAGCATCAGAAAGGCAACGAGACTTCGACCAATTCCATCGCCTCGATCTTCGCCTGGACCCGCGGGCTCGCCCACAGCGCCAAACTCGACGGCAATGCGGGGCTCGGCGCCTTCGCGGCCAAGCTGGAGAAAGTGTGCGTCGATACCGTGGAGGCGGGCTTCATGACCAAGGACCTGGCGCTGCTGGTGGGCGCCGACCAGAAGTGGCTGTCCACCGAAGGCTTCCTCGACAAGGTCGCCGCGAACCTCCAGCATGCGATGCGGTAACTTGCCCCTCGCGCTGCCCGGCGCCCGATCACGGAACCGACTCAATCGGCCCGCACAAGATCCGGTGGATTCGGCGGCCAACGAGAGGATGCCGAACGGCCCCGTCGGTGCAATATTGGCGGCGCTGGGGCGATTCGAGGCGATTGGGTAAGGAGGCGGCTTTGGCGGCAAAGACCCGTCCGTCGGCGCTGATGATCGCTCCGACCGCGGTTCTGCTGATCGCGTCCGCGTTCCTGATTTTCGTGTCCTCGCATCGGTTGCGCAGCAGCCGCGATCTCGTCGTCCACACCCACGAGGTGATCAGCACGGCCCGGCTGCTGTTCTCCGGCATCCAGGACGCCGAGACCGGCGAGCGCGGCTACGTCATCAGCCAGCAGCCCGAATATCTCCAGCCCTATCGCGAAGCGAGGGCGCGCATTCCGCAGCTTGTGGAGAAATTGCGGGAGCTCACGCGCGAAAATCCGGCACAGCAGAAGCGCCTGGCCGAGCTTTCCCGGCGGATCGACAACAAGCTTGCGGCGCTCGCGAGCACGATCGAGGCGCTGGACCAATCCGGCTTCGAGGCGGCGCGTTCCGAGCTCATGACCGCGGCGGGCCGGGAATCCATGCTGGCGATCCGGCGCACCACCGACGGGCTGATCGCGGACGAGCAGGAGCTGCTCGCCTTGCGCACCGCCGCAGCCGACGAGACGGAATGGCGAACCCTGATGGTGGCGATGGCGACCATGCTGGCGGCGCTGTTTGCGCTGGCGATCGCGCAATTGCTGCTGGTTCGCCGCAACAGCCAGCTGCGTCGGGCGCAGGCCGACGCCGCTCTCAAAGCCAGATTGCTGCAGGCGACGCTCGACCATACCCGCGAGGGCATTGCCGCGTGGGATGCGGGCTGTTTTCGAGCATCGACGTGACGCGCCGCGTGCAGGCTGAGGAAGTCGCCGCGCAGGCCCAGCGGATGGAGGCGATCGGGCATCTCACCGGCGGCATCGCCCATGATTTCAACAATCTCCTGCAGATCATCCGCAGCAACCTCGATCTGCTGGCCCCGCACGTCGCCGGGGATGCCAAGGCCGCCGATCGCGTGGTCAAGGCGATTGCCGGAACCGAGCGCGCCGCCAAGCTCACCCGCCAGCTCCTGGCGTTTGCGCGCCGCCAGCCGCTCGAGCCGCGCGTGGTCAATCTCGGCCGGATGATGACCGACATGGCGGACCTGCTTCGCCGCACGCTCGGCGAGCGCATCGAGGTCGCGACCGTCATCGCCGACGGGCTGTGGAACACGCTGGCCGATCCGGCGCAGATCGAGAACGCGGTGCTCAACCTCGCCATCAACGCCCGCGACGCGATGCCGGACGGAGGCAAGCTGACGATCGAATTGGCCAATGCCATGCTCGACGCAGCCTATGCGGGGCAGCAAGCCGAGGTCGCGCCCGGCCCTTACGTCATGCTTGCGGTGACCGATACCGGGACCGGCATGACGCCCGAGGTGAAGGCGCGCGCCTTCGAGCCGTTCTTCACCACCAAGCCCGAGGGCCAGGGCACCGGACTGGGCTTGCCGCAGGTCTACGGCTTCGTGCGGCAGAGCGGCGGCCAGATCCGCATCTACAGCGAGCTCGGCCACGGCACCTCGGTGAAGATCTACCTGCCGCGCGCCGCGCAAGCGCCGGAATGGGCGGGCGCGGAGCCGTTGCAGCCGGTCGAAGGCGGCAGCGAGACGATCCTCGTGGTCGAGGACGATCCCGCGGTTCGCGCCGGTGCGGTCGAGGTGCTCGGCAGCCTCGGCTACCGCGTGCTGCAGGCGGCAAACGCCGATCAGGCGCTCGAGATTCTCCGAAGCTCCGCCGCGGTCGATCTGCTGTTCAGCGACGTGGTGATGCCCGGCTCGATCAAGGCGGACGAACTCGGGCGGCGCGCCCGAAAAATTTTTCCGCGCATCGTCGTGCTGTTCACGTCCG
>WNGK01019992.1_pt1 | contig 12522 bp, 16 predicted proteins | sample 5400601 | NCBI WGS metagenome assembly WNGK01 (sample SAMN13153376, study PRJNA577476) | soil metagenome | isolation source: 60 cm soil or saprolite under Garry oak tree replicate 1 | place: USA:California | collected 2016-06-15 | reverse complement strand
CATCCACTCAAGCTCGACAAGGAAGCTCAGGAAGTCACAGCCCGCATGCGTGCCATCGAGGCCATGTTCGCCTCCAACGGCCTTACCACACATCTGACCGACGCGCGGGCAGGACTCGACCTGACCGCCGTACTCAGCCCTTCGGGCAAGCGTGAAGCAGAGATCTGGGTGGACGAGAACGGCTACGTCGAGCTGCGCTACTGGAGCCCGGAAGGCTCCACAGCAGAACAGGTCGCAACTGTCGCACTCCGCGCTCTGTGTGCCGTAACCGGCGCGACTGCTGCGGACTTCGCGCGGCGCGCGGCGGTCTAGAAGATCAGCGCGTGAGCGCTCAAAACGCCCCTCGGCAAGGCTGGCGGTGCTCCTCGATGAGCACCCGTTCCCACAGCCTTGCCGGGGGGTTCGTCTGTCGCGCTAAGGACATGGGGACAAAGGCTAGACGAACTAGCACTGTTCAGTGCATCAGGTCGACCGCGAGCCGCACCTTCACCACGGCACGCCAGTTCGCGGGTTCCCGTGGGCGTAAATCAAGGGCTTTATAGTCAAGATATACAAAGCGTCAGGTAAGCTTGAATCCGCCGTCGCAGAACCAGCTACTTGCCGCCAAAGCCTCAAACATCGCAGTCTCCCAGCTATTCAAACTGGAATTTCGGTAACTTCGCGCATCATCCGACACCCGGTATTGAACAGCATCAGCACCCCCTATAGCATGCAGGTCGCTCAACAGGAGCCGAAGATTGCTGAGCATTCGGGCCGCCTGGAAGGCATATAGCCTGTTCAGGGCAAGCAGTTCGAAATGTGACTTGAGTCGATCGCCAAGAGCACTAGACCATGTGGCGGGCGCTACCGGATAGAATCTTACGCTCGCCGGATGTTGCTCAACAACGCGTGCGTAGAGCCACCGATCATCTTCGATGTTGTCGAAGTATGGGTGAATGGTTGAAGCCGTACCAGCCAGCTTAGTCTTGTTACAATCTGAGCATGACGGAATTAGGTTCAGCGGATTGACGCTCAGCGCAGGATACGTTGACTTAGGCAGATAATGATCCAGCGTCATCACGTCTCGGTGCCCACACAATGGACAAGTGCCACGTTTCGCACCCGCTCTGAGTACGTCGTAAATGACGCGGCCGGGCGCCCCCTTCGGTACCATCTTCTGTCTATAGAGCCAGACCATCTCGTCGCTTGTCACATTGGGCAACTCGAAGTTCTTAGGTTTAGTATTCCCGAACTCGCCAAGGCCAGCTGCAGCCCTGAACAGGGTATCTGCGACAACGACTGCCGATTCCGACACATCAAAGCGCCTTTTAAGCCCGCTATCCATCACGCTGCCCGTACATTTCCGATATGCCACAAGCACAGTGGTGCTTGGTTTCGCTATGCGCCACATTAGGGCTGCGACTCACTGTCGCGAGTGGTCACGAACGCCTGCAGCAGGGCGCGAGCCTCGCTACCAAGGTGCGCACTGAATTCGTTGAGAACATCATCATATGTCTTCCCTGGACTTACGCTTTCTTCCAAGAGTTTATGGAAGCCTGATTTTGTGATCTCGAGTCCGAATACCTCTTGGGTCAGGATTCCGGCGTTCTCACCGAAAGTTTCGATCTCAGGTCTCTCTGCGGAGACCTCTTCACCGAAGCGCCGCAACTTCCAAACACAATTATTCGGAACTTCTTGTAGCACGACCGGTGAATGGGTAGCTATTATCGCTACACCATTCCTGTCAATCAGCAGATACGAGAGTGCTCGGATAAACGCTGCGAGCAGAGGCGGATGCAGGTGCGACTCCGGTTCGTCCACCAGGACCAATGATCGCTCCTCTAGAGTCTCAACTAGGCGGGTCATTGTAAGCAAGACAATCTTGTGACCAGAACTCAGGTCCCTGAACAACTGTCGGGCGTCCGATCGGAGGTGTGCTTCGTCAAACTCTGAGTCGGCGATATCAGCAACTCGCGAGTCAGCGAATATGGGGTCGCTTTCTAGCATCTCCATGGCCCTCTGCCACCTTCGGAGACGCTTCTGTTGGATACAGGCGCTGACGCTCGCGCCGAACTCTTGGGCAAGAGTCGAAATATCTTTTGGCGGAAGCGTCTGCTTCTTTTCGCTAGCAGAGCGCGGTATGCGCTTCAAGCCAATATATTTGTACAGTATTCTAGTTGACCGATTTTGCGGCGTGCTCAGAGGCTCGAAATTGTCGAACGCGCTGAATGCGACGGACACTACGTTCGCGAAGAGGTTCTCGGCGGGCGCGGAGATGTAGTCGTTTGGAGCGTACGAAGTTATGCGCCCGATGGAGCCGTCCAATTCTTCTGAAACTAGTATCCGTGCAATGTTCTGAAGTAGATAAGACTTTCCTACACCGTTGCTACCTATGACGACGTGCACATTAGTTGGAGGCTGAGAATTAGGCCTTACTTCAAACGACAGTTCGGCGGGCCGGCACTCGGTGCGCTTGGCCGGATATACATATTTGAAGCTAAAGTCTGATGTCCGCTCTCCTCCGGTGGCCATGCGACGGAATTGATTCTGTACTGTTGCGACAGACACAGACCTGAGCAGGGATTTACCGGTAACTTGTTCGAGTAGTGCTTTTTCGAACAAGTCTTGATCAAGTGCGATATCATTGAGGTCTGTGAGAATCGCTTGCCGCTTGCTCGGTCCGAGTTCAATGAGGTTGGCGTAATAAGAGTCATCTTGGCCCAGAGAGAAATGTCTTTGGCTCAGCTTGTGAAAGAAATCGGGAATATCAACAGAACCTCCATTACCCATGCGGAATTGGCCAATTTTTACTACACCAATCTCCGATGTGTCCCCTTTAGCGTCTAGGTACATCAAGAGGAATTGAGTTTTAAAGCCATAATCATCCCATTTATCTCTGATGAGATAAGCGGCGTCCTGATTCGGGCGTCTTGGGATCTGCATGCCCCGCTCAAGGACGTAAAACCTCATGATCAACCCCTAAGACGTCTCGATGCCGAAGAGTGCGCCTGGCTGCTGAGGCTCCTGTGGAGGACGAGATGGTTTGATGCGGCCATTATAGAGCGTATGACTACTTCGACGGCACGGAAAGGGCATGTGCGGCTTCATGCTCGCCCCGGAGGAGTGTCCTTGGGGGACCAGATGAGTTGCCGTCCGCTGGTCCACGCACCTAATCGTGCGTCTTCGGGCGGCCCGTAGTGCGCAGATTCAATCAGCGCATGGCCAGAACCTGCAGGTCAGCGTGGCGTGCTCGCCGAGAGTCCATGATCGCGAGCCAAGTCAGATCATGCCGCGCGGTCCCCGTGAATGAGCAACGAGGCTGTTGAGCGCGTCAAGTTAGATCCGATCACCTGGGCTGAGTCGGGCGTGTGCGTTGTGAGCGCGCGAGATGCCACGGGCTTCGGTGTACTCGCGGACCATGTCGTACGTCTTCCAGCCAGTGATGTGCATGAGATCATCAGTCGAACCGCCAGCGGCAAGCCAGCTATCGGCGAATGATCGGCGGAAGCGGTGCGGGTGGACATTCTGAACTCCGGCCTGATCACCGCGACGCGTGAGCATGGCGCGAATTCCGGAGTCGGTAAGGTGCGCGAGATTGTGCCCTTGCTTGCCAAGCCAAAGCCATGGTGACGAAGCGCTTGAATGACGCGATCGGCCGCGGAGGTATCTGTCGAGTGCTACCGCAGCTTTCTTGCCGACCGGCACCCAGGTTTCGTTACCGCCCTTCAAACGTACCCGCAGCTTGCGCTGTGTCAGGTAGACGTCGTTGCGATCGTGGTCGTCTGGGTCATACCGCAGATTCGCGAGGCTTGAGACCCGCATCCCGGTGTCAATCAAGATCCGCATAATTGCCGTGTCACGGCGATCTTCGAAGGTTGCTCCGCTGCTGGTCTTGAGGAGCGCCACGAGTTCGTTGTCCTCGAAGAACTGCTTGGCCTTCTTGGTGACCTTCGGAGCATCGATGCGAGTCATCGGACTGGGATTCATCCGCTCGCCTTCGCGAGCGAGCCAGCCGAAGTAGACGCGGAGGTTGCGGAAGTGAACAGCGGCCGACGCGGGGGAGGTCCGCTGCTCCTCAGCGAGCAGGAAGGCGCGGATGTGCTCAGCGTCCACCCGCTCCGCATCGGTGGGCATGTCCTGAGCGACCAGGAAGGCTTGCAGCGCCTTCACTGAGTCGAGGTAGGAACGGACCGTCTTGGGGCTCTTGTTCGCCGCTTCGAGTGACAACTGCCATGACGTGACGAACGCTGCGATGCTGACGCCGGCTGCTGTCACAGTGCTCGCGCGGCGTTCCCTGCTGCGCCGAGCCTGCTGCATGCTCGTGACGGACATGGGTACCTCCGGTCCATCCGGTGCGGCCGACTCCCTGGTGCTCTACCCTTGAGGGGTACGGGTGAGCGACTTCGAGAGCGAATCAGATGCTCAATCAGCGCTCGTAGCTCAACGGATAGAGCATCTGACTACGGATCAGAAGGTTGGGGGTTCGAGTCCCTCCGAGCGCGCCACCGCAGCCGCAGGTCAGGGTCATGATCAGGTCGTGAGAGATCAGCCTGACGATGCGCTAGGGCTGTTGCCTCTCACAATTTCTCACAGCTGCTAGGCGATCTTGTGTATCCGGGCGAGTGCTCGGCGGCCCTGGTCCAGGTCGTCGTCGCTCGCATGGACGTAGGTCCGCTGGGGGTCGTATGCCTGGACTCATGGCTAAAGGCTAGGGCATGACTTGTCAAGTCTGCGCTGACGCAAGCAGATGATAGATCAGTGAGAGTTGGCCTACTTGAAGGCGTAGGCGTCTTTGAGCTGGTGCCTCTGGCCCGGCAGCACCAGGTCACTGACCTGGATCGGCTGTCCCGTGGCGTCGTACGCAGTGACCACGACGTTGAGCACCGGACAATCCGCGCCGATCCCAAGGAGGGTGGCTTCCTCTCCAGCCGGAAGCCGCGCGGTGATCTGCTCGACCGCGTGATCGAGTCGGATCTTCCTTCGCGCGTACAAGTGATGGCGGATGCTCTCGCCCAGGAGGTCCGGCGACGCCAGGTCGGTGCCAGCGGTCAGGTCGAGTGGCAGCCACGCGGAGGCTAGCTCTACCCGCTCGCCCTCGTCGGTCAGCAGGCGCTGCCGTACGAAGGCCCTCGATCCAGGCTGAAGGCGCAAAAGGGCCGTGATGTGCGGGGGCGCCAGCTTGACCCCGGCCTGAACCAGTTCACCAGGCAGCTCAGCTTCGCGGACTTCGAGAACACCATGCGCGGGCCGCGTGCGCTCGGCGTCGGCGAACGCGCGGCGACCCCGGACGAAGCTGCCCTTGCCCTGCTGGGTCTCGATCCACTCGTCCTGGCGCAAGGTGGCGAGCGACCGGACGATCGTCGGCCGCGAGACGCCGAACTCGAGGGCGAGCTGATGCTCCGAAGGGAGAAGCGTGCCCGCAGGGTAGATACCGCGCTCGATCCTGCTCTTGATCTCGTCGACCACCTGCGCGTACTTAGGCGTGTCGTCGTCTGCCATGATCGCCCTGCCCGGCTATGGACTGCTGTATTATCAGGCAAGCCTAGCGGTGTCAGCCTAAGTTGTCACGCATCTCTCCGCACGGTCGCTGGTCGTTGCGTTGCTGACTCAGTGCCAGCGTGGGAGGCACCTTGTGCACCGGCGGCGACGATGAGTAGAGCGGCGATGCGACTGGCCGGCTGATCGCTGGCGTCATGTCCTCGGAGCGCTAGGGCCAGCCTGCCTACGGTGCGAGTCCGGCAACTCGCCTCGCGCTGGCTTTCGAGCCTGGCGACAATCCTTAAGCCCACTCCCGCCAGTTCGGCGAGCCTTCCCTGAGACAAGCCGCGTCGGCGCCGCAACCGCCGCAGCCGGTGGCCGTCGATAACGATATTCCAGTTGTACGCCAATCGCGGGCTCGCGCTGGCCGGAGCCCGTGTTCCGTCAGCGGCGCCCACGGGACCGTCAGGACGTGCGCGATCTTGGCCGCAGCGACAGCGGTATCGTCGATCGCCGCTATCCGCTCAGCCCATGACCACCACAGCCACAAGGAGCCATCTCGGGTCGGTGCGGCGTAGATCGTCTCCTTGAGATGGGACGTTGATTTGTTCACAACGACGACGTTCGGGTGGCGGCTTCTCATCAGGCGGGTCGCGAAACCGCGCTCGGTGAGATCGTCAGCGAGCGCTTCGAGCCCGCCTACCGCTGCCTGATAGCTGGTCATGTCCGTCTCGGTCACCGTCAGCGTCGCTTTCCTCGGAGGCGGGCCAGCCCGCCAGATGAATGCCGGTACCGAGGCAGGCAAGGCAGGTGACGCGACCGCGCTTGTGCGGCCGGTTCTCTGCGCAGCCACCCGCCACCTCGTGCAAGCGCCGATGGGTCAGGTAGAGCCAGCCTCGCCCGCCGCACGAGCGGCATGGGTCCGCGTCGGTTAACGTCATTTCGGCTCCGCACCTCTACGTGATCCTGCTTCGGTTGCGACGCCATGCCTGACCAGGCCGTAAGGTTGCCTTTTCTGGTCACGGCGTCGACCGTGCTCACGCTAGGCGCGGTTCGGTTCACCTACCCGGACTGTCAGTCCGGGTGAACTGCAGGTGCGGACCCTCAGGTCAATAGCCCGATCCGCTCGGCCAGGCCGCGCACCTGAGGCGCATAGGTGGGCCGAGCCCGCTTGAGCAGGCCTTGCACTAGTTCGCGGGCCAGGTTGTTGTACCGCATGTCTTCCCAGCCACGAACGTCGACTACTGGTCTCAAAAGATCGACCGCAACAAACATCGGGACGAGGAGAATGCGCGGAGGCTCGCCGACGCTGGCTGGCTTCTCGTGGTCGTCTGGGAGCATGAAGACCTAGCTGCGGCCAGTACCCGCATCGCTGTCCTTGTCAGAGCTCGCCTGGCGGAAAGATGCAACCAACGACCCGAATCGGGCTAACCGGCGATGGTTCTCCTATCTTTGCCGGAGCGTCCACATAGCGCATTTGACCCAGACGCGCTAGCGTCCAATCTGTGTACTTCAGTCATCAATCCAGCGGTGGGCGCGGCGAGTACGAGATCGCTGGCCGATCTGGCAGCCTAAGCGCCGTCGATCTCGACGACCACGGCATCCGACTCGACCTCGGCGCCCTGGGCGTCAAGGAAACTGACCTAATTGTCAGCCACCAGGGCGGCAAAAGACGGGTCCGGCGTACTTCAAATACCAGCCCTATGATCCAACGCCAGATCGGGTCGCTTCTTCTGCTTCCAGCGAGTACGCGTGATCGAAGCAAGGTCTCTGGTGGCCGACCGGTAGTCATCGAGGGTCGCTACACGATCGACAAGATCGATTTCAGAGTCACTAATCGAACCGATGGGATGGTCACAGTAGCGCCAATAAGACTGGTTCTGACGAGCAGTCCAGTCGACAGCGCGGAAGATATCACTGAGTCGATCGACTTCAAACAGCGCTTGCAACAAGTACAGGCGGTGGAGCGTACTGCAGATAGATTTCCGCCGGGCGTTGCGACAGCGCTTCACGAGCACGCTGAAGCGCTGGCCAGCGAAGTCATCGGAACCAAGTGTGAAGCCGCCATCAGGAAACTTAAAACAGCGATATCGGTTGAACTGCCTCATTTGTACATTCCAGAAACCGATATTCTTCCGGCGCTTTATTCGTTCCTAGGATCTGGAACGCTTCCGCTCGTTGATCCAACCCAAGTCCCTGCCGACGAGGTTGAACTCCGACGAAGATTCACTGCACAGATGAGGATGCAGAAGTCGCGTGGATCAGACGGGGCCAAATTTCGGAAACTGCTCCAGGATGCGTATGACAGCCGCTGCGTATTCTGTGGCCTACGGCTACCGAAGAATGAGGTCTGTGCCTACCCCGGAGTTGACGCCGCGCATATCCTTCCTTGGGCCAAGTACGATCTCGATGTCGTGCAGAATGGGCTCATCCTTTGCAAGCTACATCATTGGGCATTTGATCAACAGGTCTTGGTGCTGACTTACTCAAGTGATCAGTACTTGGTCACACTTCCTCATAGGGCGCGAAATGTCTTCGCTTCTGACCTAGACACATTGGACGAGCTAGAGCGCCATGTGGGATGCATTCCTGACGAGAGGCTTCCGACCGAGTCATCGATGCGACCTGGACTGGCATTCTTGACCGAGCTATACCAGGTCGTACCGCCTGAGCAGATTTAAGCAACCTCGGTCTCCTCGACGAAGGCCCAGTCCGCACATACGTCGGCAATCCTCGTGCCTAGCCATTCAGCGACGTTCACCGTGACGGCGTTGCCACAAGCGTGATAACGAGCTGAGTCGACCTTATCTGGATCGTCTATTCGCCGAGTTGGCATCGTCCAGCCGTCAGGGAATCCTTGAAGCCGCTCAGTTTCAAGCGGCGTAAGACGCCGAACTCTCCCGTCAGGGTACGATACGTAGTTGCGTGACCAGTCAGTTCCCGTATGACGCGCGGATTCGGCGTAGAGACAGTGTGCTAGTTTCTTGACGTATCCCCGCTGAGGATCTCCAACGCTGATCGCAAAGGGGGAAATAGATTTCGCCCCATTCGATCTGCTCTTCTCAGCATACCGCTCGCCGCATTCGGGCTCAAAAAGTACCGCTCCGGCACGGGCTGGATTTCCAAGAGTTCCGACAATGAAGACTCTGGTGCGACTTTGGGGGACGCCGAAGTGTCGACTGTCAAGCACTCTCCACGCCACGCCATACCCGAGGTCGGCCAGCGTCCGGGTGACGATTGCAAAGTCTCGTCCTTCGTGGGAAGAGAGAAGACCCGCAACGTTCTCGATGACAACAACCTTGGGGCGACCCTCATCAAGTAGTCGCGCAAATTCATAGAAGAGACCCGACTGTCGGCCGCGGAGTCCCCTGCGCGGACCCATTCGAGCGAGGGATACGTCCTGGCAGGGAAATCCTCCTGCCCAAACAGTGGCTGGGGGGATGTCATCAACCTCCACCTCCCGGATGTCGGACTTGCGGGGTAGTCCAGGCCAGTGCCGTTCGAGGATCTCGTTGCAGAAGGGGTGAATCTCGCACTGCCAGACCGACTGTAGTCCGGCGCGTTCGAGGCCCAGGTCAAAACCCCCGATACCAGCAAAAAATGATGCAAACGTAAGCGGTGTGACGGAGGAGTTTGATAGCTTCCTAGTTGCTACTTGCACGTACTCCCCTCTCGAAGCTGGCGCTACTCTGTAGTTGATACAGCGTAGCGGACGGCGGTGACAACCGATGGTAGGTCAGGCTGAGTCGAAGTCTGAGCAGGTCAACGTCCGCCTGACAGCCGCAGAACACGACGTCGTGACGGCGCTGGCCTTCCTCGAAGGCACTTCCAGCGCAGAAGTGATTCGCACGGCAGTGTCCGACTTCCTCTCGACGCAAGCGAAGGATCCCGATGTCGTTGCGCTGCTAACCACGCGGGCCACTCGCCGAGCTACGAGAGATGGCACACTGACGCCGATCCGCAAGCGGCCGCGGCAAACGAACTGACCTACTGGGGCGCAACTAGCAGATGTACGCAACTGCCAGGCTTGCCTGTCTGCGCGCACGAGTTCGTAGGCATGTTCGTAGGAGACGATGGCCGCAGCGATGGCGACGCCCCAGGACGACGACTGTAGCTGTGCTTCTGATGAGTCGGTCAGGCACAGCTCGGGCCTCCACTGCCAGGGTCAAGGCTGACGACGACGCGCCGGGCCGAGACCCCTCTCACAGCCGTCTCACAGACTGGCGAGACGGCACCGGACTCAGGCGTCCTCACTGGACACCTGGTGGACCCTGACCTGCGATTACGGATTCCGGCGTACTGGCCGGACGCGCTGCTCTGATCTAGGATCAGAAGGTTGGGGGTTCGAGTCCCTCCGAGCGCGCCAGCTCACAAGCCACTTGCGGTCAGCACCTGCGGACTTCTACTGCCTAAGAGCCTGTTTGGGAACCTCATGCTGCTTGCAGGACGGCTGGCGCGGCCTGTAGCCGGGGTGCCGCCGAGACTGGTGCTGGCGGCGCGGGGGCCTGGCGGCGGGCGATCCGCGCGGCCATGATGTGGATCATGGACCAGTACAGGTAGGTCTCGTGATGGTCGGGCAGCCGCTCGTAGTCGCGGACGCACCTGCGGTGTTTCATGATCCAGCCGAAGGTTCGCTCCACGACCCAGCGGCGGGGCAGGACTTTGAAAGTGTGCAGGTTGTCCGGGCGTTTGACGATCTGCAGGGTGCGGCGCAGCGTGCCTGCCGCCCAGGTGACCAGCTTGCCGGCGTAGCCGCCGTCGGCCCAGACCAGGGTGACGGCGCGGTAGCCGGCGGCCAGCCGCCACAGCAGCGGGCGGGCGCCGTCGCGGTCCTGGACCGACGCGGCGGTGACCACGACGCACAAGATCAGGCCATCACGCCGGCCGCGAGGTGCCGTTTCCTGCCCTCGATCTTCTTCCCGGCATCGTACCCGCGGCTGTCTTTGGCCACGGTGCCGGCGGCCTTGACCGACTGGGAGCCGGTGATCGCGGCGGTCGGCTGCGGGCTCCGGCCGGCCAGGACGCGGACGGCCTCGCGCAGCTGGTCGTGCATCCGCCGGGTGGCGCCGCTGGCCTGCCAGTCCCGGACGTAGCCGTAGACGGTGCGCCAGTGCGGCAGGTCAGCGGGCATCGCCCGCCACACCGGCCCGTTGCGGGTCAGGTAGCGGACCGCGTCGACGATGTCGCGGCGGCAGTAGCTGCCGGGTGAGTCGCCCTGGCCCAGGGTCCAGCCCGGCGCGTGGCACCGCTACTACTACTACTACTGCCGCAACCACGACCCCCTGCGCGCCGGCGGGGAAGACCGCCGCTGCCCCGAACGCAACATCCGCGCCGAGGCGCTCGACGAGGCCGTTGATATGAGTATCCGAGAGATGCAGAATCCGCACGCCCGCACACTACCAACCGCCAGCCGCGGCGCACCGTAAAGAAATAGCGCGGCGAAGCCGCTCCTCCTCCGCCGTAAGCTGCAGAGGTGGAACGTCGCAATTCCGAGCGCGTCAAGCTGAAGGCCGAGCGCGTCAGGGTCAAGCTGAAGGCCGAGCGCGTCAGGCTGAAGGCGACAGACCCCGAGGGCTTGGCCGACGCCTGGGCGATGATCGAAGACCTCTGGAGCGGGACGGTAGCCCGGGCCAGGAAGCTGCCCGAGCCGGCCCTCCACGAGCAGGTCGACGGCGAATGGAGCTTCGTGCAGACGCAGCGTCACCTCGTGCTTGCCACGGACTGCTGGCTGCGGCGGATGGTGAAGGGGATCGCCCGTCCGTACCACCCGTGGGGCCTGGGCGGATCGTGGCTCACCAGTCCTCGCCGCTGGGGCATCGACCCGGACGCCGACCCGTCGCTCGACCAGGTGCTCGATCTGCGCCGGGCGCGCATGGACGAGGTACGCGAAGTGATCGCCAGCGCGACGGCGGAGGATCTGGAGCGGAACTGCGTCCCTCCCGACAGCCCCGGCCACCCGCGGAAAGACGGCACCGTGCTGAAGTGCCTGCATGTGGTCCTCAAGGAGGAGTGGCAGCACCATCGGTACGCGGTGCGGGACCTTGAGGTGCTCGAGAAGCGGCCCCGCTGATTGGCCCGTGGGTCCCGGACTTGCCTGAAAGGAAGCGGTCTGTACGCGGTACGGGCGGGCCGGATTTTGGCCGCACGACGGTGCTCAACGTTGACCGCCAGTGCCCGACACCGAACAGCGTCCCCGCAGGTCTTGCCACAGATGGCCTGACCGTTGAGGCCTTTCCCGGTGGCGGACGGGCCCTTTGCTAGCGCGGACGCTAATAGCGGCTAGCCAGCGGAGACGATCACGCGGGCAAAGATGTCCGTCGCCTCGGCCAGCTTGTCGCTGATCACGTGGTCGTACACGTGCAGCGTGATCCAGGGTCGGCATGCCGAGCCCGGGCGGCGACACTCAATGCTGACGGTGCGGGACCGGCCGCTTTGCTCTCTCGCCCGGTATTCGACCGTGGTACCGGGGTGCAGGCCCCAACGGATCAGCTGACGTCGTCGTTGTACTAAGGGAGGGTTCATCACCAGGGAGCGGCATGGAGAGCTGGAAGCAGACGCTAGCTGAGCTGTCCCGAGACCGGCTCGCGTCCCTCAAGCGCCAGGCGTTCCTGTTGTGCGGGAACGACGGCCAGGCCGAAGACCTGGTCCAGGATGCACTGGTCCGGGCCTTCGCCCGGCCCATGCGCACCCCCCGGCCCGGCGCGGCGGAGGCCTACGTTCGTGTGATCATGGTGAACCTGTTCATCGACGGGGCTCGCAGGCGATCACGCTGGAACCGGACAGCGCCACTGCTCAAAGGCACCGAGACAGTCACCGACCTCGCCGACCAGGTGCTCGACCGGGACGTCATGCTGACAGCACTCAACGCTCTGTCCCCGCGGCAGCGCGCGTGCGTGATGCTGCGTTACTACCAGGACATGCCCGTAGCACAAGTCGCGGCGGCACTGGGCATAGGGGAAGGAACGGTCAAGCGGTACCTGAGCGAGGCGATGACCCGGCTGGCCGCGCGGCTGTCCCCCGCGGAGAGCGAGTAAACGGAAGGGCGAAACAGATGGTCCTTGATGA
>WNGK01014861.1_pt1 | contig 12524 bp, 9 predicted proteins | sample 5400601 | NCBI WGS metagenome assembly WNGK01 (sample SAMN13153376, study PRJNA577476) | soil metagenome | isolation source: 60 cm soil or saprolite under Garry oak tree replicate 1 | place: USA:California | collected 2016-06-15 | reverse complement strand
CGAAGAGCACATCGGTGCGCAGCGCCGCCGTCGCCGCGAATGATCTTGCCAGCACGTCGGGCAGGCCCACGATGCCCGGCCCGCCGACGGTAATCAGCGTCACGCTGCGGATGGCGGTCAGAGCCTTAACACCCCCGCCATTCGAGCTGCCTCGGGCGGTAATTTTCGTGCCCGGTTTTTCCGGCGCGAAGCTAGTGCGGATCCATACCGGCACGCCGGCGGCGGTGACCGGCCGCAGCGTGTTTGGGTGCAGCACTTTGGCGCCGAAATAGGCCAGTTCGGCGGCTTCGTTGTAGGAGATCTCATCGATGGTGCGCGCTTCGGGAACGAGCTTGGGGTCAGCGGTTTTTACGCCGTCAACATCGGTCCAGATGACCGTCTCCTGAGCGCCGAGAGCGGCGCCCAGGATGGTGGCGGAATAGTCGGAGCCGCCCCGGCCGAGCGTTGTGGGAACGCGCTCCAAGGTCGCGCCGATAAAGCCAGTAACGACGGGCACCGCTCCCTTCTTTAAAAGGGGGCGCAGGCACTTCTCGGCGCGCTCGCGGGTGTGGTCCATCAAGGGTTCCGCGCGTCCGTGATGTGGATCCGTGACGATGACGTCCGTGGCGGATACGGGGACGCTAGATACGCCGAGTTCATTCAGGGCGGCGGCGAGCAAGGGCGTGGAGAGGCGCTCGCCCATGCCGGATATGGCGTCGAGCGCGCGAGGCGTCAGTTCCCTCAGCAGGGCGGTGCCTTGCAGGAGGCGTTCCAATTCGGCGAGAACCTGGGAGAGACTCTTATCGACCTCCGCGACTCTGCCGGGTTCGCGAACCAACGTTTCCAGGGCTTTCCTGTGTTGTTTTCGAAGATCGGCGACCAGCTTCGTCGCGAATTCGGCTTCACCGGCTTCGACGTGATGAGCGGCATCAATGAGCCGATTGGTTACGCCGCTCATCGCGGACACCACGACCACCACGGAGCCTTCCGACGCGGCGGACTTGACGATGGCGGCGGCGCGGGCGATACAAGCCGCGTCGCCGACGGACGTGCCGCCGAACTTCATGACGCGCAGCGGAGCCATTATGGGAGACTCGCGCGCGGGGCAGCCGCAAATACGTTCCACTTGACTACAAAAGCTCGAAGGTCGGGACCCTTGAGGCTCATCGTTATTCCGTATTCCTCATTTTATATTCCGCTGAGCGTGCCGCTGAAGGCTTTGGCGCTCCGTTTCCTCTTTAATGACCTTGAGAGCATGCCGCGCTGAAGGCCGCGGCTCTACGTTCAAATCTTGTGGACCTCGAGCGTTTGTGTTCGCCCGCTGGCCAAGCAGCGTAACGGCGCGCGACGGTCGATTTTACAGCTAGAACAGCGGCAGCGCAGCGGAGTTCGTCTGGGCCGGGATACCAAAGCGGAACTCTTTACGGCATCCTGGGAGGCAGTGGGTCAATTTCCGAAAACGCGACTTTTCGGGAGTTGCCCCAATATTCCCGAACTCCTGCCGCCGAGGTGTATGATCGGAATGAAGCAGAAATCCGTGTCAAGGCGGGCACAGCAACCCCGGACAATTTCGGCATAGCCATCAACCGCCCAGGGTAGGAAAATCCAACCACTATGGGTCATTGGATAAAAGGCTTCCTAACAATGAGCTTGCCCCCCGGGCATGGCGGAAACGGTCGCCAAAGCTATCTGCCGCCCGGCGGCCGGGCGGCTGTAATCGCCGTCTTTCTGCTGTCGGCTGCTGGCCTGTCTGCACAAGCGGCGGCCCCGGATCTGCCCAATACTAAGCCCGACGATGGAGCATGCCAGCAGGCGGGAAGCACCTCGGCTTCACCTTCGCAAGCGGAATCGCAATCGGGCAAAAAAAGTGCCGAGAAGAAGCCGGAGGGAGCTTCCGAAAACACGTGCACCTCGAAATCCAAAGACGAATCCAAAGGCAAGCAGACCAGCCGAATATTGGGGCTGGTCCCCAACTTTGCGGCTGTGAGCGCCAACACGCAGTTGCCGCCGCTTTCAGCAAAAGGCAAGTTTTGGCTGGCGACAGAGGACAGCTTCGATTATTCGTCGTTTGTTTGGAACGGAATTCTGGCCGGGCAAGAGTTCGGTTTGAATAACGATCCGGAGTTCGGCCAAGGAATGGCAGGCTACGGGCGCTATTATTGGCACACATTCGTGGACGGAGTCTCGGGAACCTTTTTCACGGAAGCGATCGTCCCGTGGGTAACTCGGGAGGATCCTCGGTACTATACGATGGGCCATGGAGGTTTCTTCCGCCGCACAGGCTACGCGCTTTCCCGCGTGGTGCTCACCAAAACGGATTCGGAGGGCAGGAGCTTTAATTGGTCCGAAATTGTGGGAAATGCATTTGAAGCGGGATTGTCCAACGCTTACTACCCCCGCGAGGAGCGCGGCGTGCGCCAAACAGCGATCAATTGGGGGGCGCAGATAGAATCCGCCGCCCTGAACAACATCGCTAAGGAATTCTGGCCCGATTTCCGCCGCGTGATCCTGCGCAGAAAATAGACCTGCTGGATCGATAACGGAGAGTTTCGGAGCGTTTCCGCCAGGAGGATGCGTTTCTCCCTCGTGGGACGGTCATGGGCCCAGCATCCCGATTCACAGTACAATAGACCGAATACATGAGCCGTGCCATAGGGACGAGTGGGGAAAAAATTGGCGGGCGGCGGAGCTTAGAGTTGCGCAGGACGACATTCGGCTCGGTTGCGGCGCTGGCCATTACGATTGCATTTTCATGGGCCCTGCTTTCCTTTGCGCAAAGCACGAAGCCGCCGCTTGCCGCCCGCGGCCAGAGTGGCACCTCCTCGACCGATTTATCCGGAGTCTGGCTGGAGAAACAGAACCTGATCACCTTCAGCCCAAAAGAGCCTCCCTTTCAATCGTGGGCGGAGGCCAAATATAAGGCAGCGAAGCCGGGATACGGCCCGCACGCGACTCCGGATTCGCAGGATCCGATTTTGCAGTGTTATCCCCCGGGCGTGCCGCGGATTATGTTGATCCCTTTTCCGATGCAGATCGTGCAGCTTCCCGGCCAGGTGATGATGGTTTTCGAATACGATCACTTCGTGCGCTTCATCGAATTGGAGCGGCGGCAGCATCCAAAAGACCTGAGCCCCTCATGGATGGGAGATTCGATCGGCCACTGGGAGGGGGATACTCTGGTCGTGGATACGGTCGGCCTGAACGACAAGACCTGGCTCGATCAGGTGGGACATCCGCATTCGGATGCTCTCCGCGTAATTGAACGCATCCGGCGGCCGGATCACGATACTTTGGTGGACGATATAACGATGGATGATCCGAAAGCCTATGTGAAGCCCTGGAACGGGCAGCAGGTCTTTACGCTCAAACGCGGCTGGCACCTTCTGGAATACATCTGCGAAGACAATATGGCGGATCCGCCGAAATAGGTTTTTGGGGAGAGAGTGGCTTAGGAACGGCGATGAAGTGGTCCAAGAGATCGGGGATGGAGCTAGGGGCGATTGTGGGGATGGTCGCGGTGGTCTGCACTTTGGCCGTTCTGCAGTATCGCTGGACAGGCGAAATCAGCCGGTCCGAGCAGCAGCGCTTGAAGGCCAACCTGACGACCAGCGTTCGCGGATTTGAACAGGAATTTTCCTACGATTTTGAGCGGCTGTGTGAAGCCTTCGAGATTGATCCAGAGGTCCCGTCTTCGAGTCTGGAAAACCGCATCCTTCGCCAGCAAAGCGATTGGCAACGAAATGCGTCGCGTCCCGCTCTGCTCGCCGGAGTGGATATCTGGAAGGTGGAAGAGGGCCATGCCAGCTTCGAATCGTTCGGCACAAGGGGCGAGACAAGGGGCGACGCAAGTGGGAAGGGTTATGTCGAGTCGTCCTTGCCGGTGCGGCTGGGCTCCTTGCGCCAGTACCTGGAGAGACAGGCGCAGCTGCTAAACGCTCGCGTCATCGGGGATCGCGAGGCGATCTATTATCCCTGGACATTTCAGGGAGACGCGCCTGCTCTCATTCGCCCCATTTTCCATGTGGAGAACGCACGGGATATGTACGTGCAACTCCAGGGATTTTTGATTCTGGAGTTCAACAGGGAGTTTCTGGAACAGCAGTACGTGCCCGAACTCGTGGTGAGGCATTTCGGAGAGCCCGGGCTGACCAGCTTCGGAGTGACGGTTCGCACGGTCAAGGCGCCTTACCGCGCGATTTATGGCTGGAATGCCAATTCTGCCGCCTCCAGGTCCGCGCCCGACGCAGCAGTGAATCTCTTCGAGTCGGTGGCCGAAGAGGCCCGGCGCCGAGGTCACGCTCCGTTGCAGGCCAGTGGAAGTGAGCCATGGCAACTCGTGGTACAAGATCCGGCAGGATCAGTGGACGTCGGCGTGGCGCAATGGCGGCGCAGGAACCTGGGCATCAGTTTTGGGTTACTGGCGATTTTGGCGGGGACCATGGTGCTGCTGTTCTCCGTGGCGCGCAGAGCCGAACGGCTGGCAAAACTGCAGATGGAATTCGTCGCGGGCGTTTCGCATGAGCTGTGCACGCCTTTGGCCGTAATCAACTCCGCGGCTGAGAACATCGTCGATGGGGTGGTGGAAGGCCCGGCGCAGGTGCAAGAGTACGGGACCATGATTCGAGAGCAGGGCCGGCGGCTGGAGCGGCTGGTGGACGAGGTCCTGCTATTTGCGGCGGGAGGCTTTGGAAGATCGGGATATGATCTCCGCCCAACTGAAGTTGTTCCCATCCTGGAGCAGAGCCTGGCGGGGTCGGAGGCGATTCTGCGCGATGCGGGATTCACGTTTGAAAAAGAGATCAGCACGCAACTGCCATGTGTGATCGCGGATCCCGAGGCGCTGAGCAAGTGCGTCGAAAATTTAATCAGCAATGCGATGAAATACTCGGGCGAGAATCGCTGGGTATTCCTGCGGGCGCTCTGCGCGCCGAACGGAGGATCGCCGGAGGTGCAGATCACCGTGGAGGACAAGGGCATTGGAATTTCACCCGCAGACCTTGCGCATATTTTTGACCCCTTCTATCGCGCCGAGGGCGTGCGAGACGGCCAAGTTCGGGGAGTGGGCCTGGGGCTTTATCTGGTAAAGCGGATGATGGAAGCCATGGGGGGCTCGGTAAGCGTATCGAGCAAGCCATCCAAGGGATCGGTTTTCACCCTGCATTTCCCGGTATTCGACTCCACAGAGGCACACAACATGAGTGCCAAAGCCGAGGCAGCCAAAGCTTAGGACCAGCAGACGTCGAATCATTCCGAATGAATGCAAAAATACTCATCGTGGAAGACGAAACAGGATTAGCCACCACTCTGAAGGATCGTTTACGGAAGGAAGGGTATGCCGTCGGCGTGGCTCAGGATGGCAATTCGGGTATGGATATGGCCATGCGTGAACCATTTGACCTCTTGATCCTCGATCTCATGCTTCCGGGGCAGAATGGGTTAGCCATTTGCCAGAAGCTGCGGCAGCTGGGATCAAACACGCCGATCCTGATGCTCACGGCGCGCCGGCAGACTATGGACAAAGTGATTGGCCTGCGAACCGGCGCCGATGATTACTTGACGAAACCCTTCAAAATGGTGGAACTACTGGCGCGCGTGGATGCTCTGCTGCGACGCGCGGGACCGGGAAAGAGCACGGGGCCAGTCCGCTACCAGTGCGGTGATCTTCAGATCGATATCCGCAGCACGGAAGTGACGCGCGAGGGCCGCCCGGTGGCCTTAGCGGCCAAGGAATTTCAGTTGCTGCGATATTTTGTGGAACACCGCGGAGCGACACTTTCGCGCGATGAATTGTTGCGGGAAGTATGGGGCTATGGGGGGCAGCCATCGACGCGTACCGTTGACGTGCACGTGGCCTGGCTGCGGCAGAAAATCGAACCCGATCCCAAGAATCCCCAACTGATCCTCACGGTGGTGGGCTTGGGCTATAAGTTCGCCGGCTAACCGAAAGGCTGAGTTTGTGCCGAGGTGAGCTCTGCCGCGAACTTGGGTTGAAGTATTCGGGGACAACATAATGGATATCCCTGCTTTTTGTGCCTGGCTGGAGAATTCGGCGTGGGCGACGGCCATCCATCAGTCTTTATGGTTATTTCCCATGATCGAGACCGCCCATCTTTTTGGGATCATTCTATTGGTGGGAGCCACGTCGGCACTGGATCTGCGGCTTATTGGGCTGACGATGAAGGAGGAGCCGGTATCAAGGATAGCGGGGCGGCTGCTGCCCTGGGCCTGGGCGGGGTTGACGATACAGGTGATGACCGGAATTTGCCTCTTTGCTTCCGAAGCCACGCGCTGCTGGGAGAACAAGGCGTTTCGCATCAAGATGGTGATGCTCTTTCTGGCGGGGCTGAATGCCCTCATTTTTCACCAGACCGTCTATCGGCGCGTGTCCGGCTGGGACGAGGCGCGGGTAACGCCAGCGGGGGCGAAGTTCGCGGGCTGCTGCTCGATCGTGCTGTGGTTTGGCATCGTTGCCGCGGGGCGGTGGATCGCATTCCTCTAGGTTGCCGATGGGGCGCGGTGGAAGGCCCAATCATATAGCACAGGCAATAGGAAAAGCGTGAGTAGCGTAGCGCTGAATAGCCCTCCTATTACGACTGAGGCGAGCGGCCGCTGTACCTCTGCACCGGTTGATGTAGCAGTGGCCATGGGAATAAAGCCGAAGCTCGCTACACAGGCCGTCATGAGAACAGGCCGGAGTCTGCGCCTTGCTCCGTTCAGCACCGCTCCCCTTGTCGGCTCGCCCGCCAGACGTAGTTGATTGATCGAACTCACCAACACCACGCCGTTCAGCATGGCAACGCCGAATAGCGCGATGAACCCGATGGAGGCGGAGAGGTTCAGGTTCATTCCGCGAATCCACAAAGCGGCAATCCCTCCGATAAGCGCAAAAGGCACGTTTCCGACCACCAGCAAAGCTTGCTTTAGGGAATTGAACGTTACATAAAGCAAAACGAAGATCACTGCGATCACGATCGGAACGATGAGAGTGAGACGTTGCGTGGCCCGCTGCTGATTTTCAAACTGCCCTCCATATTCGATAAAGTATCCGGGCGGCAGCGATATCTCGCGTTCGAGCTTAGAGCGGACCTCCGCAACAAAACTACCCAAGTCCCGCCCTCGCACATTGGACATGACGACAATGCGGCGCTGGCCCTCTTCTCTCTCGATCTTTTCAGGGCCGCGAGTCACCTGAATCTTTGCGACCTGGTCCAGTGCAACCTGCTCGCCTCCAGGGGCGCGCAGAAGAATTCCACGGACCGCGTCGGGGTCAGTACGATACCGGTCTGGCACGCGGAGGGCGACGGTATATCGTTTCTGGCCGTCAATCACTTCTGAAACCACGTTCCCGGAGCCGCCCGCTGCCACAGTCTCTTGGACATCGGTGACGTTGAGTCCATACCGCGCGAGCGCCGCACGGTCGACGTTGACCGATAGCTGGGCCACGCCGGACGTCAGCTCCATCTGTGCGTCCGCCGCTCCGCGAACGGCGGAAATCGAACGCAGCACTTGCTTTCCGAGCGTATCGAGTGTGGGAAAATCGTCTCCAAAGACTTTGACCGCCAGATCCGCTTTCACGCCGGAGATGGTTTCATCGATGCGCATGGCCATGGGCTGCGTGAAGTTATACGCAATTCCTGGGATTTGAGACAGCTCCTTGTCCAGCGCGGCAATCAACTCTGCCTTGGTATGAAATCGTTTCCAGGTATTCGTCGGCTTCAGCAGCAGATAGGTGTCGCCTTCATTGATGCCCATAGCCTCCGTGGCAAAGTCCGGACGTCCGATCTTAATGACCACAAAGAGCGAACCGAGCGCCAGCATCAGAATCACAGCCGCCGAGGCGAGAGTGAGAGCGCGATGATCGATGGACCAACTCAACGCGCGGCCGTAGCCGCTATTCAACCGCTCCATCCAGTGTTGCTCTCCCCCTCTTGCCAGCTTCCGAGGAGCTCCTCTGCGAAAGGCGAACGAGGCAAGCATCGGAATCATCGTGAGCGCCAGCAGCAACGAGCCGAACAATGCGGCACAGACGGTGGTCGCCATGGGCCGGAACATCCGTCCTTCGAGCCCCTGTAGAAAAAGAATGGGAAGGTAAACGGCGATGATGATAACCACGGCGAAAGTCATGGGGCGAACTACTTCATAGGCGGCGCGTCGTATCGATTCCAAAGGCGGGTCCTGGCCGTGAGCCAGTTCCAGGCGATGAATGGAGTTTTCCATCATCACCACGGCGCCGTCGACGATCATGCCGAAGTCAATGGCGCCAAGGCTCATCAGATTGGCGCTGATGCCAAAAAGCCGCATGCCCAGGAAGCTAATCAGCATGGAGAATGGGATGATGGACGCCGTGATAATCGCCGCGCGAAAGTTGCCCAAAAACAGCAGCAGGACGACGGTCACCAGAACAAAGCCCTCGAAAAGATTCTTCTCCACGGTGTGGATCGTGCCGTCGATCACGAACGATTGATCGTAGAACGGAACAATCTTCACACCTGGAGGCAAGCGCAAACCGGCGATCCTCTCTTTCACCCTTTCGATCAAGCGCTTTCCGTTTTCGCCCTTCAGCATGATCACCATGCCGGAGACGGTCTCTCCGTTTCGCAGAGTTGCTCCTTCGGGGGGCGCCGGCCCCACGCGCACATCGGCGACGTCGCGGATGAGGACCGGCGTTCCATTCTTCGCCGTGAGGACGATATTGGCAAAATCATCAGCGGTGGTGGCTCGCCCGTTACCCAGAAACGTGTACTGTTCGGAGGCGTGTTCGATATAGCCACCACCGAAATTGGTGTTGTTTCCCTCGATCCTTGCGGCCAGGTCATGCAAGGTCAAGCCGTATTGCTGAAGCAGCAAGGGATCAACGACGATTTGGAACTGTTTCGTCTGGCCGCCCCAAGCGTTGATCTCGCTGACGCCGGGAATCGTTCGGAGTTGTCCTTTGATCACCCACTCGTGCAGGTCTTTCAGTTCCATAGGACTCATTGGGCCGGAAAGAGTGTATTGGTAGAGCTCGCCGAATGCCGTGGAGGGCAAGCCCAACACCGGCTGAACGCCTTGCGGTAATAGAGAGGAAATCTGCTGTAAGCGCTCACTCACCAACTGGCGCGCGAAGTACATGGGCACGGAATCGTCAAACACTATAGTAACCATCGAAAGACCAAGCTTCGATAGTGAGCGCACTTCTTCCTTATTTGGCAATCCCAGCATGGAGCGCTCAATCGGATAGGTCACCAGCTGTTCGACTTCACTCGGAGGCAAGGAAGGAGCGTCGGTGACAACGACGACCTGGTTGTTGGTGAGATCGGGGAATGCCTCAACCGGAATGGTATAAAGGGCGTATCCCCCACCAGCCAGCAAGATAAGGATACCGATCAGCACAAGCCAGCGATATGCCAGCGTGAAGTCTATGATGCGATTCAGCATGACCTACTCGCTTTCCATGGTGGATTTCAGAAGGTGGGATTTAAGGACGAAGCTTCCACGCACCACGACTTGTTCACCCGGTTGGAGTCCATCGAGTATCGGCGTTTGTCCTCCTTCAGTCTCACCGATTCGTACGGGACGAACCGTGAAGCGATCGGCGGTAGTGCGCACGAAAACGATGTCCTGGCCATCGATCTGTTGGATGGCGTCGGAAGGCACAAGCAAGATCCGCTTACGTTCGCCCACGGGTATTTCGGCGTTGGCCAGCATTTCGGGCCGCAGGCGGTTGTCGGGGTTAGCCAGGACGATACGCACCTGCATGAGGCGGGTGGCTGGATCGAATTCCTGGCCGAGGTTGGTGACCTTCCCCGAAAAAGTGCGGCCTGGAGTCCCGGGTAATGTGACGGTCGCGGGTTGGCCCACGCGCAGCTCGCCCAGGTTCTCCTGTCGCACCGAAGCGAGCATCCATACCTGGGAAAGGTCGCCGATCACAAACGTGTCGGTGGACAGTCCAACGTTTTTCCCCGGTGTAATGTTCTTCTCGATGATGTAGCCGCTCACCGGAGCGAAAATGGGCACCTGGTCAGCCGTTTCGTCACCGGGGGGCGGGTCGGCAGGCACACGGAGATCGTCCTCCAGAACGTCGAGTGTGCGGTCAACTTCGATCTGAGCGGCTTTCACGGCCGTCTGGGCGTTCATAAGGTCCTGCCTGGACTGCTCCACCTGCTGCACCGAAGCAGCCTTAAGCCCCAGCAGAGTCTGCGCCCGCTCGTAATTTCTTTGTGCCAGCAAGGCACCAGCTTGTGCGCGATTCAGTTGGGCAACCGCCGTGCGATATTGCGCACGCGTATCGCGTACTTCGTCGGCATGATAGCGGGCCAAGATTTGGCCTTTCTTGACGTAATCGCCGAGTCCCGCATAGACGGCTATGACCAGGCCAACTGTGCGCACTCCTACGCGAGCCGTGCGGTCATCTGCTAGCGCAATGCGGCCCGCAACGCGAAGCGTCTGCGGTTTATTGCTAAGCGAAACGGTTTGCGTTTCGATACCGCCTTCGGTCTGCTGGGATGGTGAAAGCGCAATCTCGTCTCGTTTCGTCGGAGGCGCCGCCCCGCCACTCTCCCCCTTAGGGGCCGTTGCGAGACTACTGCACCCCACAAGGAACGAGCACGAGATAGCCAGAATTAGCGCGACTTTGCATTTCGTCATTGGCTTACTCCCTCGGCGGCTTGGAGACTTACGATGCTTTGCTGGTACTGGACCATGCCCTTGACCCAAGCGAGCTCCGCATCGAGACGGGCGCGTTGCGCATCGAGCAGTCGAAGCAGATCGGTTCCGCCCTGCTGGTAGGCCTGCTGGGCGATGTCGGAAATCGTGGCGCCGTGCTCACGGAGTGGCTGCAACGTATCTACAACCTCGTGGCGCCTGAGATCGTATTCCAGGCGGGCGCCGAAATAGTCTGCCCGCACTTCGGCCTCAGCCTGCATCAGCAACTGCTCCTGTCGATGGACTTCCGCGGCGGCTACGGCGCGATTTCCCTGGTTTCTATCCGTAAAGGGAAGGGTGATTTGAACCCCGGCCAGGGCCGTATTGGTGCCTGTGTTCGTGTCCACCAACTGAGTTCTTTTGTAACCGAAGAGGATGCTTAGGTCGGGCCGCGCGTATACATCCTCGAATTTCGCTTTTGCTTGCGCTTGCTCCAATGCCGCCTTCGCTACCCTTATCTCTAGGCGCTGCTCCAGAACCTGTTGGATATCGAGCGGTGAGATCGGAGATTCATTGGAATCAAGCGTCTCGGTCAGAAGCAACTCGGGAAACTCGGCCTGGCCCATCTGCCTTTGCAACTCCACGCGGGATCTGGCGGCTTCAATGGCGGCCAGATTGGCGTCAATCTGCAGACGTTCGCTCTCCAAGCGGATGCGCAGGAGATCCTGCTCGGGGATGGCTCCCGCGTTGAATTGGGCAGAATGGTAGGCGACGATGGCTTGAAAGTTTTCTACGGTGGCCTTCCGGATCTCGCGGATTTCCTGCGTGCCCCGCGCCTCCCAGTAGGCATGCTTCACGTCCCTGACAATTTGGCGGCGAGAGAGCTCGTATTCCGCCTGGCTGGACGCCACTCCTTGCGAGGCCACCGCGATGCGCTGTCTTCTTTTGCCTAGAATATCGAGCGGCTGCGTCAAGTATGCGTAGGTATCCACATCACGCGAATAGGTCTGTCCAGGACGAAGATTTTGATTTTCAAACTGGAAAGTGGGGTTGGCGACGAGGCGAGACTGTCTTGCAAGTCCCTGAGCGATAGAGACTCGCTCTGCTTCAGCCCGCAATGCCGCACGCGATGCAAGAGCCTTGCTGATTGCTTCTTGCAGGGTGAGCATTGCTTGCGCACCACATCGCGGCGTAAACCCAGCAAAAATCAGGAACAAGGTCAAAACGCCAAATTTAGTTCCAGCAACCCTGAATATGGTTTTCACGACTCTCCTCTCGGCATACGCAAAAGAAGCTACACGTGAGCGCTTCGCGTGAACCCAGAACACAGAAACACCAGTGGCTTTCTTAAGGCAGGCTAGACAGGAGGGGCGCGCGGGACTTTCTTCTCAGTGCAGGGTGGATCGTGACCGCACGGTTCAGTGACTTCAACCCAAACAGCCGATTCGGCCGGAGCAAGAATTTCAACCCGAGACTCTGGCTGAAAGAAAATAAAAAGCACGGCCTGAGCTAACGTTGTAAAGGTGTCCAGTGCTATGGAAGCATGAGGCTTGTGGGAGTGCTCGACGGCCAGGCCGTCATTTCGGCTCGGAACAGAGACGGAATAGGGGTGTGCATGAACTATCGTCGATTCGTTGTGATCCCCGTGTTTCTCATGGCCAGGCCTTACATGTATGTGCTGGTAGGGCGCCATGAAAAACGCTTGCAGCAGGGCAAGCAACGCCGTTGCGGAAGCGAGACGCTGGATCACGGCGCGATTATACAGCCACAGATGGGGTCTTGGCCGTAAAACCGAGGTCAAGACTCGTTAGCTAAGTTTGGCGGGAATTGCGCAGCGGCTCTTCCCTGGAGTCTGGGCACCACTGGAGATAGTAGTGTTTCTAGATCGCGGGAGTATGTTAAGCTCCGGCAGGAATGTCTTT
>WNGK01009808.1_pt1 | contig 12526 bp, 21 predicted proteins | sample 5400601 | NCBI WGS metagenome assembly WNGK01 (sample SAMN13153376, study PRJNA577476) | soil metagenome | isolation source: 60 cm soil or saprolite under Garry oak tree replicate 1 | place: USA:California | collected 2016-06-15 | reverse complement strand
GCGGCGTTGGGGCCTGACTGCTCGGCGCGGCCGAGCAAACCGGGCGACCATGCCGCCTATGGACACCGATGATGACCGCCACTACTGGAGATACACGCTCAACAGACAATGTCCGACAGGTCGAGTACTGATTTTCTCATTTCCGACAACCGATAGCAAAGCTGGGCCATTTCAACTAGGACCCATCGAAGGCGGGGGCTATCGGTCTCTTTGGCTAAACGGAAAAAGTTTTCGGCTTGCTGCCTGAATCGGTGTGACACAGAACCCCTCCAGAGCGAACGAAGGCAAACGCCTGAGCCGCTTTCACATTTAGGATTCGAGCCATGAATCAGCACTGCTCACCTAGTCATCCAGCGGAGATTGCGTCACATTGCGGCTGCGGCGGTCGCGGCCCGAACGCGAGCCTACCTTGGGATGACTGCCGGGCACCACTTTCGGCGCCGGGGCGCAAGCATAAGATGGGACAGCCATGTTCTTCTGGCTGAGAAAGGCTGCCAAGCCGGTCCAAGCGGGCGCCCCCGCCGATCGCGCCGGGGACGTGCTCACTTCCAGGTGCCGGGAGCTTGGCGTCGAAGCCGCGCTGAGCGAAATTACCGGGATCAGCCCGCCGATGCTGGTCGCCTTGGGCGAGAACGGCATCAAGACGGTCGAAGATCTCGCCGGATGCGATACCGATGAGCTGCATGGATGGGTCGAGCAGACAAGCGCCACGACCACGCGCCACGCAGGCGTGCTCGACGGCTTCGCGCTCTCGCGCGACGAGTGCGGGGCCATCATCATGAAAGCCCGCACCCGGGTCGGCTGGATCGACGAAAGTCGTCCCGCGCAGCCCGCCAAGGCCCGATAGACTGCGGCCGGGACGTTTGGGTTCACGCGCCTTCGCGGCGGCCGTTTCATTTCGGCTTGCCGGCAAAACAAATGAACCGACCACTGGAGGCGCCGCCGTCGCGGCCTACCCTTAGCGTCCGTCTGGAACGTATCATAGGGACAATCGTAACGGCCAACGAAGACCAGCCAGATGACCCATCAATGGCAGTATCAGATACGGATTTACCTGGGTGATGAGTTTGCGGAGGTCGCACGGCGCAATCCTGGCGATCCGGCAATTGCGTCAATAACGAACATCCTCACCAAGCATCACGCAACCATGAAATGTCAGTTTGATGCATTCGCGGACTATGTTGTCGAAGCGGAAAAACTTGGCCCCGAAAATTATCCTCTTTATGAGTGGACTAAGGCGACAATCGAGAATCCCGCAAAGAAGTCAAAGCACGTCAAATCCTTTGCGCTCTATGTTAACGGTAATGAGGTCTACGCTAAGGAGATAGCGGATGCGCTCGAATCAGACTTGCAGCCAATGGTAGGCAGGGAATTGATCACACGAATGTCTAGGCACAGCACCAATCCTGCAGACAACCCTCAGCCGCCGCCATAATGGTCGAGCGTGCGCTGCATCAGGTCATGAGGTGAGCATCAGGCTCTCTTCAGGAGCCTCGCGCATGGTGGTGCCGCGGCGGATGTCTTCGACGAGCCGCATGCCGACGTCGATCTTGTTGACGCGCAAAGCCTTCGGGGTGAGCGCGGACTCGATCGGGTACGGCAGGTGATAATTGAGGCCAGGCTGCACATCGCGGACGTATTTGCCGAACCGCAGCACGACGCCGAGCTCGTCGGGCTCGACCCGGAAGAAGCCGGAAAAACCCCACAGCGCCAGCACGGCGACGCGATCAGCGCAAAGCCGCGACCGCCGAAACCCCCGCCTGGCAGCACGGTCCTGAGCTTGTCCTGCTGCGGCGCAGCAGCTCGTCGAGGTCCGGCGGAGTGGGACCGGAGGATTGCGGTCCGGAGCCCCAGGGCCCCCTTTCCGGAACCCCACGGCCCGCCGCCAGGACTGCTCCACAGCATGAATGGCTCCAAATCGCCGGCCGAGCCGGCAGTGCGTCTCCCTTGGACCGGTTATTAAAGGGCCGCGTTCATCGGTTACAACGCGGCTAATCTGTGCCCAAACCGTGCGCCCGCCTAGCGAGGGCGGATTTGGTTAGGCGCGGCTTTCCGTCGCTATTGATTTCCGGGAACCTGACTATCGGCCATAGCGGTCGACACTGTGTACCTGCGCCGCCGGGGCTTCTTGGCACCATTTTCCTCAATCAACACTAATTCACCGGATTCGATCCACTCAGCAGCTGGTATCGCGCCTCGGCGTCGCGCTCCCACGTCAACGCTCCAACAATTCTGGCTAGCGTCGAATAGTCATCAGCTCCGAATGCCCTGCGAAGCTCTTCGACCTTAGTCATGATCGTGCCCTTTTCCCTGCTCACCCGCGTGGGCCCAGGTGCCTGCGCGAGGCATGATTTTGCCCTCCTGCGAAAGGTGCCGTCCAATTTTCCGAGACCTGAGCGGGCGCGGCCTTGAATTGTGGCAGCACTGACGCCTGCGCAAAGTTTCCGATTTTGCACCCCCCCCGTGGAACTACATGCGTACTGCCGGATTGCATTTAAAATCTTGTATGGGGCAGGGGCGCGACCAGGACGAATACCAGGACGAATATCGGATAAGGGGAATAAGCGGCCGAGCAGCGCGGGCCGAGGCGTGCTCAAGATCGCACATCTCCTGCCGCGCGCGAACGAGGAAGAGCAGTGCTGGACACCGACGTCCACCACGATGCGAGTAGTTCCGGCTACGATGCGCTCTCCCACGAAGCGATGGGGGCGCTGACCACCGGAGTCTTCCTCGTCGGTTTTGCGGTCGCGCTCGGCGCCAGCAATTTCGCCATCGGCGTGCTGGCGGCGGTCCCATTCCTGACGCAGCTGCTGCAGATTCCGGCGGTTCTGTTGATCGAGCGCCGGCGCGTCCGCCGCAGCGTCTGCGTCTGGGCTTCCGGCATCGGACGCTGTTTCTTGCTGGCTTCGGCAGTTGCACCGCTGCTCGGACCGGAGGCCGGCGTCATGGCGTTGATCGGGGCGCTTGCCGTTCACCAGGGCACGGCGGCGATCAGCGGCTGCGCCTGGAACTCATGGATGCGGGACCTGGTCCCCCCGACGGAATACGGCCGCTTCTTCGGTAGACGCACTGCCGCTACGACGGCGGTGTCGATCGTGATGGCATTCATCGGAGGCTTGGCGGTCGATGCCTGGAAGAATCACGTCACCGATCCCGCGCTCGGCTATTCCTGCCTATTCGCGCTCAGCGCGCTGATCGGGCTGTTCGGGGTTTATCTGCTCCAGATCACCCCGGAGCGGCCGATGCCACGCGTCCGGGAGTACACACATCTTTTCAAGCTGCTGGCAGCTCCGTTCCTGGACGGCAATTTCCGCCGTCTCATTCTGTTTCTCTCGTCGTGGAATTTCGCCGTCAATCTCGCCGTCCCGTTCTTCACCGTCTACATGCTCACAACGCTCGGCTATGACATGACGGTGATCATCGCGCTCACCATCATTAGCCAGTTGAGCAATCTTGCCGCGCTGAGGGTCTGGGGCACTTTGATCGACCGCTTCAGCAACAAGGCGGTGCTCCGAATCTCGGCGCCGCTGTTTCTCGCCTGCATCCTGGGCTGGACTTTTACCGGGGCCTCCTGCGCGCAGCCGATCATGCTCTATCTGCTGGGTGCCATCCATGTGCTCATGGGCCTGTCGACGGCGGGCGTGGCGCTGGCCTCCGGCAACATCGCCATGAAGCTCTCGCCGGAGGGTGAGGCGACGGCCTATTTGGCCGCCAACACCGTCGTCACCTCGACTTGCGCGGCCGCGGCTCCGATCATCGGCGGCTTCGGCGCGGATTTCTTCGCTTCGCACCAGCTCACGCTGCCATTCACCTGGATGGGCGGGGAGCAGGACATCACGGTCCAGGTGCTGAAGTTTGAGGCCTGGACCTTCCTGTTCGCTCTTGCATGCGTGCTGGGCCTTTATTCCATGCACCGACTGTCGTTCGTGGAGGAGACGGGGCGGACTTCGGACCACGTCGCGCTTCGCCACCTGCTGTTTGAAGTGCGCCGCTCGGTCCAGACCCTGTGGAGCGCGGCGAGTTTGTTGCGCATCGTGCGCTTGCCGCAGTACAGATACTTGGGCGAGCAATAGGCTTGCCGTGGGATTACTTTGGCGAGCAAAAGACTTAGGATCCGCCATGATCACTGTGGCGAACTTTCGTGCGTGCACGGCGTTCCACAGTGCTGAGAAAGATTAATGGTAGGGGTGAGTTATGGCGGACTCCCCGGTCGTCACCGGGAGCGCCTCGCTTCACGCTGCCCGCGCCCTGACACGACCTCTTCGAGCCACCCCTTCACTCGCCTCTCGTCCATGGGCTTGGGGATCAACGGTCGGTCGGCGAATGCCGGATCGATTCCGTCAGCGGCTCTGGCAGACACGAATGCGAATGGGACGCCACGACTCGCCAGCTTCCGAGCCGCCGGATAGACGAACTCGTCGTTCTTGAGCCATATGTCGAGCAGCGCCGCGTCGACGTGACACGAGTCGATGAGCGCGCAGGCTTCGCGCACGCTGCCGACCGGTCCTACGCAGGCGTGGCCAGCCTCTTCGACGACTTCCTGGACGAGGAGGGCGACTAGAGCTTCGTCTTCCACGACGAGTATGTTCATGTCAGAACCTCCGCGCGTCTCGGTTCTGCGATGGCTTGTCGGCCGCGTTCTTCGGCCAGGGAGCCGGCGAAATTGTGTCAAAAGAATCAGATTCGCTGAGACCTCGCGACAGAAAAGATGCCCCGGACCGGAGCTCGAGCGATGCAGCGCCTCGACCGCGTTGGTGGTGTAGATCATCTTGCGGATGGGCCGGGGGCGAACGCGAAGAACGGCACGACATGGTCCCAGGCTCTTCGCCACGCCCTGGGCGATCGCCGGATAGCGCTTGCCCCATTCGGCCTCGAACTCCTCGAGCCGAACCAGCGCCATATCGGCGTTCTCGGCCCGGTAAATCGCCTTGATGGTCAATCATCTTTGGGGTTGATTAAGACGCTTGACGGAACGGGCTGGTGAGCCCATTCGTAAGCGGTTGCATAGTGGACGTCACTACCTTCTGCGCCAGCTCTGACAGTTCTTTTGTCTGCTCCGAGAAGGTATCGTACGCGCTGCGAGCCTGGGCGTTCCAAACCTCGACGAGCTCCGATGGCGTCTGAACGCTTGCGAGCTCACGCGCAAGACCGAAACCTGCGATCGTATTTTCGTGCGCCATGTAGAGCATCTTTAGATAACATTCCCGCACCCCGTTGAAGGCGGTCAATGCGCTCTGCTCGGCCCGACGCGTTTCCTCCGCGGCTGCGGCGCCCGTCTTATCGAATGCGTTCCTGGCCTGCGCTGCACTCTTTTCGGCGAGCCTTCGCGTATTCGCGGAAACTTGATCCATGTAATTTCCTCCTATGATGCTCCTGATGCTCCGCTGTCCTCCGGCTGTACATAGGGAGCATATGGTGCAGTGCAATAAGAAGACACAAAACGTGATCGGACAGGGAGGAAAGAAACTGGGTGCGGGGCGGTAGAACAAAATCGAATGGAAAGGTGTTGACGGAAAAGGGCGGAGTTTTCCCAACGACATCGTCGCTCGTGTAGACTCCATCGATAGGAGGTCGCGGCCGTGCCAAAATGGAATTCGCCTATTGTCGGTCGCCGCCGTGTTCTGCAGGGAACAGCCGTCGTCTGTGCCGCCACAGTGATACCGTCGCTCGCGGCCAATTCGCAAAACGCACCAAAGGTGACGCCCATGACGGATGAGCTGACTGCCGACGAGATTCGCACCTTGCTGAAGCTCGAGCCTAACGCCACCTGCGGATTCGTGCGGGTGACGTTCGTGAGCAAACAGTCGATCGCAGCGGGTGGGTTGCCAGCACCGTTTGCGGACGGACGGCCTTTGGGTTCCGCGCTCTACTTCCTGGTGACGCCCGCCGCCCCGGTGCGGCTTCACCGAATCCGCAACGAACAACTCTACCACTATTACCTCGGCGATCCGCTCGAGGTGTTCCTGTTGCACGCCGACGGCACCACCGAAAGGATCATCGTCGGACCGGACTTACGCAGTGGCCACCGCGTGCAGCTGCTGATCCCCGGAAATACGTTCCACACTGCAAGACTGATCGGGCGCCGTCATTGGTTCCTGGGTGCGAGTACCGAGTGGCCGGGCGTGGTGCCGGCGGCAGACGTCGAAATCGGCAATCTCGACGAGCTGGCCGGAAAATATCCATCCGTTGCCGCCGATCTACGTGCAATTGCCGCGTCAGTGCAGCACGTCGCTCCAAGCGGGGTCGGTCCCCGGTAAGGCTTCGCGTGTAACGATGCGACAGACCCGGGGGAATCAATCATGCATCTGTCTTGATTGGCGCATTCCGTACCGAGTGCTGTGGTTAAGGATTTTCGAGCCTCACATGCCGAACCAGCGGGCGCGGCGGCTGAAGCCGAAATTTTCCTTATCCGCGCGCATGGCGACCGACGGCTCGTGATAGGTTCCCGTCGGTTTTGGATCAGAGAAGAAATCCACCTCGACCTTGCCAACGCGCCCGCCGCCGAACTCGATATAGCAGGTGCCGAAGCCATCATATTGTGTCGCCTTGCCGCTGTTCCGCAGCTTGGCGATCAAGTCGCTCGCAACGGCGCGCGCCGCACCTTCGGCGAACACGCCGGCCTTCGGGGTGCCGGTGTTGGCGCCGTCGCCCACGGCGTAGACACTGGGGTATTTGGTTTCCAATGTCCGCGGATTGACCGGAATCCAGCCGTCTTCGGCCATGCCACTCTCCACCACCGCGCTGGGCACGCGGTGCTTGGGAACGCCCAGGAATAGATCGAAGGGCATCTCGGCGCCGTCATCGAGCGTTGCGATCTTGCGGGCGGCGTCGAGCGAGGCGACACGGCGGCCTGGAATGAATTTGATGTTGCGCTCCGTGAAGGCCGCCACCAGCGCACGCGAGGTCTCCGGCGAGGGCGGCACCGGGCTGGGCAACGGCAGCACGAAGCTAATCTCGCAGGCTTCGCGGACACCGCGATTGACCAGATAGTCGTGCAGCATCAAGGCGCATTCGCTGGGCGCCGGCGGGCACTTGTACGGCGCGCCGCAGACCCCGATCAGCGCCTTTCCCCGGTTGAAGGTGGGTAGCAAATCGCGCAGGCGCTCGGCCCCGGCCACGGTATAGAATTCGTTGGCCTCGGCCAACCCCGGAGTGACGTCCATGTCATATTCGGCGCCGAGTGCCACGATCAGGAAATCGGCGTCGTAGGTGCCGCCATCGGTGGTGATGCGCCGATCGACGGGATCGATCGCGGTGACCGTCTGCCGCAGAAGGCGCACGCCGGATTTCACAAAGTTGCAGTACGGCATACGCACCGCGTCGAGCGTGATCCGGCCGAACATGACGTCAAGCTTCGAGTAGCCGAACACGAACGCGTCGCTCTTGTCGATCAGGGCCACATCGACGCCGTCGCCGAATGTCTCGGACAACAGAGTGCTGAGTTCGAGGCCGCCAAAGCCCGCCCCCAGGACAACAATGCGCGGCTTGTTCATTTTGTTCATGGCACCCTCATTGGGGGAGACGGATGGACGTTCGTCTTGATGGTGCGTCCCCCGGACGGCTGGCCATCAGATAGCGGTAGGTGCCAGAGACGCTGTCGAACAATCGGCGGAAGATCATGGTGTCAGCTCCATGCGAACAACTCCGCCCACTCCATCATATCGGAGCGGGCGGAGGGCGTCTCTGTACCCTGTCGCGGCTTAGCGCGGCTGCGGAACGATGCGGATGTAGGATTTGGGCGCCTTCCACCCCTTCGGATACTGATATCTCTAATCTATAGATCGAGCTGATCTTCGAGTACCTGCTTTTGCTCGGAATTCACGTTTTTGATGTGCGGCTCGTCATGCAGAATGACGTTCAACAATGAGCTATGCACTTGCAGGCCACCATTGTAATCAATGAAGCCTAATTGCCGGAATTTATTCATGAAAGAACTCACACGAGATCGCGTCGTGCCAATCATTTCGGCGAGCGTCTCCTGGCTGATCTTTGCAATGACCGGCTCAGGTTTGCCTTCCTTGCCGAAATTCGCCAGCAGCAGAAGGAGTCGCGCGAGACGCTTCTCGCTCGAATTGAAGAGTTGGTCGACAAGGTCCTCCTCAACTCGGGTGGTACGCGCCAAAAGATGCGAAATGAACATCTCGGAAAAACGCGGCTCTTTGTGGAGCACGCGGACCATGGCAGCTTTCTCTAGTCGCGTGACCACGCATTCGGTCATTGCCGCGACCGTGGCTAGACGCCGCGGTTGTCCCGCCAAGCACCCCTCACCGAAGAAATCGCCGGGTCCGAGCATTGCGACGATCGCTTCTTTTCCTTGTTTGGAAACAACGGTAATCTTCACCTTGCCTTGCTGGATATAGAAAACAGCATCCGCCGGCTCTCCCTGAGTGAAGACAAGTTGATCCTTTCGATATGTGGATATGGTTCTGCCGCCGTCGGCGGCCGTGAGAAACGCTTTGGGATCGAAGACGGGCTTGCGTTCACGCTTCATAACAGTAACTCCCTTGAACAAACAGTATTACCCTGACCAAAGACATGCCTGAAAAACACAGCGGATTTTGAGACCGAAACGCCTTGATGGCGTCGCTGTTCCCGCCAGGAGGTCGAGGGAGATTGCCGATGTCGGTATTTAATCGCCCCTACTATGCTACCTCGGTCGCAGGCGCCGATCAGTCCGGCAACCCGCGCTTTTGTAGGTCCGCCCGCGTCTCTCGGACTGACGAATGTGGAATCCAGCTATCTTTCTCAACTGGCTCAGATATGTTCATCAGACACCAGCCGAAATTCTCACTGGCCAGCAGCCTCCCTCCAGAATCCCCGGCGGGGGTGTTCCGTTTTATACAGACTCGCCCTGCCCACCTGCCCATAAGTGTTCGCTTCCAATGAACGAGCTGCCGAAACGGGTGCCCTAGAAGGTGCCTTTGAACTTGGCGCCAAAGCACGTCGCGGGAGGGGGAGTGTCATGCTTAATCGACAATCGCCTAACGCTATCACCACGCGAATCATCTGTCTCACATGCGGTGCACAAATGCCGCTCGAACTTGTCCAGCCAGCCTCCAATGGCAAACGGGTAGACAATCATGTCTTCAGATGCACTAGCTGCGGGCTAGCCGAGACTTACGATTTTGACCGTGAGTAGTAGGCCGGCTCAGTCGATCAAGGACGTAACATTCAGTACCTGTAACGTTAACGGAGGAAATCTTAATGGAAAGGTTTTTTACCCGGAAATATAGGCGTTACCTCCAAATCCTTGCGGACCCAAGGGATGAGGCTCAGCGCCGAATAATTCTAAGATTACTCGCCGAGGAGGAAGCCACTCTAAGAGAAGGCGCCCCGGAGAAGGAGGCGCCGCGGCAGGCCGCTTAGGGGCACTTGTCCCGAGCAACATGAATTGACCGCCTGCAGCGGCTGGCATGCACATGAAACAGTTAGGGCGAGCCTAATGGATGAGATATCCGAATTTTGTCGCCACTAATCGGAACGTTTGCTTGCTTTGGCCCGAGGCTGTGGCGATCTCGCACTCCGAAAGCACCTGATCGCAATGGCAACCGAATGGGTGGCGAGGGCGAGGCAAGGATCCTCGGTGCGGCGGACGAATGCGAATCATCCAGGTGGGTCGAGTGCGGGAGGTCGACATGCGCGGCCAATTGAGCGGCTCATCCGAGGTCAAGCAGGCGCTGACGAAAGCTGAAGAATGTGAGAAGAGGATGTTAGCGGCTAAAAGCGAGGAGGATCGGGTCTTTTACGATAGAATGTGCAGGAAATGGATCGGTGTTGCTGCATTAGCTAAAACTTAACCTGCAGAGGTGTCCTGGCCCCACGGCGAATTCGCGAGCCGAGGCGGGGCGCGGAGCGGTCGGGGTGGCGAAGCGACCCGCCTCGGCGCATTGGAGGACACCATGTCCTCCATAAATCCAATGATTTCAATGGCATAGGCACACTGGCCCCCTTTCATCCCCACTAGGAAACAAGCTCCAGGACTGCAAAGGAAGCCCAAGGGAGGCAGGGAACTGGGGTGCCATCAGCCAGCCCAAGCCAGCCAAGGGCCATTTCTGGAAGGCTAGGAGGTTCCTGCTGGCTGCTGCTGGCTGCTGACAGGTGGGGAAGCAGGGCAGACCCAAAAAATCATCATAACCAAATCCCTGATCAAACAACAACAATGGCGCAAAAAATGGCGCATTCCGCTCCGCCGTACTGACAAGCGCGTCGGGAGTTGTTGATGTCCAGGCATGGGCGTCGAGCAGCAAACAAACTTCCTGCCGGGGCCTACGCCATCACGGTGTCGACCGGCTACGGCATCACGCCGCCGGTTCCCACGCCCATCAGCCTCAAGCCCAAGCCTGACGGGCGGCGCGCGTACCGCGTCAAGGAGTTCTGTCAGGTCGTCCCGATCTCACAGAGCAAGGTCTGGGAGCTGATCGCCCGCGCTCCACATACCGCCCGAGGTCGAGCGCGTTGCCCTGACGGAGAAGCAAATCGCTCGATACAACCTGCCGAGCCGGCCCACGAAGCGGGACAAGAATACTCACGCCAACACCTTCGAGGGCACAGCACGGAGCTTGATGCACTGCCCGCCCGCGTGCTGCGCGGTATGGTGCGCAAATGCATCGAGCGGCACATCACTCACGCCGCCCTGAAAGCGTTGCGTGAAGCCGAGGCATCGGAGCGACAGCTTATAGAAGCATGGGCCGGTGAGGTGGGAGGCGCGTCGTGATGGCCAGCCTATTCCACCACATCAGCGGGATCTGCGTCGCGAGCTGGCGCAAGTTCGCCACGAGTAAGGCTTGCAGCCTGACGAGCCGCGCCGGGCGGCCAGACGATCACGCGCGCTATACGTCGACGCCCTTGAGCCGGTCCGGGAGTATCTCTTTGATGTCAAATTCGCCCCTGATCACAGCCATCAGCCACATCGGCATTATTAGCTTAGTTCCCATTTGATCGAGCATGGTCTTAGAAATTTGAGTTTTTCTAATCCGGGACGCTACATGCGCGTATTTTTCATTTGTGACCACCACAGTATCAGGCGTATCTCCGCCGGACACACCGTAGTGTAGAAGATCGTTTCTTAGCCGAATGATGTCACTTAGGTCTTTTCTTACTATCCGAGCAACTTCCTGCGAAAGGGGGGCCACTCCGTGGCCTCTGAGATACGCTTGAGGTGGTCAAGCGCAGCGTTAATCCCAGTCCCGGAAAAGATGCAGCGAGCAATTGCTGGATCAACCTTCGTAAAGTGCCACAAGGTCTGATGAACTTGCTGCTCCACAATAGAGAACATGAACACGAACCAGCCGACTGCTTCCAAAAAATTACGAGTTTCGGTCTCAGTCGGCTTTTTGGGCTTCTTCTGCTGCCTGGATTTGGAGGTCATGTAATGTGCTCTCAACGGAAATGCCGGCCCACCCGACGCCATTCTGCCAAGGCTTGCCTGCTCGATCAACGCCGTGTCGATGCCCTGCGCGACGATCCAGGACAGGAGCGCCGGTCGATGCTGCGGAGGCTCTGCTGCGGCCGAAGCTGCGGCTCGTTAACGCCGAGTAAATCCGGCGCAGCTTGAAACAACGCGCGGCGGTTTGCCGACGTTCGTTGCACATTCCGTGCTGAGCGCGCCCGAGCGCGCACCAAATACTCGAGACCGAAGCCGGCGGTTGTTTCCCGGCTTTCCCCCGGGCTTCCTCTCTCGGGCCGCCGGGGTCCCGAGGCGGTCAGGGCGAACCCTGTACATCCCAAGCCAAAAATCTGAACGCGTCCGGGCGCGCGACCCCGGTCAGGAGCAATTCATGCATGAGAAAGGCAAACACGATGCTGGCGTTCCGCTGCCCGCTTTCACTGAGCGAGGCCGTGGAGCGCGCAGCAGCTCTCGAGGCCGCGGCCGACGCGGCCGAAGCCCGGCGCGCCAAGGCCGGGCAGCACGAACGGAACATTCTGGCGCGGATCGCCCAGCTTGAAGCCAACAAGGCGCTCGAAGCCGATGTCGGCGCGGCCGAGCGGCTTGCGTCCATCAAGGCCGAGGTTCGCAAGGGCCTGGAGGCCGCGGATCGGGTTAAGAACTGACCAGCAGTGATGCTCCTCGCGATCACGCCCAAGGGGGCACCCGGCATGTACGACGGCGAGGTGCGGCTCACCGGCAAGAGCGTGCTGACGGTCCACAGCAGGACCCCGTTCACGGACATGGCCCGGTTACTCGTCGCCGCCGGTCACGATCCTGGTGTCGTTCTCGAGATGCGCCGCGAGGGCAGCGACACGATCGCTCTGCGCGGCCGGATCGGCAAAGCGGCCGGGTTGACGGTCCAGGAGACGGATGGGGCACCGAGGTTCGTGAGATGGTGGCCCCGCCCTTGTGTTGAGGGGGCACCCCAGGCGGCCGCGGACGAGCCACACGGGCCCGGACCACCGGGGCGAGGCCGGAATGCCTCTGCGGGCTCCATCGCACGAGCCCCGTACAGCCCCGCGGCGAGATTTGGCTAGGGTGGATGCCCCCGAGGGCGAAACCGCCGTCTCAGCGCAGACCGGGGAAGGCGGCGACCTC
>WNGK01020843.1_pt1 | contig 12527 bp, 8 predicted proteins | sample 5400601 | NCBI WGS metagenome assembly WNGK01 (sample SAMN13153376, study PRJNA577476) | soil metagenome | isolation source: 60 cm soil or saprolite under Garry oak tree replicate 1 | place: USA:California | collected 2016-06-15 | reverse complement strand
GCTTGGAGGCATCAGCATGCACCTTGGTCCCGTCCAGGCTGATCGTACCCAGTTTCAACACGCCGGCCGCCTGGGCGAGCAAGAGCACCTGCACGAAGAGGTTCTTCAGTTCTGGCAGGAAGGTGCGCCGAAAGGTCGCCAGCGTATCGTGATCGGGATGCAAGTTGCCTGCGATAAAGCGAAAGGGTACCGCCTCATGCGTGGCGCGCTCGATCTTGCGCGAACTGAATACCCCAGTGGCATAGCCATAGAGCAGCAAGCCCAACAACACTTCAGGGGCGTAGGCTTCCCCACCGCGCGGTCCATACTGGGCATACAGCGCCGAGAGGTCAAGTTGGGCCACGCTGTCTACCATGAAGCGGGCCAGATGGTCGGGGGGCAGACAGTCGCCCAAGCGCACCGTCAGATCGAGCGCTTGGTCGTAGTCCACCGTTTTGAAGATTCTACTCATGCTTTCAAGTATACCATCACAGATGGGGACACCTACTTCTCTCCGACAAGCTGCTAGGCCCTTCCACCCCAACGGGCGGCCACAAGGGCCTATACCTGTCCCCCAGACAGGATGCCCCCTACATCCGCACCACTCCCGCCCCTACGCGAGGTGGCATCTCCACTGTCCAAAAAACCTACCCGTGAGAGCTTGTGGGGTCAGGCTCACCCACCTGCGCTCTTTGCAAAAAAACCGTGGGGGCAAAACCCACGGACAAGCGAGCTTGAATGCGGAGCACCTTTTACGCTCAATGGTACGTCACTATTGCCCCCACGGAAAAAATGAACCGCACCCAGAGGGTCTGAAGCCTGGCTCATTAACTACGAGAAGAGGCCACAGCAAGTTCGTCCATCACCTGAATCACGTCTTCTTGTGCCACCCCTGAATCAACGGTCATATTCACTACTTCCCAGCGGGAGCGCTCTCCCTCACGCCAGAAGTGCAGGGTGAACGTGCAAGGACCGACGCGCAGATTCCGCAACACGACTTCCGAGAACCACTCGGGCAGCGTCGGATTCACGTAGAGTCGCTTGTTTGGAGCATCAGCACGCAATCCGAGCATCGTCTGCACCATTTGAAAGACGCTGCCGGAGGCCCAACCTTGAGGAATATTCGCTCCCGGAGGATAGAGTGCTGGAAAATCGGATGTTTGCCCCTTCCGTTTCAAACCGGCAAAGATCTCTGGCAAGCGGTAAGCCTCGAAGCGTCGTGCCGCATCGAACATCGCACGGGTCACCTGGTTCGCTTCATTCGCTAACCCATAGCGTTTGAACCCGGCGGCAATAATGCCGTTGTCGTGGGGCCAGACCGAGCCAAGGTGATACGAATAGGGGTTGTAGGCGGGATTCTTGCTGGAAAGGGTGCGAATGCCCCACCCACTCCACATATCCTCTTGCAAGAGCCGTTTAGCTGTGCGTTCCGCTTTGTCCTGGTCTGCTATGCCGCTCCATAGACAGTGTCCCGCGTTCGAGGCGATGGAGGTAATCAGCTTCTTGTGGCCGTCCTGTCCATAGGCATAGCAGCCTTCATCCTCCATCCAATAGACCTCATGGAAGCGGCGCTTCAAGGTCTCGGCTTCCTGGAGTAACGTCTGCGCCCGCGCTTCGTCACCAAGCGCCTGGAAAATTTCGGCCATCCGCACCTTGGCATCGTAAACATAGCCCTGTAGTTCGCACGTGCTTTTGGGCTGCTTCACCTGGCTGCCATCGGCATAGACGACGGCATCTCCCGAATCCTTCCAGTTCACATTTTCATACCCGAGCGATGAGAAGGTTTTGTACTCCTGGAAGCCATCGCCATCCAGGTCCCCATACTGATCAATCCAGTTCAGGCATCCCTCAGCCACCTCGCGGTATTGCTTGAGCAGGTTGACATCGCCTGTCCAGCGGTACGTTTCGGAGAGTACGATCAGGTACAGAATGGTCGCATCAGCCGTGCCATAGTAAGGGGTATGCGGAATCTTGCTGAAATGGGCCAGTTCCCCAAAGCGCATCTCGTGCAGAATCTTGCCGGGTTGTGCATCGCGGTAGTCATCGCGTTCTTTGGCTTGGTAGTCAGCCAACCACTTGAGCGCGCCACGTGCAAATCCTGTGGACACGCTCATGTTCTGGAGCGAGATGATCAGGCTGTCACGTCCAAAGAGCGTGACAAACCAGGGAACACCTGCCGCTGGCACCCACTCCTCTGCTGACACATCCAGATCATAGATGCGCAAGGCCCCCATGTCTTCGATTGCCTGCCGGTAGGCACGATAGACATGTTCATTCGGAGTCAGGAGCTTTGGGCTGCTCCTCAGCCACTGCTCTTGGAGTTCGTCGAGTTCACTCAACGGCTCTACCAATTGCTCAGATGTTCGGTGGCCGTAGGCGGGCTCCATGACTTGCTGACCATGTTCAAAGATCAATTCGCCGCACGTCTGCCACTCCTGACCTGGCTCCAGTTCGAGTTCGAAAAAGATGCGTCCATTGGCAAAAGCTAATGTTACCAATCTTCCACCTTTCGATATGAGCAACTCTTCCTCCGTTACCCCGCACTGTTGCATAATCTCCCAATCCTGAAGACAGAAGGCTTTTGGCAGATGTCGAGGGCAGAACTGATATTGTCTGCGTAACCCTAATACTTCTGCTTGCCGTTGCTGCGAAACATAGTTTCGCCTTGGCAAAAGCTGGAACAATTCTTCCATTGGGGATTTTTCATATCGGTCACGCAATATGTCAAGTTCTTCCGTAGTCCAGCGTATTGAGGGGCTTCCATCCCGATAACATGTTAGTTCATCAATGCCCCATTCGGGATCGCTCCATTGGATACGCATTGCGTAAAAATGGGGGGACAGGGGTTCAATGACTATTGTATCAACAAATGCCTCAATCATCAGGGGAAGTTCATCAGGGATGACAACCTCATTCCAACAGGTTCCCGCTTCTCGCATCATTTGCTTGTAGCTGCGTCTCTGCTGCGCAGGTGTTTTGCTGCTACTGATACGCTCCCGTTGTCGTTCCATTCGCGCTAAATCTTCTTGCTGTATTGTATAATCGGCGTCCAGTTCTTCAAGCAAATCAAGATTTTTTATTTTTCCTGATTTGAGATACGCCTTCTTGAGTGCAAGGGCTTTCCTTGCCGCATCTATTTGCACATCCAAGTCAAGAAGCATCTGCGCTTGTGTTTGAAGTTCTGCTTTCTCAGCGTCAAGAAAGTTTTCAAACTCGTCTGCTTGCTGTAAGCGCATAATGAAATGGTCAAGAAAAATCCTGTCTACATCGTTACTAAGTATCATGTACTTTGACGCAAAGCCTTCACTTCGGCGGCGTTTGAAAAATCCGTAATACCGCTCTATCTTTGTTGGTCGCTCTTTCTGTTTCATGAGCTTGGGACACTGGTTTATGCGATAGCCTGGATCGCTTGCTTGCAGCTTTCCATCCAGAATAGCAGCGTATGCTGGATTGTGTTTCTTCGCGTATGAGGATCGCCGTCCTAACACCCATTCATTCGGCGTTCCGTCAAGCCGTGTTGCAGAGATGTGATTGTAGGACATGGCAAACTTGTTATAATCGATAATCGCCTCATGGTTCTCTGTTGAGACAAGTTCTCCTTTCCACATGCAGTAGCCAATTGACATGACGTTACTTAACACGCTTCTCAGCCCATGATCTGACGTGATGGTGTAGCCTTTGATCTTGCCTCTATCATCCAACACGCGGGTTAAGCAGAGTTTGGTATGAAACTCTTTATCAACCCACGGCTCAAAAGCAGGGAAAAGGTACTCACGCCGCGCTATTTCGCGCAAAAGTGCCATAGTATTAAAATTCAGTTCCCAATACCGATCATGGAGACGGTCGAGAATTTCTGCATGCGGTTGGTAGGGGATGTACAATCTATAGTTGGGATTAAGTTCTCCGTCTATTTTCTCCCGTCGGTCAACGATGTAGCCTGGTGGTAAATTCCATCCCCCCCAACGACCAATTTGCCCCAACACGTCTTGCGCTGCAAGCATGGTACCGTAAACGTGGTTTTCAAGATACTTCCACGCTTCTTCGCATTCCCGTCTGAACTGCTGGATGTCCGAACTTTTGGAAAAGTCATAGACAGATTTGATAGCCGTCCGTTGGGCGTTTGGGATAATCACCTTTACCCCATAGGTGTCGCATATCTGCATGAATTTTTCCGCTTCATCGTTCCACTTGCGCCGGAAAAAGCGACTGATGTTCGCAACAATGACCGCTTTAATTCTGCCTGATGCGATATTCCGAAGCATCTTCACAAATGCGAGTCGTTCATCCATTCGGAGTTGTCCTGATACTCCTAAATCGTCTTTCTCAACAATAATCATTTTATCGTCATCAGACCAACCACAGAAAAGAGCAAAACGGCGGTCGAGCTGCATTTCCGCACTGACATTATTCCGTTGCCCTGGGGTTGAGACTCGCGGGTACACTTGACAAGGATAGTGTATAAGCGTTGCGAATTGTTGGAACTGGTTCCATATGCTGCTCTGGACTTTCTTTTGCTGCGTGGGTTGTAGGATCAATTGCTGCATGGGTTCTATCCCTTTCTTCTAGTCGGTGTAGTATTCTGCAAAACAATTGTAAAGCGCGCTCATGCTTTTCAGGCGGTAACATACCTCACTCTCCCTTCCTACAAGAAAAAGAGAGAAGCGATACGTCTTTCTGAGACAGAACACTGGTGGGGTGGTGCTGATTTTTCCCAGCACCGTATGAGGTGATAAAGAGGTAACGTCTTGCATAGCGGTAGGCTCACTTTCTGCAACAGAGTAAGCCTACCACAGCGCCCTTGCGTGTGGTATAATAGAGGCAATCGCTCCGTAGTAGGCTTACGGACGGGGAAGGGTGTGTTGACTGCCGCAAACAGCAACACACCGTCTTCATATTTTCTTACCTCTAAGTATACCGTAAACTTCCTCATTTTTTCCAGTGTTCTACAGCGAAAAGACAAAAACGCATTACGAACTTGTCATAACCAGTATGGCTATTTGGCTTGGGTCAGTTGGTAAGGAACTATCACTACTGGATAGCGGTCGTATATACACTCCCTGCACTCCTTGAAGCTGTAGGAGTACTCTTTGCGCCTGGTCAAGACGCTTGCCTGCAATCTGGCGGGTCAAGGTAGCAAGTCGGGCTTTTGAGAGATGAAAGATCACGCTCCCTGTGGCTGTTACTGAAAGGTGATAGGCGTTGTGGCTTTTATCCAGCAGTGTTGCTTTCTCTAGAGCAATGGCGACAGCCCCCTTGGGAATAAAATCTGCTCCTGCCTGTGTTGCCACGTCCCGTAAAAATTGTGACCTGGTTAACTCTTGCAACGCTGCATCGTCATACACCTGGCTGGTGCAGGTCTCGGAAACATTCACCTGTGCCTGGGTTGCTTTGAGCGGGGTAAGTATCTGCTCGGTAGCCTTCATCTGCTTGCCTATCGCATCTTTTGCCAGTGGGTCAAGCGTTCCAGCAAGTTGTTTTGTGGCTGCGTTAACATCAGGCTGGCTCACAATCGGGTAGGTTTTCGGGTCTTCTCCTCCGGTAAAACCATTGGTATTTTTTGCTAGGATACCAGCCACGCAACAGAACCCGTTTATATCAAGAGGCGCGATATTTGCTTGTCGTCCCGCTTGCAGCGTATGAGCGGAAACAGTCGCGCTCCCATTTATTGCTCCGCTCCCTGGGGCAATCGTGACGGTTTCATCGGTCACGATTTGTATTCCATCACTGCCAGTGAGAACCGTTCCTGCTTCAATGGTTTGGCTGTATGGAGCTTGATTGTAGAATATGACTGCTCCCTGTGCCTGGATTGGCGGGGTCTGTGCTAGTCCAGTAGTCTTGATGGTTTCGCTTTTGGTGGGCGTTGTAACTGTCAAGAGCCGGGAACTCACCTGATGTTGTCCTGGGTCAGCAGTACCCGTGACCGCAAGAAATGAGTAGGTTTGGCTCACTTCCTTCTGCGTTGGGAACAGGGTTACGGTTGCTGTCGGGTGAAAGTAGGTCTGTGCAAGGAACATCAGTGGAAACTGAACAAAACGCTCAGCGGAGTCCCCCAAGGCTCGATCTTGAGTCCCGTTTTGTCCAATATCCTACTCAGCAAACTCGACCGGTTTGTGGAAAGCAGACTCATCCCCCGCTCCACCAAAGGAGACAGAAGGAAACCCAACCCCGCCTACCACAGGCTCCGGATACAAGCCTCTCGTTTGCGCCAAAAAGGGCAGAGGGAGGCTGCTCGAAAATGCAAACAACAGGCGCAACACCTTCCTTCTGGAGAAACGCATGACCCCGACTACCGACGGTGACGCTATTGCAGATATGCCGACGATTTCGCACTGGCCTTCATCGGACCAAAGGAAGAGGCAGAAGAGATCAAGCACTACCTCCGAACATTCCTACGCGAAGCACTCAAACTCGATTTGTCGGAGGAAAAGACCGTGATCACCCATGCAAGGAGTCAAGCAGCCACATTCCTGGGATACGAGAGCCCCACGCTGCAAAGCGACAGCAAGCAATACCGCGATAAAAAGGGGCGGAAAAACCGAAGGATCAACGCGAACATTGGCCTTCGCGTGCCACACACCGTCGTGCAAGAGAAATGCAAGCGATACATGCGCAAGAACAAACCCATTCATCGAGCAGAGGTGCTCAATGAGAGTGACTACAGCATCATCGCCACCTATCAACTGGAATATCGGGGGATCGTCAATTACTACCGGATGGCTTACAACCTTCACACGCTCCACACCCTCAAATGGGTGATGCAAATCTCGCTGGCAAAGACGCTGGCCCGCAAACATCAGATCCCGGTGGCCAAGGTCTACACAAAATACAAGGCCAACCTGGATATCCAAGGAAAAAGCTACAAAGGACTGCAAGTCACCGTTCCCCGTGAAGGGAAGAAACCGCTGGTAGCCACATGGGGAGGTATCCCACTCATATGGGATGTCAATGCGTCCAGAGAGGACCCGACCCACACCAGATGGGGGAGTCGGTCAGAACTGGAAAAACGGCTTCTGGCCCAGGTCTGTGAACACTGTGGGGCAACGCGCATGACCGACCAGATCGAAGTCCATCACATCCGTGCACTCAAAGATCTGGAAAAGTACACAGGCCGAGAAAAACCGCGATGGGTGCAAACCATGGCGGCCCGCCATCGCAAAACGCTAGTCCTCGGCCGTACCTGCCATAGGGATATCCAATATGGACGCCCGCACCGAAGGAAGATATCACGCTCACGGACAGAATCATCCTGCTGATGCTGGAAAGCCACGTGCATTGAAAGGTGCATGCGTGGTTTGCAGGGGGGCATTTGGATAAAGTCCCACTCTTGAGTGGCAACTCGCCAGGTGCCTACCCTACCCCAAGAGCATCATGCGTGCCTTTCGAGACAAAGTGAAAAAGACTGCAGGAAGGGGAAGAGCCTGTTTAGAGGTGTGGCCGGAGTTGTGTATCGCCACCGTCATCAAACGTACCGAAAAGAAACGGGTAGTAGAGGTAACACGCAAGCTGACGTTGGGAACGCTTGAGAAAGCAGAGACCCTGCTGAACAGGACGGTCGGATGCACGCAGTTCAATACGTCCTTGATTGAACGCTTCAATGGCACCATGCGTGAACGTCTGGCATCTCTCAGCCGCAAATGTCGGCATGCGGCTGCTCGCCTTGAGGCTTTGGAAGCCGGAATGTACTTGATTGGATGCACCTACAACTTCTGCTTCCCGCATCACGAATTGAGCAAAACAACGCACTTTGGGTCTGCTTGTACACCGGCAATGGCCGCAGGATTGACGGATCATATCTGGACGGTCCAGGAGGTGTTAACCTCCAAGATCGCTCCTCTCCCTTGGGTCGAACCCAAGCCACCAGGACGATCGCGAAAGAAAGCCGTCTCCGATCCGACGCTGCCGAAACGACTGCGAGGGCGACCTCGCAAACACCCCTTGCCTGATCCGAGCGTGCCCAAACGGCCACGAGGTCGCCCTCGTAAGCTTGCTTGAGCACGTTCACCGGTTAGTGGGGTTCTACCAGAACAGCACGCTAACAGTAGAAATATGCATAAGTACCGGTGTATGGAAAACACAGCTATTTCCTCTCGTACTGTTCATACAGTAGTGGGGTTATACAACAAATCGCTCCCACTTGATAGTATAAAGCATTTATGGAGCAAAGCAAGCCATGGAATGCTTCTAAATGGTCAAGAAATATCCGTGCGACCTCGAATGGAGAAACTATCCTTTACTCTTCGCGCCAAGGCTACTATAATTAGGCTGTGTTGATTAGTCGTATACGACTAACCCACTATCGATGAAAAAGTAGCTGCTCAGGTAGCTGATTGCTCGCCGTAAACGACTCGCACAAGCTATGTTGTAATGGCCAGTGAGAGATACTGAAGAGTTAAGAAAAAAAGAAAAATGTTATACCCAAAGAGGAACACATCAAACGAAAGGATACACACATGCCACGAGATCCACGCAAACATCAGAAAGCACTCATGAAAAAGCGCAGCAAGCAAAAGGCCGCTTTACAACAACGCCAGGTACACCGGCAAGCGTCTGCGTCATCATCCCCTCAGACCATTCTTCTCAACGCTCGCACCTTGCCTTTGTTAGAATGTCAGATCAGTACTAACTGGCAAAAGGATGATATGGGACTTATACAAATCCTTATAGCGCGGCAGCAACCTGATGGCAATATTTGTTTCGGATCTTACCTGATAGATAAATACTGCCTGGGGCTTAAAAACACCTTTGCTAATGCAAATTTTTCTCGTACCCGCTATCACGACGAAGTTTATAACAGAATGTCTCAAAGGCAGGAGCTGAAAGAATGTCCCGCCGAGCTGGCACACCAGATGATTTACGAAGCTATTGACTACGCAGCACAGTTCGGCTTCCAACCTGAGAAAGACTTTGCGATCTCACAATATATGCTGGCTCCACGCGGCGAACTAGAGGAACCGTATCACTTGACGTTTGGCAAAGATGGGAAGCCCTTCTTTATAGCAGGTCCACATGATAATGTGACATCCATCCTTAGACAGCTAGACAAGACAGCAGGTCCCGGTAATTATCACTTTCTCGCCCCTATTGGCATGCCCTAAATCTGGCTTGAGAGAACAAGTTAGGGAAAGATTTTTACATGAGAAAAGCATACCTTCAAGATCACCCAACATAACAGGAAAAAGACTTACGCCTGCGATATCTGCACAAATTGACCATCAACCTCCTTCGACGAGCCCCCTTGGGGGAGACCCTGTGTCGAAACAGCAATTGAGGTGACTAGACGCGTGTCGTCAGGAGACCATGCCATGGCAAAGACCGGCGCTTCTACGTAAAACGTGAAATTGTGCTCGGTATACGCATCCCAGCCTAACACGACTCCACAGATATCGCCGCAATAGACCTGCGTTACTGCGGCGATACGCTTCCCATTGTGTGACCAGGCAACAGCAAAGATGAGATCAGGGAGTACTCCCTTGGTAGGATCCGTTTGTGCAGCTTGCACATTGTACCCACGATAGGTATAGACAACAGCGCCAGACGTCGAATCCCACACCTGGACTGTTTTGTCCCACGAACCGGAAACGATGAGCTTCCCATCAGGTGACCAGGAAACCGAGCTTACCTTGTCGGTATGACCACGGTAGGTATACAGATGATTTCCGGTCGTGGCCTCCAGGATCTGGACCGTCTTGTCTGAAGCCCCAGAAGCGATCCGCTGGCTATCGGGCGACCACACGAGCGAGTTGACGCTTGCGAGATGGCCGCGATAGACGTACTTCTGCTTGCCAGTTGCGACATCCCACAGACGCACGGTGCCATCTGCAGAGCCAGAGGCAATGGATTTGCCATCCGGTGACCATGCTACCGTCATCACGATGTCAGTATGCCCATGATAGAGAGCGACATGCGCTCCAGTAATAGCATCCCACACCTGGACCGTTTTATCGATGGAACCTGAGACAACGCGATTACTTACCGGTGACCAGGCCACTGCTTGCACTCCAGCAGTATGACCACGGTAAATAAAGGGAGGGAAATGATCGTTGGGGTTGGCGGCCCAGACTTGCACAGTCTGATCTAAAGATCCCGAAGCAATATACTTGCCATTGGGCGACCATGCTACTGTCGTTATTCGACCGGTATGGCCACGATAGGTATACAGGACACTTCCTTGAGGACGAGGGGTAGGATCGGGAACAGCAACTGACGATGAGAAAAGAGATTGGGCACACCCTTCTAGACTCATAGTGAGTATGACTCCTGCCAGGCCCCGGAGAACTTCACGGCGAGAGGGGCATCCCATAAGTGAACCTGTTTGTTTACGCACCATCGGTCCTTCCCTTTCTGCTTTACTCACAACCTCACCACCCCCAACACCCTCCCACTCACCAACGGCACGCCCTTCCTCGCTCGTGGAAAAGCCTTCAACTCTGTCGCCTTCACCACAGACACCGCATCACCACTCTCACTGCGCCAGCTTAGAAGCAGAGTATCTTCCTCACTGATAATCATTGTCAATAGCACACGATCTCGTTCAGTCAATTCAGTCGTCACAACACCAGCTGTGGCACGGCCTTTTTGTGGATACTGGCTCAGAGGAACTTTCTTGCCCAGGCCATGTTCTGTCACTACCAGCAGGCTCAAGAAGTCGTCATTGCTGCTAGCCAGTTCACTATCGAGGTAGGAGGCACTGACGATGTGAGCATGCGGTCCCAGAGCCATTGCAGCGACGCCTTGACCGACACGGCCCTGCGCCCGTAAAGACTCATCACTGAAGCGGAGCGTCTGGGCAGTGTTTGTAGTGACGAAGTATTCACCCTGGCCGCGTGAGAGCAGGGCGATAGCGACAGAGTCACCCTCGGCCAGCTTCATATCCAGGAGGCCATCGACATCGGCAGTCTTATAGTCGCTCAAAGGTGATTTCTTGACCTTACCTAGCTTGCTAAAGGTAACCAGATAGCGATCATCGTCATAGCCTTCGATGGGCAACACCGTTACAATCTCTTCACTGGCAGCCAGCTCCAGAAGCTTGCCTACAGGCTCCCCTTTGCCGGAACGGGTAGCAGTCGGAATACGATGAGCCGCGATCTGGAAGACTCGTCCGGCAGAACTCACACACAAGACGTAATCTTGCGAAGTGGCGGAGACAACCTGGCGTAGTTGTTCATCTCCACGTACAGGGGTATAGATTGCATTCCCATTTTTACCTTTAGGTGCAAAGGCATCGGGCGGCAGCGTTTTGAGCGTACCTCCACGGGTAAAAGCTAGGGTTAAGGGTTCGCGATCATGCAGGCTGGCGACCTCGGTAATGGGAGTATGGACTTGACCTTCTACATCGATAGTAGTGCGTCGCTCATCGCCAAATTGCTTGATAAGTTGCTGCATCTCTTTTTTTAGGAGAGCAATCATCAGCTTGCGGTCGGAGAGCAGTCGCTCCAATTCACTGATACGCGCCTGAAGTTCCTCTTTTTCTCTAGCATATTTAGTAGCATCGAGGCGTGTCACCTGGGCCAGCGTCATAGAGGCAATGACTTCGGATTGAATAGGCGTAAGTTTATAGGTTTTCTCGATAGTTTGACGAGCAGTGGCACGATCCTCGGCCTGCTGGAATATCTTGACAATTTTATCGGCATGGGCCGCACCGATGATCAGCCCTTCGACGATGTGCAGGCGTTCCTGAGCCTTGCGCAGGTCGAACTGGGAGCGGCGTGTTAGTATGTCGAGTTGGTGAGTGTTCCAGTAGTTGAGCAGTTCGAGCATACCAACTTGCTTGGGTTGACGAGCAGCTTGCATAGGCTCACCGAAGAGAAAGACTACCTGGAACGAGAGGGCAACTTGCAGGTCAGTTTCGGTGAAGAGTTGGGAAAGCGTTTGAGCGGCATCAGCATCTTTACGCAGTTCTAGAACGATGCGGGTGCCTTTCTCAGTATCGCTCTCGTCGCGTACATCAGGCATTAAGCCTTCCAGTTTACGGGCGTTGATAGCTTTGACGATAGAGGCTTTGACCTTATCCCTACCAATGGGTGGTATCTGCGTGACGATCAGGGAACGGCTGCGCGGTGTCTCTTCCAGACGCACCTCGGCCCGCACGATGATACGGCCTTTGCCGCTAGTAAAGTAGTCTTTGATGCCATCGATGCCGATGATGCAGCCACCTTGCGAGAAATCGGGTCCTTGAATGTAGGTCATTAGTTGTTCGACATCCATGTTGGGACGGTCGAGCAGGGCGATACAGGCTCGCAGGACTTCGCTCAGGTTATGCGGCGGGATGTTGGTAGAGAGACCAACAGCGATACCACTGGAGGCATTGACAAGAGGGGGAATGCGCCCTGGTAGATAGTCCGGTTCAAGCACCTTTGGATCTTGCTTGTAGGAAGGATGAAGGGGAACGGTATCTTTCTCCATATCGGCCATCAGAGCTTCAGCCAGTGGTGAGAGGCGCATTTCAGTATAACGATAGGCGGCGGGAGCATCGCCATCTTCGCTGCCCATGTTGCCTTGCCCTTCGATAAGTGGATAGCGAAGTGTAAAGGGCTGGGCCATACGCACAG
>WNGK01014602.1_pt1 | contig 12528 bp, 9 predicted proteins | sample 5400601 | NCBI WGS metagenome assembly WNGK01 (sample SAMN13153376, study PRJNA577476) | soil metagenome | isolation source: 60 cm soil or saprolite under Garry oak tree replicate 1 | place: USA:California | collected 2016-06-15 | reverse complement strand
AGAAAGACAGCCAAAAAAGGGGAAAATAATACCATGCAGGAAGCGGTTATTCTCTCAGCAGTACGCACCCCCATTGGGCGTTACGCAGGCAGGCTGGCGGATGTGCGCCCGGATGATATGGCCGCGCTGGTGATCGCTGAGGCGGTACGGCGCGCGAACATTGACGACCGAAGTATTGAAGATGTGATTCTCGGCTGCGCAAACCAGGCCGGCGAGGATAATCGCAACGTAGCGCGCATGGCCTTATTGCTGGCCGGTCTACCCCAGGAGGTTGGCGGCCAGACGATCAATCGCTTATGTGGTTCAGGTTTGCAGGCGGTCAATAGCGCGGCCCAGGCCATTCAAACCGGGTCGGGCGATGTCTTTGTAGCCGGCGGTGTAGAGAGCATGACGCGCGCGCCTTTCGTAGTGGGGAAGGCTGATAGCGCGTTTTCACGCAGTATGAACCTGCAAGATACAACGCTGGGCTGGCGGTTCATCAATCCACGCCTCGCGGCAATGCACCATCCCTACAGCATGGGCGAAACCGCGGAGAACGTCGCGGAACGCACGAGGATCAGCCGGGCAGAGCAGGACGCTTTCGCGCTGCGCAGTCACCAGCGAGCAGTCGCCGCGCAGCAGGACGGGCGCTTCGCTGAAGAAATATTGCCCGTGAGTATACCCCAGAAGAAAGGCGAACCTACCATCGTGACCATGGATGAGCAGCCACGCGCTGATACCTCGCTCGAAAAGCTCGCCTCGCTGAAGCCAGCGTTCCGTAAAGACGGTTCGGTCACGGCCGGCAACTCATCGAGCATCAACGACGGCGCGGCTGCACTGGTACTGATGGCCGCCAGCCGCGCCCAGGAGCTGGGATTGCGACCACGTGCGCGCATTGTGGCCTCAGCCGTTGCGGGCGTTGATCCCGCCTATATGGGCCTGGGTCCCATTCCCGCGACACGTAAAGTCCTGCAGCGCGCCGGACTGCGCATGCAGGATATCGACCTGGTGGAATTGAACGAGGCGTTTGCAGTACAGGTGCTAGAGTGCATGCGCGAGCTAGAGATCGACGAGGCAAAGCTCAATGTGAACGGCGGCGCCATCGCGCTGGGCCATCCGCTGGGATGCAGCGGGGCGCGCCTGGTCGTCACCCTGCTGCACGAACTTGAGCGGCGCGGCGGGCGTTACGGGCTGGCTACGATGTGTATTGGCGTCGGGCAGGGTATAGCGACGATTATCGAGCGGATTTAGAGATATCCTCTCCATTCACTGCCGATTCATAGGCCTCTACCAACTTCGGCACCGTCTCGTAATTGCCAAGTTCCGCGGGCGCGATCCAGCGCATTTCGGTTGCTTCCCAGTCGAGTTTGATGGCGTCGGGAGTAAGCACCTCAAAGAGATAGGGATGGATATACCAGTGACGGTTGAGCGAGGCGTCGGCATGCTCGATAACGGAGCCGCGTTTGAGCATGCGTACCTGGTCGCGTTGCAGGCCGGTTTCTTCGCGAATTTCCGTGTAGGCCTGGTCATCGGGTGTGACGCCTGGTTCTATGAAGCCACTTATGCCTGCCCAGCGCGCGTTATAGCTGCCAACGCGCTGGCTTCTGCGCACTATCAAGATACGGGGTTCGTTGCCATCGGTGCGCAACAGGAAGTTGGTGACAACGTGCGTTGGACGCAGTTCTGGCTGTTCACTCATATGATACGCTCCTGTTTGTCTTCTAAGGCGACCGCGAGGGTCGCCCACCAGGCATCAACCTAAGCCGGAATGCCAGACGATCCGTAGGGGCGAGGGCGGACGATGAGGGGTTGGGAGGGCCTTTATGGTCGCCCGCGGGGTGGGGGGTGATCGTGTTCCCCCAAGATTGGAGCCAAGGGAACAGGACGCGGGCGACCATAAAGGTCCTCCCAACCCCTCGTCCACCACTCTCGCCCCTACGGATGTTGATGGGCTTGTTGTTCGGTTGATGCGTATTGGGCGACCGCGAGGGCAGAGAGGTGCGCCCTGGGTATAATTCACAAACTCTGAATGTGCAATGCCGTATGCTTGACAGCATTGTTACTACTCCTATATAGTATGCTTGGCATATTGTATACTTCTGGCGGAAAGCCAACTGGAACACATATGCATTATTATACCTTTTTTTGACAGCTATAAAGGCCTGTTCGCCTTTACTATTGGAGGTAGGCCGACGTGGTGCAACCAGGCATAATCGTACTCGCTCTGGTTATTCTAGTGGTAGGGGCCGGTGTTGCTCTCTACGCTGGATATTTGATCGGGGCTTCGCGAAATAAACAAGAGTTTTCGGAACGCTTACGTATGGAAAAGGAGGCCAGTGAGCAGCGGCTCATGGAACTCCAGCTCCAGCAGCACGAAGCGCTTCATGAAGCGCGTGAGGAGACGGCACGTTTTCGCGCGGCGCTTGAACACGATAACGCTGAGCGGCGAGCCGAGCTGCAGCGCCAGGAACGGCGTTTGCAGCAGAAGGAAGAGTCGCTCGAAAGAAAAATCGAGGGACTGGAACAGCGTGAACGCAAGTTTTCGGGGCGCGAACGCGCCCTTGAACAGGCGCGTGAAGAGGTCGATGCGATCAAGCGTGAACACCTCAAGGAGCTTGAGCGCATTGCGCGCATGACCGAAGATCAGGCGAAGGAAGTGCTGCTTGAACGTATCGAAAATCGGGTGCGTGAGGAAGCAGCGCGGCGCATTCGCGCTATTGAAGAGCAGGCACGCGAGGAAGCAGATGCGCGCGCGCGTGAGATCATTACGCTGGCGATTCAACGCTGCGCTTCGGACCAGGTAGCCGAGGCGGTAGTCTCGGTGGTGCCGCTGCCAAACGATGAGATGAAAGGCCGCATCATCGGACGCGAGGGGCGCAACATTCGCGCGCTGGAGGCTGCGACCGGCATCGACCTGATTATCGATGACACACCTGAGGCGGTGATCCTCTCCGGCTTTGATCCGGTGCGTCGCGAGGTGGCACGCCTGGCGCTGACGCGCCTCATCATCGATGGGCGCATCCACCCGGCGCGTATCGAGGACGTGGTAGCCAAGGCGCGGCAGGAAGTGGATATGATTATCCGCGAGGAGGGTGAGCGGGCGGCGCTGGATGCCAATGTGCACGGATTGCAGCCCGAACTGCTTAAACTGCTGGGGCGGCTGCATTTCCGCACAAGTTACGGGCAGAACGTGCTGGCGCATTCCGTTGAAGTATCCATTCTCGCGGGCACCATCGCGCATGAGCTGGGCGCCGATGTGAACGTCTGTAAAACGGCGGCGCTGCTGCATGATCTCGGCAAGGCCATTGACCAGGAGGTCGAGGGGCCGCACGCCATCATTAGCGGCGAAATTGCGCGCCGCTACGGTAAATCACCCAAGATCATCCACGCGATGGTCGCGCACCACGCTACCGAAGCCGAGCCGCAGAGCCTGGAAGCCGCGATTGTGCAGGCGGCAGACGCGATTTCAGCCGCGCGCCCCGGCGCGCGGCGCGAAACGATCGATCTGTACATCAAGCGCCTGGAAGCGCTCGAATCGATTGCAAACTCGTTTACAGGCGTGGAGAAGTCGTTCGCAATCCAGGCAGGCCGCGAGGTGCGTATTATCGTGAAGCCGGAAGAGATCGATGAATACGCCGCCAACCAGTTAGCCAGCGATATCGCGCATAAAATCGAGGAGAGCCTCGATTATCCTGGCCAGATCAAAGTGTGTGTAGTCCGCGAGACACGATCTATTGATTACGCAAGGTAATCAACAGTGTAATTACGTAGAATTGGAAGAGCATGACCAATTATATTGATTTGCATACGCATTCGACGGCGTCGGATGGCATTTATTCACCGACTGAATTGCTGCAACGGGCCAAAGATACCGGGCTGCGCGTGCTGGCCTTGACCGATCACGACACAACAGGTGGATTGGAAGAGGCGGCAAAAGCGGCGGCGGAACTGGATATCGACCTTATCCCTGGTATTGAGATCAATACCGATGTGAGCGGGGGTGAAGTGCACGTGCTTGGTTATTTTCCGGAGTTCCAGCGACCTGCTTTCCAGGCTGTTTTGAAGGTGCTGCGTGACGCGCGCGAGCGGCGCGGCCAGCGTATGGTGGAGCTTTTGAACGAGCAGGGTATTCACATCGTGCAGAGCATCGGCGAGGCATTCGACAAGTATATCGGCAACGGCTGCTATGCCTATGTCCCACGATATCGACTGATGCCAGAGGACGCAATACGCCTGATTACCAGCGCGAACGGCTTGCCGGTAATGGCGCATCCCGCCGACCTGCCGGGCCTGGACGAACTGCGCAACTGGCTCCCCAGACTGTGTGAAGCGGGCATGGTGGGACTCGAAACCTACTACGGCCAGTACACGCCAGAGCAGGAGCAAGCCTTACGCGCACTGGCAGACGAATATCACCTGATCCCAACCGGCGGCAGCGACTTTCATGGACCCGGTATTCATCCAACACCGCTGGGTGGCCGCCATGTCCCCTCCGAGGCGGTCGAACGTTTGAAAGCCGAGGCTGCGAAGCGGCGCGGCAAGACGCCGCCCGCGTTTGAATTGCCACCGCCTGTGCAGGAGAAGTAACCTGACAGAGGTTTGGTGAGGCCGCCTGTGCAGGAGAAGTAACCTGACAGAGGTTTGGTGAGGTGCAGCATAATGGACCATACTCCACCACATAGCACCTCACCAAACCGCTTACTTCTTTTAAATTCTCTATTTCTCATCTTGCAATCCCAACTTGTAACAAAGCAACAAGAGCTTGTGCTTCGATACCTTGTTGTTGACCGATGACACCTTTCCCCTCAAACGTTTTTCCTTGAATGCTCACACGATGTCGATCAGTCTGAAGTTGATGCGCAATATTCTCTCGCATTTGAGGAAAGAATGGTTTTAACTTTGGCTGCTCCGCTAATATGATAGCTTGTATGTTGAGAATAATGATCTTGCGTGGCTTCAAGAGTTTTTCATATAGCTCACCTAAATACGCTAGCGATTGGGCATCGGTCACACCATCCTGGTCACTAAACCAATCTGCAATATCCCCTTCTCCTAACGCTGCAAGCAGGGCATCAACAAGAGCATGAGAGACGGGGTCGCCATCACTACGTTTCACTCGAAAGCCCTTATCGAAAGGGATCGTCACACCTGCCAATGTGAGCGGGCAGTTCTCATGCAGGCTGTGAAAATCTATCCCCATCCCGACATGTAGCTGCTCAGCGAATATCTGTTGTATGATACGATTCATGTTCTCTGGTTCTCTGTTCATGCTTTTCATCTCGCTCCCAAGAAGGAATATCATACTCATAAGTGAAGGTATAAAGTCCGGCAATGGCGATGATGTGCGCCCATTCCACAGGCCGCCTTTCCTCAGTCCAAACGGTGCGGTTAAGTGCCACTACTGGTGCATTTGGAGAAATATGCACCAGTTGTCGCTCTTTTTGAGTTGCGAGACGAGCTATTAGGACTTCCTGAGCACGCGCTACTCGGAGATAGTGGCGTTCCTGTAACCAGATAAATAAAGGGGTATCGCCGATGTCTTTCGTCAAAAGTTCTCCAAACAGATCAGCAGGGTAATAGCTTTCTATAAGACGGTAAGGCAGGTTATCAGCTAACTGGAGTCGATATCGTTTCAGTACCAGTGTGCCTGTTGGAATTTGCAGATGCTTGGCAATTTCTGCATTGGCAGCTACTAATCCAGGCTGCTCTAAAAACTGTACCTGCGGTTTGCGTCCTAACCGTTGCATATCTTTGAGGAAAGATCCAGACATGCGTAGCTCACTAGCGGTTACCGCATGTTCTTCTACAGCTTCCTGCACTTCTCTTCCTCTGTCTACCAATACCCTCTCCTGTAGACCACTGACGAATGTGCCTCTTCCGGGGTAGCGAACTACTAAGCCCTCCCCCTCGATAATTTCTATTGCACGCCGTACTGTCATACGACTCGCTCCAAACTCCTCAGAAAGATCTCGTTCTGAAGCTATTTTGGTACCTGCTTGCAACCTGCTTTGCTGTATCTCTCCTCGCAGCTTTTCAGCAATATCCTCGGCTTTGCTTAACTCCATGCACATCACCTAGCGTATACCGATATAGACCACTCGTTGACAACAAACAAATTGTGTGGTCTATAGTGGTATATACCACTATAGACCGACTTCTATTCTATGACAGTCTATCACAAAGGGGTTGATATGGGTAGCATTCTGGCGACAGCGGTCCCTTGCAACCTCATCGGAAGATTATTCAGTCAAGGTAGAGGCAGGATTAGAAAGGACATGTCAGGATGATAGAGAACCCCAGCGAGATCGCCCGACTCAGAGAACGGATAGAATTAGAGGGGCAAGCTATCCATCTGGCCCTTACAGGCTACGCCATCACTTCCCCGCATGACATGATTATCGCCCGCATGGAGCGAGGAGCGGAGTATATTTTGCATTTGATCGAGCAGGGCAGGCATGAGGAGGCGCAGGTGCTGATGAATACCGAGCACTGGGGAGTCAACGAGCCGGGACGTGTCGATGAGCAAGCGAATCAGGGAAGTAGAGAGAAGCCATGAACGAGCATACCATGCGAGATGTGCCAAAGCTGCTGGTGGGGTTCAACGACCTGATTGCGCTCAGGAACATTATTCGCGGCTACCTGGCGTACATGAGGAGATCGAGGTTGCCAGCGCAGGAGAAATATCGCCAGGTACAATTGCTGGAAGGGATCTATACACGATTGGTAGGAATACCGGCACATGCCCTGGAAGTCATCATTCCCCTGACGGCAGAGGAAATGGACGCGCTCAATAGTGCGATGCTGGGGTTCGCGGCTTTCGTGCGGCAAAAAGTTTCGCCCTCGAGCGAGCGGAATAAGACCTTGCAGTCGTTAGAAGGATTACGCCAACATCTTTTGGAGATGCTGGCTCCCAGGCTCTGAGCGAGGAGGATATCACATCCTCCTCAAAATCTCTCTTCTCCCGGCGTCGCGCCAGCGACTTGTCTCCGCACCGTTCTCGCCAACTGGTATGCGGCGCAGTTTCTCTTCTTCGACTTGCTGGTTCATCAATAGAGCGCCTACCAGCGCGGCGATTTGAGAGGGAGGGATGGCATCATTCGTTGTGTCGACAGAGTTGGGCGCAATGAATTGGGCATTGCGTGTGTCCCATTCTTCAGCGATAAAATCGGTGGAGAGGTCCCCGGCGAGGAAACGGGGGTTGGTCATGAGCCAGTGCGCGAAAGGCAAGGTCGTGCGGACGCCGAGCACCTGGTAATCGGCGATGGCGCGGCGCATACGCGCGATGGCGTGCGCGCGATCTTTGCCCCAGACGATGAGTTTTGAGAGGAGCGGGTCGTAGAAGAGCGGCACCTGTAAACCCTCGTACAGGCCGCTATCAACGCGCACACCGGGGCCGGATGGCTCCTGCAAGGCCTGGACGGTGCCGGTAGCGGGCAGGAAGCGGTTTTCCGGGTCTTCGGCTGAGATACGGGCTTCAATGGCCGCGCCGCGCAGCTCGATCTGCTCCTGCGTAAAGGAGAGCGGCAGGTCAGCCGCGACGCGGAACTGTTCCTGCACAAGATCGATACCGGTACACCATTCGGTGACAGGATGCTCCACCTGGATACGCGCATTGACTTCCAGGAAGTAGAAGCTGCGGTCGGGGCCGAGTAAAAATTCCGCCGTGCCTGCATTGACGTAGTTGATGGTGCGTATGAGGTTGACGGCGGCGCCGGTGATGCGCTGGCGCAATGCCTCATCTAACACGGGAGAAGGAGCCTCTTCGATCAATTTCTGGTGACGGCGCTGGATGCTGCATTCGCGCTCACCAAGATGGACGACGTTGCCATGCGTATCGGCGATGAACTGCACCTCGATGTGACGCGCGGGAGAGATGGCTTTCTCTAAGTAGACACGGTCATCGCCGAAGGCACTTTTCGCTTCGCTGCGGGCCGTGCGTAGAGAAGCGGCCAGGTCTTTGGGATCGCGCACAAAGCGAATACCTTTACCACCGCCGCCAGCCGCAGCTTTGAGCAAGAGGGGATAGCCAATTTTTTCGGCAAGCCCGGCAACACCGGCGTCATTCAGGTTATCGAGCATGGCACCTGGCACAATGGGGACATTGGCGTCGCGGGCGGTTTCGCGAGCCGCGGTTTTCTCGCCTACTGCACGCTGCACGCTGGCGGGCGGGCCAACAAAAATCAACCCTGCTTCCGTACAGGCTTCGACAAAAGCGGCATTCTCGGAGAGGAAACCGTAGCCAGGGTGAACAGCCTGCGCGCCTGATCGTTTTGCCACTTCGATGATCGCCGGGATGTGTAAATAGCTCTTCGATGCCTGAGAAGGGCCAATATGATAGGCTTCGTCGGCCATGCGCACATGTAAGGCGCTGCGGTCAGTGTCGCTGTAGACGGCAACGCTGCTTAGCCCAAGCTCGCGGCAGGCGCGAATGATACGCACAGCAATTTCACCGCGATTGGGGATGAGTACCTTGTGAAAAGGCCAGCCGACTACGGAGGATGTTTGCATAGGAAGGCTCCTTTATGTGCAATTTCTGTCGGTAATGATTGTAGGGGCGCGATAAATCGCGCCCTCGACGCGCAGCAAGGGAACCATCGTCAAGGCCGCGCCCACGTTATGGTTGTAGGGGCGTGATTTATCGCGCCCTCGCATTCGTTTGGGCAACCAGGGTGGGCGCGATAAATCGCGCTCCTACAGTATGGTTTGTTGAAAGTATAGCACGCGTTGTAGTTCCTGGACTAGGAAAATCAGGTGAGTTACTCATCCAAAAGTGTCAATTTGGGACAAAATAGGGTAAAGTAGATTTGCAGCATTTTTCGGGGTGTTCTTTCCGCCATATTGATATAGATCAATGTATTTCAGATTGCCCAGGTAGCACTACATCACTTCGAAGTTCGAAGTGAGAAGGAGGAGAAAAGACATGTTCAAGGCATCCACAGTAAGAAGGAGAACATGGCTGTCCATCGTTTCCAGCCTGATAATGATATTTGCGGGATTGAGCGCATGCGCGCAGAGCCAGAACTCTGGACCTACCACGAATACTACTACTCTTAACACCCAGAATCCGGTTGTCATCGGGATTTCGCTCTCTTTAACAAAAAACAATGACAATGACTTCTCAAGTGACGGCCAGTTGATGAAGCAGGGGTACCAGCTCTGGGCGGATAACGTCAATAGCAATGGAGGGCTACTTGGCCGCGAGGTAATGTTGAAAATCCTTGACGATAACAGCAACCCTGACCTGACTACAAAGAACTACGAAACATTGATCAATGATAAGGTTGACCTGTTACTTGGACCATTCTCCTCTTTGTTGACGAAAGCTGCGGAGAAGGCAAAGGGCATCGACAAATTTGCATTCGTTGAAGGTGCAGGTGGCGCTCCCTCGGTCTTCGCCAATGGATGGAACAATCTTTTCGCCGTTTCCCTCCCTGTTGAATCCAACCTGGACACTTTTTCGTACGATATCCTCTCATTGCCGCTTTCGCAACGACAATCCTTAACAGCAGCATATCTGAGTTCGGACGACCCATTTACATTTCCGCAGGTCGTCAGGGCAGAGAAATTGCTGAAGCAGGGAGGCATCAAGACCGTCTACACTGTCAACCCGGACCAGCAATATCCCGAAGGCGACCCCAAAGCCCCTACTGCCGATGCGGCAAAAATTGTCCGGTCCAAAGCAGATATAGTTGTTCTCGGCACGCTTCTACCTGACATCCAGGCGGAAATAGCGGTCTTCAAACAAATGCACTATCATCCCAAGGCGATTATTGCAACGGCGGGGCCGGACCTGGGGCAGGACTTCATCAAAGCCATTGGAGGCGTTCAATATACGGAAGGGATGTTCGTTCCCAACGGCTGGTATCCACAGGCTGACAACTTCCAGAACGCCGCGATGGTGCAGGCATATATCGCCAGGTACGGCGGCACAGCAGACCAGGTCAATGCTGACGTGGCCGAGGCGTACTCAGCGGGTCAGGTACTACAGCAGGCCGTGGCAAAAACCCGCAGTATCGATAATGGCGCACTGATAACCGAACTTCATTCCCAGGATGTGTTCAACACGGTACAGGGAACAGCAAAATTTGCCCCGGATGGGCAAAATGAGCAGGCCCTGGCGTACCTGTTCCAATGGCAGGCGGGTCAGCTTACTCTGGTATATCCCTTATCTGTGGCAGCGGAAAATCCGGAATATGCGAAGTACGCTTTTTAGAAGTAGATAGGATATTCAGGTGAGTCCCTTATCCAAAAGTTTCATTTCTTGGTAAGGTGATGTACACTACAGTGGGGTTGTTCTGCACAGGATGGATTGCGCATCATCTCAGTAGGCAGCTCGCAGATAGTGATTGCTTGCTGCATGAGAAGGGATTAAGCTGACATGGTTAGATTCATTAGCAATATGCCTATTTTCCGCCGCCTCTTCATCGCATTTGCGATAGCGGCGCTCATTCCAGGTATCGTGATTGTACTGCTGGGTAATTATTACGTCAGCTCGCTGACAACGCGAGGCCAGGCAGTACGAATCAGCTTTGATGCCCAGAGCGCAGCATCGCAAGAGGAGACAAATTTGCAGCGCATGAATGCAGTGCTGCAAGCTTTTCATAACCAGATATTCGGAAGTCTGGGCAGTGTTATCCAGGATGCATCCTTCTACGCATCAGGCGCCCAGGATGGTCAAGAAGTGCGCCACAACGAGGCAGAGTTCGACCAGGCCATAGCGAACTATCAAAGCAACTACGAGATACAGACCTCCCCAAATATGAGCGCCATTCACGATATGTTATTGAGCAGCGATCCTGCAAATAGCTCGATCATCAGCTCTCAGAAGAGCGCGCTCGATAAAGTCAATGCTTTATGGGACAAGTATAAAACATACCAGGATGCAGAGTTAAGAGACCTCGAGTCTTTGCAGGGCAAAATATTAAGCGGCGCCGTACTGACCAAATCGCAGATCAACACGGCCTACAATCAAGACTACGAAACGGTAGCTCGTGCGAGGGATACCTTTACCGATCTCAAGAATAGCTGGCAGCAGGTAGTAGATGCCGCAGTCTCAATGGGTAAAGCTATTACCACAGTTGGGTCTTCTCAAACGCAGCCAATTTTGATCGCCACGTTGGCAGCTTTTATCCTGACCATCCTGATAGTTATCGCAACCGGTTGGGTCATGAACCTTACGATCACGCAGCCTCTACGGCATTTAGACGTACTCACCAAGCGCATCGCGAAAGGCAATACGAACGCACGCGCCAGGATCTCCAGCCGGGACGAAATTGCGAAGGTTGCCACCGCTATGAATAATATGCTGGACAACATCGTGCATCTTATTCAAGAGGCGCAGGCCCAACGCGACTCGCTGCAAGCGCAGGTGGAGAAGTTAGTGAGCGAGGTAAGCGGCGTCGGTGAAGGTGATCTGCGCGTGCAGGCGGAAGTGACGGCTGACGCGTTGGGAGTGCTGGCCGACTCCTTCAACTACATGGTTGAAGAACTGGGAAGCCTGGTGGTGCGTGTGAAAATGGTGGCACATGAAGTCGAAAACTCCACTACCATGACCTTTGAGCGTATGACACAACTGGTCGAAAGCGCGGACACGCAAATCCAGCAAATTGGGGAGGCGGGCCTCGTGATCGAGCATATGGCGGATTCGAGCCGGCAGGTAGCTGAACGGGCGCAGACGCTGTACACGATTGCGCGTGAAGCACGGCAAACGGCGCAAAACGGACGCGAGTCGGTGCAGCAGACGGTCGAGGGTATGGGGCGCATCAATGTATATGTGCAGGAAACAGCAACAAAAGTGCAGGCGCTTGGTGATAGCTCACGCGAAATCGATAATATCGTAGCGGTGATCTCCAACATCGCGCACCAGACCAATCGCCTGGCGCTGGACGCAGCAATCCAGGCAGCAATGGCCGGTGAAAACGGAAAAGGCTTCGGCGCTGTGGCAGCCGACATTCGCCGCCTGGCGGAACGCGCCAAGGACCAGGCCAGCATGATCGCGCGTATAGTTCGCAGCGTTCGCGAAGATATCGGCGCGGCAACCGTTTCGATGCAAGATACGGAACGTGAAACGTCAGCGGGCGCGCACCTGGCGCAGGAGGCAGGTTCGGCACTCGAGTCGATCTACTCCGTTGTTGAACGCCAGGGGCGTGAAATTGAAAACATCAACCAGATGGCAACGCAGCAGTTGCAGTCCTCAAACACGGTCGTGCAAATCATGCAAGGGGTTTCCAATTCCACTCAACACAGCAGCATGAGTACACGCGAGGCCGCGCAAAATATGGAGCGACTGGCACGCCTGGCCGAACAACTGCTGGCGTCCGTAGAAGCGTTCAAGTTGCGTGATAACTTGAACTATTACACTCCGGCCAATATTACGATCACCCCGGAGAGCGAGCGCGAAGGCTATTTGAGCGTTAGCGGCGTTTTCCGTACTGTCACAGCTACGGCGCAGTCTTCAGATATGAATCGATATGTCAATAACAATGCGCTTCCGCCGGGACCGTCCTCGGCGGCTGTACCTGCCTTCGCTCCAGCACAGTACCAACAGTA
>WNGK01006259.1_pt1 | contig 12528 bp, 10 predicted proteins | sample 5400601 | NCBI WGS metagenome assembly WNGK01 (sample SAMN13153376, study PRJNA577476) | soil metagenome | isolation source: 60 cm soil or saprolite under Garry oak tree replicate 1 | place: USA:California | collected 2016-06-15 | reverse complement strand
CCAGTCGTGAAGTTGTATGCGTCGTTAGGCGACGCCTACCGGGCCGGCGATCGCGCAGCGTTCAATCAAGATGTGGATCTTTTGGCGAATCGAATTGCCCAGGTGCAACCGGTCGGAACGAAGCGCGCCCGCTACGAGTGCTTGTTCAACCATGTCGATCCGTTCACCCACAGCATGACGCTGTATGTGCTCGCGTTTCTGTTCGCCTGCATTTCGTGGCTGACGTGGCAGCGGCCACTGAATCGCGCCGCATTTTATTTGCTGCTGGTCGCGATTGTCGTGCACACGTTCGGGCTCGTCTCGCGCATGTATCTGCAAGAGCGACCGCCGGTGACGAATCTTTATTCGTCCGCGATCTTCATCGGCTGGGGCGCGGTGATCGTCGCGCTAATTCTTGAGCGGATCTTTCGCGACGGCATCGGCGCAGCATGCGCCGGCGCGATCGGCTTCATCACCTTGATCATTGCGCATCATCTCGCTGGCAACGGCGACACGCTCGAGATGTTGCAGGCGGTGCTCGACACCAACATCTGGCTGGCGACCCACGTGGTCGCGATCACGACTGGCTACTCCGCGATGTTCCTCGCCGGCATGCTCGCCATCATCTACATCGTGCGAGGCGTCTTCACCCGCTCGCTCACAAAACAAACCGCGGATTCGCTGGCGCGCATGACCTATGGGGTCGTTTGTTTTGCCACGCTTTTCAGTTTTGTCGGCACCGTCCTCGGCGGAATCTGGGCCGATCAATCATGGGGACGTTTCTGGGGTTGGGACCCGAAGGAGAACGGCGCCGTGCTGATTGTGCTGTGGTGCGCGATCATCTTGCATGCGCGCTGGGGCGGATTCATTCGCCAACGCGGCCTGATGATCATGGCCATCTTCGGAAACGTGGTTACGAGCTTTTCGTGGTTCGGGGTGAACATGCTCGGCGTTGGCCTGCATTCCTACGGCTTCATGCAGAAAGCGTTTCCGTGGCTGGTTGGATTTATTGCCAGCCAGCTCACTTTAATGTGCGTGGCCGCGATGCCACTGGAACGGTGGCGAAGTTTCAGAACGAGCGGGTTACGCAGAAAGGACAGAACCCCGGAGTTTATTTCGTCGGAATTAGCAGTGAAAGTCACAGCAGAATAATGAAAGGATTCAAAATGAGAATGATCCCCAGCTTAACAATTAGCCTGTTCATCGCATCGGGTGGGTCGATGAACGCGGCGGACTCAAAAGCACTTTGGGATGCTAACTGCGCGCAGTGTCATGGAAAAGACGGCCACGCGGACACAAAAATGGGAAAACAATTGAGCGCCAAGGACCTGACAGATCCGAAAGTTCAAGCTGCTTTCACTGACGCCAAAGCTACTCAGTCAATCAAGGAAGGCGTCAGGGAAAACGGCAAGACGACCATGAAAGCGTTCGGCGGAAAACTGACCGAGGACGAAATCAAGGCGCTCGTCGCCTACACGCGGACTCTGAAAAAATAGCGCCGTAACATCAAAAATGTAACAGTATTACTTTCGGCGCGTTCTTTTATTTCAAGCTCTTGAAATAGCGACCAAACGTTTCAGATCGTCCCGTCATGCCAAAGTGAACAATGCCATCTCTTCAACGGTGCGCGGACATGGGAACATGAAACGTGCCGAAGTAGATAACAAACTTCTTTACCAACTATGAAACCTTACTGCTTTTTCGCTCACGTCGCCTTCGCACTCGACCCTCGCGCCCATGCTGCGCCGCAGGCAACCGCAAATCTCCTAATCGAGATCAACGATACAACGTTAACATCCTGCGGTAGGAAAAAACAGCTCAAGGTTCCGGCGTTAACGGACGCGCAAAAAGTGCAATTAGCTAGTGAAATTGCCATGGCCGCCGCTCTTGACTCTCTAAAATCAGAAGAGGAGTTCCGGCAATTTCCGGCGCAACGATTTGTAAACTTCGATTTGATCCGACCTCAGAGCTATATTTCGATTCGTCCTCCGCCGACCAAAGTATTGCCCAATGGCTCCAAGGTATGGCGACTGGCACAGAGTGAGGCCGATAAGCTAAGGGGCGAACCGCTCTCTATCCGCTATCCAGATATTGAACGAAGGTTGGCGGCGCATCCTTTCCTCCAGGGAATGAGCCCACATCATCTTGAACTGCTCGCTCTTTGCGCCATGCCGACGGAGTTCGATGCGGGCCAGATCATCTTTCTCGAAGGTGATCCGGCAAATGGGTTTTATTTAATCGAGACTGGAGCCGTTGTGCTCGAAGGAAAAACGAGCGATGGGCAATCGGTTGTTATCGATAATGTTTCGGCTGGTGAACCGCTGGGATGGTCTTGGCTCATCTCGCCGTATCTCTGGCATTTTGATGCGCGCGCCACGGAGGCATGCACTGCAATTTGTCTTTCTGGGATAATGCTGCGACAGCACCGGGACGATGATCTCACCCTTAGCCACGAACTTTTTAAACGCACAACCGAAGTAATAGTGCGGCGTCTCCAGGCCGCCCGAGGCAAACTGATCTCGCGGAAATAACACCAGCCAATTTCAGGATTCTGGCGGCGTGCTTTCGCTTCTTTCGCGGCTGGTTATTTCAGGCTTTTAATGTAAGCGACGAGCGCCTTTAAGTCCTCGTCTGAGACTTCGACTGGCTTCATCTCGCCTTCGAGCATCTTCGCTGTCGGATGCCTCAACAGTTTCGATAGCTCGTCCGCCGGTTTCTGGGCGGTTGCGTCAGCGAGCTTCGGCCCGGCGTTTGTTCCAATTCCGTTCTCACCATGGCACGCATCGCATGATTCACTTTCGTAAACTTTTTTGCCCAACGCAGCGAGGGGATCGAGCAGCGCGACATTCGCAGCTGATAGCGTGCTGACGGCAGGTTCCGGCTCGAACGGTTCGCGCATGAACTGCTCGGTCTCTTCTCGTTGTTTCGCGACCTGCTTCGCAATCGCTGGATCGAGATGATCTTCGCGTTTGCTCAGCAATCCGAAAGTAATGAGTGTAAACCAAATTCCTAAAAAAATTCCGACCGCGACGGGCCGACGCCAGGGCCGCCGTTCCAAACGACGGTCGATAAATGGAAGAGCGATCACCAGAGCCGCAGTAATCGTCGGAACGATAACAATGCCGACCACAGCCCACGGCCCTTTGAAGTATTTGAGCCACTGGAAAAACGGAAGGTAATACCATTCCGGCCGCGGAACGTATTGTGTGTCCGCAGGGTTGGCTTTAGGGCCAAGCTCAGTTGGAGCAAAATGCGCCAGCGCTCCAAGTATCAGGATCATCACCAAGGCGACGATCGTATCCATCACCACCTGTCGCGGATAAAATCGCTGAGTTGGCAATCGCGGGTTTACCGGATCTTCGCTCGGCGGACCGGCCGCGCCTGCTTTGCGGAAGAGATAGACGTGCGCAGCCACCAAACCCAGGATCGCGGCAGGTAGTAAGAAAACATGCGCCACAAAAAACCGTGACAGGGTGAGAGTACCCATCTCGTTTCCGCCGCGCATGAAGCGCTTCAGTAAGGAGCCGACCCACGGGATCTCGCTCGCCATATTGGTGCCGACAGTTGTGGCGAAAAAAGCTTTTTGGTCCCACGGCAACAAATAGCCCGTGAAGGCCATCGCCAGCATTAGGCCAAGGAGTGCGCATCCAGAAATCCAGAGAACTTCCCGGCGACCTTTATAGGCGCCATATAGAAAGGTCTGTGAGAGATGAAGAAGCACCACGATGACCACCGCGCTCGAGCCGTAAGCGTGCAAACTGCGCAGAAATGATCCGCCGGTTACTTCCTTGACGATGTAGGCAACCGTGGTATGCGCATGATCGGCAGTCGGAGCGTAATAGAGCGACAGGAATACTCCGGTTACCGTTTGCGAAATGAACAGGAACAGCAGGACTGAGCCGAACACGTAAGCCCAGCGCGCGCCGCCCGGGATCGGTTCGTCCAAACCTTCATGCAAGAGTGAGCCGATCCCGGTTCGACTGTCCAGCCACTGGTACACGCGACTCCATCGACTAGCGCGAGAACCAACAACTTTTTCGTCAGGCTTAGGCGCGTCAGCCATGTCGCAATATTCTTGCTAGGCCAGAACTTCTTTCTTGGAAATAAGCTGGCGGAAATATTGATAGCGCACTTTCAACATTCCGTTGTCGATCTTGATCTCCAGATCGTCCATCGAGCGCGGGGCGGGACCAGAAATGCGCGCGCCATTCAGGGCGAATACTGCCGTGTGACAGGGACAGATGAATTGTTCCTTAGATTCGATCCACGGAATCGAGCAGCCCAGGTGCGGACAGATCGGCGACAACACACGCAACACTCCATCCTTCATCGGCAACACATAAATGGCTTTTTCGGAGATGATTTTCCGCCAGCCATCGCGCTGTTCGACCGTGATTAACTTTTTCATCGGCGCGGTCAACGATGCGAACTCATCCATCTTGCCCACGTCCGACCAACCCGTTTCGGTAGTCGTGGAGAGTAGTGGATGCAAAGCAAATCGAATGAGCGGCACTGAAAGCGCTGCGCCCATCACCACCGTGCCAAAGCCGAGCAGCACGCCGACAAAAGAGCGTCGCGACAAAGACTCATCTGTTGCAACGTTTCCACTAGTGCCAATCGGGTGTTCGGCTCCGCTCATATTTGCTCACGAGATTTAAAAAAAGCGGTCCCTGACGCAAGTATTGATTTGAGCTTTCTACAAAGGACGGCGGTCGCATTTTTCGCTTTCGTTGTTGTAGCGGCCTTGGCACGATCCGGGGACAGCAGTGATTCCGAAGTGATGGACCCGACCGAACCACAGAACGAGAAGCGGCTAAAAGACGGATCGACCGTTACTATTAATGACGTCAACCTTCTGATCCAGACGTAGCACCTAGGGTAGAGGGGCGTTTCGCGTGGATTTGGAAACAAACCGGCAGCCCGGCAGCCCGCTGGCCCCACAGCCAAAAAGCTTTGATTGGCGGCAGTGCGTCTAGTAAAAGAAAGGGTTATGGCGGACAAAGCGAGCAAACAACCCGAGAATGTTCCGGGTCCGTGGTACGTCGATACCAGCTGTAATTTCTGCCGGGTTTGTCTCGATGAAGCACCCAATCTGATCAAATATAACGACGACGAAACGCACGTTTATTTTTTCAAGCAACCGGAGACGCCAGAAGAGACTGCCGCAGCACAGCGCGCCCTCGACGTTTGCCCTACGCTCTCGATCGGCAACGACGGCTAACAAGGTCACTTCGGCGTCGAACTTCCAAGCAGCATCTGTTTGAAGGACAACTTGCCGCCTGGCGGAGTGTTCGTGGCGACGACGGAAGGCAGCGCATGGTATGTGTGGCAAGTGATACATTCAGCCACGACTTCTCCTGCGGGGCTGTGACAAGTAACACAGTTCGCTTTGGTTGGCATGAGAATATCCGAAGTGTCCCGGCTCTGCATCGCATGATGACAGTCGTCGCATTCCACGCTGGCATGCTCGGCATGATTGAAGTTCGCCTGCGGCATCCAACGATCGACAAAAATCGGCTTGGTAATCATCGGTGCTGCGTTGGGCACCGGCTTCACCTCATGGCAAAAAGCGCAGCCATAGAATGAAGCGCGCACGCCGGGATCCGCGTCACGCATTGGCTTGTAGGGATCGGTGGAAAAGAAGACCTGGCGCTCGAAATCTTCCCCGGATCGGACAGGTTCGCGCAGCTGCGTCATCTGCTTTGTGACGAAAGCCTGAATCTCTTTCGGGTTCGCGATTCCTTTTTTCACCGCGAGCTCAGCGTATTGCGTCGGCAGTGTCCGCAAAAATGCGCGCACTGCGGTAGCATTGCCGTGTGGCAAAGTTAGCTCGGGATTTTTTGGATCAAATTGGAGTGAATGGCACGCCTGGCAGTTCGCTGCGAAACTGATGCGCTCGTACAAACGGCCTTCAGAGTCTGGCTTGTGACAATAGTTGCAGTCGAGTTTCCTGCCGTTCACGAGCGGAATGTCCGGCGCAAAATGGCGCTGATGATTAAAGCGGAGTACATCCGGGTCGCGAACTTGTTCGCGATTGAGCTGAAACTCCGGGTGCCCTTGCCAAAACGATGAAAAAGTTTGGGTGTAACCGTTAGTAGGCCGTGGCAAGTCGAATGCGACCTGTTGCGGCGGGTGCGGATGTCGATGGAAAGCCTCGGTTGGAAGCTGGATACCCTTCTGCACCGATGCTTGCATGACTCCGGCGTTGCCATGGCAGGAAAGGCAGTTGGAACTAGCGACTAGTTTCAGCGGACCCGGACCTCGATGCTCCTGATGACATGCCGAACAGGAACGGTCTTGCACTACGTTGGCCTGGTGGAACGTGTGCGTCCGGCCATCGTGGCAGGCCTCGCATTTTTCGTCGATCGGCCCGAACGCAACACCGTAACGAAAACGCTCGCGCAACACCGCGTTGAACGTTGATGGCGTCAGCTTGCCACCGCTGATGAGCGACTTGTCATGGCATTGCTGGCAGTCGTCAGCAAATGTGGCATGACTGCTCGAAATCTTTCCAGGATTGAAAAATGTTTCACGCCCGCGGCTTTGAAAAAGCACGATACCGGCGATTCCGCCAATAATCGCGAGGAAGGTGACCCAAAAACGCGCTCGCCGAAATGGATGCTTTCTATGGTAGTAGCCAAGATTGCCTTTGTAGCGCTCGGCAATCTGTTTTTGCGTTCTGCGGGGCGCAGCCATGGCAGGCGTCTAGTAATAAAACAGTGTCACGAATGCATGCCATCCGGTGAGCATGAGCAGCAGAAACGAAAAAGGCACGTGCACGAACAGCCAGGCATGCAGCCAATGGTGCAATTTCGTCTGGAGATCGAGCATGCGGCGTTCGGCGCACCATGACTGAATCTCTTCGACACGACTGCGATATGCTTCCGTGACCTGAGCTTTTAAAGAGCGGAATGTGTCATCAGAGAAGCGGCTGTTACCAAGACGAAATTTTTCGCCGCGTTTCGCACTGAGATAAGGCAGGATTTGCTGATCGAGGAACTCAATTAGCACTACTTCGGAATCTCGATCGCTGGCAGGCGTGACTGATTTCTGTGGTGCAACAGGAGTTGAGGCTCCGCTTCCTTGAACTTGGGCTGATGCGGGTCGCTCCGATGCCGCACTCGCAACACTCGGCGGTGGCGACTCTGATTTTATTTCCGCCGCGCCGGAAGCAGCCGTGGTCGCGGGATTGATCGGAGCAGCAGTGATCGTCGATCCGACGACTGTCTTGGCGCGCGCTGTGGGAGTGCTGAACTCACCGGCGGTGGAAGCCATCGGAGTAGAACCGCTGGTTACAGATTTGATCGTGCTTGGTGCAGGCGCGCTGGCATCTGTTTTTTTCGGCGGAACCGGCTTGAACGAGTCGCGCATCTTCACTGCGGCCGTGACAAGCTGCGCGCGAATATGCGGAATTTGCTCAAACACGGTTTCAGCGGGCAAACGCTCTTTCATGATATGCGGCATCTGATGTTGCAGGACGAGTCCGTAAATGCCGCTCACCATCACAATCGCGTAGAGCACCATGAGTAGCGTCGTCATTGGGCTGCCCAGCCGAAATCCGCTGTGGAAAAGAACCAACGGGATGGTGAGCAGCGTGAGCCAAATGTGGGCGCGCATCCAGCGCTGAAGTGTGCCAAGGCGCCAGAGCACGACCTTTTTGCGCACACTGAACAGGGTCGCAAAAATGAAAATCGCAAACGCGATTGTGCCGAAGATGAGACCAAGCGGGGTGCCACCCACGCTGCGATGCTCCGACGGCTTTTGCACCAGCGCTGGCGGCAAACCAAATCCGGCGGGCAAATGCTCCGGATAGAAATTGCCGATGTATACCCAGGACGCCGCAACCGTGGCGAGCACGACAAAGATCAGCCACGGGAGATGCGACCGATTAAAAACCCGCATCGTTCAAACAGCAACCTCAGAAATCGAGAATTTCATCAGTGTGTGATATGTGCCCTTGACCGACTTGCGGCTGAATCAGTCGTCTTAAAAAGCATCGTTTGCGCTTCAATCACGCCGCCGAAGAATCGCTGCGGATCGACCCGTTTCGCCGCGTCGTGCGGGCAAGCATAAACGCAACTTGGCGTAGAAAGTTGTGTGCAGAGATCGCACGTGTTCGCCTTGTATGCGGTGGTCTTTTTCTTTTCGATCTTGATCTTCGGTGCCACGCCCGGTTGCGCAGATTGTACTTCCGTTCTCACCTCCTTAATGACTTCGAGCGGATGCATGTTGATGTTGCCGTAAGGGCAGAGCTCGGCGCATTTTCCGCAGCCAATGCACCAGTCTTCGATCAAGATTTCGAGGTTCTGTTTTCGCCGGATGGAACCGACCGGGCATTGCGTCATGCAAAGTGGATCGCGACAGGAGCGACAGGCAGTAGCCACCAGGTAATGATCGTAGCGCAAACCATCGCGCAGCAATCGCGACACACCGTCGTGCGCGTTCGCGCAGGCGCGCACACAGGCGTCGCAGCGCGTGCAGTTATCGAGATCAATCAGGAGAAGATTTTGCGCTTCGAATAATCCCTGATCGAGAAAGTCGTCGAGCGAGTAGCCGGAAGGGACTGCGCGCGTTTTGTCCGATGCCAGGCGCGCTTCGGCCAGAGCCTCGAGTTGGGCCCGCACGTCGGGAAATTTCTCAAGCATCAGATTGAATTCGTCGGCGGTGATTCGCACCACGTCCACGGCGTCAAGGGCAATACATGTTGCGCTGCGCTTCTTCGATTTGAGCAATCCAATCTCGCCAAAGCAATCTCCCCGACTGAGGTATCTCCGCACGATTTCGCCTCCGACCAAGCCCTGCGAGACACGGACGACGCCGAAGCGGATCAGATAAAACGCATTCGATTCCTCGCCTTCTTTGCAGATCACCTGGCCTTGGTTGTAGGAAATGAGCTCGACGTTCTGCCGCAGATGTTCGATAAATTCTTCGCTTACCGATGCAAACAAAGGGACGCTCCGCAGATGATTGTTAAGCGAGCGCTCGCGGTATCTTTTATCGAGTTCCGCTTTGAAAGACGTTCCTTTAAAAGTCGGCGCCTTTACCCGCGAAGTGGCTTTGGCTAGATCCGATACCTGCCGGCTGCCAACGAGCATGTCGAGGATGACGCGCAACATTTCGATCATCACACACGGCTCGCGCGCCTGCACCGTGGCCGAGCGCGGTTGATAGGTGCGGCAGGTCATTTCGCCGAAGAGTTCACCCGGCCCCAGTTGGGCAAGTGGCCGGTTAATTGGCAAATCCACATTCGCATCGATCCCGATAAATTGGCGCGCGCCTCGCTCAGCCCGAGGACTTACCTCATCATTCGTGAGGAAGCTCTTCATCCGCGCCATACTCCGGCCAAAAATGCCGACGGCCGGCCGTGTTCTGAGGTGTGACAACGGATTATGAATGAAAATGTCGACGCTGCCGGACACGATAAAAAAAGCGGTAGAACCGAAATCGCCTTCTTCGCACACGATCTCGCCCTTCTTGTAGCGATGCAGAACCGCCGCGCCTTTCGCCCAATTGTCGAGCTGCGCGCGCGGCACTTCTTTGAGCGCAGGCAGATACTCGATGAGCTGGTCGATGCTCAGTGGTTCACCAGTAAGTTTCTCGACGACTTTCTGCATGTCGGTCCGGTTCGGGCAATAGCGTAAGAAATACCTGCTCCCTGCTTTTTATGGAAGAATATTTCCCTCTCAGAAATTGCTCGGCGCGCTGTCGCCAAGTTTTTGGAATGGTCTGCCATCGCGATATCCTCTACCATTTAGAACGTGGCCCGAAGCGTTTTGTGGTGGCTGTCTGCGATCGTCTTCTTCCTCCCTTGCACGCTGAGCAGTTCGGCAGCGGAGGTAGAAGTTGCGCCGATTAAGGGCGGTCGATTCGTTGGCGTAGCCGGTTGCAAATCCTCCAGTTGCCACGGCGGGGCCGGGGAAAAGCAAAGCCAATATCTCACGTGGCGGCGGCAAGATTTTCACGCGGTCGTACGCCATTTTTTAACCAACGCCCGCTCCGCGCGGATCGCTGAGACACTAGGCTTACCTGCAGCGCAGGAGAGTAGCCGTTGCACGGCCTCTCATTCACCGTTCCAATCAAATCGCACCTGACGGAGTTGCGCCGGCGGCGCGCCCGGATGAAGGGGTGTCCTGCGAAGTTTCCGCGCGACAATTAAACCATCCCTGCGATAGAATGCGCGGAAAAAGCTACCAACTCTCAACTTCCGTAAAATGGCTACTGACACTCCTGTCGGCTCGCGTTACACCCGCACCAATCCGTTTCCAGCAAAGCTGGTCGTGAACCGCAGTTTGTGCGGCGAAGGTTCTGAAAAGGACACGCGCCATTTCGAGCTCGATCTTAAGGGCTGGGGATTGAACTACGAAGTTGGCGACTCGATGACGGTTTGGCCGACGAACGATCCCGCGTTGGTGGATGAAATAATTAACAAGATCGGCGCGAAAGGTCACGAGCCGGTCAAAGGCCCGAACGGCGACACGACGTTGCGGGAAGCTTTATTTTGCGATTGCCGGATCACACAGACCACCCCGAAATTTTTGAAAACGATCGCCCAGCGCGCAGTTAATGGCGCACCATTACTGAGCGAACTTCTGAAACCGGAGCGAAAACAGGATCTCGACACTTATCTTTGGGGCATGGAGGTAGTTGATTTCCTGATCGAGCATCCGTCGATTAAGTGGACGCCGCAGGAGTTCGTGGACACGCTCGCGAAACTGGTGCCGCGTATGTATTCCATCTCCTCGAGCTTGAAGACGCACCCCGATCAGGTGCATTTCACTATCGACGTTGTCCATTACGAAAGTCGCGGGCGCATCCGCAAAGGCGTTTGCTCAACTTTTTTGGCCGAGCGCGCTGAGAAAGCTCCAGTCCCAGTTTTCCCGAACGCGTCGAAGTTTCGACTTCCCGAAGACGGTAGCACGCCGATCATCATGGTCGGGCCCGGCACAGGCGTGGCGCCGTTCCGCGCATTCTTGCAGGAACGCAAAGCCACCGACGCAAAAGGCAAGAACTGGCTCCTCTTTGGTTCACAACACCGGCACTGCAATTATTTCTACGAAGAGGAATTCGAAAAAATAAAGAGCGATGGGTTTCTTGCCCGGCTCGATCTGGCGTGGTCGCGTGACGCGGCCGAGAAATCCTACGTGCAGCACAAAATGCACGAAAACGCTGACGAAGTTTGGAAATGGATGGATGGCGAGGGCGCGCACTTTTTTGTGTGCGGTGACGCGCGCCGCATGGCAAAAGACGTCGATGCGGCGCTACGCAAAATCATTCAGGAAAAAGGCGGCAAGACTGAAGAGCAGACGAACCAGTATGTCGAAAAACTGAAAGCCGACAAACGCTACAAGCGCGACGTATACTGAGTTGGCCTTCTAAGTGTTTGTCGTGGCGACGCACTGAAAAACGGTGCGCCTTTTGAGTGGAAATGCTGCGCCTCAGGTTCGTCGCCGTCTCTCCAGTTCGGTCTGGTCGTTAAGCTCTCTGCCAAAAACTGCGAAAATTGGCGCTTGACTGAAAGTTCTGCTGTTTTTCAGCGCGGCGGCAGCTTCACAAATCTGTGAATGGATCAACTTTTGTAATTGTACCATGCTCGCCTTGTTGCTGGATGAGTTTTGCGACGAGGCCAGTCCAGCCGGTTTGATCCGGTGCCCCGAGGCCGGCGCCGGTATCACCGTGAAAATACTCATGAAACCAATACCGATCGCGATCACGTTTCTCATTGAGTGCCTTGCCTGAGGCATGCATGAAAGGCCGTTGTCCGTCTTCGCCGCGCAACCAAATTCGGATCAGCCGATTCGAGAGTTCGTTCGCGACACCGTTCAAGGTCGTGAACTGGCCAGAGCCGGTGGGACATTCCACGTGGAAATCGTCACCGTAGTAATGATGAAATTTCTGCAGCGACTCGATAAGCAAGTAATTAATCGGCATCCAAACCGGCCCGCGCCAGTTTGAGTTACGGCCGAATACATCGGTCTGCGATTCGCCGTGCTCGTACCTCACGACCTTCTCTTCGCCGCGCAGAGTCAGCACGTACGGATGACCCTCGTGAAATTTGCTGACGGAGCGCACGCCGTAATCGCTGAAGAATTCCTCGGGATCGAGCATGCGTCGCAATAGGCACTTCATGCAGTGACCGCGCGTCAATGCAATGAGCCGGCGTTCGCCCATGCCCGGCTCCTGCCAGCGCGAAATAAGGCTGCAAAGATGGGGCTGATTCACCAAATACCACTCGAGTCGCTGCTTAAATTCCGGAAGCGCGTCGAGCAGCGCGGGCTCGATCGTTTCCACGGCCAGCAACAGCATCAAGCCGATAAGCGAGCGCACCCGCACCCGCAGGTATCGTCCGCCGGGCGTATGCAGCACGTCGTAGTAAAACTCGTCCTCCTCGTCCCAAAGCCCGATTCCTTTCCCACCGAGATTGTTCATGGCGGCTGCGATGCTGAGGAAGTGCTCAAAGAACTTGGTCGCTATGTTCTCGTAGACTGGATTTTGACGCGCGAGCTCGACAGCAATGCGCAACATGTTGAGGCAAAACATTCCCATTCAGCT
>WNGK01014978.1_pt1 | contig 12529 bp, 2 predicted proteins | sample 5400601 | NCBI WGS metagenome assembly WNGK01 (sample SAMN13153376, study PRJNA577476) | soil metagenome | isolation source: 60 cm soil or saprolite under Garry oak tree replicate 1 | place: USA:California | collected 2016-06-15 | reverse complement strand
CGAACCTTCGGAGGACGACCACCCCGGCTCCGGCGCCGCTCACAGTTCCCGAAGCTCGTGCGTCGAACGCTCGGCAGTGGCCGTCGTGCGAGAGGATCATTCCGGGTCGGTGACGATACCCGACGTGCTGGGGAACCCGGATGCTGACGCCGCCGGCCAATGCGATGTCGCACTCCCCGCCGAGCAGGGCTTGGCCTGCGACGTGGACCGCCATGAGCGAGGAAGAACACGCGGTCTGCACAGACATGGCCGGACCACGGAGGTTCAACCGGTGCGCGACCCGCGTGCATAGGTGATCCTTTTCGTTGCCCAGCAACGCGCGATAGGTCGCGACCGCGTCGTCGAGATCGAGGCCGGGAAGGACGTTCCGCAGCAAGTACGTGCTCTCGCCCGCGCCGGCATAAACAGCGATCGATGCGTCGCATTCGGATGAATCGTAACCGGCGAACTCGAGAGCCTGCGAGCACGTCTCGAGGAACACGCGATGTTGCGGATCGAGGATGGCGGTCTCCGCCGGTGCCATGCCGAAGAACGCAGCGTCGAACCGATCGATGTCCGCGAGTACGCCCGCGGCCCGGACGTAATCTGTCCGCTCGAACTGATCCGGAGGGACGCCCGCCGAGCGGAGGTCGTCCTCGGAGAGGACGGAGATCGTCTCCCAGCCGTCACGCAAGTTCCGCCAGAACGTCTCGATGTCGGCCGCCCCCGGGACGCGGCACGCGAAGCCGACGACCGCCAGGGCTCGCTCGGGAACCGGGATGTCAGGCATCGTTCTCTCCCGATCCAAGCGATCTCCGGTGCCCGATCCGGGCGAGGCTTGTGTCGCTCTGGATCGGACGATGGGAGAGTCGAGCGGCGGCGCGGGCCCGACCGTCCTCCGTTGCGTCCCTGGCGTCGCCATCGAGCCATGCGGCGAGGGATTCCGAGGTGGGATGGCGAAACAAGGCGGCGGCGGGGATCTCTCGATCCAGCGTCTCCTGCAGTCGCATGTGCACGGCGACCAGGAGCAGCGAGTCGCCGCCTTGTTCAAGGAAGGTACGATCCGGATCGAGCGAGTCGACTTTCAGGATCTCCTTCCAGATTTCGACGATCAATCGCTCCGTCCCGCCGACCGGTTCACGTCGTCGACCGGAAGGCCGAGCCAGCGACGATAGGCGGCGCAGGTCCAGCTTGCCGTGCGGCGTCCGGGGCATGGCGGCGACCTCGATCAAGCTCACTGGGACCATCCAGGAAGGAAGCAGCTCGGAGAGATGCCTGTGCAGTTCGGTCCCCGATGCGGACGAGCCCGGCCGGAGGACATACCACCCGCCGAGGCGGCTGCTCGGACCGTCAGGGAGCGCGCTGGCGACCGCCTCCGCGATCGCCGGGTGCTTGCGCAGCGCGACCTCGATCTCGCCGGGCTCGACGCGATGTCCGCGGACCTTCAACTGGCGATCGACGCGCCCAAGGATCTCCAGGCGACCGTCGCGGAGCCACCGAGCGCGATCCCCGGTCCGATACATTCGGATGTCGGAGCCGGGTGCGAATCGATCCGGCAGGAAGCGTTCCGCCGTTTTCTCGGGTCGATTCCAGTACCCGCGCGCGACGCCGGCGCCGGAGATGATCAACTCGCCGGGCACTCCCGCGGGAGCAAGCTCGCCCCCAGCGTCGAGGACATACGCGCGCAAGCCGGCGATGGGGCGCCCGACGCTCACGGGCGATTCATCGGGGATGCAAGGTCCCACCGCAGCGCACACCGTCGCTTCCGTCGGACCATAGACGTTGATGAATCTGCGCCCGGGCGCCCACCGCGACACGATCTCCACGGAGCAAATCTCTCCGCCCGCCATCGCCGTTCGCAAGTCTGGAAGCGGCGCTTGAGGCAGCGTCGCCCACACGCTGGGTGGGAGCTTGATTAGCGAGATTCGCTCGCGCTCGACCCATCGAACAAGTTCGGGACCGGCGAGAATGCTGCCGGGCGGCGGCAGGCAGAGGGTTCCGCCGTGGCAAAGCGTCACGAAGATTTCGGAGATCGACGCATCGAAACACGGCGAAGCAAACTGGAGGACGCGGGTCCCTTCAGCGACCTGGAAGACTTCGGCTAGGGCCTCGACCAGGTTCGCAAGACTGCGATGTTCGATCACGACGCCGTTCGGCCGCCCCGTGGAGCCGGACGTGTAGATGCAGTAGGCGGCATCGTGCGGAGCCGGGCGTCGGTTCCCAGGCGCTTGCTCGATCGGCCTCCCTTCGAGCGAGAGCGCCATCGTCGGCCCTGTTATGCGATCGGCAAGCTGCGGTTGAGCCAGGGTCAGGTCCGGATTTGCGTCGCGGAAGAGGGACTCAAGGCGCGCCGGTGGATAGGAAGGATCCAGGGGAATGTAGATCCCTCCGGCCTCAAGCACCGCCAACGCTCCGACGATGAGCTCGAAGGAACGTTCGGCCAGCACGGCGACCCGCGACTCCGGTCCGATACCCCGATCCCTGAGCCGACTCGCCAGGTCGAGAACGCTTCGTAGGAGCTGCCTGTACTGCATCTCGCGCCCGTCGCTCGCGAGGGCCACCGCCTGCGGCGTCGCCCGTGCTTGCGCCAGGAACATGTCGGAGACGGTTCTTCCGGTACTCGCGATGACCGGACCGGGCGCCCAATCGTCCAGGACGATCGCACGCTCCCGCCGGTCGAGCAGGGGGATCGCGCGGACTCCGCTCTCCGGAGCATCGAGGGCGGCGCGAAGGACGGTGCCCAAAGTCGACGAGAGCTGCTCGACGAGTTCCGTGTCGACCCGATCCGTCCGGTACTTCCACGTTCCGCGCAGGACGTCCTGGCCGTCCGCGAGCTCCAGCACGAGATCGAAGGGGCCCTCCCGCTGCAGGATCGGAATCGGCTCCAGCAGAAGAGATCCACCGTCGAGTTTGCGCTGCGGTTTCTGGAAGGCGAACATCACCTGTACGAGGGGTGAACGATCGAGTTCGCGCGGACCGCCCACGAGTTGGACCAGGCTCGGAAACGGGAAATCTTGATGCTCGATGGCACCGAGAACGCGAGCCCGCACCTGCTCGACCAGGAAGCGCTCGAACGACACGTCTTCGCGGAGGTCGGCACGCAAGGGGAGGACGTTCGCGAAGAACCCGATCACGCCGTCGAATTCGCCCTGCGGCCGGCCGAGAAAGGGTGATCCGACGAGGAAGTCGAACTGCCCCGTCAGCCGGGACAGCAGGACCTGGAACGCGGCCAGGAGCACCATGTACGGCGTGGTGCCCGTGCGCTGTGCGAACCTCCGGACCGCGTTCGAGAGCGGCTCGTCGAGCGCCGCGGGGATCGACGCAGCCCCGGACTGGCCGATGCACGCAGAGCGGGGCAACTCGAGAATGGTAGAGACTCCGGCGAGTTCGTCGCGCCAGTACTCGCGATGGCCTTCGCCCGTCGCGGATTCGAGCATCGCCGCCTGCCAACGTACGAAGTCGAGGTAGGTCCTCGGTTGCGCGGGGAGCGCAGGCTTCGCACCGATGATTTCGCTGAGGTAGCACTGGCGGAGCTCGTCGAGAAGGATCCAGATGGACCACCCGTCACAGATCAGGTGGTGAACCACGAGGAGCAAGACGTGCATCGAGGGCGCGGTGTGAATCAAACGTGCTCGCACCAAGGGGCCATGCTTGAGGTCGAATGCGCGGCGAGTCTCCGCTCGGAGCATCGCGTGGAGACCGTCGGACGTGAGGGTCGGGGCGTCCACTTCGGCCAGGTCGACCGAGCCCTCGGTTGAGACGCGCTGGACCGGCGCGCGTTCCTGAAGCTCGAAAGTCGTGCGCAAGCTGCCGTGGCGCGCGACGAGCGTGGTGAATGCCCGTCGCAAGGCATCGAAGTCGACTTCCCCTCGTCCGGAAAACGCGAACGCGATGTGCTGGCTGGTATCCCCCGGCGAGAAGCGATCCAGCAGCCAGAGCGCCCGTTGGCCGTGCGAGAGCGTGTGAAGCCGGGGAGCCCCGCGACCCCGCTCGTGCAGGAGCGTCGCCAAGAGCTCGCGTCGATGGTCCATCTTGGTCGGGTCTTCGCTCATGGCGCCTCGATGTCCAGCTCGGCCTGCAGGAGGGCTTCGACCTCCTGGTCACTGAGGGACGCGACCTGTTCCCGTACTTCCTCGACGGACGGACGGGTTTCCGATTCGTCGGCCGACGCCGCCGGTCCGCTCGCCCGTGCAGGAGCCGGCGCCGCCACCCCGTATCCCTGCCGTGGACCGACCCGCAATTCGGCACCTAGGAGCACCGAGAGCTTGGTCACCGTCGTCCCTTCCATGAGCTTCATGGGCGAGACGGCGATGCGAAGCTCGGACTCGAGCCGGCATCAAGGGTCGATCCAATTCGACGCGGTCCGGCGTCGTGCCGAGGACATGCGCGACCTGCGCCTGGATCAACGTCTTCAGGAGCTCGATCCGCTCTTCCCCTTCCGCAGCCAGCAGCTCTTCGAGGCGCGACTCCGTCTGGGCATCGCTCTCGGTCCCCTTCTCCGCCGCGAGATGGGCGATGAGCGGCGATTGCCCCATCCGCGTGTTTCTCGACATCGTCTCCCAATCGATGTCACCCACCGACGCGTGTTCGATTCCCCATTGCAGGACCACCGAGAGCATGTCGAGAAGGACTCGGGCCGGCAGGCCGCGCGCACCGAGACGATCCATGATGTTGTGCGTCAGCTCGGGCCGCTCCGCCACCCAGCCCGCGTCCGACACCACGCCCCAATTGATGGAGAGTGCCGCCAGTCCTTCGCCCCGGCGATACGAGGCCAAGGCGTCGAGGAATGCGTTGCTCGCCGCGTAGTTCGCCTGTCCCGGGCTCCCCAACACCGTGGTCATCGACGAGAACATCACGAACAGATCGATCGGATCCTCGAGCGTCTCCCGATGCAGGTTCCAGGCACCGGCAACCTTCGGGGAGAGCACGCCGCGGATGCGTTCGGCGTCGAGCTGCGGAATGAACGCGTCGTCCAGCACCATGGCGGCGTGGATCACGCCATGAATCGGGGGTCCGTTGCGACGGATGCCTTCGAGAGCCGCCGAGACGGCCGCGGCATCGGAGACGTCGACCGACAGGACGGTGACCTCCGCTCCCTGGGCACGAACCACCTCGATCCGGGCTCGGGCGGCCGGTGAACTCTCACCGCTCCGGCTCAGGAGTACGACATGTTTCGCTCCCTGCCGAACCAGCCATTGCGCCGCCTCGGAACCGAACCCTCCCAGGCCTCCGCTGACGATGTACGTCCCTTCCTCGCGGAGACGGAGCAGCTCGGGCACCGGCACGATCGGGAACTTCGCACCGATTTCGTGCGACAAGAGCACCCGCCCGATGTGCCGCGCTTGAGCCGTGTAGCGGAAGGCTTCCGCGACATCGATGAGCGGGAAGACGCGATGAGGAAGGGGCTGGAGGCGCTTCTCGGAGACAAGCGCAAACACTTCCCGAACGAGTCGCGCGACGAAAGTCGGACGATCCTGCATGAGACGGTCGAGGTCGACGGCGAACATCGACAGGTTGCGGGCGAACGGGCGGAGGGAGATCCGAGTGCCTGCATAGATGTCTTGCTTGCCGATCTCGACGAAACGGCCCCCGTCGGCGAGCGCCGCGATGCCACACGCCAGCGCCTGTCCGGCCAGGGAGTTCAGGACCACGTCCACGCCCCGACCGGAGGTGGCGGCGCGAACACCGTCCGCGAAGTCCAACGACCTTGAGTCGAACACGTGCTCGATCCCGAGGGATCGCAGGAAAGCTCGCTTCTCCGGACTACCTGCCGTGGCCAGCACCCTTGCACCCGCGAGCTTCGCGAGCTGGATCGCCGCGAGGCCGACGCCCCCGGCCGCGGCGTGGACGAGAATCGTCTCGCCCCGCTGAATCCGGGCGAGATGGTCGATCGCGTAGTGCGCTGTGGCGAATGCGACGGGCATCCCGGCGGCGGCTTCCATCTCCAGCCCGACTGGCAGGGGCAACGCCAGCACGGCGTCGACGGTAAGGTGAGAGGAGAGGGCATTCGGCGCGAAACAGAGCACGGGATCCCCGATGCGAATGCCCGTGATGCCCTCGCCCAGGGTGACGACCACTCCGGCCGCCTCGACGCCGAGCGAGCGACCCGTGTAGCCGTCGGCGAACGCGGACTCGGCGAGCAGGCCCATGGCCACGGCGATGTCCTTAAAGTTGAGGCAGGTGGTTGTCACCCGAACCTCGATCTGCCCCGGCCCCGGCGGAGTCCGTACCGCCTCGCGGATGCGCAACGAGGAAAGGACTCCCGGCCGGCGAATCTCGACGCGATAAGGAACTTGTTCCGTATTGTTCGTAGATCCCTTCGACGGCTGAGCGTGGAGGAGCCGATGCACGTACCGGCGCCTTCCACGGAGCGAGATCTCGCGTTCGACATCGTCCGCGCGCAACTCGTCGACCAACGCGACCAATTCCTCGGTCGTCGGATCCGCGGACAAGTCGAGCAGCGAGCATCGCAGCTCCGGGGCCTCGTTGAGCACGACCCGGCCGAGCCCCCACAGGGGCGATTGCGCGAGGCCCTGTCGCGTCACGGGTGATTCCGCCGGCTGGGCACCTTGCGTGACGATCCAGAGCCGGGGCGAGGGCCGTAGAGCGAGGGTTCCCAGGGTGCGCACCAGGTCCGCTACGCGGGCGCACTCCATCGCCTGCGAATCGAGGAGCTCGTCCGAGTGCCAGGGATCGGACGGATGCCCGTTCGCGATGAAGACGATCCCGGTGAGCCCGGTCGAAATTGACGTGATTCTCGATGCCAGGTCGTCGTCGCCGTCGTCTCTCCCCCAGAGCGGCACGTCGTGGTTGTGGCTCCGAAGCCCCGCAGCGAGCTTCTGGCCGAGCTCCTTCGCGTCGCCGAGGACGACCCAGCGGCCGGGCTCCGGGGCGGTCGGCTGGACTCGCTCGGGCGGCGGCGACGAGGATTCGGGCGCGCGCGCAAGGAGGACATTGTGAAGCGCGTCGTCCGAATCGCGGTCGCTGAGACAGGCGACCTCGACGAAACCTCCTTCCAGGAGCAACGTTTCCCATGTTCCCTGCGGGATCCAGGGGTCTTCACCGCGCAACTCCGTATCACTGAACTTCCACCATCCTTTAAGGACGCCGAACACGAGGAGGGCCCAATAGGGAGGACGCGATCCCTCGAGCAGGACGAGGAGTCCCGAGGGGGCGAGCAGCGACCGGACTTGTCCGACCGAGCGGCGGAGGTCCTCGGTCGCGTGTAGAACGTCGGACGCGAGGATCAGGTCGAAACTCCCGGGCTGATAACCCTGCGCTGCGAGGTCCCCTTCGATGTCCAGGGTGGCGAACTCGACGAAGGGATAGGCGCGGAACTTCTGCTCGGCGTACGCCAGGAAATGCGGCGAAACGTCCGTGAAGCGATAGGAGATGCCCTGCTGCTGAAGCCCGGGAAGAACATGCGCCGTCATCCCGCCCGTGCCGCCACCGATTTCCAGGACGCGGACGGGAGCACCAGGTGTTCGGTTCGCCAGCGCCGTGGAAACGGCCCTCTGTGCGATGCAGTTGTAGATCCGGTACGTCGGGGAGTCCTGGTATAGATACTCGGCCATATTCATCGAGCCGTCGGGGAAAAGCAGTTCGAGTGCGTTCAAATCGCCCTTCAACACGTCGGCCAGCCGTTCGCCGCAACGTCGAACCAGCATTAGCTCCGCCGTATACGCCGAGAACTCCGCCCACTCGGACCACGACGTCCACGTGGTCTCCAGGTCGATGGCGGGCGGCAGACCGACGACCCGCCAGCCGCCGTCAGATCGAGCGAGCATTCCCTCCTGCTCGAGGACCAGCAGGAGTCGACGGACCTGTCGGCTGTGGACCGGTGCGATCCCGAGGTTCGTGATGAGCGAATCGAGCTTCAACTCCCGTCCGATGTCGAGCGGCTCGCCGAGCTTCCTGAACGCTTCGACGATGTAGGCGACGCCGAGCGAGCGCGTCTGAGGTTCCAGCTTCTCGTAGTACTTGTTCCGTTCGAGGCGTGCGACGAGTCGGTCGATCTCGGGAACAAGTTGGTCTGCGATTTCCCGCGGTCCAGGAAGGTCGCAGCGGAGTTCCCCGCGATCCGCACCGGGGAGGGCCTGGGCGATCCACTGCTCGCGATAGACCAGGCCTCGCGATGAATCGCTCGATCGTTCCGTCTCTGCTCCAAAACGGCGGCTGGCCAGGCCGAGAACTTCGACGAGCAGGTTGCCGTCCTGGTCGTAGATGAGAACGTCCCCGCTCTGACCGGCCGTATCATCCGTGCGGGCGACGGCGTGGCACCACATGCGTGCCTGCAGCGAACCCCAGACGCGAATGGAGTCGACGCCGACTGGCAGATACATTCCCCCGCGCAATTCCTCCGCCCGGCTGGACAGCGCGAGGGTGCCCACGAACACTTGCCAGCAGGCGTCGAGGAGCGCCGGATGCAGGTGATAGAGCGACCGGTCCTCCGCGATCACGTCGGGCACGGCGATCTTTCCGAACGCCTCGGACGGGCCGGCCCAGATCTGATCGATCCCCTTGAAGGCCGCCCCGTACTTGAGTCCCAGCGCGTCGAATCGTCGATAGCATTCGTCGCTTGTCACCGTCTTCGTGCAACGCTTCAGAACCTCGTCCGCGTCGAAGACGCCCGAACGCGATTGCGGGGTGAGCCGGCGCGCGAGGCCGGTCGTGTGCCGGACCCACACGTCCGATGAGCCCTCTGGCAGGCTCGAGATCTCGAACTGCATCCCGCTCGCATCCATGACGATCTGTGCGGTGGGGGCGATTCCTGGAGGCAGGATGCAGATCTTCAGGAACTGCAGTTCCTCGAGCGCGACCGGAACGTCGCCGTATCGCTCTCGCGCGGCTGCGAGCGCCATTTCGACGTAGCCGGTGCCCGGAAAGACGACCGCGTCGTGGACGACGTGATCCGCGAGGTACGGCAGGTCGTGCGGGTCGAGCCGCACGTTCCAGGTCGGAGCGGCGGTTCGCAACCTTTGCCCGAGCAACGGGTGAACTTGCTCGCCCAATCGTGATCGCTTCGATTCGGCGGACTCGCGCCAGAACCGCTCACGTTGCCAGGTATAGGTGGGAAGGTTCGTCCGGCGTCGCGAGGGCGGACTGACCCGATTCCAGTCGATCGGATACCCATCGGTCCAAAGCCGGGCGAAGCCCTCGAGCATGGTGTCCGCCTCGGCTTGCCCGCGTCGCAAGGACGGAACCACTGCAAGCGGCTTGCCCGTGCTCGCGCACTCCGCGATCGATCCGGCGAGAACCGGATGGGCCCCGATCTCGGCGATGTTCGTGACGCCCGATCGTTCGAGCTCCGAAACTGCGCCGGCGAAGTCGACGGGCTCACGGATGTTCCGCCACCAGTATTCCGCTCCGCCCACCACGTCCTCGACCGCCTGCCCGGTCACGGTCGAAACCAGGGGAATTGCGGGCTGTCGCGGACGAAGTCCTCCGATGGACTCGACGAATTCTTCGCGGATCTCGTCCATGAAAGGGCTGTGGTACGGGACCTCGACGGAGAGTTGGCGGCGGAAGACGTTCGGATCCAACCGGGCGATCACCGCCTCGAGAGCCGACCGTCTACCCGCGATGGTGACGGAACTCGGGCTGTTGAGCGCGGCGATCGAGACCTGCCCGTCGATCGTTTCAATGATCGCGGCCACTTCGTCTCCGGGAAGCCCGATGGCCAGCATCCCGCCTCGGCCCGCGAGCCGCTGCTGGAGCCGACTGCGATGGAAGACGATCTTTACGGCATCGCGCAGATCAAATACCCCGGCTGCATGGAAGGCCGCGATCTCGCCCAGGCTATGTCCGACGACGACATCGGGCTCGATGCCGTGATCGCGCCAGAGCGCGAGGAGTCCGCATTGGAGCGCGAACGAAGCCGGCTGGGCGACTTCCGTACGATCCATGCGGCTCGACTCGGCGGGAGCGGAGAACTCCTGAATCAAGGACCATCCCGAGAGGGCTTCGAACTGCTCGGTGCAGCGCTCGACGGCGTCGCGGAATACCGTGCTCGATTGCAGAAGCTCCCGCCCCATGCCCCACCACTGCGGACCCATCCCGGAGAAGACGAAGGCCATCCTTCGCGAGGGCAAGTTGCGTACGACTCCGCTCACGAGTCCGGGACTCCTCCCGCCGTTCGCGAACTGGGCAAGCGATCGCGAGAGCTCGTCGCGAGAGTGCGCAACGACGGCGAGCCGATGCTCCAAATGCGTGCGATGGAGCGCCGCACTACGGCAGATCGAACCAAGCGTCGCGGACTCGTCCGGCTCGGCGATCCGAACGGACCAAAGGGAGGCCGTCGCGAGCAGCGCCTCGATCGAACGTGCCGAGCATGGAACGAGGACGGGTCCGACGGCTTCCACGTCGGGCTCGACGTCGCCCGGCGGCGGTCCTTCGACGACGGCGTGCGCGTTCGCTCCGCCGAATCCGAACGCGTTCACGCCGGCGAGCCGTCCGTCCGTCGAAGTTTCGGGCCAGTCGACCACGCTGGTCGGCACTCTGAGCCTCATCTCACCCAGGTCGACGCGGGCGTGTGGAGTGGTGAAGTGGAGCGAGGGGGGAATCCGCCCGTGGTAGAGGCAGAGCGCGGTCTTCGCGAGCCCGGCGATGCCGGCTGCGGCTTCGAGGTGGCCGATGTTGCTCTTGAGTGAGCCGATCCAGCAGGCATCTTCGATCCCGCGTCCGGCACCGATCACGCGTCCGATCGCCTCGGCCTCGATGGGATCTCCTACCGGAGTTCCCGTCCCGTGTGCTTCGACGTATTGAACGGATCGCGGGTCGATTCCGGCCCTGGAGTAGGCGTCACGCATCATGGCCGCCTGCGCATCGCCGCTCGGGAGGACGATTCCGTTGGTTCGGCCGTCGTGATTGACGACGGTCGCGCGGATCGTGGCGTAGATCCTGTCGCCCGCTGCCAACGCGCTCGCCTGCGGCCGGAGCACTAGGACCACCCCGCCCTCCGCCCGGACGTAGCCGTCCGCTTCGCCGTCGAAACTCCGACAACGACCGCGGGGCGAGAGCATGGACGCCTGGCTGAATCCGATCGTTGACTCCGGTCGCAGGAGTGCATTCACGCCCCCGACGAGGGCCGTCGCGCACGTGCCTTGCCGGAGCGCCTCGCATGCGAGGTGGACGGCCACGAGTGACGACGAGCACGCGGTGTCGACGGACAGGCTGGGACCGTGCAGGTCGTAGACATACGAAATCCGGTTCGCCGCCATGCAGAGCGCCGCGCCGGCGTTGGTGTACGCGTCGATCAGGGGTCGGTCTTCGACGGACGACTGCAACAGTCCGTAATCCTGGGTCGAAATCCCGACATAGACGCCGGTGTCGCTCCCGCGAAGCCGCTCGGCGGGAATCCCGGAGTCTTCGAGGGCCTCCCACGTGAGCTCGAGAAGGAGCCGATGCTGAGGATCGACGCACGCCGCCTCACGCGGGGACATTCCGAAGAAGTTGGCGTCGAAGCGATCGAGGTCCTGAATGAACCCGCCCCACTTGCTGTTCGTGCGGCCCGGCACCTGCGGCTCCGGGGAGTAGTGAGTGCGAACATCCCACCGATCCCGAGGAATTTCGTGAATCGCATCGTCCCCCCGGAGGAGCATGTTCCAGAACTCGTCGGGCCCGTCGGCCTTCCCGGGCAGACGGCACCCGATTCCGACGATGGCGATCGCATTGGGATGGGCTGTCGATCCGAAGTCGCCGGAGCTTGGAACGTTGGTCATCGGTCTCCTCGCGGACTTCCCGTGCTCTAGGCGGCCTTCGACGGCGCGGGGTGTCTAGAGAACTGTCGAAAAATGTTCGAGCACGCGGTTCAGCGCCTGCTGCGTCGGGTGCGAATCATGGGGCGAGAAATTCTTCGTGAGGCTCGAGTGGGAACCTCTGCGGCAGGACGTGCCCGGACCGGTTGGAATGCAGATCAATTCGGCGCGATCGCCGAATTGTCGGCGCACCGTGTCGAACCTCTGTCCCGGGCTCAGCCAGTCTCCGGCGAAGCGAATGGCGATCAGTCGCAGCCGTTCGGCGAACGCCCGACCGCGGGCGGCAGCGACGTCCGCGTCCGGAATCCCCAGCGCCCCTTTGCCGTGTTCGGTCATCGCATACAAAGACAGCCCGATGACGCCCACTCCGTTCCCGCCGCAGTCAGCATGGATCCTCCTGCACAGAGCTCGGAGCCAGGGGGCGATGCGGCTGGGTCCACGCGACTTGAGGACGTTGAACTCTCGACGAACGCACAAAGTCGACCAGCAACCGGAGAGGAAGGACGAGGTTCCGGCCTGGCCGAAGAACACGGGTGCATAGACGCGGAAGCCGCGCTGCGAAATGATCTGAACCAGGCGCGCGAACTCCCACCCGAAACCAGACAACTCGTGCATCAACAACACGCCGGGACCGTTTCCGACGACTAACACTTCGTGACGCACGCCGTCGATCTCGGGTTCACCGAGCGGGGGGAAGGTCTCGGGAGTCAAGCCACCTAGGAAGGCGAGCGCTGCGGCCCGCTGGGAACGGTCGCTCTTCATGGACAGGAGTCGATAGGACGACTCGTGAGCCC
>WNGK01011408.1_pt1 | contig 12529 bp, 14 predicted proteins | sample 5400601 | NCBI WGS metagenome assembly WNGK01 (sample SAMN13153376, study PRJNA577476) | soil metagenome | isolation source: 60 cm soil or saprolite under Garry oak tree replicate 1 | place: USA:California | collected 2016-06-15 | reverse complement strand
CCAGAAGGGCCGCGAGGCCTGTGGCGGCGGCGGCAATCCAGACCACCTCGCCGCTCTCTATGCCGAACATCGAAGCGAAGCCGGCACGCCGCCCCTGGGAGAGGGTTCGTGCGGCGACGTAGAGGACGCCGGGTCCGGGCGACGCGGTCAGCACTAACGTGGCCACCGCGAAGAAGACCAGGGTGGTCGGATGCGGCATCAGAGCTACCTAACTCATCCGGCAGGCTGGCTGTTCCGTCTGGCGGCGGCTCGCCAAATTACGATTGAGAGGCATTGTCGAAGACAGTAGAGTCGCGAACCGCGGGCACGCTCATCCCGACACCGGACATCACGCCAGAGGAGCTCCAGCTCGCCGGGCGCAATCATTCGATGCCGCTCGAGGCGCTGCATTATCCGATCACGCCGATCGGCCTGCACTACCTCCTGATCCACTTCGACATCCCCGTCGTCGACGCCGGAACCTGGGAGCTCGCGATCGGTGGCAATGTCGAGCGCCCGCTGCGCCTGAGCCTGGACGGGATCAAGTCGCGACCGCAGACCACGATCGCGGTCACGCTCGAGTGCGCCGGCAACGGCCGCGCTCGTCTCTCGCCCCGGCCGATGAGCCAGCCGTGGCTGAGTGAAGCGGTAGGCACCGCCGAGTGGACCGGCACACCCTTGGGACCCATCCTCGTCGAGGCCGGCTTGCGCGAGAGCGCTCGCGAGGTCGTCTTCACCGGACTCGACCGCGGTGTTCAGGGCGGCATCGACCAGCTTTACGAGCGCAGCCTTCCGCTGGCCGACGCCCAGCGCCCCGAGGTGATGCTGGTGCATGCGATCAACGGCCAGCCTCTTCCGCCACAGCACGGATTTCCGGTGCGCCTGATCGTGCCCGGCTGGTACGGCATGACGCATGTGAAGTGGCTTCGCTCGATCACCGTCACCGACGCGCCCTTCGAGGGCTACCAGCAGGCCCTCGCGTACCACTATCGCGTGAGCGATCAGGTTGAGGGCGAGGCGGTGACGCGCATGCTGCCGCGGGCGCTGATGGTGCCGCCGGGCGTCCCCGACTTCATGTCGCGCACTCGCTTCGTAAGCCCGGGGACTTACACGATCGAGGGTCGCGCGTGGTCCGGACTCGGCACGGTGACGCGCGTCGAGTTCAGCGACGACGGCGGCCGCACGTGGGTGCAGGTCGAGCTCGGTGCGGCGCTGTCGCCGTTTGCCTGGCGAGGATGGCAGCACCACTGGAAAGCCGAACCCGGTGAGCACGAGCTCTGCGTGCGCGCCACCGACTCCGATGGCAACGTCCAGCCGGACTCCCAATCCTGGAATCTCGAAGGAGTCCAGAACAACGCGATCCAACGAGTGCGTGTGATCGCGAACCCGGTCGAAGAGGTTCAGGCTCCCGCGGACGAACATCGCTCGTGAGCGCCCTGACCGACCTACCGCCAGGCCTCCCCGTGCCGGAAGACGACGGAGCGGCCGACCACCTTCGGGGCATGCACATGCCGCATGTCGGGCTGCGCTCAACGGGCGGACGCGACATCGACGTGGCGGATCTCGGCGAGCGACGAACCGTGCTCTACATCTATCCACGGACGGGACGGCCAGACCGCCCTGTGCCGGCCGCGTGGGACGCCATCCCGGGAGCGCGAGGCTGCACCCCGGAGTCCTGTGGCTTTCGCGATCACTTCGCCGAGATCTCTGCGTTGGGCGCGGGCGTGTTCGGGGTCAGCACTCAGGACACCGACTACCAGCGCGAGGCCGCCGAGCGCCTGCACCTGCCGTTCGAGCTGCTCAGCGATTCAGAGTTCGCCCTGACCGACGCGCTGCGCCTGCCCACGTTCCATTTCGAGGGCGAACGCCTCCTCAAGCGCCTGACCCTGGTGGTGCGGGCGGGCCGAGTGGAGCACGTCTTCTACCCGGTCTTTCCACCGGACGGGCACGCCGAAAAGGTGCTTGCCTGGCTGAGCAGCCCTGGAACTCGGGCCTAGCTAGAGTTTCGCCGTGCGGACAAAGCGAGCCATAACGGTGGTCGGCTGCCATGCGGGAGGGGAGATCGGCAACGTCGTGGTCGGTGGCGTGCCGCCACCGCCCGGCGCGACCGTCTTCGAACAGATGCAGGCGCTCGCTCGCGACGATTCGCTGCGCAAGCTGCTGCTGCGCGAACCGCGCGGCAGCGTTGCCGTCCACGCGAACCTCATCGTGCCATCGCATCGATCCGACTGCGATGCCGGGTTCATCATCATGGAGCCGACCGAATACCCGCCGATGTCAGGGTCGAACACGATCTGCGTGGCGACGGTTCTGCTCGAGACGGGAATGGTCGCCATGCGCGAGCCGGAGACTACGCTGCGGCTCGAGGCGCCGGCCGGCGTCATCGAGGTGCGCGCCACATGCCGAGACGGCCGCTGCGAGAGCGTCGAGCTGACGAACGTCCCGTCCTTCGCCGACCAGCTCGACGCCCCGCTCGAAGTCGCCGGCCTGGGGTCCATCAAGGTGGACGTTGCGTTCGGCGGCATGTGGTACGCGATCGCCGACGCGCAGGCCCTGGGTTTCGAGCTGGTTCCTTCCGAGGCTGGTGATCTGTCTCGTGCCGGCGAGCTGATCCGCCAGGCGGCGCGCGAGCAGCTGTCATGCACGCATCCCGAGAACCCCGAGATCAGCGGAGTCAGCGTGGTCCAGATCGCCGAGCCGTGGCGCGGCGTCGATGCCGTCACCAAGAACGCCGTTGTCGTCGCGCCCGGAAGGCTCGACCGCTCGGCGACAGGCACCGGCCTTTCCGCGCGCATGGCGGTGCTGCATGCCAGAGGCCACATGCGGGCCGGCGAGAAGATGACCCACGCCTCCGTGCTCGGATCGACGTTCGACGGCCGGATCGTCGAGGAGACGACGATTGGCGGCCGGCCGGCGATCGTACCGGCCATTCGCGGCAGCGCCTGGATCACCGGGATCACGCAGGTGTTCGTCGAACCGACGGATCCGTTCCCGGAGGGCTACGTGCTGCCGGATACGTGGCCCGGCGGCCGGTGGGATCAGGGTTAAGGACGCGATGCCGAAGGTTGCGCCACCTGGTGTGAGCATCGGCCCCGATGGCGTCGCACGGTGCTGGTGGGGCGATTCAGACGACCTGCGCCGCTACCACGACACCGAGTGGGGGCGGCCGGTCGCAGACGACCGCCGGTTGTTCGAGAAGCTCTCGCTCGAAGGCTTCATGTCCGGCTTGAGCTGGCTCACGATCCTGCGCAAGCGGGAGAACTTTCGGGCGGCGTTCCACGGTTTCGATCCCTCCGCCATCGCGCGCTTCACGACGCGTGACGTCGCGCGGCTGATGGGCGACGAGGGCATCGTCCGCAACCGGGCCAAGATCGAGGCGACCATCAACAACGCCAGGCGTTTTGGCGACCTGGTGGCTGAGTTCGGAACTTTTGCGGCCTACGCGTGGAAGTTCGAGCCGAAGCGCAACAGGCGGCTCGAGCAAGCAGAGCTCATGGCGCTGGGCACGTCATCGGAGGCTGTCGCCATGAGCAAGGACCTGCGCAAGCGCGGCTGGGGCTTTGTCGGCCCGACCACGGTCTACTCGTTCATGCAGGCGATGGGCCTCGTCAACGACCACCTCCGCGGATGCGCCGCGGGCGTCGAGGTGGAGCGCCTGCGCCGGTCGTTCACGCGTCCGGCATAGACCCTGACGGCCCTACAGGTCAGCTCACGATTGTGTTGCGGAGCACTCCGATGCGTTCGACCTCGGACTCCATCACGTCGCCCGGCCGCAAGAATTCGGGCGGATTCCGCGTGAATCCGACTCCGTCTGGAGTTCCCGTCGCGATGATGCTTCCGGCCAGAAGCGTCATGCCCCTCGAAACCCATTCGATGATCGCGTCGACCGGGTAGATCATGTCGCTGGTGTTGCTGTCCTGCTTCACGACGCCATTGATGCTCAGCCGCAGGCCCAGAGACTGGGGATCGTCGATCTCGTCCGCGGTCACGATCCATGGGCCCGTTGGGCAGGAACGGTCGAGGCTCTTGCCCTTGAAGTACTGGCCGCCCCAACCCGCCTGGATGTCGCGCGCGCTCACGTCGTTCAGGGCCATGTAGCCGAACACGTGGCGTCGCGCGTCCTCGCGCGTGATGTCCGCGCCGCCGCGTCCGATCACGACGGCAAGCTCGACCTCCCAGTCGATCTTGTCGCTTATCTCTGGCCGGATCACGATGTCCGCGTTCGGCTCGGTCAGTGACGTGATCGCCTTGGTGAAGACGGTGGGCGGGCTGGGCTCGCTGCCCTCGGCAGCCGTCTCCCTGGCGTGCTTCTCGTAGTTGCGCCCGATCGCGATCACGTTGCCGCGCGGCTGCGCGATCGGCGCCAGCAGCTGGAGATCCGACAGTCGATGGGACGTGACCTTGCTCCTCGACAGCGCGGCTCGCACGTTTGCCAGGCCCTGCTCCCCGGCGCCTATGAGCCCGAGCATGCCGGAGAAATCGGCGAGCTCGATCACCTCGCCCGCGTCGTCGGGCCGCAGCACGCCAAGCCTTTCGCCGCCGCCCGCCCGGAACGAAAGCAGTCTCACGTCTTCAAGATAGTGACGGCCGGTAAGCAAGGCCGCCAATGCTGGCAGCGGCGGGTTTGGTAGCTAGGTGCAAGCCCGCGACTGCCGGCAGCGGCGGGCGATGCTTGCCGGCGCTACGGGTGCGATGGGTTCGGCGGTGCGTCCGCCAGCTCGAACATGAGGTCGTCCGGGTAGCAGAAGTACCACTCCTCGTCCGGCTCGTAGGAGCGGATGATCGGGTGCTGCGTGGTCCGGTTGTGGCCGGTGGCGTGCTTGCCGGGAGACTGGTCGCAGCAGCCGACGTGGCCGCACTCCTGGCACCAGCGAAGGTGCACCCAGTCGTGCCTGCCGGCGGCGACGCATTCGACGCAACCCGGGCCCGAAGGCCTTACGTCCTTGATCTGGCCCAGGTGCTTGCAGGAAGTGCCCATCGGACGAGATTGTGAAGCCCGCCGCGCGTCCCGCGCGCGCGTCTCTCTTATATGTCAGGAGCGAAGCGCCGGCATCTCTCCCTTCCACGGAGGGTCGGCGCCGGGTCTCGAGCAGGTGATCGCGGCTGCAAGGCAGGCATAGTCCAGCGCCGACTTGAGGTCGGCCTGCTCGAGGCGCAGGTCCGGTTTGAGTGCGTCATGGCTGTACAGCCACGCGAGCATGGCGGCGCCGAATGAATCACCAGCCCCGATGGTGTCCACCATTTCCACCGGCACCGCGTCGACGCTGATCTGAAAGTCGCGCTGCGCGCCGAATGCGCCGCCCGCGCCGAGGGTGACCACGACCAGGCGGGCGCCGGCGTCGAGCAGCTGCTCCGCCGCGGACTGATAGCTCGCGTCCGGGTACAGCCAGGCCAGGTCCGCCTCGCTGCCCTTGACTATCGTGCTTTGCGCGATCACCTCTCGCAGACGAGCTCGATATTCGTCATCAGGGATCAGGCCGAGCCGGATGTTGGGGTCGAGCATCACGACGCGTCCGTCGTGCTCGCGGTGCACGAGCTCGGTCAGCGTCGAAGCCATCGGCTCGAGCACCATCCCGAGCGTGCCGAGGTGAATGGCTTTCACGCCGGTGGCCAGCCGGGCTGGAACCATCTCCGGCGTGAGGTGCGGCGCGGATGTGCCTTCGACCAGGAACTGGTACTCCGCCAGGCCTTCGGGGTCCACGTCCGCGACAGCGATCGTGGTCTTCTCGTGCCCGAAGGTCGCGAGCTCCAGGCTCGCGCCGTCGGAGACCAGCAACTGTGCCAGCTCGCGCCCAAACTTGTCGTCGGACAGGTGGCCGAGGAAGGCGGTTGGAACTCCGAGTCGAGCCAGCGCCCGCGCTGTGTTGAATGGACCGCCGCCGGGTGTGGCCCGCTGGGTGCCGTCGCCGTTGCGGACGACGTCGATCAGCGCCTCGCCGCAGACGACGATCACGCAGATTCGCCCTCCGGCACCGGCTGCCTGGCGCCGGCCGACAGCATCCAGGGAACCGCAGCAAGCGCGAACACGACGCCGGCACCCGCGGCGGCGAGAAACGGAATCGCGACGCCAAGCGCGAAGAGGGCTCCGCCGACGAGCGATCCGACCGCGGTGGCGGTGCTGAGCGCCGTGCCGACGATGCCCTGCGCCTCCGCCCTGCGGTCCGCGACCGCATCCATGAGAAACGAATTCATGGACGGCGTCGTGAACGCCCACAGCGCGCCCTCGAAGAGACCGACGAACAGGATCGTGGGGATGCTGGTGAGGTTCGGGTAGATCGGGCCCATCAGCGACCCGAGCACGACAGAGCCGACCGCCAGCCAGCGCCGGTCCCAGCGATCGGAGCTCCAGCCCGCGAGCGGCGTCGCCACCAGCAGCGGCAGCGCGAAGAGCGTGAACGAGAGGCCGACGACCGGGTCGCTCGCTCCGCGCGTGCGCATGTAGAGGCTCCAGATCACGTCGTAGATACCGATCAGCAGCCCGAGGCCGATCGACAGCGTGGCGACCGCGATCACGGCGGCCTTCGCCCGAGAAGGGCCGCTCATCGTCAATCGCGGAACTGTGTCGGAGTGCACGCGAGGCGACGTTTTCAGCGTCACGGCGATCACGGCCGCCGCCGCCAGCAGCGCGGCGCCGGTTACCGCGAAGACGGTCCAACGTCCGAACACCGCCAGGAATCCGCCGATGGCCGGCCCGCCGATGTATCCAGCCTGCTGCGCGCCTGAGACCCAGCCGTAAGCGCGGCCGAGCTTGGCGCGTGGGACGACGTCGGCCACCGCCGCGAGCTGGGCAGGGATGACCGCGGCGAAGCCGAACCCCTGCACGACACGCAGAACGATCAGCCACTCGATGGGCAGCGGAATGATGAATGTGACCGACGCCACGGCGGCCACCACAAGGCCGCCGATCATCATGGCCTTCGCGCCGACGCGCTCGGCAAGGATCCCCGCCGGCCACTGGCCTATGGCCTGCGCGACCAGCGCCGCTCCGACGATCACCCCTACCAGCCCATACGACGCGCCGCGCTCACGAAGGTAAAGGGGAAGGATCGGCAGCAGCGATCCGATGCCCGTGCCGGACACGAAGATGCCGGCGACGATTCCAAAAAGGGCTGAACGGCTCTCCGATGAGCGCATTCAGGCAAAGCCTAAGCTTTCGATGGCGGAGCTTTAGCGAACCGACCTCATGGTCGCCGGATGCAAAGGAGGTAGCAAGATGAAGTGGATCACGCGCAAAAACGCCAACGTCGATCGCATCGCATGCCCGTGGCTCATCAAGCGGTTCGTCGACGCTGATGCTGAATTCCTGTACGTCCCCGCCAACGAGGTCATGGCCGTCGCAGCGCGAGAAGGTGCCACACCCTACGACGTCAAGAACGTCGAGCTTGGACACGTCGACGGGCGGTGCAGCTTCGAGTCGATCATGGTCAAGTACGGGCTGGACGATCCCGGCTTGAAGCGGCTGGCGCAGATCGTGCACGGTGCCGACGTGAGCGCGGACCGGACTTCATGCCCAGAGGCGGCAGGCCTGTACGCGATCGCCAACGGATTCGCGTTGGTGCACGGTGAGGACGACTACCGGAAGATCGAGCTCGAGACCCCCATGTACGACGCTCTATACGCGTGGTGCCAGTCCGAGGCTGCATCAGGCCGCCTCGGGTAGGGCCGCCGCCGTCGCGGGAGTCGCGCTCCTCACGCGGATGACGAGCAGCGCAAGCAGAAAACCGGCCAGCGCGATAGGCACGCCGAGCTCGAACGCGGTCGTGAAGCCGGCCGTGAGCGCGCTGTTGACCAGCGCGTGCGTCGGCCGCGCTCCCGCGAGGTGATCGCTGGTCACGTTGGCCGCCACCGTGCCAAGGACCGCGAGACCGATCGATCCGCCCAGCTGCTGGCTTACATTCAGCACGGCGGACGCGAGGCCTGACTCGTGCCTGGCCGCGCCGGAGATGGCCACCACGGTTGTTGGGAAGAAGATGAGCCCGAGCCCGACTGACAGGACCGCGAGCGGGCCGAGAATGTCCGGCACGTAGCTCACCTGGTCCCCGATTCGCGACAGCCAGAACAGGCCTCCGGCTACCACAAGCGCTCCAACGGCGATGGGCAGCCTTGGCCCAATGCGTCCCACGAGCCGAGAGGTGCCCTGGGCCGTGATGACGACGCCCACGCCGAGCGGCAGGAATGCGAACCCCGCTTGCAGCGGGCTGTAGCCGAGCACGTTCTGCACGATCTGGCTCAGGAAGAAGAGGACGGCGAGCGTCGTGGATCCGGCCACCATTCGCAGCGCGAACGCACCGCTGCGGTTTCGGTTCGCGAAGATGCTCAGCGGCATCAGCGGCTGGCGAGTGCGCGACTCGATGAGAAGGAACAGCACCAACAGTGCGCCGCCCAGGCCGAGCGTCGCGATGGTCAGGTTGTCGGTCCAGCTGTGCGTGGCGGCGCGCGACAGGCCGTACACGAGCAGCGTCATGGCTCCGGTGACGGAGATCGCGCCGGGCAGATCGAGGCGGCCGGAGCGGGCTTCAGCGGCGGGAAGCACCCTCGGTGCGACGACCGCGAGCGCCAGCGCGATGGGGACGTTGACGAACAGGACCCACCGCCACGACAGGTAGTTGACGATGATGCCGCCGAGGATCAGGCCGATCGCGCCGCCGCTGCCCGCCGCGCCCGCGTACATGCCGAGGGCACGGTTGCGCGCGGGGCCCTCCTGGAAGGTGTCGGCGATCAGGGAGAGCGCGGTGGGGGCGACGATCGCGCCGCCGGCGCCCTGGATGACTCGAGCCGCGATCAGCCACGTGGATGTCGTGGCCAGCCCGCCGGCGAAAGAGCCGGCCGCGAACAGCAGGACGCCAGTGATGAACATGCGCCGGCGGCCGTACAGGTCGCCGGCACGCCCGCCCAGCAGGAGCAGTCCGCCGAACGCAAGCGCGTAACCGTTCACGACCCATTCGAGGTCGGTGGCGCTGAAATGAAGCGCGCGCTGCACCGAAGGCAGCGCCACATTGACGATGGTGGTGTCAAGGACGACCATCAGCTGAGCGAACGCGATCACGATGAGGGCGAGCGTGAGGTTGCGAGACCGAGTCATGGCTTTGTTCTCCTGAAGGATCCGCATGCGCAGGTACTGGGCGATGCCGACGAATCGGAACTGCAGCAGCTCGTAACGCGGGAAGGCCGGCGCCGCGGCTTCGTAGTCGATGACCTCGGGATCGGTGAGCGAGTAGTTGCGACCCATATAGGTCACCTCGCACGAGCCGGACGCGACGACGTTCCGATACCAGGCGGCGCTATCACCGAACGTGAGCGGCATGACGAAGCTGTCGCCGATGCGTCGCATGCCGAGCGGCGTGGCGTACACCCGGCCCGTCCTGCGGCCGCGGTGGCGGATCACGCCGACGATCCGCATCCAGCTCTGACCCGCGACCAGAAGAGTCAGCGGGTTGACAAACCGGGCGACAAAGCGAATGGCATTCCGAGCTCGTGGGCCGAGGGTCAGGTGTTTCATGACCCAACACAAGCGGAGCCCTGTGGCAATTATTCCCTTAAGCGGATAATACCTTTAAGGGACGGTCGCCAAAAAAAGGGCCGCTAAGCCAGCTTCGCCTGGGCGGCCAGGATCATCCGCCTCAGCATGTCGGCCAGCGCCTTGCGCTCGGCCGTGGTCAGAGGCCCGAAGAATTCGTCCACCGCCGCGTCGAAGGCCCTGGTCGCCCGTTTCTGAATGGTCCGCCCCTTCGCAGTCAGGTGCAGAGAGTACGAACGTCGGTCGGCCGGGTTCCGGCGCCGCTCGACGACGCCCTGCCCCTCGAGATCGTCGATGAGCTCCACCACCGTGGTGCGATCGATTCCCAGCTGCTCACCGAGCTGCTGCTGGGACACAGGGCCGTCCGCTAGCAGGTTCAGCACACCGCACATCTGCACGCTCAGCCCGATCGGTTTCAAGCGGCGCCTGGCCAGCTCCTGACCTGTGCGTGCGGCGATCGTGATCAGCGCGCCGGGACGGTTGATCAGCGAGGGAGGAATTGGCATCTCGCAGCATTATGCCCAGAAACCCGATTAGATAGATCCTGGAGGTGACGATCAGCTCACAGCACTAGCAGCCGAGCTGTTCGGACAGGTCGGTGAAGCTGGTCGCCTGGATGTCCGAATCCGGGTCCGGAAGCCGGTCCGCCCCGCCGCCAGGTCCCTTCTCGAGCGCACGCTCGACGAACGCCGTGCGCAAGCCGGCGGCCTGGGCGGCGCGCAGGTCGCCTTTGTGGGCCGCCACCATCATCACGCGGTCGGGGGCGACTCCAAGCGATGATGCAGCGCCAAGGTAGATCTCCGGGTCGGGCTTGTAGTGGTGGAAATCCTCAGCCGACATGAGCCGCGTAAACGGCAGGCGGGCGTGGCGGACCAGGCCCTCCTGCTGGGAGCGATTGCCGTTCGACAGCGTGGACACGACATAGCGTAGCTGGAGCCTTTTCAGGCCCTCGACAGCGTCGGGCCACGGCGGAAGCCGCTCCCAGGCGTGGGTCAGCTCGTCGCGATCCGCGCTGCCGAAGCCATCCAACCCGAGGTCGCGCAGCACCTCGTCGAGGGAAGCGCGGTGCAGCTGGTCGAAGTTGGTCCATGGGAGCTCACCGGTCCGCACCTTGGCCATGTAGGGCAGGTACAGCGCGCGCCAGGCGTCGGCGAGGCGCTCCCAGTCGGCTTCCACACCACGGAGGTTGCCCAGCCGGCGGGCTTCTGCGATGACACCCGTGCGCCAGTCGACCACCGTCCCGAACACGTCGAACGTGAGCGCGCTTACGTCGAGGCCCACCGCTAACCCCTGGCGCGCGAAGCCTCGAGCAGGCGGCGCGCCGTGTCGTTGTAATCGCTGAGGTTCGGTCGCGCCAGCCGCACCACGATCTCGCGCGCGCCCGCCGCGCGGTAGGCGGCGAACCATTCGGCGGCCGATTCGAGTGTTCCCGCGTGGAGCGCCATGCCTTTGGCCATCACCTCTGCGGGGACCCCGTAGTAGGCAAGCATGTAGGTGTTCAACTCGGCGGCCGCGTCGCTCGCGCCGTCGGCGACGGCAACAGTGAGGTAAACCCCGGTGGCGATGCTGCCTGGGTCCCGGCCGGCCTTCTCGGCCGCCGCCCGCACGGCCTGCAAGCCCGAGGCGTAATCCGATGGCGTGGGGCTCAGCGGCAACCAGCCTTCGAACCGCTCGCCGGTGAGGCGCAGCATCCGGGGACCGCTGCCGCCCACCCAGATCGGCGGGCCGCCCGGATTGAAGGGCCGCGGCTGCAGCTCGATGCCGGGCTCCTCGTTGCGCCACAACCTCCGGCATCTCTCGATGGCCGCGAGCATCCCGCCGACCCGCCGGTCGCTCGGCACGCCGACCGCCTTGAGCTCCGCGTGCGTGCCGGGCAGCTCGGCGCCTGGACCGATGCCCACGATGACGCGACCTTTGGCGATCCGATCGACGGTCGCCAGCTGGTGGGCCAGCAAAACCGGGTTTCGCAGCAGCGGCAGCAAGACCGCGGTGCCCAGCTGTACACGTCTCGTTGCTCCGGCGATGGCGCCGAGAAGCGCCACCGGCTCGCCGCGCGGACGGGCCAGTAGGGAGTCACCCACCCACACCGAATCGAAGCCCAGGTTCTCCGCCTCGACGGCGGTCTGGACCAGCGAAGCGAAGTCGCTGTCGGCCCAGAGCAGAACCTCGCGAGACGGCAGCAGCAGTCCGGTCATACGCGCTGTTCGAGCGCCGCCAGATCGGCCTCGCTCAGCTCCATCTTCGACGCGGCCAGGTTCTCCCCGAGATGCGCTGGCGACAGGGTGCCGGGGATGGGCAGCATCACTGGCGAGCGTTTCAACAGCCAGGCGAGTGCGACCTGCTGCGTGCTCGCGCCCTTGCGCCTGGCGAGCTCTTCGAGCGCACGACCTTCGGCGCCGTGCAGCGGATAGAACGGCACGAACGGGATGCCCTCGCGGGTGCAGTAGTCGACCTCAGCGTCGTGCTTCCGCTCCGACAGGCTGTACTGGTGCTGCACGGCGGCGATCGGTACCACCTTGCGCGCTCGCTCGATCTGCTCGACGGTCACCTGCGAGACTCCGACGTTGCGGATGACGCCGCGGTCCATGTACTCCTTGATCGCAGCCAGGCTCGTCTCGAGAGGAACGTTGGGGTCGACGCGGTGCAGGTAGTACAGCGCGATGCTCTTGCCGCGAAGCCGGCGCAGGCTCTCGTCGATCTCTGAGCGGATCACTGCCGGCGAGCCCCCATTGAATCCGCCTTTGGTGGCCACGATGACGTTGTCGGATATGGGGGAGAGCGCCGCCCCGATCGTCTCCTCGCTCTGCCCTCCCGTGTACAGGTGCGCCGTGTCTATCACCTGCACCCCCGCCGCAATCGCGGCCTTGATGAACGCGATGTTCGTGTGCGTATTCGTGAGCCGGTTGGTGCCCAGGCCGATACGTGCCACCTCGGCGCCGGCGAACTTCACCCGCTCATCCCCACGGGCGTGCGCGCACCGGGTGGACCGTCACGATCACGCGGCCCTCGCCGGGCCGGTCGCGCGAGCGCAGG
>WNGK01006811.1_pt1 | contig 12529 bp, 9 predicted proteins | sample 5400601 | NCBI WGS metagenome assembly WNGK01 (sample SAMN13153376, study PRJNA577476) | soil metagenome | isolation source: 60 cm soil or saprolite under Garry oak tree replicate 1 | place: USA:California | collected 2016-06-15 | reverse complement strand
ACGGGCGGCCGACCCATCGCGGCGATCTACGCGTCGCACCGGGCGCAGACCTGGGTGCCCCTCGACCGGATTCCGCGGCCGGTTGTCGACGCCGTGCTCGTGGCCGAGGACCGGCGGTTCTGGACCCATCCGGGGATCGATCTGCTCGCCGTGGGGCGGGCCTTTCACGTCAATTTCAGGCGGGGCGAGCTGCGCGAGGGCGGCAGCACCATCACCCAGCAGCTGGCGCGAACGCTGTTCCTCGACACCCGACGCACGTGGGGACGGAAGGCGCGAGAGGCGTTCATCGCCCTCCTCCTCGAAGTTCGGTATTCGAAGCCCCGGATCCTCGAGGCGTACGTCAATTCCGTCTACCTCGGTCACGACGGCGATCTACCCGTCCACGGCCTACCCGCCGCCGCGCGCCACTTTCTCGGCAAGGATGTGACCGCCCTCGACGTCGACGAGGCGGCCTGGCTGGCGAGCGCGATCCGCGCGCCGAACCGGATGCTCTCCTCTCGAGACAAGAAGTACCGGGACGGCATCATCCTCGCCATGGAGGAGGCGCGGCTGATCGAGCCGGCGGTCGCCCGGCGGGCCGTCGCCCGGCCACTGCCGCAGCCGTCCATCGACAACCCTCGGGTCGCGCCGTACTTCGTCGATTTCGTCGCCTTCGAGCTCGGGCGGCGGGCGAAGCTCCCGGAGTCGGGGGAGATCGCGCTCGAGACCACCCTCAACCCGACCCTCCAGAGGGCGGCCGAGAGCGCCGTGAGGGACGGGATAAGGCGCATCGAGAAGGACAGGCCCCAGCTCGCCGGTCAGGTGCAGGCCGCGGTGATCGCCATAGAGCCGATGTCCGGCGAGATCCGGGCTCTCGTGGGCGGCCGGCGCTACGGCGAGACGTCTTTCAATCGCGCATACCGCGCCGTCCGCCAGCCAGGATCGCTCTTCAAGCCCTTCGTGTACCTGGCCGCCTTTGAGGCGGAGCGCCGCGGCAGCGGCATCACGCCCGCCTCCGTGGTGGACGACGAGCCCCTGGTGATTCCCGCGGGAGGCGGAAACTGGGAGCCGCGAAACATGGACGGTCGATTCCATGGGCCGGTGACGGTGCGGCGGGCCCTGGAAGAGTCGCTGAACATCCCCGCCGTCCGCGTCGCCATGAATGTGGGCCCCCGCCGCGTGGCTGACATGGCGCACGCTGTCGGGATCGAGCATCCCCTGGCCCCGGTGCCCTCGCTCGCCCTCGGCACCTCCGAGGTGACGCTGCTGGAGATCACGAGCGCCTTCGCCACCCTGGCCAATGGCGGCGTTCGGGTTCCCGCGACGGCGATCGCCCCGGAAGCATCGCTGGGCGGGCACGCCCTCGCGCCCCTGCCGCCGTCCGTGCGCGCGGTGTCCGCCGAGTCCGCCTTCCTCATCAACCATCTGCTCCGCGGCGTCATGCGCCGGGGCACAGGGGCCCGCAGCTCCGCCTGGGGCCTCCAGGAGATGACGGCGGGAAAGACGGGAACGACCGACAGTCTTCGCGACGCCTGGTTCGTCGGCTACACGCCCGATCTGGTCGTGGGCGTCTGGGTGGGGCTGGACGACGGCACGCCTCTCGGTCTCACGGGATCACAGGCCGCGCTGCCGATCTGGGGCCCCATCATGCAGGCGGCGGTTCGCCAGACCTCGCCCGCCCACTTCACGCCGCCGCCCGGAGTGGTGCTGGCCCAGATCGACAGGAAGACGGGGAGGCGCGTCTCTCTCTGGTGCGGAAGCGATGACGTGATCCAGGAGGCCTTCCGCGAAGGCACCAGGCTTCCCGACGAGTGCGAGTCCTTCCTCCAGACCGGCGTGTCGACCTTCCTCGGCTGGATCGAGCGACGCTTCAAGTGAAGCGGCCGCGGCGTAGCCGCTGACACGCCAAAGGGTTGCGGATCCTCCCCGCAACCCTTTGGCCAATATGGAGCGGCCGACCGGATTCGAACCGGCGACGTCCAGCTTGGGAAGCTGGCATTCTGCCACTGAATTACGGCCGCGCTCGATGCCTATTATAGGCTGCCGGACCTCTTATTTCGAGTCCTTCAGCGCCATGTCATACCCCTTGATGGCCTCGTCGCCCCTGGCCTTCCACACCGTGCGCTTGGTGGCGCCGTAGAGATCGATCTGCTGGTAGAGCGGCATGGCTGCCGCGTCCTCGACCCACAGCCGGTTGATCCGGTGATAGATCTCGACCCGTTTCTTCGCGTCCATGGTCGCCTGCGCCTGCTCGATCATGCCTTCCAAGTCGGCGTTGTAGTAGTTGCTGAGGAATCGGCCGGCCCGGAAGAGCGGGACATACACCGTCTCCGCGTCGTAGGTCGAGGTGCCCCAGCCGAGGAGCCATACTGGCTGCGTACGGTGGTTGTAGGCGAGCGTACCGAAGTAGTGGACCCACTCGTGCGTCTTGAGCGTGGTCCGGATGCCGGCCTTGGTCAGCTGGCCCGCGAGAGCTTCCGCCACCTCCTTGTCGCGCACGTAGCGCCCTTGCGGGCTGTTGAGAGTGATTTCGAGCCCGTTCGGAAAGCCCGCCTCAGCCAGGAGCTGCTTGCTCTTGGCGACATCCTGCTTGATCGGCTTGATCCCGGGGTCGAAGCCGAAGTGCTTGTCCGTGAGCATGAGGGCAGTGCGCACGGCCTTGCCGTCCAGCACGTTCTTGATGATGTCGTCCACGTCCACGGCATAGTTCATGGCCAGCCTCACGCGCCGGTCCGCCGTGGGACCCGGGTACGGCCCGATCAGCTTGTGCTGGGCGTCGTACTGGTGCGTGTAGTACATGAGCTGGATGGTGCGCACGCTGGGCGCGGTGGTCAGGAAGAGCTTCGGGTGATTGGCGATGATGGTCGCGAGGTGCGGCGGGATGTTGACGGCGACATCGACCTCGCCGTTCTGCAGCGCCGCCACGCGCACCGCGTCGTCGGGGATGGGTCGGAAGACAAGCGTCTTGACCCGGGGCGCGCCTCGCCAGTACTGCTCGTTGGCCTCGAGCTCGATACGCTCGTCCCGGACCCACCGCACGAACCGGAAAGGCCCCGAGCCCACGGGGGCCCGCCCCGCCTGCGAGGAATCCTTGTCCCGGTAGTGCTTGGGCGGAAGAATCGCCGCCTGGGTGGCGCTCATCAGCGTGTCCAGGATCGGCCACGGAGTCCTCGTATGGATCCGCACGGTCAGCGCGTCGACGATCTCGACATGGCTGAGGGGGGCGAAGGGCGGCGATCCGCGCAGCTTGAGCTTGGGATCTACGAGGCGCTCGAGGCTGAACTTGACGGCCTCGGCGTCCACCGGCTCGCCGTTGTGGAACTTGGCTCCGGGTCTCAGCTTGAACTCCCACACCGTAGGCGACACGAGCCGGGGCAGCTCGCGGGCGAGCATGGGCTGGATCTTCAGCTCCTGGTCACGCTCGAGCAGGGTGTCGAACAGGTTCCGGCACACATTGCCGGCGGGAGACTCCTGGTGGTTCATGGGATCCAGGGTGCTGGGATCGACGCCCTGGGCAATGGTGATCTTACCGGACGGACCCGCGGAGGCCAGGGAAGGGTCGAGGGCAGAGGCCACGGCGAGCGCGATCAAGGGCACGGCTCGCATCCAGATCATGGGCTCTCCTCGACGATTCCCGGTCTCTCCGCTACTTGTTGAGCGACATGTCGAAGGCCTTGATGCGCTCGTCGCTTCGCGCCTTCCAGCTGAGTCGCTTGCTCGCGCCGTACAGATCGAGCTGCTGGTACAGCGGCACCGCGGGCATCTCGTCGACCCAGAGCTTGTTGATGCGGTGATAGATGGCCAGACGTTGCTTCTCGTCCATCTGGGTCTGGGCCTGGTCGATCATGCCGTCGAAGTCGGCGTTGTGGTAGTTGCCGAGGTTGCTCCCCGTCCGGAAGAGCGGGGCGTACACGGTCTCCGCGTCCACGGTAGGCGTGCCCCACCCGATCAGCCACACCGGGCCGGGCTTGTGCGGGTACACGAGATTGTTAAGGTAGTTGACGAACTCGTACGTCTTGAGCGTCGTCTTGATCCCGGCCTTGTTGAGCTGACCGGTCACCGCCTCCGCCACTTCCTTGTCGCGCACGTAGCGGCCTTGTGGGCTGTTGAGGGTGATCTCGAGCCCGCCCGCGTATCCCGCCTCCGCGAGCAGCTTCTTGCTCCGCGCCACATCTTGCTTGATGGGCTTGAGCGATGGGTCATAGCCGAAGTGGAGCGGCGTCAGCATGGTCGCGGTGCGCACGGCCTTGCCGTCGAGCACCCCCTTGATGATCTCGTCGGCGTCGATGGCGTACGCGATGGCCTGCCGGACCCGCTTGTCGACGGTGGGTCCCTTGTATGGCCCCACCAGCTTGTGCTGCGCGTCGTACTCGTGGGTCACGAACATGAGCTGCAGCGTGCGGATGCTGGGGGCCGTCGACAGGAAGAGCTTCGGGTGATTGGCGATGATGTTGGCCAGGTGCGGCGGGATATTGACGGCCACGTCGATCTCGCCATTCTGGAGCGCGGCCACCCGCACCGCGTCGTCGGGGATGGGGCGAAAGACGACGGTCTTGATCCTGGGCGAGCCCCGCCAGTGACCCGGATCCGCCTCGAGCACGATCTCCTCGTCCTTCGACCACTTCACGAAGCGGTACGGCCCGGTGCCGATGGGAGTCTTGGAGATGAACGCGCTGTCCTTGCCGGCATAGGCCTTGGCCGGGTACATGGCTGCCTGGGTGAAGGTCATGATGCTCACGAAGGTCGGCCACGGCTTGCTCGTGTGCACGCGCACCGTGGAGGCGTCCATGACCTCGACGCGATCGATGGGACGGAAGTTGGAGCTCGCGCGCAGCGCAGGGGTCTTGACGCGCTCCAGGCTGAACTTCACCGACTCCGCGTTGAACTCCTCGCCGTTGTGGAACTTGACGCCCTTGCGGAGCTTGACTTCCCAGATGGTGGGCGCGACGAGCTTGGGAAGCTCGGAGGCCAGAGCGGGGACGATCTTGAGATTGTTGTCGCGCTCCACGAGGCCATCGAAGATGTGCCCGGTGACCACGGAGGCGGGGGTCTCCTGCTGGTTCATGGTGTCGAGCGTGGTCGGGTCCACTCCCTGGGCGATGACGATCTTACCCTCGGGCGCGGCGTCGACGTCCGCAGCTCGCGCCGCTATCAGGATCGCGGCGGTCAGGACCGCGGATAGACTTCTGCGCACCATGTTTGCCTCCTTGGGGTGATGGAGCCGGCTCCCGCGCCGAGCCGTCGTGCTCTCGGTGGGCCTACTCTAGGGGCTCCTCCGGCAACGTGTCAAGACGGCCACCCTCTCGCCGAAGCCATTCGAGGGCTTCTTCCCGATCGGTCACGTGCCCCAGGGCCTGCGCCTCGCGGACCAGGGCGAGCAGCCGGCCGATCTCCGGCCCGGGACCGAGGGCGAGCGCATCCATGATGTCACCTCCCGACAGGAGCGGTGGCGCCGCCGCCACGGCGGACTCGTCGGCATGGCCGGCCATCAGCTCGCGCAGGACCTGGCTCTCCGGCCCGCGCCAGAGGGCCCAGGGCGAGCGGCCTGTGACCGCCGCCGCGTCGACGAGGGCGAGGAGAAGGAGGTCTCGAGCGTCCTCCTCGAGGTCGCGGAAGAACCGATGCCGGGCTCGACGCGTGATCTTGCCGGCCTGGGCGAGGTGCATGGGCCGGAGGTGATGGCGGACGAGTCGCGCCAGGATCGTCGAGATACGGCCCGAGAGCCGCCACCGCGCCGCGATGGCGGCGACCCGCTCGGCCCCGATCACGTCGTGACCGAAGAAACGGACACGTCCGGCCTCGACGGTGCGCGTCTCGGGCTTGGCCACGTCGTGCAGCAGCGCGGCGAGCTTGAGGACCTCGCGCCGGCGGAGGCCGTCGCCCAGCGGCTCGTCCAGATGCTCCGCCAGCGCCTCGTCCAGGCCCGCGAGGTCCGCCGCGCGCGCCAGAAGCGCGTCGGCGCCCTCGAGGGCGCGCACGCTGTGCTCCCAGACGTCGAAGCGATGAGGCAGCGGTTGCGCCGTTGACAGCATGGCCGCGCGCTGGGGCAAGAGATGATCGATCACGCCCCATCGATCGAGCAGCCGGAGCCCGGCCCCCGCCGCGCCCTCGCCCAGGAGTCCCACGAGCCCGTCGCGGATGCGCTCCGCCGACACGCGGTCGAGCGCTCCGGCGGCGCGGGCCGCCGCCACGCCGACGGGCGCTGCCACGCGCCAGCCGGGGCGAACCCCGAGCTGCGCGGCGCGGAGAGCGCGCACGGGGTCGTCGTCCAGGGACGCCGGGGAGCAGAGCCGCACCGTGCGCGTGCGCAGGTCGTCGAGACCGCCCAGGGGGTCCTGGACGGCACCCTCGCCCGAGGCAACGAGATCGTGGAGAGAAACGGCGAGCGCGTTGACGGTGAAGTCGCGGCCCCGGAGATCACCCTCGAGGTCGGACGCGCGGAAATCCACGACGTCGACCTGCGGTCCCCGCCACCGTCGTCCCGCGGCGGGCACGAGACGTGCGGCGCCGCGCCCGTCGTCGAGGACGAGAAAGGCTCCGTCGAGTCGGTCGGCGAGCGTGCGCGCGGCGGCGAGAGCGCCCGATGGCACGGCCACGTCGATGTCCGCGGTGGGCTCCCCGCCCAGGAGGTCCCGGAGGGCGCCGCCCACGAGGTAGGCGGGCCGCGAAGGCCCGAGGATGACGTGAAGCGCTTCGAGGGCCTCGCGGGCCTCGGGCGCCAGCGCGTGGAGAGCGAGAGCACGGACGACAAGACGCGAGCCATCCGACGACGGCGTCACGGGCCCACCACCCATCGGCCGGGCCAGCCCGCGACCTCGCAGTCCAGGCGCGCGCGTCCCGCGCGGGCGAGCCGCCCGAGGCTCGCCTCCGTCTCTCTTCCGTCGAGCCCGAAGAGTCGCGCCATACGCTTGGGGGTGGAGTACACGGCCCCGCCGAGATAGCGGCCGAGCAGCCGATCGAGGGCGGCGGGGCGGCCGAGGGACCGCCCCTCCGCGACCGGGTCGGGCAGCCACCGCTCGACGAGGTCCCAGCGATAGGAAAACGAGGGCTCGTACCGCTCCTCGGTCTTGACGATCCACAGTCCCTGCTGCAGCTCGGCCATGGCGCGCTCGAACTCGCGCGTCCTCGAAGGCTCGAGCATGAAGGTGTCGGCCCGGAGCCCGCGCGTGTACTGAGGGCTCTCGCGGAGAAAGCTGTCCATGATGCGCTTGGCGTGGACGGAGAGCCGGCCCGCCCGGTACTCGGCGAGATAGTCGCGGGCGCGCTGCCCGCCCCGGATCAGCGCGTAGAAGGCCGGGAAGACGTCGAGGGCGACGAGCACGGGCCGCTGCTTCACCAGCTTGCCGTAGTAGCAGCGGCGCTGGGCGGGCAGCACGTCCTTGAGCTCCCAGGTTCGACCGATGCCGGGGTCGTGATGGGAGTGGCGAGGCCAGCGCGGACGGTCCCGGCCCGCCACCGCGGCCCACAGGCAGGCGAGCCCATCGGGGAAGCGGTAGAACGTGGAGCACACGGCCACCCGCTCCACGAAGGAGGCGGCCGCCCGCGCGGAGCGGACGCGGAGGGCGGGGGCGTGACGAAAGTTCCGCGCGCGCCGCGTCGCGAGCGGCCGCGGGTCCATGGGCCTCCCACGCTTGCGGGGCACGCCGTCAGGGAAACTCGAGGCCCCGCGCCGTGATCCGATACTCGGCGATCTCGTCGCTCATGGCGCTGCCCCGGTGCTTGACCACGCAGAGGAAGCGCCCGAGACGGTTGCCCACCCGCTCGCTGCCCATGACCACGATGGTGTTGGCCACCGCCCCGATGTCGCCGGAGGCGACCTTGCGGGCGATCAGATGCTCGAGCTGCGTCTCCTCGGTGGTCACGAGCAGCATGGTGGTGACCGCGGTGTGCTCGTATCGATGGGCGTCGATGAACTCGCGGTGCTTCCACACGGGCAGGCAGATCTCCATGCCCAGGGTCTCGCTGTCACGGTGGATGACCTTGCGGTAGAGCTCGTCGAAGACGAACGGCTGCATGTAGTCGCCCGGCACATCCATGGGCTCGACCCCGTCGACGACGATGCGCCGGCACCCCGCGCCCAGATGGAAGTAGACGAAGGGCCGCACGGTGTACAGCGCGTGGTTGTACTCCGCCTTCCAGTTCCAGTCGAGCTCGAGCCCGCCGTCCGGCGCCGGCACCTGATAGTCGCGCAGCTTGCCCGTCCAGGACAGCGCGTCGCAATAGCGCGCGGCCATCTCGCCGGGCGGAGGAAAGGGAGCGGCCATGGGCGTCACGGTGTGCCGCCAGCGCTGGAGCGACCAATCGTAGAGCCGGGCTGCGTACTCGTGATGCTGCTGGGAGTCGCCGCGAGCGTTCATGTCGAAGAGGATGCCGGGGGCGCCCTCCGCCTCCACGCCCGCGTGGGCGAAGGTGAGGCCGAGATGCGTCTTGCCGATACCGGTGGCGCCGTACACGACGCAGAGTGTGCCGGGCAGCAAACCGCCACCCAGCATCTCGTCCAGCCGGTGCAGACCGGTCGTCACGCGCGCGGTCACAGAGGGCCAGTCTATCGGCGCCACGCGCGGCGGGTCAAGGGCGGCCCTGGCGTTCTTGACAGGCGGAAGCCGTCCACCCTACCTTCTTCGCATGTCCTCTCGCGTCGTTCTGTGCTCGGAAAAATCTCCCGTGGCTGCCCTGGTGGCCCTGCTGGCGGACGATTTCGAGAAGCGCGCCATAATCTTGGGCAGGGCCGTGCCCTTGGCCGCCGACGAAGCCGCCGTCCTTCTCGTGGACGTGGAGAGCGACGCGCCGGAGCTCCTGGCTACGCTGGGTGCTCGCGTCCACGACGTGCCGGTCATCGCGCTGACCGCCACGCCGCCTACCGAGGCCGCCCTGCCTCCGAGCTGGTATGCCTGCCTGGGCAAGCCGGTGACCCGGCCCGTTCTCGAGCGCGCGCTCGAACAGGCCTTCGACCACGCGCGACTGCGCCGCGAGTCCGCCGCCACGCGGCGCGAGCTCGAGGAGCTCAACGAGATCGGCATCCGGCTCTCCGCCGAGCGCGACGTGGAGACGCTGCTGCGTCTCATCCTGTCTCGAGCCCGCGAGATCACCCGCAGCGACGCGGGGTCGATCTACCTCGTGGAGGAGCCGGAGGGCGAGCCGCGCCGACTCCGCTTCGAGATCTCCCAGAACGATTCCGCGACCATTCCACTTTCGGGGCCCAGCGACACCAGGCCCGCCGGAGCCTCCGTGCCCATCAGCGACGAGAGCATCGCGGGCCACGTCGCCCTGACGGGAGAGATCGTCCACCTGGACGACGCCTACGTGCCGCCCCCGGGCGCCCGATACCACATCAATACCGGCTTCGACAAGCACGCGGGCTACCGCACGAAGTCCATGCTCGTGGTGCCCATGAAGACGCCGGGCGACGACGTCATCGGCGTCCTCCAGCTGATCAACTGCAAGCGCGACCCCGCGCGGCGCTTCGCCTCTCCCGAGGAGATCGAGGCCGAGGCCCTCCCCTACCCCGAGCGCTTCAAGAGCCTGGCCGCCTCCCTCGCCTCGCAGGCGGCGGTGGCCCTCCAGAACAGCCGCCTCTACGAGAGCGTGCGCGTCCTCTTCGAGGGCTTCGTCAGTGCCTCCGTCGGCGCCATCGAATCGCGGGACCCCACCACCTCCGGCCACTCCTTCCGCGTCGCGGATCTCACGGTGGCCCTCGCCGAGGCCGCCCACCGCGCCGCCCGTGGGCCCCTCCGCGACGTGCGCTTCTCGTCCGACCAGATCCGCGAGCTCCGCTATGCCTCGCTCCTTCACGACTTCGGCAAGGTTGGCGTTCGCGAGGACGTGCTCGTCAAGGCCAAGAAGCTGCCCCCCGCGGGTCTCGAGCTGATTCGCCAGCGCTCCGAGATCCTGAAGCGCGGGCTCGAGCTGAAGTTCTTGCGCAAGAAACTCGACGCGCTCCTGCGCGGGAGCCGCGAAGGCTTCCCGGCCCGCGCCGACGAGTGGGACGCCGAGCTGGCGACCCTGCTCGCGGAGATCGACGAGCATCTGAAGGCGGTGGCGGCGGCCAACGAGCCCACCGTCTTGCCTGCAGAGACGGCGGCGGGCATCCGAAGCATCGCGGGGCGGGCCTTCGTGGACCACACGGGTGACGCCCAGGCCCTCATCACGCCGGACGAGGCCGACATCCTCTCGATCCCGCGCGGCAGCCTCACCCGCGACGAGTTCAAGCAGATCCAGTCGCACGTGCTCTACACGTACGAGTTCCTCAAGCGCATCCCGTGGACCAAGGAATTGCGGGAGGTGCCGACCATCGCCCGCTCCCACCACGAGAAGCTCGACGGCTCCGGCTATCCCGAGGGCCGGCGGGGCGCCGAGATCCCCCTGCAGTCGCGCATGATGACGGTGTCCGACATCTTCGACGCGCTGACCGCGAGCGATCGGCCCTACAAGGCCGCCGTGCCCGTCGAGCGCGCGCTGGACATTCTCGACCAGGAGCGCAAGGCAGGCGCCATCGACGCCGACATCCTCGCTCTCTTCGTCGACCTGAAACCCTGGGAGCTGAAGCCCTAGAAGCTGCGCGGCGTCCACCGCGCCGGCTGTTCCCAACGCTTCCTCCCCCGCCCGCTCCGCCCGGCCGTCAGCTCCCCAGGAGGACCAGAATCATCCCCCAGGCGACCATTCCCCCGAGCATGGCGACCGCTCCCATCCAGTCCGAGAGGCGCGAGCGAGCCGCCACCTGTTGAGTTGTCCGCCGCAAAAAAAGAGTCGCGGCGGCGCGCCGGGTGACGGTGCGACCAACATAGATCCGGCGCCGCCGCCGCGCCACACGCGGGCGGGAGCGTCGGCGGGTGCGTCGCGTCTGTGCCACCAACATCGGAGCGACCAGCATCGAAAGCCTCCTTCCGTCCGAGTCACTCGACTCTACATGTCCCTGAACAGGCCGACGACCTTGCCGAGGATGCGAAAGTCCGCGCGCCGCGGATCGACCACGATGGGCTTCATGGTCGGATGCTCGGGCTTGAGCACGACCATGCCGCCCTCGGTGGCGAAGCGCTTGACCGTCGCCTCCTGGTCCACGAGGGCGGCCACGATGTCGCCCGTGGCGGCGCCCTCCTGCTTCCGCACGACGACGAGGTCGCCATCGGCGATATGCGCCTCGATCATGCTGTCGCCCTTCACCCGGAGGGCGAACAGGTCCCCGCCCTTGGCCGCGATCCACTCCGGTCGCACGGGGATGCTCTCCTCCCGGCTCTCCGCCGCAAAGGTCGGCTCACCCGCCGCGATCCGGCCGAGGATGGGAATCTCGCGCGAGGGGCGGCGGCCGTGGGCGCGATCGGTCAGGATCAGGGTCCGCGACACGCGCTTGTCCGTCACCCGCCGCTGCAGCTCGCCCTTCCGCTCGAGGGCCCGGAGGTGATCGAAAGCCGCCCTCGGGGTGAACCGGAAGCGCTCGGCGATCTCCCGCACGGTGGGCGGGGCGCCGTGTCGGTCGCTGAAGCTCCGCATGAAGGCCAGCACTTCCCGCTGCCGCGCTGTCAACTCTTTCAAGCCCTATCCCCCGGGTTGACTGCCTGGACGGCTAGCGACCACCGGTCCACCGTCTACTCAACAGCATGATAGTCAACACCCGTTGAGTTAGCAAAGCAAAAAAAATCAGGCCGGCTCCCAGGGCTCGCACGACGGGCATGCCATGAAACCGGCCTCTTTGGCCTCGGCCACCCGCTTGAAGTAGATGCGGTCAGGCTCGCCTATGCGCTTGACCCAGCCACAGTCCCGCTGGTGAAAGAGCCTCGAGCCGCGCTGGGCAACGTAGGCCTCCCGACGTCTCGGTCGTGACCAGGGGGGCATCCGCGGTGACGGTCGGCGGCGCCGGGGGCGGGTCGGGCTCGTCGATCTGCAGATTGGTCCTGATGGTCGATTCGAACTCCGCGCTGGCGCGCCTGAACTCGCGCATGGCTCGTCCCAGCGAGCGGCCGAGCTGAGGCAGGTTCTTCGGACCGAAGACGAGGAGAGCGATCACGAAGATGAGGATCAGCTCTTGGAGACCGATGTCGAACATGTTGGAGCCTGATCATACCACCTTGCTCTGGCCTCGGCGGGTCGCGTGGCCCTCCGTCACGCTCCCCGTCCCCGCCGAGCTGAAAGCGACGAGATCCTGACGGATTTTGTTCGGTGGTGTCCGAATTTGGGTTGTCGGCACGCACAGGTCTCCCTCTTCCATCGCGATCGACCCAATGATTTCACGTCGTTGTTCGGGAGATTGCGTGGCAGGGGCCTTGCTTTCTTTCAGCGGAGTCGCTGAGGATCATCCCTGGCCAGCCAACCCGACGGTGGAGGCTTCATGGCGGGAACCGGATGCTGAGGCAGCACAGCTACCGCTTCCGACCTCCCACCCGGAGCATCTTCGGCGGCCCGCTTCTCATCCTCTCCCTCAACGCTCTCACTGTCGCGCTCGTTCTCGCTCCGTCTCCCGTCCGCGCTCAAGGGCTGGGAGTCGTCACCACGCTCACCGGCACCGCCACTCTCGCGCGCGCCTCTCAATCCCAGCCCCTCCGCTTCCGGGACAGCA
>WNGK01006257.1_pt1 | contig 12530 bp, 13 predicted proteins | sample 5400601 | NCBI WGS metagenome assembly WNGK01 (sample SAMN13153376, study PRJNA577476) | soil metagenome | isolation source: 60 cm soil or saprolite under Garry oak tree replicate 1 | place: USA:California | collected 2016-06-15 | reverse complement strand
GATCCCGTCGAAGTGCTGATCCTGCCGCGGATTATCGCGCTGATCTTCGCGCTGCCGATCCTGAGTTTCATCGGATCGATGGCAGCCCTTTATGGCGGCGCGTTGGTGGCGTGGTTCTACGGCGGCATGGAGCCGGCGATCTTCATCGCGCGGCTGCACGAAGCGGTCTCCGTCACCCATTTCGAGGTCGGCATTATCAAGGCGCCGTTCATGGCGCTGGTGATTGGCGTCGTGGCCTGCAGCGAAGGCCTGCGGGTCAAGGGAAGTGCCGAATCGCTCGGCAAGCAGACGACAACCTCGGTGGTGAAGTCGATCTTTCTGGTGATCGTTCTCGACGGGCTGTTTGCGGTCTTCTTCGCATCGATCGGAATGTGACGATGCAGGAAACTACCCCGCCATTTGCAATCAGCGTGCGCGACCTCGTGGTCGGCTTCGGCCGCCGCACCGTGATCGACCAATTGTCGCTTGACGTTCGCCGCGGCGAAATTCTCGGCCTCGTTGGCGCATCCGGGGGCGGCAAGTCGGTCTTGATGCGAACCATCATCGGCCTAATCCCACGGCAGAGCGGGGAGATCGAGGTGATGGGCACTGCAATCGGCGGTGCCCACGATCCGAGCACACAGAGCGCCGCTGGCAGATGGGGCATCCTGTTCCAGCAAGGCGCGCTGTTTTCTTCGCTCACGGTGCGGCAGAACATCCAATTTCCACTGCGCGAAAATCTGGTGCTGTCGGATGCGTTGATGGACGAGATCGCCACCGCCAAGCTTGAGATGGTCGGTCTGGCGCCGGAGGACGGCGACAAGTTTCCCTCCGAACTTTCGGGCGGCATGACCAAGCGCGTCGCGCTGGCCCGCGCGCTCGCGCTCGATCCCGCGATTGTGTTTCTCGACGAGCCGACCTCAGGTCTAGACCCGATTGCGGCGGGCGATTTCGACGCCCTGATCAAGACATTGCAGAAAACACTGGGGCTGACGGTGTTCATGGTCACGCATGACCTCGCCAGCCTGAATACCGTCTGCGACCGCGTCGCGGCGCTGGCGGATGGCAAGATCGTCGCCATTGGACCGATGCGCGAACTGCTTCAATCCGAGCATCCCTGGGTTAGGGCCTATTTTCACGGCAAGCGCTCCCAGATGCTGCAACCCAAAGCGAGTTGAGAGATGGAAACCCGCGCTCCATTCGTCGTTGTCGGCGCCTTCGTGCTGGTGGCAATCGCCGCCGTGTTCTGCTTCGTTTACTGGCTTCACAACAGTGGCGGGCTCGGCCCGCGCGCGACCTATCACGTCCAGTTCGATGGATCGGTGCCGGGGCTGATGGTCGGCGCCGCCGTCCTGTTCAACGGGATACGTGTCGGCGAAGTCACCGATCTCGGCCTCGCGTCCGACAGCCCGCGCCGCGTCAATGCGATCATCTCGGTCGCCGCGACGACGCCGGTGCGATCCGATACCAGGGTCGGGCTAGAATTCCAGGGCCTGACCGGTGTTCCCGTGATCGCGCTGGAAGGGGGCAAGCTGCTGGCGAATTCCGGTGAGGTGCCGACGCTGATCGCCGAACCCGGGGCCGGCCAGGGCATGACGCAGGCCGCCCGCGATGCGCTGCGGAGGGTCGATTCGGTGCTTGCCGAAAATGCGGAGCCTTTGAAGAGCACGATTGCCAATCTGCAGATTTTCTCCGAGGGCTTGGCGCGAAACACCGGCAAACTCGACAGCATCGTCGCGGGGCTTGAAAAGATGACGGGTGGCGGCACGCCGTCGCAAAAAATGACTTACGATTTGCGGGCCCCGCAAAATCTCGGGCCGGCGAGCAAAACCATCAAGGGACAATTGGCGATCCCGGAGCCGACGGCGGTTGCGATGCTCGAGACACAGCGCTTCCTGTTCTCGCCGGCAAAAGACCATGCCGGATTCGCAGATGCTCTTTGGGCCGACAGCATTCCGAAGCTGTTGCAGGCCAGATTGATCGAGAGCTTTGAGAATTACGATATTGCGCACGCGCCGTTACGCGTTGCAGACATCGGACAGACCGACTTTCAGCTTCTGATCGATGTCAGGCGCTTCCTGATTGCGACGGATTCAGAGCCGGCGGCTGAGATCGGATTGTCGGCGAGGATTGTCGACAAGAACGGTAAAGTCATCGCATCGCGCTTGTTCGAGGATAGCCAGAAATTCGACAAGGTCGAGGCGCCGGCAGCCATCGCCGCGTTCAACGATGCATTTGGCCGTATTGCGAAGGATATGATCGCCTGGACGGTGCAGGCGCTTTAAGGACCGACAAGAAGCGGTCGTGACAAATTTATTCGAGAGTCTTCAAGAACGACAGCAGGTCATTAATCTGGTCGGGATCGAGCTGGAACGCCGGCATTGTCGGATGACCGGTTTCGATGCCTTCGGCCAAAGCCTCGCCGAGGGTCTCCACCGGGTAGCGCAGATGCAGGGTTCGAAATGGCGGCGCGATCTTGAGCGGACTTTGAGTAACCCGGTCGATCGAATGGCACCGGGCGCAGTTCGTCAGCGCGAACGTCTTGCCGCGCTGTTCGGCAGGCGAGGCGGCCAGAGCCGGTGTCATCAGCATAAGCGTGACGAGGGTCTGGCGCAGCGTGGATCGCAGCATTGCGGGCCGATCTCTTCAATTGCGACTATCGCAGCAGGATAGGGCGACGAAGGGCGGGGCGTATTTGATCTGGATCAACGGGTATCTGGGCGATTGGTTAAGATGCAGCCGATCGGCAGGTTCAGCGCACGACAATGGTTGCAGCCCGGCCCTTGCAGGAGTGGCGCATGAAGATTTCCCTGGTTGCAGCTGAGGCAAGCGGGCAGCCCTGTACCGATTGCTCGGTACGCCAGTTCAGCGTCTGCGCAGCGCTCGACAAGGCGGAATTGCGGGAGCTGGAGCATCTGGGTCGCCACGCCCATTTCTCATCCTGTGAGACCGTGTTCGCCCAGGAGGAGATGACGACGTCATTCTACAATCTGCTCGAGGGTGTCCTGCGCCTCTACAAGCTGTTGCCGGACGGCCGCCGGCAGATCGTGGGATTTGCGTTGCCCGGTGATTTCCTCGGGATGACGACTTCCGCGCGTCATAGCTTCTCGGCAGACGCGATCGGGCCTGTTGCCGTTTGCCAATTCTCCAAAACTGCCTTCGCCCGCTTCATCGAGAATAAGCCGCATCTCCTGCGCCGCATCAACGAACTGACGGTTCGCGAACTGAGCCAGGCTCAGGACCACATGGTTCTGCTCGGCCGCCGTTCCGCCGAGGAAAAAGTCGCGAGTTTCCTGATCGGCTGGCGCGATCGGTTGGTTCATCTCAGAGGGCCATTAAAGAGGGTGCCCTTGCCGATGTGTCGTCAGGACATCGCGGATTTTCTGGGCCTGACCATCGAAACGGTCAGCCGGACCCTCACCAAGCTTGAACGCGATCGCGTGATCGAAATTGCGCCGGGGAGCGTCAACCTGGTTGATCCCGCGCGCGCCGAGGCCTTGGCCGCGGCGTGATGTAATTGCTTCCTACAATTTGATCGGCATCAAAGACCGCCTCCGGCAATTGGGCATACTTGCCTCGTGATCATGAGGAGGTCGCTATGCCCGTCGATTCGATTCTGGTTTCTGCTGCCGTAGTATCGATATTTGTCGTCTTCGCCGGCGTGTTGATCTGGGGCAATTTCCAGACGGCACCTGCGCGGCAAGGGCCGACCAATCGCGACAGAAAACGCCGCAGCTTCTGATCAGGCCATGTCGGGCGCCCGGGACCGGCTAATTCGACAGGCACGATATTCCCGCAGTTTGATTTCGATCAAATCACCGGCGGCAAAACCGAGGCTGATTAGGCAGGCGCTAAACCGAGAAGAATCAACTCATGAATCAAGCTCAACCCATGAAATCGATGACACACGGCGAAGCCGGCTTGGCCGTGTTTTTTGGGGCATCGGCATTTCTTTGCTTGATCGCCGCGGCCAAGGCGCTTGATGCGGCATTCGCCTTCCACGCCTCGCTCGGCGCCGCGGCGAGCCTCGCGGCGGTCTTCGCCATCTTCAATCGCTATTTCGACCGTCCGGCGTCCCTGCCACCCCAGGAAATCAACGGCCGGCCCAACTACAACCTCGGTCCGGTCAAGTTCGCCGCGGCAATATCGGTATTCTGGGGCATAGCGGGCTTTACCGTCGGATTGTTGATCGCGTCCCAGCTCGCCTGGCCCGCGCTGAATTTCGATCTGCCATGGACCAGCTTCGGCCGATTGCGCCCGCTGCACACCTCCGCGGTGGTGTTCGCATTCGGCGGCAACGTCCTGATCGCGACGTCGTTCTATGTGGTTCAGAAAACCTGCCGGGTTCGCCTCGCCGGCGATCTGGCGCCGTGGTTCGTCGTGCTTGGTTATAATTTCTTCATCTTGATTGCCGGCACTGGCTACCTGCTCGGGGTGACCCAGTCGAAGGAATACGCGGAGCCGGAGTGGTACGCCGACCTCTGGCTCACGATCGTCTGGGTGACCTACCTGCTGGTGTTCCTGATGACGCTGGTGAAACGCAGGGAACCGCATATCTTTGTCGCGAACTGGTTCTACCTCGCCTTCATCATCACCATTGCCGTGCTTCACCTCGGCAATAATCCGGCATTGCCGGTGTCGATGTTCGGCTCAAAATCCTACATCGCTTGGGGCGGCGTGCAGGATGCCATGTTCCAGTGGTGGTACGGGCACAACGCCGTGGGCTTCTTCCTCACGGCCGGCTTCCTCGCCATCATGTACTACTTCATTCCCAAGCGCGCGGAGCGGCCGGTCTACTCCTACCGGCTGTCGATCATCCACTTTTGGGCGATCATCTTTCTCTATATCTGGGCCGGGCCGCATCATCTGCATTATACGGCGCTGCCGGACTGGGCGCAGACATTGGGCATGACGTTTTCGATCATGCTGTGGATGCCTTCCTGGGGCGGCATGATCAACGGCTTGATGACGCTGTCGGGCGCCTGGGACAAGCTGCGCACCGATCCGGTCTTGCGGATGCTCGTCGTGTCGGTCGCGTTCTACGGCATGGCCACGTTCGAAGGCCCGCTGATGTCGATCAAGGTGGTGAATTCGCTCAGCCACTACACCGACTGGACCATCGGCCACGTTCACTCGGGCGCACTCGGCTGGGTCGGGTTCGTCTCGTTCGGTGCGCTGTATTGCCTGATCCCCTGGCTGTGGGATCGCAAGGGGCTATACAGCCTCAAGCTCGTCAATTGGCATTTCTGGATCGCAACCATTGGCATCGTGCTCTACATCTCGGCGATGTGGGTGTCGGGAATCCTTCAGGGCCTGATGTGGCGCGCCTACACATCGCTCGGTTTCCTTGAATATTCCTTCATCGAATCCGTCGAGGCGATGCACCCGTTTTACATTATCCGTGCTGCGGGCGGCGCGCTGTTCCTGATCGGTGCGCTGATCATGGCCTATAATCTCTGGATGACGGTGCAGGTCGGCGAGGCAGAAGAGCTCACGCCCTTGCCTGCATCGTTGCCCATCGCTCTCCAGCCGGCAGAGTGAGGAACATCCAATGTCGTTCTGGACCCGGCACCATATTTTCGAGAAGAACTCGATCGTCCTCATCGTGGGCATCCTCGCGGTGATCGCGATCGGTGGCCTCGTCGAGATCACCCCGTTGTTCTATCTCAAGAGTACGATCGAGGTGGTCGATGGAGTCAGGCCGTATACCCCGCTGGAGCTTACCGGTCGCAATATCTACGTCCGGGAAGGCTGCTATCTCTGCCACTCGCAGATGATCCGGCCTTTGCGTGACGAGGTCGAACGCTATGGCCATTATTCGCTCGCGGCGGAGAGCATGTACGACCACCCGTTCCAGTGGGGCTCGAAGCGCACCGGACCGGATCTCGCGCGTGTCGGCGCCAAATATTCCGACGAATGGCACGTGACGCATCTAACCAGCCCGCGCGCCATCGTTCCGCAGTCGGTGATGCCCGGATATCCGTTCCTTGCCGAAACCGAAGTCGATACCACGACCATGGCCGATCATTTGCGGACCAGCCGCAGCGTCGGCGTGCCGTACTCGGACGATCAGATTGCCAACGCCGTCGCCGACCTGAAAGCGCAGGCCGATCCGGACAGCGCCGGCGCGGACGGGTTCGCGAAGCGCTATCCCAAGGCCGTTGTGCGCAATTTTGACGGCAAGGCGGGCATGCCCACCGAGATGGACGCGCTGGTCGCCTATTTGCAGATGCTGGGCACCCTGGTGGACTTCAAGCTCTACAACGAAAAAGCCAATCTTCGCTGAGAAGGCAGGACGATGAAAGCAATCCTAACTGTCCAGAATTTCACATCGGATTTCGTCACGACGTTCTGGACGCCGATCTTCGTTGGCATCTTTCTCGCCATCGTGACCTATGCGCTTTGGCCTCGCAATCAGGCCGCTTTCGACGAGGCGTCGAAATTGCCGTTGCGGGAGGATTGACCGATCATGGCTGAGCACAATGAGCTGGACCACGTCACGGGGAAAACGACCACCGGGCATGAGTGGGACGGCATCAAGGAATTGAATACGCCGCTGCCGCGCTGGTGGGTCATCACCTTCTACCTCACCATCGTCTGGGCGGTAGGCTACTGGATCGTGTATCCGGCCTGGCCGATGTTATGGAGCCATACCACCGGCCTGTTGCACTACTCGTCCCGCGCGGATGTCGCCTTTGAACTGGCCAATCTGGAAAAGATACGCGGCGACAAGATGGTCGCGCTCGGCGCGGCAACGCTTACAGACATCGAGAAGGACCCAGCATTGCTCGCGCTCGCCCGCGCCCGCGGCAAGACGGTGTTCGGCGACAATTGCGCGCCGTGCCATGGCAGCGGCGGGGCCGGGGCCAAGGGCTACCCCAACCTGAACGATGACGATTGGCTGTGGGGCGGCACGCTGGATCAGATCATGCAGACGATCCAGTTCGGCGCGCGCTCGGGGCATGCGAAGACCCATGAGAGCGCCATGCTGGCCTTCGGCAAGGAGGGTGTGCTGAAAAGGGAACAGATCGTCACGGTTGCCAATTACGTCCGATCATTGTCCGGCTTGTCGACGAGCGAGGGCTATGATGCGGCGGCAGGCATGAATATTTTCAAGGATAACTGCGTGGCCTGTCATGGCGATGCCGGCAAGGGAAACCAGGAACTCGGGGCGCCTGATCTCACCGACAAGATCTGGCTCTATGGTCCCGACGAGGCCACTCTCATCGAGACGATTACCAACGGCCGTGCGGGCGTCATGCCGGCATGGGTTGGCCGGCTCGATCCTTCCACGATCAAGGCGCTGGCGGTCTACGTTCACTCGCTCGGTGGCGGAAAGTGAGCGTCGCAGGCGGGTGCCTGCGGATTGTTTGAGGTGGATCAACTGCGCGTTTGAGGCCTCCGTTTATGCTTGGCCGCAAATGCGAGATGAACTCCACCAATGAACAGGCCTGTACCTCCGATCGAACTGGAGATTGACGATTACGGGCCGCTCTATGCCGCCCGTAAGAAGGTCTATCCGCAAAGCGTCTCCGGAACATTCCGCCGTATCAAATGGGGCCTGATGGCGTTCTGCCTCGGGGTCTATTACCTGTTGCCATTCGTGCGCTGGAATCGCGGTCTGGGTGCGCCCGATCAGGCGGTGCTGGTCGATCTCCCCAACAGCCGCTTCTATTTCTTTTTCATCGAGCTGTGGCCGCAAGAGGTCTACTATTTCACCGGGCTGCTGATTGTCGCCGCCATTACGCTGTTTCTGATGAATTCGGTGGGCGGACGTGTCTGGTGCGGATATCTCTGCCCGCAAACCGTGTGGACCGACCTGTTCTACGCCGTCGAGCGCATGGTGGAGGGCGACCGTCGCGAGCGCATGAGGAAAGATGCCGCGCGTGGCACACTGAAGCTGGAGCGCTTCGCGGAGATCACGCTGAAGCACTCGATCTGGGTGATGATTGCGTGGTGGACCGGCGGCGCCTGGGTCCTCTATTTCAACGATGCGCCGACGCTGGTGAAGCAGCTCGCCACCTTCCAGGCGCCGATGCTGGCCTATATCTGGATTGCGATTCTGACCGCGACGACCTACGTGCTCGCCGGCTTCATGCGCGAGCAAGTCTGCGTCTATATGTGCCCGTGGCCGCGCATCCAGGCCGCGCTCACCGACGAGTGGGCGCTAAACGTCACTTACAAGTATGACCGGGGCGAAACGCGCACCTCGCTGAAGAAGGCCAACGAGCTGCGCGCGCTCGGCGAGCCCGTCGGCGACTGCGTCGATTGCTATCAATGCGTCGCCGTGTGCCCGACCGGCATCGATATCCGCGACGGCGCGCAGCTCGACTGCATCCAGTGCGGCCTGTGCATCGATGCCTGCGATACCGTGATGAAGAAGATCGGCCGGGAAACCCGCCTGATCGGCTACGACAACGACGTCAATATCCAGCGGCGTCAGGCCGGCAAGCCGCCGGTCTATCGCATCGTGAGGCCGCGCACGATCGTCTATAGCGCGATGATCGCTGCCGTCGGCGTCATCATGCTGTATGCCCTGCTGACGCGGTCGCTGCTGGACGTCAATGTTCTGCATGACCGCAATCCAGTCGCGGTCAAGCTGAGCGACGGGTCAATCCGCAACGCCTATACCGTTCGCCTCCTGAACAAGCGCGGTTTTGATCGCGTCATCGCTATCGATATCGACGGGCCGGTCAACGCTACCGTCCACATCGTCGGCGCCGATTCCGTAACGCCCGACCGGCCCATGATCGTGTTGGGGCGGGATCAGACCACCGAACTGCGGCTGCTTGTGACGGCGCGTTCCGAGAACAATCCGGCGAAATCGATCCCGGTACGATTCCGGGTGACCGATATCGGTCTCGGCGAAGTCGCGGCGGCGATCGACAACTTTGTCTCGCCTTAGGGCCACAACGGAGCATCGCATGAACGCTGTGCAAGATTCACCGAAGCCACTGACCGGACGCATGGTGTTGTTCCTGCTGGTCGGCTTCTTCGGTGTCGTGATCGGGGTCAACGTGATCATGATGAGGCTGGCTATCAAGACATTGCCCGGCACGGACGTCGACAGCGCGTATAGCGCGAGCCTCGTCTACGAGAAGGAAATCGCGGCCGCCCATGACCAGAATGTGCGCAACTGGCACGTCGACGCGCAGGTTCGGCGCGACCCGAATGGCGGCGCGACGCTGCGAGTGGAGGCGCGGGATAACAACGGCCAGCCGGTATCCGGTTTAAGGTTTCAGGGCCGCTTCGAACGGCCGACCGACCGGCGCGCCGACCAGGCGGTAACGCTCACGGAGACCGGGATCGGCATCTACAGCGGAAGTGCTGCGCCGATCGTGCCAGGGCAGTGGGATCTCGTGCTCCAGGGCGACAAGGCAGAACGTCGGATGTTCCTATCGAGGAACCGCGTGCTGTTGAACTAGGAAGGCATTGATCATGCAGGCGACGCGCGACTTTTCACATTATGTCAGGGACGTAGGCCCGGGCCTGTTCCATATCGACCTTGCGGTCGAGGGCGTCAGCTGTGCCGGATGCATGTCCAAAATCGAGCGCGGGCTGTCGGCGATCCCCGACGTGACGCTCGCGCGCGTCAATCTCACCGACCGCCGCGTGGCGCTGGAATGGCGGCAGGGCGCGCTCGATCCGGCTCGCTTCATCGACCGGCTGGCCGAACTCGGCTACAAGGCCTATCCGTTCGAAACTGCAAGCGCTGAGGCCGCTGAGGCCGAACAATCGGGCTTCCTGCTGCGCTGCCTGGGTGTTGCAGCCTTTGCGACCATGAACGTGATGATGCTGTCGGTCCCTGTGTGGTCCGGCAATGTCGGCGATATGATATCCGAGCAGCGCGATTTCTTTCACTGGCTGTCGGCGCTGATTGCACTGCCCGCCGCGGCCTATGCGGGCCAGCCCTTCTTCCGCTCGGCGTATCAGGCCTTGCGAACCCGCAACGTCAATATGGACGTGCCGATCAGCGTCGGCGTCGTACTGGCGCTCGGCATGTCGCTGGTCGAGACCATCCATCACGCCGAGCATGCCTATTTCGATGCCGCGATCATGTTGCTGACTTTCCTTCTGGTGGGACGTTATCTCGACCAGAACATGCGGCGGCGCACGCGCGCGGTTGCCGGAAATCTGGCCGCACTCAAGGCCGAGACCGCGGCCAGGTTCGTCGGAGCTGACGAAATTTCCGAAGTGCCAGTCGCGGCGATTAGAGCGGGCGATATCGTCCTTCTGCGGCCAGGCGAACGCTGCGCCGTCGACGGTACCGTGATCGAGGGAAAGTCCGAAATCGATCAAAGCCTGATCACGGGCGAAACCCTGTATGCGACAGCGGAGCATGGCAGCACGGTATATGCGGGATCGCTCAACGTTTCAGGCACGCTGCAGATCCGCGTCTCGGCGGCATCGGAGGGTACGCTGCTCGCCGATGTCACCCGGCTGCTCGACAATGCCCTGCAGGCCCGCTCGCGCTATGTGCGTCTCGCCGACCGCGCCTCGCGGCTCTACGCGCCGGTCGTGCACGCGGCGGCGCTATTGACCATGCTCGGCTGGGTTCTGATCGGAGCGAGCTGGCACGATGCCATTGTCACGGCGATCGCAGTTCTGATCATCACCTGTCCTTGCGCACTCGGTCTTGCCACCCCGACGGTGCAGACGGTGGCGTCGGGCGCAATGTTCCGCGCCGGCGTGCTGCTCAATTCTGGCGATGCTATCGAGCGGCTTGCCGAGGTCGACCGGATCATCTTTGACAAGACCGGAACTCTTACCTTGCCCGAGCTCGACGTCGTCAATTCGGCGAGCATCCCGCCTGAGGTGTTCGAGTTGGCGGGGCGGCTTGCGCTCGCCAGCCATCATCCGGTTGCCGCCGCTGTGGCGCGCGCATCGAACGCCGGATCGCCGCTGCCAGGCGTCGCCGAAGAGCCGGGGCAGGGCGTTCGCACTTTCATCGAAGGCGAAGAGGTCAGGCTGGGCAGGCCGTCCTTTTGCGGTGCTGATCGACTGGCCAACGAGATTCTGGTCCGCGACCCGGAGGTATCAGCGGTTGCGTTCAGCCGGGGCGATGCCCGCTATGTGTTCGCGGTCCGGCAGCTTCTGCGCCAGGATGCGCAAGCCATGATCGCCGCGCTGCAGGCCCGCGGCATAGCGGTGGAGATTCTCTCCGGCGACCGCGAGGCTGCCGTGCGCGCGGTCGCCCAGTCGCTCGGGATTGGCGATTGGCGCGCCGGCGTCACGCCAGCCGACAAGATCGCGCGGATCAAAGAGCTAAAGCAACAGGGTTTCAAGGTCATGATGGTCGGCGACGGCCTCAACGACGCGCCGGCGCTCGGCGCCGCGCATGTTTCGATGTCGCCGATCAGCGCTGCCCATCTAAGTCAGGCCACAGCGGATCTTGTCTTCCTGGGCAAGCCGCTCGCACCGGTGGTTGCGGCGATCGACTTCTCACGAAAAGCGCTGCATTTGATGCGGCAAAATCTCTGGCTCGCGGTGGGATATAACTTCCTCGCGGTTCCGATCGCGATTGCCGGGTTCGTGACGCCTCTGATCGCCGCGCTCGCAATGTCCGGCTCCTCGGTGCTCGTGACGCTGAACGCGCTTCGTGCGCGCCGCGTGGCGCAGGGGAGATTTTGATGGAAGTGCTTGTCATTCTTGTGCCGTTGGCGCTTGGGCTCGGGCTCGTCGGTCTACTCGGGTTTCTATGGTCGCTCAAAAGCGGTCAATATGACGACCTTGAAGGCGCGGCGTGGCGCGCCATCGCGGATGATGAGCCGGTAGCGGAGCGGCCGGTCGAATAGCCGGTTTGCAACCGTAGTTTCAGAAATCAAAAAACAAATAGGTCGCTCCCGCAGCCATTTCCGGACGGCTTTGGAGGAGGGTGCGTCCGTCGTTACTTACGCCAACGAGACAAGCACCACTTAGGAGGTAACGATTAGGGCCTGCAGCGCCCGAAAAGGCGTCCGTAGTTATTCATGAGTGAGGTCTGGCGAGGGAACAGCGTGGCGTGTGCTAGCCCACTGGGCTCGTCTGTAGCGGCAACGGATAGCGCTCCAAATTTCCTCTTGGGTCGATCGGCAACGGGCTGCGGGCTGGGTGACTGGGCCGGCACTGCATAATTGAGCTCTCGCGGCTGTGACTCACCAGCAGAGGGGAAGCCTGCCAAGGGCTGACCAGACGCCGATCCTGTTGGTCTATTTTCGAGGCAATGAGCGCATTAAGCGGCAAGGATCGAAGCCAATAGCAGCTGCAACATCCATATATTCCAAAATGTCCAGCCGACGGTCACCACCCTCATATTTCGCGACGTAGGCCGGCGGCTTTCCCAAGCGTTCGGCAGGATTGCGGAAATCCCTATCGTCGATATCGACGTTCTTCGCGATCACGGTTTCGATGCGGCCACGAACTCGGTTCGCCGTCTCCGCTTTTTCGACCCAGATCGGCTGAAGCAGTTGAAAAATATGGCTTGGTTTGATCTCGGCAGTCTTGAGATGGCCGATTGTGGGGTAGGCGTAGTATTTTAGCGACGGGGGCCATTGAGCGCGGTGCTTTTTGCT
>WNGK01006255.1_pt1 | contig 12530 bp, 10 predicted proteins | sample 5400601 | NCBI WGS metagenome assembly WNGK01 (sample SAMN13153376, study PRJNA577476) | soil metagenome | isolation source: 60 cm soil or saprolite under Garry oak tree replicate 1 | place: USA:California | collected 2016-06-15 | reverse complement strand
CCCAAATCGAGAATCCTGTTTTGTCTCGCTTCGATCGGACGAATGGCCTGGATGTGGATTGTTCTCCCCGCGTTCTCCAGCACCTGAACTTGGATGTCGCCGAATGGTTTGTCCCTGTAAGAATGCAGTGTACAAATCAGCTCGGGAGCGCGTTCAAGTCCTGAGTGCCTCACCGTCCATTCATGAGCAGTCCCCAAATCATCGTTCACGATGGACTCGGCGATTGAATGCTTCGGATAATCGCGGGCGTGAACCCAACGCCCATCTACCTTCGCGGCGGCACTCGCGGTCAATACGTCCGCGGCGGTGCCGAGTTGTCCGATGGCATAGTCTCCCGTTGTAGGGCTAACCGTCACGCGCAAACCTTGTGAAGCTGTCTCCTCAGCCAAGATGGCGCAATTGAGCGAACCCACTAGAAGCCCCAGAACACCAATCGATGTCACCGATCGACAATGAACGATTGACAGATTCATTGGATCACCTCAGCTTGACCGCCCCGAGTTGTTACTCCAAGGGGCACAGGGAGTCTACCCCACACCTATGCACCGTTTGGTTGGATTTGTCGATCGACATCAAGACTCACAAACCTTGGGTTGGAGCGAACGGAGACAAACTCATCATCGAGATGCCGCATGATCCGGGCGTGCGCGAGTGAGGCTCTCTCTTGTAATGCTCACTTTGCCGCCGTTCTCGACCCCCAGTCTGTTTTCTTCCGCTGGTATCTACCTTCTCGTTCAGCCCGATTCAACTTCATGAACTCGGTGTTGCCCACCAACGATATTTCCAGTTATAGAAATCATGATAACGTTTGCATTCTGTCCGGAGGGCGCGGCGGGAACGAATTACTATTCCAACTTCCTGTCGAAAAAGTGCGTTCTCGGACCGAATGGATCGAGAATCAAAGTTAAAGGTGTTTAGGTAATTGCTGTAAGCATCTGATAGGGTGAAGGCTGCACCTGATGTGCGTGCAGCTCAGTTTGCGAGAGCACCTGCTTTGCAAGCACGAGCCCGGAAGGATCTGATCTGCGCATTGTGGAATTTGGATAGTAAAGCCATCCAGTTGGAATGGGTCGCGCCTTCATGCGTCACCCCACCCGGTTCTGTGCGATACAGGTCATTCCTCTGTTGAGCGAGCTTTCTATCGTTCCGGGGAAGTGGCCACCGGTTTTGATTCCTCAATTTGAAAAGGAAACGCGCGGCTGGAAAGACTTTTTCTCGTTCTCTCAGGTCGGGTTGTGCACTCTCGGCACTCCAATGAGGGGTTTCCCGGCCAAAACAACATCACGGACTCCGATCTGAAGACGCACGCGATGAAAGCTCGCATACTGAACAAATGGCATTCGCCAGGCGCGTTGTTCCTTGCGAGAATCCAAATCGTTCCTTGGGAGGCGACACTCACCGAATCTGTGGGGACTGAGGAGCGGTGGATTAATGACTCGAGGTTTTAACCCTCGGGTTTCCCGATGCCCAAAGGCGGCGGTTTTCCCAACCGCCGCAACAAATTCCAAAGAAGGCTCGCATTAATTTTGCAGGACTTATTCCCTCTGCTTTCTCGTGACGGCCACGTTTTCGCTGTTATAGTGCACCAAAAGCGCACCAACCCAACTCGAGAACTGTGCTAAAGTATTGGAAACATTGGAGGAGAGGTGCCAGAGTGGTTTAATGGGTCGGTTTGCTAAACCGTTGTAGGGGCTAAAACCTCTACCGGGGGTTCGAATCCCCCCCTCTCCGTTCTAGATCGAGTATCCCATTGAGATGGCGGTTAAATCGGGCACTGCTTCAGAATCCCAGATTTTGTGAAGGTGATGGAACCCTCCGCTTGTGAAGCTTCCTTGGAGGTGGCATTCATCGCCACCGTCATCCCCGTCTCTTTCGCATCGCTTCCCTTGATCGACTTTACGGTGCCAGTGCTGTGCATCTGCACGCTGAAGCTAACTTCCGGGCTCGAAGGATCAGGCGTAGCACTGCGCTGCGACTTAGCCTGCCGCAATTGTCCGGTCACGCGGCCAAGTCCGGAATGTCCGACGCCAGCCGGTATTCTCGATAGCGGCGCAGCCCGAGAAAGATGATGACTAACCCAGTGAAAAAGCCGATGAACTCGCCCAGATTTGAATTACTTTTGTAGTCCGCGCCGCCCATCAACGGAGATATTATCCAAAGCATTTCCGTCTACCCCTATGCGCATTTTTTCCCTTGGCAGATGTAGTGAAATTGGCCGGAAATCTTGATCCTGCTCGTGCCCTTCTGCGCATCCAGGAAAAATTTTCCGGCAATCCCTTTCAAATCAAACTGAGTCAGATCGAGCTGCCCCTGGCCCGCGATTGCGTAAGAGGTTTGCTCCCCGCACTCGTCACCATCACAATCCCGGTCATGTCTGAGGGGCCTGCATCCGCGGTGGGCAAAATCTTGTAGCTCCCAGGTTTCATGGGAAGGGTTGCGTACCTCGCCCTCTTTCCGTTGACCAGCGTCAGCAGGACTGGGTCTTTGCCGCAGATGATGTTCAGGACCACGCTTTTAGGATCCCTTCCCAGCATCGCATCAGCGCCGCGCTTAATGTCCGCGTCGGATTGGTTCATCCATCGAGATTGGGTTACGTACTCGGACCGCAGCTCGCCGTCTGTTTTCCAGTAGTCCGTCACTGCCGCCGCATCGCCCGGCATAGAGATGCCAAGAATGGTCTGGGAAACCTGGAAATTCAGGTTCAAGTCTCCAGTGACCTGCATTTCGCAGGCCCCGGGAGTCGGCGCAGCGGCAACGGGATATACGACGAAAAACAAAACAATAGGAACAGAACCTTCTTCATCCGCTTCATTCCGATTCTCCTCTTGCCGAAGAAATCAAACTCGCCCCGAATCGCGGAGCTGCCGTCTTGCGCACATGTGCCTTCCTTTTCTGCCGGGAGCGGACGCCGGTGGAAAGTGATCTATTGAGTCGATTGCCGAAAGCGGTCTGGCCCTCGCCGAGCTTTCGCTCGAAGAAGGACGACCGGCGGATGCGGAAGCCACTGCGCGTGACGCCGCCGCCGAATTCAAAAGCGAGAAAATTCCAGAGATGCAAGCCACGGGCTACGCCCTACTCGCTCGCGCTAGCTTTGAGCACTGGCCACCCCTGCGGGGTGGTTGTATGAGTCTGAAACTCGCCCAGACAGCTTCTGTTCACGGAGTGGCCAACTAAAATCTGAACCACAACATGGCCCGACAGCTAAGGCCGTTTTTTTTCTCACTGGAGCGTTCCTGCCCGACTTTGAGCATGGCTCCGGTATTGGCGATTGTGTGTATGGTGGCGGGTGTTGCCCTGAAAAGGATAACGGCCCGACCCCGCTGGGGAGATTGAGTAGTTTTCGCCGACCGGGCCGGGCCGCGTTGAATTTGACGTAGAGAGGTTAGCATGCAACCCAAGCCACAGGAAAAGACCACAAAAGACACGTGCCGCACTGAGCCGGGCCACTGGCATGAGATGAACCGCAAGCAACGGCGAGAGACCATGCGGAAGATCCAGAGCGATGACCTCAGCTTGGAAGTGGTACATCCGGATGCCGCGGGCATTGATATCGGCAACGAATCCCACTACGTGGCTGTACCCCCGATGCGGGATAGCCAACCGGTACGTCGGTTCGGGTGCACCACAGCCGAGCTAAAGGCGATGGCCCAATGGCTGAAGCAATGCGGGATTCGGACCGTTGCGATGCAGTCCACGGGCGTGTACTGGATCGCGGTATACGACATTCTCGAAGCGGCGGATTTGGAAGTGTACCTGGTGAATGCGCGGGAGAGGAAGAATCTGCCGGGGCGCAAAAGCGACGTGCAGGAGAGTCAATGGCTGATGAAGCTGCACACCTATGGGCTGTTGCGTAATTCGTTCCGGCCGTCGCAGCAAATTCGCATGATGCGAACGTACTGGCGGCAGCGCAATGATCTGGTGCAAGCGGCAGGGCGGCACATCCTGCGGATGCAGAAGGCGCTGACGCAGATGAATATTCAATTGGCCAATGTTCTGAGTGACGTGAGCGGAATGACTGGACAAGCGATCATTAACGCCATTCTGGTCGGCGAACGCGATCCGCATAAGCTGGCTGAGTTTCGTGACCCTCGGGTGAAGGCGAGCAAGCACGAGATCGCGCTGAGCCTGGAGGGCAACTGGCAAGAAGACCTGTTGTTTGTGCTGAAGCAGGAGCAGGATGGTTACGAGTTTTGCCAGAAGCAGATGCTCGAGTGCGATCGACAAGTCGAGCAGTATCTGCAGCAACGAGAAGACCGGAGCAAAGGTACCCCTCTGCCAGAAGAGAAGCGGAAAGGGAGGCTCAAGAAGAAGAAAGGAAATGCTCCGCAGTTCGACTTGCGCGGAGAGTTGTTTCGCATGAGCGGTGTGGACCTGACCCAGATCGACAGCATCGATGTCATGACCGCGACGACGATCCTCAGCGAAGTGGGATGGGATATGGGCAAATGGGAGACCGAGGACCATTTCGTTTCCTGGCTACGTCTGTGTCCGGACAATCGAATCAGCGGAGACAAGATCATTGGGAAAGGTCGGCTGCCGACGAAGAATCGGGTCAGTATCTCTCTCAAGATGGCGGCCAGCACGCTACGGAGAAGCAACACCTATCTGGGAGCGCAGTTCCGCCGATTCAGAACCAAGCTCGGGTCTCCCATTGCGATCAAGGCCATGGCGGCCAAACTGGCTCGATTGGTGTACCGCATGCTGCGCCACGGGATGAAATACGTGGACCAAGGAGCGAAGTTCTACGAGACCCAACACCGCAACCTACAGATCAAACAGCTTAAGTGGAAAGCTGCCAAGCTGGGATTTCAAGTCGTCCAAGCTCCTGCAGCTTAAGACGTGGGAGTTTCTGGGGAGCAGGGTAAGTATGAAGAAGCACGGCAAGCGGCCCGCCGCGCAACCACGCGCTCAGTCAAGAGTCAGGCGCCCCTTGTGAGGCTCTTCATAGCGGTCGTCGCAGATCGCGTCTCGGCCCAAGCAAATGCAAAGTCAGGTAGGCAGGTATTAGCCTTCGCTTCCCGCTGCCTGCCTTCTCGAAGCCTCAATGAAATTTTTGCTCCGGGTATCACGGCGGTTCCGCTGTCGCTCACCGTACCTTCGAGACTCGCTCCAACTTTCGAAGCTTGAGCCCTTGCAAAGGAAGCATGTAGGAGGAGCATTGCGATAACGAGCGCGCGAATCCCACAACGTATATTGAAAAAACGGCTGCATGAGAGCTGCCTTAAGCAAGGGCCAGCGCGAGTGCCCGGGCATATAACGATGGTCCGAGTGGATCGGATGACACTCCCGAGTGACGGCGCAAAACGCCGCTATCTGCTCGGAAGTAATGCACGTGTCTGGCCCTTACGATGAAGCAAAACGCATTCACCGGGAGACGGGTTCGGCGACGTGTTGCTCCGGCACGGGGGCGCGGCGGTTGAGGAAGCCGCGGGCGGCGAGGAGTTCGGCGTTGAGCAAGGCGGCACCGGCGGCGCCGCGAACGAGGTTGTGGGAGAGCAGGGTGAGTTTTACGTCGAAGAGCGGGCACTCACGGACGCGGCCGACGACGGCGGCCATGCCGTTGCCAGCGGCGACGTCGCGACGGGGCTGGGGGCGATTTTCTTCGTCGAGGACGACAACGGGATTTTTCAGGGCGGTGGGGAGAGAGGCCAGCTCGGCGCTGACTTCGAAATTGCGCAAGGCTTCGCGGACTTCGTCGAGCGAAGCGATTTTCTTCAAGCCGACGGAGACGCATTCGAGGTGGCCGTCGACGACCGGAACGCGATTGCAATGGGCGCTGAGCCCGATGCCAGCGTCAACGAACCGCGAACCATCCCATTTGCCGAGCAGCTTCTGCGGCTCGAGCTCCATTTTCTCCTCTTCACCATTGATGAAGGGCACGACGTTGCCCTGGATATCCATCGAAGACACGCCGGGGTATCCAGCGCCGGAGATGGCTTGAAGAGTGACGACGAAGATCTTCTCGAGGCCAAAGGCATCGGCGAGCGGCTTTAATACAAGGACGAGGCCGGCGGTGGAGCAATTGGGATTGGTGACGACAAAACCGGTGCTGTAGCCGCGATTCTTCTGCTGCACGGGGATGGCGTCGAGATGGGCGGCGTTCACTTCGGGAATGAGCAGCGGAACATCGGGGTCCATGCGGTGGTTCCGTGAATTGCTGACGACGGGATAGCCGGCACGGGCGAAATCCTCTTCGGCAGGGCCGGCAACGGAAGAATCGAGCGCGGAGAGGACGAAGTCGCAGTCGAGGGATGGATCGAGTCCCTTGACGACGAGGCCGCGGGCGGATTCGGGAATGGGCGCGTCGAGATGCCAGCAGACGGCTTCGGCGTAGGTCCTGCCGGAGGAGCGCTCGGAGGCGGCAACTTCGGTGAGGTCGAACCAGGGATGATCGCCAAGCATTTGAACAAGGCGCTGGCCGACAACCCCTGTAGCGCCAAGGATTCCCGCCTTCCACTTTTTCTCGGGCCGTTTCGCGTGCATATTTTGGTCTCCGTTGTTTTGAGATAAGGAATTCACAATGCATCGCCTTGTTTGGACGAAATCGAGAAAATCGGAACAGAATCTTGTGAGGCTGTTCTCGAGTCCCGGAGCGAGCGTGGCGAGCTGATGCGGGTGCCGCGCGCCTGCGGATTGAAAGTGTTGCGAACCCAGACGACCATTTCGGTTTCGGCGGCGAGAGGAAGCACCTTGGCGTGAAGAACTTTGGCGCCGCTGGCAGCAAGGGCGCGGGCCTCATCATAACTGAGTTCGTGCAGCAGCCGGGCTTCGACGGATTCGTTGGGATTGGCGGTGTAGATGCCGTCGACATCGGTCCAAATGACGAGCTCGTCGGCGTCCACAACGTGGGCGATGATGGCTCCGGAAAAATCGGAGCTGTTGCGGCCGAGCGTGGTGATGCGGCCATCGGGAGTTGCGCCGATGAAGCCGGTAACGACAGGGACAACGCCGGCTTCGAGGAGCGGAAGAAGAACCTCCCGGCCGCGTTGTTTGGATTGTTCAAGATGCGGCTGGGCGTCGCGGAAGGTGTCGCAGGTCAGGACGAAATCCGAGGACGTGACGGGCACCGCGGAGACGCCTGACTTTTCGAGAGCGGCGGCGAAGAGCCTTGCGCTGAAACGTTCGCCAAAGGAGGCGAGGCGATCGAAGAGTTCGGCGCAGGCAGCAACGGGGCCGTGAGCTGGAACTTCATGAAGAAGGTCGCGTCCCAGGAGTTGCAACTCGCGGCGAACGCGAAGGCTTTCCTGGTCGCCGAGTTGCAGATCGTGAAGCACATCGAGGTGGAGATCCAGAACCAGCTCGGCTTCGTGGCGGGCATGCGCGAGTTTGCCGCCCGCGAGAGCTCGGGCAATGGAAAGGAGATGGTCGGTGACGCCCTTCATGGCGGAGACGACCACGGTGACATTGGATGCTTGCGTGGCGGAGCGAACGAGGCCTGCGGCATGGAGCATGCGGCCAGCACCGAAAAGAGAACTGCCGCCAAACTTGAAGGCGACGATGTTCCGGCGTTGCTTGCCTACTCCGCCCGCGTAATACATGACTTCCTGATGAGCGGCTGCTGAATGGCCGGCTCGTAACGCGGCGGGGCTGCCCTCGCCTACGACATCTTCTTGGACATTTTCGGGACTCATGGCCTGCGCTCCTGGTTTGTTGTTTCCGGTAGCGCCGCTGGAGCGTCTCTGGAGGGGGCTTAAAAGAGGAAACCCACCGCCAGGTTCGCTTCTGGCGGTGGGTTGGAAACTTTTTCTAGCTTGCTAGCTGTTTCTCCACGCGCCGGAAGCGGAAATAGTCTTCTTAGTCGTAGTCGAGGTAATCGACATGGACGACCTGGAGGTAATTCGCTTGGCGGTGGCAGACATCATTGCGAAAGAAAGAATAGCACGCAAGGGGATGGAAGTGAAGGGAAAGTTTGGAAAAGGTGGCGAAAGTGTCAAAAGCGGGCTACTTAGCCGGTTTTTCCCTAGTAGGTCCTATGGTTGGCCTCAAGAACGGGGGTCCGAAACTGCAGTTTCAAAAAGAAGACTGGAGCAGGTAAGTCCGGATTCGGCTTTTTGGAGTTCGGAGATGTCGAGGGGGGTAACGTGGAAGCCGCGCGCTTCGAGGCGGGCGCGTGTGCGAGGAAACGATGCAGGGAAAATGATCGTGCCTCCGAGAGCCAGAGCATTTGCGGCATGAGGCTCGGCGGGATCGACGTCGATCCATTCATGGCCTGCGAGCAGCGTGGCGTCAAACCACGCGCGATTCGCGAGGAGTGTGTTGCGGCCGAGATGCGTCACTGCCGACTTCAGATGAAGACAGCCGGTAACGGGAACGGAGAGGACTTCATAGTTGTGCGGCGCAAGAATGGCGGCGAGCTGGCGGATGCCTTCGGCGTTGCTGCGCTGGGTGAGGCCGACAAAAAGCTTTCCGCCGATGCGAAGAACGTCGCCACCTTCGAGTGTGCCGGGAAGAGAAATCGTTTCGAGCTTTCGAAACTTGGCGACGGCCTGAGCGAGTGACGGCGCCTCACGCCGGCGGGACTCCGTTCCCAGCGGAAGGATCACCGCCAGTTCATCGAGAACGATGGCGGGATCCTCGACAAAGATGGAGTCAGGAAGATCGGGCTCCGCGGGAAGAGAAATAACGCGGGCGCCCAATTTGCCGAGCAAGTTCTCGTAAGCGAGATGCTGCTCCTGGGCGGTGACCAGATCGATGGCCTGGCGATCAATGAAAGAAAGTTCGCAATTAACGATGGCTGGGCTGACGGCACGTGTGATGGCGGTGAGCATGGCAAGCAAAGGAGTTTACATGAGATTCTGTTGAGAGGCGGCGCGAGAGGGTATACGCTCGCCATCGAAATTGACCGAGGAGCGACTTGAATGGCGACAGGGTGCAGGATCGGCGCGGGATTTCTGGTGAGCGTGCTGGTATTCAGTGGTTCGAACGCGGGGACAGGCGAAGACAAGAAGACGGTGGCAGTCGATGAGATTTTCGTGGACCTCACGAAAGCGGGCTCGCCGGGATGCGCGGTCGGCGTCTACCGCGACGGAAAGATGGCGTATTCCAAAGGATATGGCCTTGCCAACCTTGAAGAAAATGTGCCGGTAACGCCGCAGAGCGTGTTCGACATTGGCTCCACTTCCAAACAGTTCACGGCCGCGAGCATTCTGCTTCTGGAAAAGCAGGACAAACTCTCGCTCAACGACGACGTCCGGAAATATATTCCGGAACTACCGGATTACGGGCAAAAAGTCACCATACTTCAGCTTCTGAACCACACCAGCGGTCTGCGCGATTATCTTACGCTGATGGACCTGGCGGGCATCCATACGGATGGCGTAACGACGGATGAAGACGCGTTGCAGATGATTTACCGCCAGAAGGCGCTGAATTTTGCGCCGGGGAGCGACTGGCTTTACAGCAACACGGGATTTTTTCTATTGTCGGTGATCGTGAAACGCGTGAGCGGGAAGACGCTGCGGGAATTCGCCGCGCAAAACATCTTCGTGCCGCTGGAGATGACCCACACGCAGTATCGCGACGACCACACTTCTCTGATTGCGAACCGCGCGCTAGCGTACGATGGAAAAGAAAATGGCGTAGGGTACCGCCTGGATGTCTCATACTTCGAGCAAACCGGAGATGGCGCGGTCCATACATCGGTGGAGGACTTGCTGAAGTGGGATGAAAATTTTTACAGCGGGCAGATCGGCGGGAAAGGCTTCGTCTCGGAGATCCAAGAACAAGGCAAACTGAACAGCGGCAAAGTGCTGGATTACGCGAAGGGACTGCGCATCGCCGATTACCGCGGGCTTCGAACGGTGAGCCACGGAGGGGCTTGGGGAGGATATCGGGCGGAACTGTTGCGTCTTCCAGAGCAGCACTTTTCGGTGGCGTGCCTGTGCAATCTGGCAAGCGCGAGGCCATCGAATCGCGCACACCGGGTCGCGGACGTTTACCTGGCCGGCCTAATGAAACCAAAAGAAGCAAGCACGGAAATGGAAGAAAAGCATGAGAAGAAGCTGATGTCGCCGACCGCAGAGCAGATCAGAAGCTACCTGGGCGACTACTGGAGCGACGAATTGGGTGTGGCATACCGGCTGGGAATTGTGGATGGCAAGCTGAAGGTGATCACTTTGTTGGACGCAACAGGTTCTCCGCGCAGCGGCAATCTTCCCGCGATTGCGTTCGAGGCCACGGCGGCCGATAAATTTGAGATGAATGAGGAGCAAATCGCGATTCAGTTCGAAAGAGACCAGCACCAAGGTGTGAAAGGTTTCACGCTGGATGCGGGGCGGACGCGGGGTATGATTTTCACGCGCAGAGACGGCGCGGGAAAGTAGGTGGCAAGATGCGTGCGGATTCGATGAGGCGGGCGGCAGCCATTCTGATTTTGATTCTAGGAGGGGCGGCGCTGTGGTGGGCGAGGAATGGAGCACCGGCTGCAGCGTCGGCGAATGACGCCATGGTGGCGACGATCGCGGCGGCGCGAGAGCGCGCGGCCGCAAACGATTCGCGCTTGAAGAGCGCGTGGCGGTTTGAAGAAGGTGGCTGGATCTACGTGCATCTCGAGGGCGATCCAGGCGCGATGGGATATCAGCACGGGTACCTCCTGGGGCCGGAGATCGAAGATGGGTTTGCGGCAGTGAGCGCAGGGATGACGCATTCCACGGAACGCGACTGGGACTTTTTCCGGAACGCCGCGCACGAAATGCTGTGGCCGAAGATCGACGCGGAATATCAGCAGGAGCTGCAGGGCATCGTCGAGGGGCTACGAGCACGCAGCGGGTCGAAGCTGGATGTGGACGACATTGTGGCGTTCAATGCATTCGAGGAGCTGCCGGATTATTACGTGCCGTGGCTGAATAAGCAGCAAAAGCCGGCGAATGCACCGGATCTGAAGAGTCCCGGGAATTGCAGCGCCTTCGTGGCAACGGGAAGCTGGACCAAAGACGGGCAGATCGTGATGGCGCACAACAACTGGACGAACTACCGGAACGGCGAACGATGGCGGATCGTGTTCGACATCGCGCCGAAGAACGGTTACCGAATCCTGATGGATGGTTTCCCCGGAGTGATCGCGAGCGACGACGATTTCGGGATCAACAGCGACGGGCTGATGGTGACGGAAACGACGATTACCCAGTTTGAAGGCTGGGACTCGAACGGCAAGGCGGAATTTGTGCGGGCACGGAAAGCGCTACAGTACGCGGGCTCGATCGACGAATACACGAAGATCATGCTGGACGGAAACAACGGTGGGTATGCGAACGACTGGCTGCTCGGCGACCGGAAGACGGGGGAAATCGCGCAACTCGAACTAGGGTTAAAAGCATACAAGCTATGGAGAACGAAGGACGGCGTGCTTGCGGGATCGAACTGGGCGCGTGACCCGAAAGTGCTCAAAGAAGACACCCCACAGTTTGATCCGAATAATAACGAAAGCTCGCCGAACGCGCGGCGGGCGCGGTGGGAAGAATTGCTGAATGAAAGCAAAGGAAAAATCGACGTCGCCCTTGCAGAGAAGATGCTGGGCGACCACACGGACACGGCTCAGAAAAAGGAAGAACCAAACGAGCGCACGCTGTGCGGACACGTGGATGGATCGCCGCGCGGCGTGAAAGAGTGGGATTGGCAGCCCTACTACCCCGGCGGAGCGGTTCAGGGCAAAGCTACGGACGCGAGGATGGCAAAAGAAATGCGGATCGTGGCCCGCATGGGTCATCCCTGCGGCGGGGATTTTCTGGCCAAGCCGTTTCTCGCGGCTCATCCCGAGCAAGCCTGGCAGGAGCCTTATTTGCGGGATATGAAGGCGGGCCCGTGGACAGAGTTCCGGTCAGGCCAGGCTCCGAAATAGTTAAATAAAACTTAAAAAAACGAGGTTACTGGGGTGCTGGAAAACATCATCGTCAAGGGGTAAGGAGCTATCGGGGCTGCGTGGTTAATCCAAAGCCGGGTAATTCCTGCCCCGAGGAGCATCCCGGCAAGAATGAGGCCGATCACGCCGAGCACAATCCAAACATCCGATTTTGAAAATGTCAGGCCGCCCAAGCGTTGAGAGGATGCTGGAGCGGAACCAGCAGATGGCCCCCCCTGGGCGAAGTGCAAATGTGGGGCCTTGTTGGAAACCTCAGGCTGCACCAGGAGGCAGTAGCCTTTCCGCGGAATGGTCTCGATATAGAGCGGCTTATCGGAGGAATCGCCAAGCGCCTGGCGGAGTTTGTTGACGGTGGTGTTCACGTTGGCGTCATAGTTCACGTGCGTATCGGCGGGCCAGAGCCGCATGCGCAGCTCCTCGCGGGTGACAACTTCACCCGGTTTTTCGAGGAGTGCGAGAAGGACCTGATAAACCTTGCCCTGGAGCTTAAGCCGGGAACCGTTCCGCGTCACTTCCTGCCGCTGCTGGTCAATGCGAAACGGCCCAAAACTTACGTAACGGCCAGAGGACAGGAGTAGCCGCTCCGAAATCATCGGTTCATCCGGCTCTCGCATCGAGATCACTTCCGGTGACATAGACGCCCACCCTTAAGAGGTATAGACGTAAGAAACAG
>WNGK01013607.1_pt1 | contig 12531 bp, 7 predicted proteins | sample 5400601 | NCBI WGS metagenome assembly WNGK01 (sample SAMN13153376, study PRJNA577476) | soil metagenome | isolation source: 60 cm soil or saprolite under Garry oak tree replicate 1 | place: USA:California | collected 2016-06-15 | reverse complement strand
AGGGGCCTCCAGCCTCTGGTCGAGGGCGCTGCCGTGCTGCTCTGCTATTGGCTGGTTCTTTTCTGGATGTACCGGAGGAAATTGTTTTTGAAGGTCTGAGCGTTCTCAGCGCTTCGGGCTTGGGAATTCCACCTTGGGAACTTGCCGCGCCGCCTCGGACGCTTTGAAGTAATCCTCATTGCGCTTGAAGCCGGCCCATCCCGCGAAGAGGCTATTGGGGAACAGCCCGATGTAGGTGTTGTAGTCCTGTATGGCCTCGTTGTAGCGTCGTCGCTCCACCGCAATACGGTTCTCAGTGCCAGCCAGCTGGTCTTGCAAACGCAGAAAATTCTCGTTGGACTTGAGCTGGGGATAATTCTCAACCACCACCATCAACCGTCCGAGTGCCGAATCGAGCTGTCCGTTGGCCGCGATCCTTTCCGCCGGAGTCTTCGCGCCCATCATCGCTGCGCGCGCGGCCGCGATATCTCCAAAAACGGTTTCTTCGTGCGCGGCAAAACCTTTCACGGTCTCGACCAGGTTGGGGATCAAGTCAGCTCGCCGCTCGAGCACGTTGTCAACCTGCGCCCACTGAGCTTTAATCGCTTCGTTCTTGGTGACCATTGCGTTTCTGCGGCCCACGTACATGCCGCCAGCCGCCAGAACGATAAAAATGAAAAAGGCCAGCAGCGCCCCTAACACGATTAACGCAACCTTCATGGTGACCCTCCATTTTGCACTCTATCAAAAAGGTGCCGTTTTGAGCGAAGCGATTGGGCTCAGCCTGCCTGCGCAGGCAGGGATGACAAGCGTTGCCCTCACGATGGCAGCCCTTGCTTTTAAGACACCCAGCACAGGAATTTTGGACGTCAGTCCGGCGGAACTAATCGCCAGCCAGCCGCCGGTCGAATTCCTCCTCTGCGCGCTGGATGCTTTCGAGATACTTTCGAAAAGTGGCGGCCGCATCCACTTGCTTTTCCGTTAATTTCTTTTCGCGGACGTCGAGGAGCGTATGGAACGGGCGTGCATCGAAACCCAGCAACTGCCCCAATCGGTCCGCCACGTCGCGTTTTGCCTGCGGTGGCTGTTCGCCCAAGGCAATCAGAGCGTGCCGAAAGAGGATGATAAAAGTTGAGACTGACGCCGTCATTAGGCCGAGCACTCTTTTCGACTTCAGTGGAAACGCCAAGTAATTCTGCCGCAAGCGAATCAAGTTGGTGCGCAACTCGCGTTCCACTTGTTGTCGGTGAAGTTTCATGGGCACGTCCAACCCCGCGAACACATCGTCGCCGAAGAGCATCCGCCGGTTCGCCTTGATGTCGAGGAGCTCGATGGCGAAAACATCGGCAGCGGCGCGTAGTCCCTCAACTGTAAAAACAAGCGGCGCTGGATGCCCCTTGGACGCCCACCATTGCCCCGCAGGATTCATGCTTTCGAGTTCGGCGGGGTTCAGGCGCTCCAGCAAGCACATCACGTTCAGGTCGGAGTACTTAGGGTGGAACTCTCCCGACGCCGCCGAACCATAGAGCACAACCGATTTGAGATTCGTTCCCGCTGCGGCCTTCACCTTCTCAACGAGTTGGTTCAAAAGTTTTTCCATTTCGTTTGGCCTTTCCCGACAAGGTACCTCATTTACAACCGACAATCCAAAATCGCTTTACCAACCTCCACCTGCTCCGCCGCCTCCGGAAGCGCCCCCGCCGAACCCTCCGAAACCCCCACCGCCACCGCTGCTGAAACCTCCGCCGCCGAATCCGCCCCAGGAACCACCTACCCGATAACCTCCGCGCATCCAACCACCGCCGTGCCGGAGACCTCCCAGAGGGCTAAGAAAGCGAATGATCACCAGGAGAACACATATGAGGATCAAGTAGGCCAGGGGGGAAAAATTGATGCCCGTATGGCCACGATTCCCATAGCTCTGAGGTGGGATGGTTTGCGCAATATTTGATAAGCTATCGAGCTTCACTCCGCGGTCGGCCGCGATCACCTGGGCGATTTGCGCGGTGATGTGAAGGAGGCCTCCGCTGTAATCTCCGGCGCGAAGACCCGGAACCATCTCCCGTCCAAAGCCGCCCACTTTGCCGTCGGGCAAAATAGGTTCAAGACCGTAGCCCACTTCGGTCCAATACTTGTGGTCGCCCGTGGCCAGCAAAATCAGCGCGCCACGGTTCTCGTCTTTGTAGCCGACTCCCCACTTCTTGTAGAGTTGGTTTGCAAAGTCTGCGGCTTCGAGACCCTCGAGCGTTTTGATGGTGACTACAGAGATTTGTGCGTTGGTCTTCTGATCAACTTCCGTACAAATCGCCGTGAGCTGGTCAGTAGTGGGGGAGTCAATCACGCCCGCGAAGTCGTTGACGTAGCCCTGCGGTTTGAGCTCACCGACTTTCTCAGCCCGACCTGGCCGGGCAAAGCCGAAAGGCAACAAGAACGAAAACCATGCGACGGCAAGATATTGCTTGATCTTCCAACGGCGGCCCGGGTGCTGCGGGTGAATCGACGCAAGGTGGAGAGACGAAAGGATGTTGACTCTAACCCTCATGAGATGCCAGAGAGGATTGATTCACCTGGCGCCGAGGTGAGGAGGAATTCCTTCACGCGCGCCATCATACCCGCCCATGCGCGCAGGGTCAAACTGGGGACGATCCCGAATCGGACCTCAAGCGCGTCAAACAGGATGGCAATTGACTCTTGGTCGCGGCTCCGCTCGTTGGTGGATTGGGATTGGCTTTCGGTGCGGAGATACGGGTGGAACGCGAACCTTGGCGAACCGGAGGCCAAGTTACTGGCCGTGAATCAACTCTTTCGGGTTTGGCAAAGTCGATACGTCCCAGCCGCCCCCAAGCGCTTCGATCAGAAGGACGCTTGCGACCCTGCGGCGAGTGAGAATATCCAACGCGGTCCGCTCGTTTTGAAGGGCGATGGTCTGAGACGTGATGACCTGCAGATAGCTCGCCGTTCCGGCCTTGTACTGGTAGGTGGAAATTTCGAGTGAGCGCTCGGCCGCTTGCACCGCTTCATCCTCGGCGCGCGCTTCGTCGGCCAGAATGCGCAAGGCAGCCAAATTATCTTCCACTTGCTGGAAGCCGGCCAGCACCGTTTGCCGGTAGATCGCCACCGAGTTGTCATACAGGGCTTGCGCTTGCGCCACGAGCGCGCGGCGTCGGCCTCCCTCAAAGGCGACCTCCGCGAGTTGAGGTCCGACCGACCAGAAGCGGCTCGGCCACGAAATCCACTTCAGGAAATTTGAGCTTTCCACACCTGCCGTGGCGCTCAAGGTCAAGGTCGGGTAGAAAGCAGCTTTGGCAACGCCGATCTGCTCGTTGGCGGCGGCCATCTGGCGCTCCGCCGCGGCGATGTCTGGGCGCCGCTCGAGCAATGTAGAAGGGACGCCGACGGGAATGGGCGGAGGCGGCGACTTGGATGTGGCGATGGGGATGGAGAGCGTGGCGGGCGGTTGTCCGGTCAAAATGGCGATGGCGTGCTCGAACTGAGCTCGCGCCACGCCCAAATCAACCGACTGCGCCCGCGCCGTGGCCAACTGAGTTTCGGCCTGAGCCACGTCCCCGCCCGAAGCGACTCCCGCCTTGTGCCGGTCTTGGGTCAGTTGGAGATAAACTTCGTACGACTTGACCGTCCGGTCCAGCAGGTCGCGGTCGGTGTCGGCGCCGCGCAACTCGAAATAATCTTGGACGAGTTCCGCGTGAAACACCAGCTTTGCGTTTTCCAACTGTGCAGCGCTCGCCTGAGCGGTGGCGGAGCCTGCCGCAACGTTGCGCCGGATGCTCCCCCAAAGATCGGCCTGGTAAGACAGGTCCACGGGCAAGTTAAACGCGGTACGGGAACTCGGTTTGAAGTTTTGAACTCCGGCGGTTCCGGTGAGGGCCGCTCGCGAGCTCACGATCGACGGACTGACCGAAACCGTCGGGAACAGGCCGGAGCGCGCGATTCGCACCGCGTCCCTTGCCGCGCGGAACTGCGCCTCCGCGGCCAGGATATTCTGGTTGGAGATGCTGACCTGCTCCTCGAGGCCGTTGCCGGCGGCGTTTCCTTGTACGCCGCAGGTATCGGAGCGCTGGGCCGCTGGTACTTCGGCCCCACGGAGCACGCGGTCAGAGGAAGAGCCACTGCTGCCGCCAGGAGCCGTCGAATGAACCAGGCGCCATGCGACGGAGGGCGGAGCGATTTTGGAAGTGCGGCGATCGCGAACATTCGTATCCTTTCGGAGCTTCACGCCTCCGCGCCTAGGGGTTCGGACTCTCCGTGCCGTCCGACGGTCACCCGCTTTCGCCAATTTTGCAGGCCGCCATCGTGGTCATCAGGATGGGCCGGAATCGCAGCATGCACGCCTCATAAATGGAATCGCGCGAATTCTTCTGTTCGTTCCGCTCGGCGGCCAGCGCGAAGTCGATCATCATGATGGCGTTTTTCTTGACGATGCCGATCAGAAGAAAGATTCCGATCATCGCGATGACCGTGAGCTCCGTGCGGGTCAGCATGAGGGCGAGCAGCGCCCCGACGCCGGCCGAGGGTAGTGTGGAAAGGATCGTAATGGGGTGGACGTAGCTTTCGTAAAGCACGCCGAGCACGATATAGACGGTGGCGAGAGCGGCGGCGATAAGCCACGGCTCGCTGCCGAGCGAATCCTGGTAGGCCTGGGCAGTGCCGCTAAAGCCCGTGTGGACTGTCGGCGGAAGGCCGACTTTCGCGCCCGTCGCGTCAATGGCTTTCACTGCATCTCCAAGGGCCACGCCCGGCTGCAAGTTGAACGAAATGGTGGCCGCGGGAAAAAGGCCCTGGTGGTTCACCGAAAGTGGGGCCGTGACCGGGGAGTAAGAGGTGAAGGCGCTCAGAGGAACCTGCTGACCGTTCGGCGAACGGACGTAGAATTGACCGAGAATGCCGGGGTCTTGCCAGAATTCAGGAGCCGCCTCCATGATGACGTGGTACTGATTCAACGACGTGTACATGGTCGAGACCTGGCGCTGGCCGAAGGCGTCGTAGAGCGTGTTGTCAATCAATTGCGGCGAGATGCTGAAGCGCGCGGCGGTGGCACGATCGTAGTACAGCATGGCCTGCAGCCCGCGGTTTTGCTGATCGCTGTTCACGTCGGCAATGATGGGGACTTTGCGCAACCGCTCGAGCATGCGGGGAGCAAAATCGTTGAGGTCTTTCAGGTTGTCGCCTCGCATGGTGTACTGATACTGGGCGGCGCCAAAGCGCCCTCCGACGCGCACGTCTTGCATCGCCTGCAAGTAAAGCGTGGCGCCCGGGACCCGAGCCAGCTTGGGCCTCAGACGCGCAATGATCAGGTCGGCGCTGATCTTTCTTTCCGCCAGGGGCTTGAGCGAGATGAACATACGGGCCGTATTCATCCCTCCGCCCCCCGGCCCTCCTCCGCCCGTGAACCCGTTCACGGTATCGATGGCGGGATCGGCGACGATGATCTTCATCATCTGCCGAAGAATCTTGTCCATCGCCTGGAACGACGTGTCCTGATCGGCCTGAATAGAGCCCATCAATCTCCCGTTATCCTGCTGCGGGAAGAAGCCTTTCGGCACGCGGATATAGAGGTAGACGTTGAGCGCGACGGTGCCCATCAAGATGGCCAGCGTAATAGCCGGATAACGCAGCACCCCCGAAAGCGTTTTCCCATAGGCTTTCAAGACGGCGTTGAAGGCCCGCTCGCTGGCCCAATACAGGCGGCCATGCGACTCCCGCTCTTTGAGCAGGTGAGCGCACATCATCGGGGTCGCCGTGAGCGAAACAACCAGTGAAACCATGATGGCCACCGAAAGCGTCACGGCGAACTCGCGAAACAAGCGGCCCACGATTCCTCCCATCATCAGGAGAGGGATGAACACGGCGACCAGTGAGAGGCTCATGGAAAGCACGGTAAAGCCGATCTCCCTCGCTCCCCGCAACGCCGCTTGGAATGGATGCAAACCCTTTTCCAGATACCGCGAGATATTCTCGATGACCACGATCGCGTCGTCCACGACAAAGCCCGTAGAGATACACAGAGCCATCAACGACAGATTATCAATGCTGTATTTAAGCAAGTACATTACGCCGAAGGTGCCGATCAGAGACACAGGGACGGCGACGCTGGGGATGAAAGTTGACCGAGGGTTCCTTAAGAAAATGAACACCACCAGAATGACTAGCGCCACCGCGATGACCAGCGTCCTCTCAACATCACGCACGGAGGCGCGGATGGTCTGCGTCTGATCCATAGCCACCCTCATGTCAATCGCTTGGGGAATGGCGGCTTTCAACTCGGGAAGAATCGCGCGGATTCGGTCTACGGTAGCGATGATGTTGGCGTTGGGTTGGCGGAAAATGACGAGCAAGACCGAGGGCTTTTCGTTCGCGTATCCCGAGTTCCGTATGTCTTCGTTCGCGTCCCGCGCCAAACCGATGTCCGAAATGCGCACCGCGGCGCCATTGCGGTAGGCCACGACGAGCGGTTGGTAATCAACGGCCTTGAAGATTTGGTCGTTGGCGCCGACCTCCCAAATGCGGTGCCCGTCCGAGAAGTGGCCTTTGGGGGTGTTGGCGTTGGAGCCGTTCAAGACGCTGCGGACCTGCTCGAGGCCGATGCCGTATTTATTGAGGGCGGTGGGATTGAGCTCGATTCGGACAGCCGGCAGCGACCCTCCGCCCACGTTCACTTGCCCCACGCCGGCCACCTGCGCGAGCTTCTGCGCCATGATGGAAGAGGCGGCGTCGTACATTTGCGCCTTGCTCAGCACGTCGGAGGTGAGAGCGAGCATAAAGATCGGAGCATCGGCGGGATTCACTTTCCGGTAGCCGGGGTTGTTGGGGAGATTCGCGGGCAGATAGCCGCGGGCCGCGTTAATGGCGGCCAGAACGTCGCGCGCCGCTGCGTCGATGTCCCGGTTCAGATCGAACTGCAAGGTGACGTTGCTCGATCCAAGACTGCTCGATGAAGTCATTTCCGTGACCGACGCGATCCGGCTGAACTGCCGTTCTAGTGGAGTCGCAACTGCCGAAGCCATGGTCTCCGGACTTGCCCCCGGCAGGCCCGCTTGCACCGAGACGGTCGGAAAATCCACCTGGGGAAGGGGCGAGACCGGCAAGAGACGGAAAGCAACTATGCCGGCCAGAGCGATAGCCACGGTGAGGAGCGTCGTCGCAACAGGCCTTCGGATGAAAAGCTCGGAAATCCCCATGGTTTATTTTGCCGGCGCGGGCTCGGTCCCGAACTTACGTGGGTTGCCCGGAAAACCGCCTCGCCAGTCGATCGAACCATAGATAGATAACTGGAGTCGTGTAAAGAGTCAGAAGCTGGCTCAAGAGCAGCCCGCCAACCATGGTGATGCCCAGGGGACGCCGCAACTCCGAACCCGTGCCCGTGCCGAGCGCGAGAGGCACGCCAGCCAGAAGCGCCGCCATGGTGGTCATCATGATGGGTCGAAAACGCAACAGGCAAGCTTGATAGATGGCATCGGAGGGAGCTTTTCCTTCCTTGCGCTCCGCCTCCAGAGCGAAGTCGATCATCATGATGCCGTTCTTCTTGACGATGCCAATGAGCAGAACCAGCCCGATGAGCGCGATGACGCTGAAATCGTTGCCACAGATCAACAGCGCCATGAGCGCCCCGACGCCCGCCGAAGGCAATGTGGACAATATGGTGATGGGGTGAATGTAACTTTCATAAAGGACGCCCAAGACGATGTAGACCGTGACGATCGCCGCAAGAATCAGGATGGGCTCATTAGATAGGGACGCCTGGAAAGCCTGGGCCGTACCCTGAAAGGCTGCCTGAATGCTGGGCGGCATGCCCATCTCGCCCTTCACTTTGTTTACGGCCTGGACGGCGTCTCCCAGCGAAGCGGTGGGGGCCAGGTTAAATGAAAGCGTAACGACCGGAAATTGACCCTGATGGTTGACGGTGATCGGAGTGCTCGTTTCCTCGACGTGAGTGAAGGCGGCGAGAGGCACCTGGCCGCCGGTGGGGAACGCCGAGGAGGAGGCAATCGCCCCCCCGCCTGCCGCAGAGCCGCTCGAAGACGTTGTTGCGGAGAGACTGGCGTTCGCGGCAGACAAGGAGCTGGAGGGCCCACTTAGAACCGACGTGCCGGTTCCGCCCGCAACCAGGCCCGTGGCGCCGCCGGAGGATCCCGCCCGGATGAAGAGATCGCGCAAGTCTAACGGGTTATTTGAAAACCTTGGCTTCAGTTCCAGCACGACATGGTATTGGTTCAACTGAGTGAAGATGGTCGAGACCTGCCGCTGACCATAGGCGTCGTAAAGCGTTTGGTCGATGGCGGAAGTCGTAATACCGAGTCGCGAGGCGGTCACGCGGTCGAACACAAGTTCTGTCTTGAGCCCCATGACTTGTTGGTCGCTGGCCAGGTCTCGCAGCTCCGGCAACTTTTTGAGTTCGTCGAGCATTTTCGGCGCGAAGGCGTTCAATTCGTCCGAGCTGGGATCTTCCAGCGTGTACTGGAACTGGGTCCTGCTCACGCGGTCCTCGACCGTCAAGTCTTGGACGGGCTGCATGAAAAGAGTGATACCCGGCACTTTAGCCAAGTCCGGCTGCAAGCGCCGGATGACGTCGCTGGCGCTGACCTTTCGCTCATCCAGCGGCTTCAGGTTAATGAGAATGCGGCCGCTGTTCAGCGTCGTGTTCGTCCCGTCGATTCCAATGAAGGACGATAGGCTATCAACCGCGGGATCGTTCAAGATGACTTTTGCCAACTCCTGCTGCTCGCCGGCCATCTCTTGAAACGATACGCTCTGAGCCGCTTCGGAGATCCCCTGGATAACTCCCGTATCCTGGATCGGGAAGAACCCCTTGGGGATGACAATGTAGAGGGCCACGGTCAAGACCAGCGTCGCGATAGCGACCAGCAGGGTTTCGGTCTGATGTCGGAGCACCCACTGAAGCGTCCTGCCATAGAAGGCGATCACGGAATTGAAGGCGCGGTCGGAAGCGCGAAGAAAGCGGCTTTGCTCGGCCTCGGGCGTGTGTTTCAAAAGCTTGGAACACATCATAGGCGTTAGAGTGAGCGAAACGACGGCGGAGACCAGGATGGTTACCGCCAGCGTTACGGCAAACTCGCGGAAAAGCCGGCCCACGATGTCGCCCATGAAGAGCAGGGGAATGAGAACGGCAATCAGCGAGATCGTCAGCGAAACTATCGTGAAGCCGATCTGCGCGGAACCCTTGAGCGCCGCCTGGAGCGGTGATTCGCCTTGTTCAATGTAGCGAGCGATGTTTTCAATCATCACGATCGCATCGTCAACGACGAACCCGGTTGAAATGGTCAGCGCCATCAGCGTCAGGTTATTCAGGCTGTAGCCGAACAGGTACATCACCCCGAACGTGCCCACCAGCGAGAGCGGAACGGCGATGCTCGGAATGACCGTGGCGGAGAGGGTCCGCAAAAACAGAAAAATGACCATCACCACCAGAGCGATGGTCAGCATCATCTCGAACTGGACATCCTGCACGGAGGCCCGAATGGTGTTCGTGCGGTCTGTCAAGATGCCCACCCGGACCGAGGAAGGCAAGGTCGAAGTCAATTGGGGGAGCAGCTTCTTGACGCGGTCGACAACGGTGATGATGTTCGCGCCGGGTTGCCGCTGAATGTTGACGATAACGGCGGGAACCTCGTTCATCCAGGCGGCCTGCCGGATGTTTTCGGCGTCGTCGTTGACGGCGGCCACGTCGGTCAATTTGACCGGAGAGCCGTTGCGATAGGCGATGATGAGCGGAGCGTAGTCATTGCTCGATAGCAACTGGTCGTTGGCGCCGATTTGGTACGCTTGGTGCGGGCCGTCGAAATTTCCCTTGGCCTGGTTGACATTGGCGGCAACGAGGGCGCTGCGGAGATCCTCCAGATTGAGTCCGTACGACGCTAGCAACGTGGGATTGGCCTGGATCCGCACGGCCGGCTTCTGGCCGCCGCTGATGCTCACCAGACCGACACCGGGTAACTGGGAGACTTTCGGGGCCAGTCTCGTGTCGGCGAGGTCCTCGACCTGAGAAAGCGCAAGCGCTTTCGACGTGAGCGCGAGCGTCAGGATGGGCGCGTCCGCGGGATTCGTCTTGCTGTAAATCGGCGGAGAAGGGAGGTCCGGAGGAAGATACGTTCCTGAAGCATTGATCGACTGCTGGACTTCCTGCTCGGCAACATCAATATCGAGGTTGATGTTGAATTGCAGCGTGATGACCGAACAACCGTCCGAACTCGTGGAGGTCATCTGTTGCAGGCCGGGAACCTGGCCGAATTGCCGCTCGAGCGGCGCAGTCACCGAGGATGCCATCACCTGAGGGCTGGCGCCGGGATAGAAGGTAATGATTTGAATGGTGGGATAATCGACTTCCGGTAAGGCCGAGACGGGCAACTGTTTGTATGCGACAATCCCTGCAAGAAGAATCCCCACCATCAACAGGGACGTGGCGACCGGGCGGAGGATGAAAATCCGCGACGGGCTCATGGGGCCGTCCCTGCGGGGGACTCGCCGGCGAAGTGGACGATCACTTTGCTTCCTTCCTGGAGCTTATCCACACCGGTCATGACCACAACGTCGTCCGGAGAAAGACCCTTGGTGATTTCAGATTGATCTCCCTCGGTTGTCCCCACCATTACGCTACGCACGCTAACCGTGGAATCAGATTTGACCAAATAGACATAGGTCATTTGAGTGTTGCGCTGGACTGCCGCGGCAGGAATCAGCGTCACTTCCTGCTTATTCTCGACCAGGAGGCGCGCGTTGACGAATTGATTCGGAAAGAGCCCATTATTCTTATTGTCGAACGTCGCCCTCAGCTTGAGCGTGCCGGTGCTCTGATCGATCTGATTGTCGAAGGTCGTCAGCCGGCCTTCCGCCAATTTGTTCTTGTCGCGATCTAAGGCATTCACGGTCAAACGCTCGCCGGACCGAAACTTCTGGAGCACCACGGGGACCTGATCCTCGGCAATGGTGAAAATGACGCTGATCGGTTGGACCTGAGTGATCACCAGCAATCCGTTGGCATCGGAAGAGTGAACGATGTTTCCCGGGTCCACCAATCGCAGGCCCACGCGCCCGCTGATCGGCGCGGTGATGTGGCAGTAGACAAGGTTGAGTTGTGCGCCCTCAATCTGCCCCTGATCGCTCTTGACGGCTCCTTCATATTGCGCGACGGTGGCTTTCTGCGTCGCGAGCTGCTGCTCGGGAATCGCGTTCTGAGTCAAAAGGACTTGGTATCGGCCGAGATCGAGCCGAGCATTATCCAGCGCTGCCTGATCCTTGGCCAGTTGGCCTTCCGCCTGCATCAACTGAACCCGGTAGGGCCGGGGATCGATTTCAACCAACAGGTCCCCCTGGTGAACCAGGTCGCCTTCTTTGTAGCGCACTTGCATCAATTGTCCGTCCACGCGGCTCCTCACGGTCACCGTATAAATTGGTGTGACGGTCCCAAGACCCGTCAAGTAGACGCCGATGTTGCCCTTGCGGGCCCTCGCTGCAACCACAGGGACGGTGATGGCCGCTCTTGGATTACTTTCAGCGGCCGTCGAGGGTGCGCCGGTGGATTTTGGGGCGCCGCTTCTCGCGCGGAGGAAATAGATGCCCACTCCCAATATGACGAGGGCCGCGATGCTGAGCCAAACCCAACCGGCCTTGGACGACGCCCCATTCCCGCCCCGGCCACTCCCCGGAGTTGGCCGCAAGTCTTCAAGGATGATTGGAGGATGTGGTTCGCTCATAGATCCCGTCGTTCGTTCCGCGTCACCGCCCGTGGGCTTTTTTCGACTTCCCCGTCCTGCGCTGGGCCCTCATTCGGGGCCTTGCTTACATTGGCCGCTCTGGGTGGGGCGCTCCCAATGCCCTTGGAAAGGGCCGCTCGAGTCGGCGATTCTATCCCATTCCTTTCGGCACATGTCAAACTCCAGAGTCGAATGCAACTGAGCTCCAAATCAAGTCGGTTTCGTGGACATCAGGAACATGCGAGCCCCCTTGCAGGCCAAAACGAGCTTGAGGAGTTTCGGCCCCGACAAAAACCCCGAAAGTAACGCAGACGAATTAGGAATCAATATGGTTGCAATCCCTGGATGGAGGCGGGGATTGCTTTGCTAAAGATGTCGGCACTTGATTTACATTGCCGCGATCGAGGTCAATGCTTCAAGTCCGTTGGCACCTTTCACCATCTCAATTCGGACGTTCTGGTCAGCGGATTTTGGTTTCGGACTACAGCCGTGGAACGGGTGGTTGAACTGGAATCCGCGTGAGGAATCCATTCCTCCTGAGGCGACTGCGATAGAGGTGCCCGCCGGCGGAGGGCTTCACCCGGCGGTAATCAGTAAGCTTTTGACGTTAGACCTACCCAAGGCGCCAGAGGAATTGAGCCCATTCCGCACTAACGCAACCCGCGCAATTGCTTCTCCGCCATGCCGCGCCATCGGCGCTGCCGGCCGTGGCGGCGGTATGGAATGGCCTTCTCGGCCTCGACGCAGCGGGCAAAGAGTTGGCGCGCCAGCTCGACCTGGTGAAGCCTCAGGTAAGCCTGGCCGAGGTAGTAGAGGCCCTCCGGGT
>WNGK01006249.1_pt1 | contig 12534 bp, 8 predicted proteins | sample 5400601 | NCBI WGS metagenome assembly WNGK01 (sample SAMN13153376, study PRJNA577476) | soil metagenome | isolation source: 60 cm soil or saprolite under Garry oak tree replicate 1 | place: USA:California | collected 2016-06-15 | reverse complement strand
AGGCGCGCTTCGCCGCCATGCACCCGAGGTAGGAGCCCAGTGCGGTAATCCCGCACGCTGGGATCTGTGCGGGGGGCCGCCCGCAAGGGCGGTCCCTACCGCGACTTCGAACCCAACACCTGCCACCACCTGCGGAAATAGCCCGTGGCCTGGGATTTCCTGGCCTCGCGGGCTGTTGTTTTAGCCCCGGTGAGGTCCCGCTGCGTCCATGGGAGTCCGGCTGTTTCCGGTTGTGCACGGACATATAGATGACAGCGTCCGGGCCGGATCGGCAGTCTGCTGAGCCACTTGTCTCCCCGGTTGCGCCGGTTATCCGGGGACCGTTCGGCGGGTGTGCCTGCCCGCTGGGAGATCATCGGTGGCCCGCGCCTAGCCCACAGAATCCGGCCGGCCGGCCGGCGTGCGCCCCCGCGGTACCGGGATCTCGCGGCGGGGTGCTGAGTTGTTGCCGCCCCGGGGGGGCGCTGCGATGATCAGCGCCTCACCTGACTGTGCGGCCTTTTCACCGGTCCGCGATGCAGCGCCCCGCCCGGCCGCCGTGCGCGCTTCTGCTGCCGCTGCGCCGGGTCGTATGGACCTTTGATGGACCTGCCGTTGACCGGCGGCGGACCGGACATGTACCTGGAGATCTGGCATCGATGCTGACGGGAGGTCAGATACCGGCGTCACCTGCGCATTGACACCGCCGAAGATCGGCGATGCCGAGAGCCAGCCTGGGACAGACCGGGTTGCCGGGCGTCGCGGGCGGCAGGTGCTGGCCCCGGAGCGCAGAGCCGGGATCATCCAACTGGTCAGCGGCGTAGCTGGGGGTTGATGTCGGAGGGCGACTGCACCCAAATCCCAATGCGTCCTGACCGGCCAGTTCGCGCTCGAAGAGCGGCCTACGTGAGCCGATCCTTTGGCACCTCGAGTAGTCGTTTATGTTGGGCGTCGTGGCGGCACCCGGCGGGATGCATTCGATGGCAAGCTGAGCCGGACCGCAGGGTCGCCCGCGGCCCGAGGACCGGAAGCAGTGCGGCAGCGGTTTCAAGATCGCTAGTCGGTTGGCGGACACTCCTGCTTTGATCTGCTCTGATGATTAGCCTCAGTCAGATGACCCCAAGATCACCCCACGTATATCCCGTGCGGGTCCATCTGCTGCGAGGCGGTAGACGGCTGGTGCTGCCCGGGAACGGGCCGGGCACAATGGCCAGAATCCGGATCAGCCACTGCCACCACACGAGGGGCCGCACTCAAACTGCCAGTAGGTCAGGGCGCCGCCGACTGGCGCCCCCTGGGGGCTGATGGCGTCGTCTTTTGGCTTCGGCGCAGCGCATATGCCAGGCTGCCAAGCGCGGCAAAGCCGCATGAGATTCCGATTTGGAGGCTCATGCGGGCAGTAAAGTTGCTGCCTAATGCAGCGGCTATCCAAGCATCGATACCTGAGAGGACGGCCATCCCGGCCATGACCATGGTACCGACGTACAGTGACCAGGGTTTGGCAGATTCCGCATCAAGATCAGCCATCAGGGATCCTAGCAGGTAGATGCACCGCGCTCCGCACGGTAAGTAACGATGAGGCTACAGGTTAGGGCAATTAGCCACATCACGATCATAGCAGCTGCTAGCTTGAATAGCTATCTAAGCGGACAAGAGGGTGGCTATGGGGCTAAAGGGTCGATACAGCTCCCAAAACGGGGGGGTCCAGGCGGCTTTGGTCGCAGGAGCTTTAGCTGTGGTTGGTGCCGTGGTAACTGGTTTATTTAGCCTCGCTAACGTCGTGATCAGTAATCACGATCAGACTTCGCCACCACCAAGCCCAGCTGTGACGGCCCGTGCCAGCCATTCCTCTTCGGTGGCGCCCACGTTCACAATGGATTATCCGCCATCCGGCTCTCATGTCTCCCGCCGGTCTGGCTTCACCGCTGGGGGCGCAGTCACCGGACCTCTGGGCAGGTATACAATATGGCTGGTAGACCATCCGTCTTACGGTTATGTGGTGGATGTGAAAGCCACGATTAAGGATAGAGGATCGAAGTGGCAGGCGATAGATCGGCCGCTTGGAGATTCGAGTGACCATCTGCCGTACAAACGCAAGGTGGTAGCCGTGCTCGCCAACCCCCACTGTAGGCTCGTATTAACCCGGCTAGACTCCAGCGCGAGTGGGAATCAGACCCGAGAGCTGCCGCTTGGATGCGTGCCGGTATGGGGCATCACAGTTAACGTTACTCGGCCATAAAAACGGGCAGCATGATCTAAGCTAGCTTGAAGATCATGACAGTACTGGTAATACCAGATCCGCAGCCTTGTCGGCTAGAGCCTAAGACGTCGTTCGCAGCCATCCGCCACCTGCTGCACGCCGCCACGATGCCCGTAGCGGTTTACGTGCGACGTTTGATGCGGTGTCAGCTCATCTCCTCGGTCAGGCACCCCTTTGGGGAATCCCTGGGGTTCGGGGACAGGGCTTACCTGGCCGAGCCAGGAGATGACACCGCCCTCGTGCCCATCCCCGGGAGGGGCCGGGGTTCGGGACAGCGTGTGAGGTGCCAGAACTCGTGCAGAGCATGTGACCTGGGCTTCTATCCTCGGCGGTCGTGCTCATTCGCCTGCTCTATCTCCTCATGATCCGGTTGTTCGGCTGGCTGGCACTGCTCGCTCGCAGCGACACTTCAAAGGACATGGAGATCTTGGTGCTGAGGCATGAGGTCGCGGTCCGGCGTCGTCAGGTCGCGCGCCCGAAACTGGACTGGGCCGATCGCGCTGTGATCGCCGCGCTCGCGCGACTGCTGCCCAGGCACCTTCGGCTGCACCGGATCGTGACGCCCGTCACGCTGCTCGCGTGGCACCGGCGTATGGTCAAGGAGAAATGGTCCTATCCGAACACCTGTACCGCTTCAAAACCCATCGCAAGGGCCTGGCCTGGGGTTTCATGAGGTCGGTTATGCGGCGTGGTAGTACTCGTTGATCACGCCGCCGAGTATCTTCCGCCGGCGGACCGGCAGGTTCAGCGGGGCGCTGGCCTGGTCGTCCTGGTCGGGTGGTCGCTGCTGGCGGGACTGGTGGGGCCGGTGCCGGTTGTAATGGCCGGCGTACTGGCCGAGGACCGACCGAAGGTGCCGTTCGTCGTAGATCAGCAGCCGGTCAGTGCACTCAGCTCGTGCGGTGCGGATCCACCGCTCGGCATAACAGTTCGCGCGCGGGGCCTGCGGCGGAGTCTTGACGATCTTCGGGCCCGCGCCAGCGAAGATCTCGTCGAAGGCGCTGGTGAACTTGGCGTCGCGGTCCCGGATGAGGAAGCGGAACGATGCGATCCGGTCGCCCAGGTCCATGAGCAGGTTGCGGGCCTCCTGGGTGGTCCAGGCGCCGTCCGGGTGGGCGGTCACGCCAAGGACGTGCACGTGCCGGGTTGTCAACTCCATGACGAACGGCACGTACAGGCGCTGGAGGAAGATCGTGTCCACGTGGAAGAAGTCACAGGCCAGCAGGCCGTCAGCCTGCGTGCGGAGGAATGCCCGCCAGGAGGTGTCCAGCTGGCGGGGTGCCGGCCGGTGGCGGCGGGCGCGCAGGATCCGCCGTACGGTCGCCTCGCTGATGTGGTGACCGAGCCGGGTCAGCTCGCCGTGCACCCGGCGATACCCCCAGGACGGGTTCTCTCGCGCCAGGCGCAGGACCAGTTCGCGGATCTCCTGGCTGGTCTGCGGTCGGCCTGGCCGGTTCGGGTACGTCCACTTGCGGGTGATCAGGCGGCGGTGCCAGGCCAGCAGCGTCCCTGGCGTGACGATCCGGTGGCGCCGTAGCGTCGCCGGGAGCAGCCGGGCCAGCGCGGCCAGGACCGCGCGGTCGGCCCAGTCAGGCTGGGGCCGGGTGATCTGGCGCCGCAGCACCGTGACCTCGTGCCGCAGCACCATGATCTCCGCGTCCTTGGACGCGTGGCCGCGGCCCAGCAGGAGCAGCCAGCCAAAGACTCGGATCATGATCAGGTATAGGAGGCGAAGAGGCACAAACCGCGATCTTGCCCCAGGTCCACTCAATCGGCCAAGCCGCAGCTCACAGCTCTACGTCCAGTTGTGAAGCGGTACACGCGCATTACCGGAATCCTTTTCGCGTCGGGCAATGCCTTGAGGTTTCATCCCCACCACATGTGCCACATGCCGCTATCGCTGCCGATGACGAACATGTCGATGCGGTTAGCTGACCACGTCGTCGCCGACACTGGCGAGAACACTATTCCACCCCGGCTTTCCCAGCCGCCCCAGTTTGAGCCGTCCCACCAGCGGTGCCAGACTGCACTGTCGGTGCCCACCGTGAACAGGTCAAGCCGGTTGGGTGCCCACGACGTGGCGGTGATGGGCCCGCAGATACCGCCGAGGGATTCCCAGCCGCCCCAGTTTGAGCCGTCCCACCAGCGGTGCCAGCAGGCGCTGTCGGTGCCCCGGGCGAAGACGTCCAGCCGGTTGCGATTCCACGAGACCACCGCGGGGTCACCGGTGAGCACACCACCGAGGGATTCCCAGCCGCCCCAGCTCGAACCGTCCCACCAGCGGTGCCAGAGCGCATGGTCGGTGCCGACGGCGAAGACGTCCAGCCGGTCGGTGTCCCAGGCGACGGCGGCCGGCACCCCATCGAGTATCCCGCCGAGGGATTCCCAGCCGCCCCAGCTGGAACCGTCCCACCAGCGGTGCCAGAGCGCATGGTCGGTGCCGACGGCGAAGACGTCCAGCCGGTTGGGCGCCCAGGAGACAGCTACCGGACGGGATTGCAGGATGCCGCCAAGCGACTCCCAGCCGCCCCAGTTTGAGCCATCCCACCAGCGGTGATACATGGCACTGTCGGTGCCGACGGCGAAGACGTCCAGCCGGTTAGGCCCCCAGGAGACGGCCGCCGGCTGGGACATGATGATCCCGCCCAGCGACTCCCAGCCGCCCCAGTTTGAGCCATCCCACCAGCGGTGGTATAGGGCGCTGTCGTCTCCCATCGCGAATACGTCGATCCGGTTGGGGCCCCAGGACACCGCCACTGGCGGTGACTGAAGGATGCCGCCCAGAGATTCCCAGCCGCCCCATGCGGCCGGGTCGAGCAGCGGGTACGGGTTGTCGTTCGCCAGGCCGGAGGGCTGACCGGGCGGGAAGTGCGCATCAAGCAGCCCTTTGAACTGCGTCAGCGCGTCGGTTGCCCCGGTCAGATTCTGATACGTGCCGGCAAGTGTCGGCGCACCCGCCCGGACGATCTGCGCCCAGGTGAAGTGAAGCTGGTAGCGGAGCCAGTTCAGGAAGAGTGTCGAGCATCCGATTGACACGTAGTTCCTGTCGGTCGGATCAGTAGCATTAACATAATCCGGGCGCCCACCGTCTAGCCACGAGGCAGCGCTGGCAAACCCATTCAGCTCCGCTGGATAGAGCTCCGTGGCGAAGATACGGGACAGCCCCTCGCCTGGGCTCGCGCCGCAGTTCCAGCCACCCTGGGCCGCTGAAAAGACCTCTACCTCCTCGGCCACCTGGAGCATGCGGACGAGGTTGGCATTGGTGCCGCTAAAGGCGGCACAATGCTCTTCGGTGGCGGGGCAGCTTGCGTGGTAGGCGCCGAAACTTCCGGTCACGACGTACACATTGAACGGCTGATTTGGTGGGTCGATCTCGCCGAACCAGCCCTTGATTTGCCGATATTCGGCTTCGCATGAGGCGAGTACGCCATCCGCTAGCACCGGGCCATTCGAGCCCAGGGCGTTCTCGTGGTATACCGTAAAATGCCCGGTGGAGCCACGCAGGGTGTACGGGCCCCCGTCGGCGGCAAGCGCCGGCCGCTCTGCGGGGATGCTGTCACCGGGCTTGACCAGGACATGCAGGTCGCGCGGGTCGCGTCCCTGTGCCTCACTAGTGAATTCGCTCATGGAAACGGACGGCATACCCATATCTGCATTGGCTGCTGCCCGCTTCCCCCCTTTCATGGACTTCGATGGCATGGCAGGCTCCTTTTGCGCGGTCTTCTCGTCACTCATAGCTGACTCCACCTATGATGAGGTTGGGTCTCAGCTGGGGTTGTTTTGGCAGCGGGCCTTCCGGCCGGGCCCGTGTGCTTAGCCGGCCGGATCTGTGGCCGCATGATCGCGGTTGGCCGGGGTGCCAGGGCTCCGTCAGGCCAGCCCGCAGGTCATCTGCAGCTGGGATTGCGCCCAGCACGAGATCGGGCCGTTGCCTTGTCTCGCCTGGGGGAACCCCGGATTCTGGTCATAAAGACCCCCGCGGCGCAAGGCCGCCTCGTGATTCACAATCGCCCCAATGGCGTCTGGCGCAGACCTCCTACCTAAGAGCTTGCCGGTTGCGTGGAAGAGGTCAAGGGCCGGCACAATAATTACAGTTGCGTAATTCCGGGTCACTGCCGGACTGCTGATCTGCGCACCCGGCCCAGCCGAAGATAGCGCCAGGTAGCCGCGCTTAATGGCCCTGCGCGCGGCGGGCGGCGTTCGCTGTCAGCAAGACCGTTAGCACACAGGCCCCTTCCATGATCGGAAGGGCCTGTGATGTGGGCGCCGCCCTGGGAAATCGCACCCAGGCCTCCGCATCATGAGCCTCTCCCAGACGGCGCTACGCAGGCCAAACTCCGGCTTGACCGCCGAAAACGGCCCGCGCCAGGTTGCCGACATGGTGAACATCAGCTCGGTGGCGGGCCGCGCAGCCCTCACTGGGAACGGTGTCTACTCGCTGACCAAGCACGGCATCGGCGCGTTCAGCGCGTCGCTGCGCCAAGAGGTGGCCAAGCGGTATGTGCGCCACTCGCTGGTGGAACCGGGCGCCACCGCAACCGAGCTGTCCAGCCACAACCGGCCCGAGGTGCTGGAGAGCATCCGAACCCAGTTCGGGCAGATGATGGAGGCCCAGGACATCGCGCATGCGATCACCTACATCGTCACCCGCCCCCGGCACGTCGCGGTAAACGAGATGCCTATCCGCCCCCCGAGCAGGACGATAGCCCAGCACTCACAGGATGTCCCGCACGTCAGGTCCGCCTGCCTTAGCCGCCTTCGGGAAGTCCCCCGCGACCGGTCGGCGGCACCCATGTGGCCCACTGGTGTCAAGAGGGCATGCGGATTTGACCCGGTGACGTGCGTGGTGTCGCCGGGCGGGCCTGACTGTTTCTTCCCCGTCCGCGCGGTGCAGCCGGAACTGCCCGCCAAGAACCTCCTCGGCCTGCCGTGGCGGCTGACCTGGATGCTTCAGCAGGACGGCTGGATCCTGCGCAACGCCGTCGTGTGGCACAAACCGAACGCCATGCCCGAATCGGTACGGGACCTGTGCCGCCCGAATACTCGATTGAGTGGCTGACCTGCGCTATCGCCAGCAGGCTTGACGCGGTGATGGTTGGCTGGCCGGGTGCTGCTCAAGATCGTCTACCTGCTGACGTGCCGGGTACTCGGCGTGGCTGTCCTGGTGTTCCGTGGCGACCGGGCGAAGGCTGCCGAGTTGCTGGTGCTCCGGCATGAGAACGCGGTGCTGCGCCGCCAGCAGCACGAAGCTCACCGGCTGCCCGGAGAGATCCGTGACCGGACGGGGACGATCGGCCGGTCCGGCCCACCATGCATCAGCCGTCGACACGTCGGGGAACCCCGACGCGTCCAGCGGAGTGAGCCGGTCAACGGGCAGAACATACCGCTCCACCCCTTGGCCGTCAGGGCTGGTAGCCAGTAAGACCTCCACTAAAGTGCCGGACTGCACCCTTCATCGCCGGGTTCGTAGTTCCGCGAGTATCCGCGCTGCGAGTTCGCGTGCGATCTCGGGAATGGCTGCGGGCAGGGCCGCTGCCGTGACTTTGGCGTCGGCCGCCGTGTGAACGGGCCCGCTCGTGCTCATGCGCATGCCGCTGCTGTGGCGGCGGCCGACATCGGCGGGGTCGCCCTCCATGACCTGGGTGATGGGTTCGAGCCCGGCAGCTGGTGCGAATTCGGTGACGCGGCTGGGAGCACTTCGTGGCCCAGCCGGAGCATGGGTTCCAGCTCCGCGGCGAGGTAGGGCTTGCTGACCAGCGCGCCCAGCATGTCCCGCGCGAGCGGCTTGAAGGCGATGACGCTCCCGTCACGGTCCACCGCCGCGCCAGAGGGCCCGCCGCGAGTCACCTGGTCCCACGCACGGCGGGTCATGTCGCCGCAGCTTTTAGCCCCAACTTACGTCGGCGTGTCGCCTGAAAATGGCTCGTGGCCTGCGGAAATGCTGTTTGGAGAGCCCGAAAATGTAGCCAGAGAAGCACAGCCATGGCCATGACGTAGTACCAACGCAATCACCAACGGACGGCTCAGACGCCGCGCCGGAGAGCGGCATGTAGCCAGAACGCCGACGCGTACCGTTCAGTGTTCTCCCAGGTCAGCGCCGAGATCCGCGTGCTGGCATGCTCGCGTATTCGAAGGTCGCGTGTTCCCTAACGTTTCCCTGGATGATGTCACTGTCCGTGGTCGCCTGGGGCGTAGCGGGCCCAGCGTCCCCCGGCTTGGGTGGCGTGGCGGTGGGCGGTGTTGTGGTGGTAGCCGAGGGCCTGGGCGACGACGGGGGCGGGTGCCTGGAGGACGAGCTGGCGCAGGGCGGCGGTGAGCGCGGCGCGGGCGGGAATGCCGAACTCGCCGAGCAGCGCGGCCATGGTGGCGGGGTGGAGCGGTTGCCCGGCGCGGCGGCCGGGGAACAGCCACCGGCTGCGGGGGTTGGTGGCGGTGTTCATGTTCTGCCGGCCGGCGGCGAGCTCGTGCAGCAAGGTGGCGAACGGCTCGGGGACCGGGGTCGGCGGGTCACCGAGCTTTAGGAGGGTCTGGCCGTCGTCGTGGCGGATGATGTCGTCGATGGTGAGGCGGACGATGCGGCCAGGGGGCTGGGCGAACAGCAGGACAAGGCAGGCGGCGGCGCGGGTGCGCGGCGGTGCCTGGTCGCTGGTGAGCGCCCGGCGCAGCAGGCCGAGGCGGCGCTGCTGGGTGATGGGCGTGCCCGCGGAGGCCGCCCGGACCGGGGGCAGGGTGATCCTGGGCAGGTGGCCGGCTTTGATGGCCCAGGTCAGGAAGGGGCGGGCGGCCGCCATGTCACCTGGGCGGCAGGTGGCGTGCCAGGCGTCGATGCGGGCCTGGCTGAGGCTGCCGGGGGCGAGGTGCTGCTCGCCGGCCCAGGTCAGGAATCGCGTGGCGGCTTTGACCTGGCGGATGGCGTTGGCGCAGGCCGCTGGGGTCAGCGGCCGTGCCGTGGCCCTGGCGCGCAGCCTGGGCAGCTGATACCAGGTGGCGTACTGGCGCAGCAGCCGGGTGGCGGGGCCGGCGGGCGCGCCGGCCAGGTGGCGGTGCAGCCAGGCCTGGAAGTGCAGCAGCTGCTTGTCGGCGGCGGGCAGCACGCCGCAGGACATGAGCAGGTCACGCAGGTGGGCGACGGCACGCCAGTGCGGCCGGGCGGCCAGCGCCTGATGGGTGAGGGCGACCTTGCCGGTCGCCAGGTCTGATAGCAGCTCGCGGACGTGCGCGGCGGCTATCCAGGTCAGGCCGGTGCCGGGTGTTTCCATCGCGGCCAGTGCCGCTAGCAGCGGCGCCAGCGCCGCGCTGACCTGCCCGGTGCCGTCGTCGAGGCGGCCGCCGCCTTGCCGGCGAGGGTGCACCGCTCGCACAGCCGCCCGCCCAGCAGGAATCCTTCGAAGCCGCAGCGGTCGCAGAAGAAGTCCCGGGTGATGCCGGCGCAGTCCCGGCAGATCGGCGCCCCGTCGCCGCGGCGGCCGGGCAGGAGCCGGCGGGTGCCGCAGGCCGGGCAGTTCCCGTAGGTGCGGGCCGCCCGCTTGTGGCAGGTGCGGCAGAGCGGCCCGTCCGGCCAGTTCGCGGCCAGGCCGGCCCGCCGGCCGCAGCGGGCGCAGTCGCGCACATGCCAGCGCTGGTACTGCTCGGGCGTGCAGCCAGCAGAGGTCACTGTCCGGGGCGCAGCCGGGCCGGGCGCGGCCGGACGCCGTCGGCCCCGGCGGCCGCCGGGCCGCCGCCGGCAACCGCACGGCGCGGCGCAGCGTTCTGCGCCCTGGCCACGATCAGCTCGGCGGGAGTCACCTCCAGGATGTCGCACAACGCGGCCAGCACCGGCAGCGACAGCCGCTCCGGGGTCCCGGTGACCAGACGGTGCACCTGGGAGGCCGACAGCGTGATGCCCCGCTCCGCGAGCTGCGGCACCAGCCCGGTGGTGGTGAACATGCCGCGCTCGGCCATCACGTTGCGCAGCCGCCACTGGTAGCTGACCTGCCGTTTCGCCGTCATGGCGTCCTCCTGTCCTCGCGCAGTGCCGCATCCGCCGTCTGATCGAGTGCCCGCCGCAGGGTGCGAGTCCGGAAATCACTGGACACGCACGTGTAGATCGCCGTCGTACTGGCGTGCTCATGCCCGGCCTGCTGCTGCACGAACAAGGCGTCCCAGCCGGCCTCGATCAGGTGCGTCACATACGACCGGCGCAGCGAGTGGAAGTCCAGCCCCCCATCCAGGCCGAGCGCGTCCCGGTAGGCGCCGAACCGGGCATCGATCGCGGCCAGCCCGATCCGCGGCACCCGCTCCGACGGCCACATCGCCGGGCAGCCCTCCGCCGCGCGCAGCGGCCGGATGTCCTCGTTCCACTGCTGGAGAATCTCGGCGGCCCACGGCCAGACGGCCAGCACGCTGCGCCGCCTGGGCGGCGAGCCCCTCATCGCCTTGCCGAACCGCACCCGGCACACGCCGTACTCGCCGAACTCCGGCCCCCGGGGGTTGCGGCCGAAGTCGGCGACGTCCAGCATCCGCACCTCGTTGCGGCGCAGCCCGAAGCCGTAGGCGACCTTGAACAGCGCCGCATCCCGGAACGCCGGCCACCAGCCCTTGCGCCCCGCCGACCGGATCGCCTCCGCCTGCCCGTCGGCGTGGTCGAAGAACGCCTCCAGCTCATCGAGGGTGAACGCCCTCTTGGCCGGACCGGATTCATTCGCCTGGGCGTGCACCGCTGTGTTCCACTCATGGCACACCTGGACCGGATGGGTGCCGAACCGGCTCTCGCACTCCGCCGCCCACTCATACGCCGGGTCGGTGAGATAGCCGCACAGCAGCCGGACCGACTCGGCGTAGTTCCGCACCGTCGAGCGGGCCAGGTGGCGCACCGCCCGCAGGCCGGTGCACCACTCATCCACCAGCTGCGCCGGCCACTGCCACGGGAAGCAGCCCGCATGCGCGGCGAACGCCCGCACCGCCCGGCGGCGGTTCTCGATCGTGCCGAATCCCAGGTTGCGGGCCAGCTGCTGGCTGGCCCACCCGGCCAGCATCGCGTCGAAGACCTGCTCATCTGGCCGCAGCAGCGACACCCCGGCCGCCAGCTCGAGCCGGGCAGCCCCGGCAGCCGGCCCGCCGGGCGGGCTCACCGGCCCTCTCCCCGCCGCATGCTGCGCCCGGCGACGGCGACGTCGATGCCGGGCGGAAACCGCGGCGGCGCCGGCACCGTGACCGTGGCACCGGCGTTGCCGTTGGCGTGCAGCACCGCGCGGGCAACCAGGGCGATGTTGATGTGATCCAGCCCGCCCAGCACCGCCCGGAGGCTGACCGGGACCCCGCCGCCCAGGCTCGCGGCAAGGCGCAGCAGGCCGGCCTCGCTCGCCGAGCACGCCAGCCCGCCCGTGCCCAGGCCACCGGCGGCTGCCTGCCAGTCGAGCCCGGCCACCGGCACCCCGGCCAGATCCGGGCAGTCCCGCACCCACGCGAAACGGCGGACGAACTCACCGTGCCCGGTCCAGTGCCCGTGCCGCACCAGCAACTCCGCCGCCGCCTCATCCGCGTGCACGCCGCGGGCCCCGGCACGCAGCATCGCGCCGAGCCGCCCGGCGCGCACGCCGCCCTCGCCCGCAAGCTGATACCCGTGATGATCTCGGCCCATCGGCTGCTCGCTTCCTCATTGAAGCCGCGTCAGGTGCCCGGCCGCCGGGAAGATCGCTACCCGCCGTGACCGCCAGGCACTCGCATCGGATGCGAGATCATCGCATCCAACGTGACCCCGCGCAACAGTGCAGGTCAGGAAGCCAGACACGGGCACCCCGCCAGGCCGAACTCAATCCGCGCCCCCGGCACCAGCAGGCCACTCCCGTCCCGCAGAAGCCGAGGTCACGCACAGCCACCGCAGCCGGCGAGCCGGGCACATGCAAACCATCACGTATTCGCACCAGATGCAATACGCGACGGTTTACCCAACTGGGCGCAACTTCGGGTTAGGGGATCAGGCCGAGCTCCCGCGCGCGGGCGACGGCCTCGGTGCGGTTGGCCGCGCCGAGCTTGGCCAGGAGGTGGGTGATGTGTTTTTTGACGGTGTCGAGGGTGACCACGAGCTGGTCGGCGATGGCCTGGTTCGGCGTGCCCGCGGCGACCAGCCGCAGGATTTCCAGCTCGCGGGCGGTCAGCTGCTTGACTAGGCCCGGCATCGTGGCGGTGCGCGGCCGGGAGCTTGGCATGGTTTGCTGCTGGCCGAAGGCTTGCAGGACCCGGGCCAGGCAGCCGAGGGGGACGCTGCGGGCAGTGGCGTGCTCCGCCCGCTGGGCCGCGACGAGTCGGCCGAGCAG
>WNGK01013038.1_pt1 | contig 12537 bp, 12 predicted proteins | sample 5400601 | NCBI WGS metagenome assembly WNGK01 (sample SAMN13153376, study PRJNA577476) | soil metagenome | isolation source: 60 cm soil or saprolite under Garry oak tree replicate 1 | place: USA:California | collected 2016-06-15 | reverse complement strand
AAAAAATCCCGGCCGCGAACGGCCGGGAGGTTGTGACAGGATGTTCTTCTTGTTGCACTCAGAAGTGATAGTTGATGCCGGCGCGCAGCGTTCCGAAATGGTAACCGTTGGGTAGGCCGGTGATGGTGAAGTTATTGCTCGACAGATCGACGTAGAGATATTCGACCTTGGCGCTCCAGCCCGGAGCGAAGCCGAATTCGGCGCCGACACCCGCGGTCCAGCCCGCATTGGTGTGGGATTCCGGCAGGCCGAATGTCTCGCCGCGCAATTCGCCGAACGCCAGACCGCCGGTGCCATACAACAAAACGTTGTTGAACGTATAGCCGACCCGGCCGCGCACCGTGCCGAACCATGGATTCGAAAACTTCCAGGGCGCAAATGTTTGGTCGGCGCCGGTAACCTGGATGTCGCCTTCGACGCCGAACACCCACGATTGATTCAATCTCCAATTGTAGCCGCCCTGCACGCCGCCCACAAAACCAGACGGCTTGGTCGGATTGTTATCGACCGAGCCCCAAGCGTAACCGATATTGCCGCCGAGGTAGGGGCCGATCCAGCAATCTTCGAGTCGCGGCTGGACGGCGGGGTAGTAGGGCTGCGATCCGTAGCGCGGTCCTCCGTAAAGATCGGCAGCCTGCGCAGAGGCGCCGAAACCCGCGGCCGTCAATGCCACAACGGCGAAGGCAATCTTGCTCATCGTACTCTCCACTGCCGTGGCCGCAGGCCGTGCGCAGATGACCGCTGCGCGCAACCCGAACCCACATGGTTACGGAACTGCACCTTTTTTCTGATAAGGTTTATCGAGAGTTTTAAGTTAAAGGGTTGTTAAGACCCCCAACCGGTCATTTCGTATTCTTAACAATGTGTTACCAGCGAGTGTTCGCGCACTTATTCGCCCCGGCCGGTCCAGCGCGGCCGATCGATTCCGAACCAGGCTCGATGCTGGCGATGCACGATTTCCGCGCTTAGTTTAGGCCCATGACGAGCGACTCCCCTGATCCCCCCAAGGCGCTCCGCCCGCCGATTTCGGAAGCTGGTGCCCCACCGGATTTGCCGCCGCGGGAGCTCTCCTCCGGGGATATCGATCCCGCCACGGCCAGCGCCGAGGAGGCGGACGAGGCGCTGCTGCCGGATGTCTCCGAGGAAGCCAACGCGGCGATATCGGAAGGCCCGCTGGCGGTCGGCCATGCCGCGATCGAACACGCGGTACGCCATGCCCCGACCTCGCCCGGCGTCTATCGCATGCTCAATGCGGCGAGCGACGTGCTCTATGTCGGCAAGGCGAAAAATGTCCGCAAGCGCCTTTCTTCCTACGCCAGGGTCGCAGCACCTCAGCCGGCGCGCATCCTGCGCATGATCGCGGCGACCGAGACGGTTGAGATCATATCGACCTCGACCGAAACCGAGGCGCTGCTGCTCGAAGCCAATCTGATCAAGCAGTTGCGGCCACGCTTCAATGTGCAATTGCGCGACGACAAGTCGTTTCCCTACATCCTGATCACGGGCGATCATTGGGCGCCGCAGATCCTCAAACACCGCGGCGCGCAATCGCGGCCCGGGCAATATTTCGGACCGTTCGCCTCGGCGGGCGCGGTCAATCGCACCATCACCGCGCTGCAGCGCGCCTTTCTGGTGCGCTCCTGCACCGATGCGTTTTTTGAGAGCCGCACGCGGCCCTGCCTGCTCTATCAAATCCGGCGCTGTTCGGGGCCTTGCACCGGCGAGATCGATTTTCCCGGCTATACCGAACTGGTGCGCGAGGCGAAGGATTTCCTTTCCGGCCGCAGCCGCCTGGTGAAGCAGGAGCTGGCCGGCGAAATGGAAAAAGCCTCGGCCGAGCTCGCGTTTGAAACCGCGGCACTTTACCGCGACCGTCTCGCGGCGCTGTCCGCGATCCAGTCGCAGCAGGGCATCAATCCGCGCACTGTCGAGGAAGCCGACGTGTTCGCGATCCATCAGGAGGGCGGCTATTCCTGCGTCGAGGTCTTCTTCTTTCGCACCGGACAGAATTGGGGCAACCGCGCCTATTTTCCCCGCGCGGAGAAATCATTCACCCCGGAAGAGGTGCTGGCCTCGTTCCTCGCGCAGTTCTACGACGACAAGCCGCCACCCAGGCTGGTCCTGCTGTCGCACGCGATCGAGGAAGCCGAACTGTTGGCCGATGCGCTCTCCATCAAGGCGGGCTTCAAGGTGGAAGTCTCCACGCCCCGGCGCGGCGAAAAGAAGGAACTGATCGCGCACGCGCTGACCAATGCGCGCGAGGCGCTCGGCCGCAAACTGGCCGATACCGCGACGCAAGGCCGGCTGCTGGCCGGGCTCGTCACCACGCTCGGGCTGCCGCACCCGCCGAAGCGGATCGAGGTCTACGACAACAGCCACATCCAGGGCACCAACGCGGTGGGCGCGATGATCGTCGCGGGACCGGACGGCTTCATCAAGAACCAGTATCGGAAGTTCAACATCAAGTCCGAAGGCCTGACGCCGGGCGACGATTACGCGATGATGCGCGAGGTGCTGCAGCGGCGCTTCAAGCGGCTGTTGACGCCTCCGGCGGAAAGCGATGGCACCAAGCCCAAAGCCGACGATGATTCGTTTCCGCAATGGCCCGACCTCGTCGTCATCGACGGCGGCCGCGGCCAGCTCAACGCGGTCAGGGAGATTTTCGAGGGACTTGGATTGACCGAGGTCGCGCTGCTGGCCGTGGCAAAGGGGCCGGACCGCGACGCCGGCCGCGAGACCCTGTTCATGCCGGATCGCGAGCCGCTCAAGCTCGAGCCGCGCGATCCGGTGCTGTACTTCATTCAGCGGCTCCGCGACGAGGCGCATCGCTTCGTGATCGGCTCGCACCGCAAGCTGCGCAAAAAGGACATTCGCGAAGCGGGGCTGCAGGAGATCCCCGGCATCGGCCCGTCACGCAAACGTGCTTTGCTGCATCATTTCGGGACGTTGAAGGAGATCGAGCGGGCGTCGATCGCCGATCTCGGCAAGGTTCCCGGCGTCAGCGCGGAAAGCGCACGCAAGATTTTCGAGTTCTTCCACGCCCAGCCGGGCTAGAAGCTCCCTTCACGGTCGCTGCGAGTCCTGGAAAACTTCCGAACCGAAGCCATACCCGAATCATGGATTTCCGGAGTTCTTTCGAATTCGAAGTTCGTTCGTTAAAGAGGGGCCCCGCGACAGGATCGCGCACCGGCGGATTCGGGCCGCTGGAGGCCGGTTTCACGTTAAATTTGCGTCATCTCCAACAGATCAACTGCGCCGTACGGTTGACCTTCATGCTTCAGCGGTATTGGTAACACAGATGAACATCGCAACCACAAGAGGGGCGGCAAAGAGCTCGCTGTCCCTGCCCAATATCCTGACCTACGCGCGAATCGCCGCCATCCCGGTGGTGGTCGGTTGCATCTATGCGCAGGCCATCATGGACGGCCCGCTGTGGTTGCGCTGGGTCGCGCTGGCGGTGTTCATCGCCGCGGCAGTCACTGACTTTCTCGATGGCTACTATGCGCGAATCTGGGACCAGCATTCGGCGTTCGGACGGATGCTGGATCCGATCGCCGACAAGCTGCTGGTGGCATCCTGCCTGCTGATGCTGGCCGCGGACGGCATCATTCACGGCTGGACGCTGTGGGCCGCCATCGTGATCCTGTGCCGCGAAATCCTGGTGTCGGGGTTACGGGAATATCTCGCCGCGCTGCGGGTCAGCGTGCCCGTGACCAAGCTCGCCAAATGGAAGACCACGGTTCAGCTGGTCGCGATCGGGTTTTTGCTGGCCGGCGAGGCCGGCGATCAGGTGATCCCGATCACCACCCAGACCGGCCTGCTGCTGCTGTGGATCTCCGCGATTTTCACCATCTATACCGGCTGGGACTATTTCCGCGCCGGCATCCATCACCTCATCAAGGAGGATGAGGGATGAAGGTCAAGTATTTCGCCTGGGTGCGCGAACGGGTCGGCAAATCAGAGGAAACGGTCGAGCCGCCGGCAAGCGTTCGCACCGTGGACGATCTGATTCGGTGGCTGGCGGGGCGCGGCGAGACATACGCCCACGCCTTCGAGACGCCGCGGGTGATTCGTGCCGCGATCGACCACGCCCACGTCAAATCGGATACCATGATTGCCGGCGCCCGCGAGATTGCCTTCTTCCCGCCGATGACCGGCGGTTAAGCCGTTTCACCAGCATTGCGATGCTCCCATGACCGCCGCTGTGACCATCCGTATTCAGCAAGCCGATTTCGACATCGCGCAGGAGATATCCGCGCTCACGCAAGGGCGCACCGATATCGGCGCCGTCGTGAGTTTCAGCGGCATTTGCCGGGGCCGCGAGGGCTCCGAGACCATCGCGGCGCTGACGCTCGAACATTATCCCGGGATGGCGGAGGCTGAAATCGCGCGGCACGCCGAGACCGCGATGTCGCGCTGGCCGTTGACGGGGCTGAGCGTGGTTCATCGCGTCGGCCGCATCGCCCCCGGCGAAAATATCGTGCTGGTGCTGACGGCATCACAGCACCGGCAGGCGGCGTTTCAGGCGGCGGAGTTTTTGATGGATTATCTGAAAGCCAACGCGCCGTTCTGGAAGCGCGAGGAAAGTGCAGCCGGAACCAATTGGGTCGATGCGCATCATCGCGACGACGCTGCCGCTGCGCGCTGGACCAAATCCTGATGGCGAGGCGCGCGAAGCAGGCAGCCAAGCGCGGTCGCGCCGCATCGAAATCCCCCAAGGTCGCCTCCGGCGAATTGTTGACGCTGCTTGATTTCGTCCGCTATGCGGTGAGCCGCTTCATCGAAGCCGGACTGGTGTTCGCGCATGGCACCACCGATCCGGTGGCCGAGGCTGCGTTCCTCGTCTGCGAAACATTGCATCTTCATCCCGACCAGTTCGAGCTGTTCGCGACCACCCGCGTCACTGCAGCGGAAGCCAAAAAGATTCTCGATGTGATCGGCCGCCGCATCGCCACGCGGAAACCAGCGGCCTATCTGGTCAACAAGATCTACATGCGCGGCCTGCCCTTCTATGTCGACGAGCGCACGATCGTACCGCGCTCCTTGATCGGCGAGCTGCTGGACTCCCATTTCAGCGGCCAGGGCGACGACGACGACAGCTCGCTGATCGACGACCCCCTGGGCATCGAGAGCGTGCTGGACCTCTGCACCGGCTCGGGCTGCCTTGCCATCCTTGCCGCGCGTGCCTTCCCGCATGCGGCAATCGATGCGGTGGACATGTCCGGCGACGCCCTCGATGTCGCCGCCCGTAATATTGCCGATTACGCGCTTGCCGACAGGGTGACGTTGCATCGGGGTGACCTGTTCCAGCCCCTTGGCGACAAGCGCTACGACCTGATTATTTCCAATCCGCCCTATGTCGATGCACGGGGCATGGCGGAGCTGCCGCGCGAATGCCGCGTCGAGCCGAAACTCGCCTTCGACGGCGGCGCTGACGGACTCGATATTGTCCGCCGCATGTTGCAGGAGACCGGGAGGCATCTGACGCCCGAGGGCGGGCTGCTGTGCGAGATCGGCCGTGGCCGCGACATGCTCGAAGCCGCATTTCCGCAATTGCCGCTGCTGTGGCTTGATACCGAGGAGTCCGCGGGCGAGGTGTTCTGGATCGGCGCCGCCGATTTATGAATGACCCGTTCGCAAAGGCGTTCATTCATATGTCCGGCACCGGCCAACCCGGCCGTTGATGTCCCCCTGAGTGCCCTCAAACCGTCCGACTGACTATAAATATAGCGGGTCGTGGCGTTCCCGTTTCGCAACGAAGCTGATAGCTTGCGCGAAAGCCGCCATAACCAAAGCTTGCGATATCCGAAAACTCAAAGAGGCCTCAATGCTGGACAAGAGCCCACTTCCCGCCGCCGTCAATGTGCCCAACGACCTCGCCGCGCACTGGATGCCGTTCACCGCCAACCGGGCCTTCAAAAAGGCGCCTCGGTTGCTCGCCGGCGCCAAGGACATGCATTACATCACCGTCGACGGACGCAAGATCATCGATGCCGCAGCCGGGATGTGGTGCTGCAACGCCGGCCACGGCCGCAGCCAGATTTCGGCGGCGATCGCCAAACAAGCCGAGGCGCTGGATTATGCGCCGCCGTTTCAGTTCGGCATTCCCCAGGCCTTCGAACTCGCCAGCCGCATCGCCGACCTTGCGCCCGCCGGGCTCGATCACGTTTTCTTTTGCAATTCGGGATCTGAAGCCGCCGATACCGCGCTCAAGATCGCGCTGGCCTATCATCAGATCCAGGGCCAGGGCACCCGCAGCCGGTTGATCGGCCGCGAGCGCGGTTATCACGGCGTCGGCTTCGGCGGCACCGCGGTCGGCGGCATCGTCAACAACCGCAAGATGTTCGGAACGCTGCTGGCTGGCGTCGATCATCTTCCCCACACCTACGACCGTGAGAAGCAGGCCTTCAGCAAGGGCGAGCCGGAATACGGCGCGCATTTCGCCGACGAACTGGAGCGCCTGGTCAACCTGCACGGCGCCTCCACCATTGCCGCTGTGATCGTCGAACCGATGGCGGGATCGACCGGCGTGCTGCCGGCGCCGAAGGGTTATCTCAAGCGGCTGCGCGAGATCACCCAGAAGCACGGCATTCTCCTGATTTTCGACGAAGTCATCACCGGTTACGGCCGGCTTGGTTTTGCCTTCGCCGCCGAGCGTTATGGCGTGCTGCCCGACATGCTCACCTTCGCCAAGGGTATCACCAATGGCGCGGCGCCGATGGGCGGCGTGTTGGTGCGCGACACCATTCACGACGCCTTCATGAGCGGCCCGGAGCACGTCGTCGAGCTCACCCACGGCTATACCTATTCGGCGCATCCCTTGGCCTGCGCCGCAGGGCTTGCGACACTGGATATCTACCGCGACGAAAAGCTGTTCGAGCGCGCGGGCAAGCTCGAGCCCAAATTCGCCGACGCCGTGATGTCGCTGAAGGGCGAACCGAACGTGGTCGACATCCGCACGGTGGGTCTCACGGCAGGCATCGACCTCGCGCCGCGCCCGGACTTGCCCGGCAAGCGCGGTTTCGACGGGCTGAACAGCGCTTTCCACGACAACGACCTGATGCTGCGCGTCGCCGGCGATACGCTGGCTCTGACGCCGCCGCTGATCGTCACGGAAGACCAGATCGGCGAGATCATCGAAAAGGTCGCCAAGGTGATCCGCGCGGTCGCGTAAGGCGCCACGCCGCATCGTGTCCCGGACGCGGTGCGGCGCTCTTCGCGCTGCTTCGCAGAGCCGGGACCTAAAATTACATTGTGCAGCATGGACCCCGGATCAGCAGCGCACCGCAAGAGCGCTGCGCTGCATCCGGGGCACGACGCTCACCGGCAACCGCGGAACATTCGAAACCAATCGACGTTCAACCACGGCAGGGACGCTTTCCGTCTCTGCGGTGGAGGACTTTCGGAGATGCTCGCGCCATCGAGCTTGCTGCGCACCGGGCTGGCACTCAAACTTAACCAGATCAAGTTGGCGACGCGATCGTATCTGCGCGATCGGACCAACCAGGCGACGGGCACCGTCGCATCCTATGCCATCGCCGCCGGGCTGTTCGCAGCCGCCTGCATTTTCCTGATCGCAGCCTGCCTTGTCGGCATCACGGCGCTGTTTCGCTGGATCGAAATCAATTACGGGCTGTTTTGGGCATTCGGCGTCGTGTCTGCGTTGCTGCTGCTGATCGCCGCGATCTGCGCCGCTGCGGCGTCGAGCCAACTCAAGCGCCGGCCGCCGCATTTTCCCAGCCTGACCAGCCGCCTGCGCGTCGCCCTCAAGGCAAATCCGGTCGCGTCAGATCAGATCGAGGCGGTGCGTGAGACCGCTGCGGGAATTTTGATGACTCCTGCCGCGCCGATGACGCGAGCCAGCCGCCGACGGATGAAAACGCAACGCCGGCCGGCGCGGAACAACAGGGAGATCGGCGCCGGCCTGATTTTGGCGGCGACGTTACTGGGCTGGGCGGCCGCCAGACGGCGGCGGCAGGCGCCGCGAACGGAAGTCTGATGTCCGGCCGGCAATCCCCGCCATCGGATCATCTGCTGCTGATCGCGGCCACAACGATCCTGGTCCTGACCGCGCAGCGCTATTTTCAGTCGAACCCACGCCGAAAATCCGACCCTCCGCCTGCGAATTTGGCGGTCGCGCGCCGCGACAATTTCGCGGACGAGATAGCGCAGTCCGGACGCGGACGGTTATCCAGTAGCCCCCTTCAGATTCCACGGGCCGGCTGGAGGGACATTTTGTGGCGCACCTATGTACGGTCTGGCGAAGACCGTTCTTCGGCCTGCTTGCGGTATTTCCGGCGATTACGGCGCTGGTGTCCTGTTACGGCCTGTTCGCCGATCCGTCGACCATCGGCGCCAATCTGCAAACACTGGCGCTGATGTTGCCGGAAGGCTCATTCCAGATCGTGCAGGACCAGATCGCACGGGTACTCGACCAGGGCAGTACGGCGCTGGGAGCGTCGTTCCTGTTCGGCCTCGGGCTCGCGGTCTGGAGTGCCAATGCCGGCGTGAAGGCCGTTATCGACGCCCTCAACGTCGTCGACGGAGAATCAGAAAAGCGCAGCTTCATCCGATTGAACCTGCTGTCGCTGGCGTTCACGTCAGGCGGGATCGCGGCACTGCTGCTGATGGTGGGCGCGGTGGTGGCGTTTCCTTTGGCGCTCGATCACCTCGGCCTCGCACCGGCGAGCCGGTCCATCGTCAGCCTCGCGCGATGGCCGCTATTGTTTGCGATTTTGCTGGCAGTGCTCGGCGTCCTCTACCGGTTCGGACCGAGCCGGCGGGCGGCGCGGTGGCAATGGCTGAGCGTGGGCACATTGGCAGCCAGCCTGCTCTGGATCGCCGGTTCCTCGTTGTTGTCGTGGTATCTGTCGAACTTCGGGAATTACAACGCAACCTACGGCTCGCTGGGTGCCGCCATCGGGCTGATGATGTGGATGTGGATGTCGGCCATCATCGTGCTGTTCGGCGCCGAGTTGAATTCAGAAATCGAACACCAGACCGCGCGGGATACAACCATCGGCCATCCAAAGCCGCTTGGTGCCCGCGGCGCCGTCATGGCCGACACGTTGGGACCGGCGGTTCCAGCCGTGCCAAAACAACACTAGCTTCCCGAATCAACATTAATGCTAAGGTTGCACCGCTTGGGGAAGCGCAACAGCCCGGTGCGAACAGCTTTCGCGTTTCTCGCAAGCCCACGGGACCACGCGACTTGAGGGCCTTGCGCGCAACATGATCCGCATTTCCACAATTTTCATCGCCATCTGCATGGTGCTGGTCGCAGCGTCGCTCGGTCTGGTCCTGTATTCGATAGCGGGCATCAGCGGAACCGAATCCGCGATCGTGGCGCTCACCGCGCTGACCTTCCTGATTCTCTACAATGCGGTGTCGATGCGGCTGCGCGACCGCACCGACGTCGGCGGCCAGATCGCGGATCTGTCGCGCGGCACCGCCGACCTCGCGCGTCAAGTCGCCGAGTTCGGGCGCCGGCTCGCCGCCGTCGAGGGCCGGGTGGTGTCGGCAAATTCCGCAGGCGCCGACCGCATCCAGGCGATCGTCGGCGAGATCAATGAACTCGGCGTGCTGGTCAAGGAACTCGCGGTCTCCGTCGCCGGTCATGAGGACATGCTGTCATCGGGCGTGCCGCCCGCGGCGCCGCCAGCCTCTAAGCTCGAAGATTCCCCACCGAAAGAGCCGCCCGCCGCCGCCGTTGGAGAGAAAAGCGTCGTGGTGGTTGCGGCAGCGCCGGTGAAAATCGTCGATGGCCCCGCTCCCTCGCGCAGCCAGGCGCAAATCCTCACCGCCGTGAAAAACGCAATGGGGGAAAATCGGATCGATATCTATCTGCAGCCGATGGTGACCTTGCCGCAGCGCAAGGTCCGCTTCTACGAGGCGGTGACGCGGCTGCGCGACGACAAGGATCAGATTCTCTCCGCCGACGATTTCATCGGCGTCGCGGAAGCTGCCGGGCTGATCGGACGAATCGACCACATGGTGATGCTGCGCTGCGTGCAGGTGCTGCGCCGGCTGATGGTGCGCAACAAGGATGTCGGGGTGTTTTGCAACGTCGCCGCGGCGACGCTCGGCAATCCAACCACCTTCGCACAATGCCTCGATTTCCTCGAAGCCAATCGCGCACTGGCGCCATCGCTGGTGCTCGAATTCAAGCAGGCAACGTTTCGCAATCTGGGCCCGATCGAGACCGAACATCTGGCGGCCCTGGCGCAGCGCGGTTACCGCTTCTCCGTCGATCACGTCACCGATCTCAGGATCGAGCCGCGCGAACTTGCCGACCGCGGCGTCCGCTTCATCAAGGTGCCCGCCTCGCTGCTGCTCGACCAGAGGCAAACCTCAGCCTCCGACATTCATCCATCCGACCTTTCCGATCTGCTCGGCCGCTTCGGCATCGACCTGATCGCCGAACGGATCGAAGGCGAACGCGCGGTGGTCGATCTGCTCGACTATGACGTGCGGTTCGGCCAGGGGTTCCTGTTTGCACCACCCCGGCCGTTGCGGCCTGAGGGGGCATCTGCTACCGCGGCAGCCTCTCCGGGCAAGGCGCAGGACTCCAATGGCTCTGGCAAGATCGCTTCCGTCGAAGATCCCGGACTTGGCCCTCCGCGGACCACCGGTAACGCAGCACTGGCGCGGCGCGCCGCTGGGCCGCCGGGCTGACCGGCAATCCAGCCGATGACAACACTCCGCTTTGCCGAGAAGCTGCGCGATGTCGTGGACGGTATCGATGTCGTGCTCAGCGACATCTGGGGCGTGGTTCACAACGGTCTTGTTGCATTTCCGGAAGCCTGCGAGGCCCTCCATCGCTTTCGCGCCCGGGGCGGCACGGTGATCCTCATTACCAACGCGCCGCGCCCTGCGGATTCGGTGCAGCGGCAATTGCGCAAGCTTGGCGTCGCGGACGAGACCTATGATGCCATCGTCAGTTCAGGCGATCTGGCCCGGCATTTCGTCGCCGACCACCCCGGCCGGAAGATGTTCTGGCTCGGCCCGGAGCGCGACAATTCGATCTACCGTGGCCTCGATCCGGTGCTCGCGCCGCTGGAGCAGGCCGATTACATCGTCTGCACCGGCCTGTTCGACGACGAAACCGAATCCGCCGAAGACTATCGCGCGATGATGATGCAGGCGCGCGAGCGCAAGCTGACGCTGGTCTGCGCCAACCCCGACATCGTTGTCGAACGCGGCGACCGCCTGATCTATTGCGCGGGCGCGATCGCCGAACTCTATCGCGAACTCGGCGGCGAAGTGATCTTCTACGGCAAGCCGCACCGGCCGATCTATGAGCGCGCCATGGCGCTTGCCGCCGAGCAACGTGGCCAGGCGGTGGCGCTCAACCGCGTTCTTGCGATCGGGGATTCGGTACGGACGGATCTGGCCGGCGCCCACGGCTTCGGGATCGATTGCCTGTTCGTGACCCGCGGCATCCACGCCGAGGACTTCGAAGGCATCGATCAACTGGACCCCGCCTCGGTGAAGGAGCTGTTCGGCCATCCGCCGCGGGCGCTGACCCGGGAGCTAAAGTGGTAGGGCTGCTCTTGCCGCATCGGTAATCGTCATACCCGCGAAAGCGGGTATCCAGTACGCCGCGGCTTCTCGGTTTAATCGCCGGCGCCTCGGAATACTGGATCGCCCGGTCAAGCAGGGCGATGACAGTTCGTGAATGGCGAAAGGCGAGAAGCGCCTTACGCGTTCACCACGTCGGGAAACACCGCATCGATCTTGGTCTTCAGCGTGGCCGCATTGAACGGCTTGACGATATAATTGTTCACGCCGGCCTTCTTGGCGGCGATCACGTTCTCGGTCTTGGATTCCGCCGTGATCATGATGAACGGCGTAGTCGCGAGATTGGGGTCGGCACGGACTTCCCGGAGCAAATCGTAGCCGGTCATCGGCTCCATATTCCAATCGGAGATCACCAGCCCGTATTTCTTGCCGCGCATCTTGTTCAGCGCCGCCGATCCGTCGCTGGCATCGTCGATATGCTCGAAGCCGAGCTGCTTCAGAAGATTTCTGATAATGCGAATCATGGTGTTGTAGTCATCCACGACCAGCACCGACATCGACAAATCAACCGCCATTCTTGGCTCCCCGCACTAAACGCCGCAAAACTATCAACTAGCCTGCCGGGGCCGAAACGCCCCGCAGCCCACGCCCCCCAAGGACTAGCATCAGCCGTTAAACAGCCCGTTAACCGGCCGCCGCCTGAAAGACAGACATAGCCCCGACGAGGGGCCAGCTTGGCCCCCGCTTGACTTCGTCGGGGCCGCCAAGTCACGGTCCCCGCCCCCACCCGACCCGAATTGAAGAACCCCGAACAATGACGCCCCGTTTTACCGTTATCCGCGACACCACGCCCTCGGCCGCTATCCCCAAGGGAGCCGTGGTTGCCATGGGTAATTTCGATGGCGTCCACCTCGGCCACCGCGCCGTCATTACGGCTGCCCTGCAGATGGGGCGCGCCCACGGCCGGCCGGCGCTGGCGGTGACGTTCGAACCGCACCCGCGCAGCTTTTTCAGCCC
>WNGK01006900.1_pt1 | contig 12537 bp, 7 predicted proteins | sample 5400601 | NCBI WGS metagenome assembly WNGK01 (sample SAMN13153376, study PRJNA577476) | soil metagenome | isolation source: 60 cm soil or saprolite under Garry oak tree replicate 1 | place: USA:California | collected 2016-06-15 | reverse complement strand
GCCCTGCGGGCCGGTGCCCCTTCTGACCTGCGGGACGGGAGCTGACCGGCCCCGACTGCCGCGCGGCGGGCCAGCAGCGCGCTCATTGCACGGCCAGCGCCACCAGGCAGGTGTCGTCGTCGGTGTGGGTCGGACCGAGAGCATCGAGCGCTACCGCGATCAGCCGCTCCGGGTCGCTGGTCCCGCGCACCGCGCCGACCAGCCGGGCGACACCTTCGTCGATGGACCTGTCCCGCCGCTCGACCAGGCCGTCGCTGTACAGCAGTAGCTGGTCGCCGGTACGGAGCTGAAGAGTCTGCAGGTCGTAGGATTCCTTTCCCGCGCCGAGCAGGATGCCGCCGGGCGGGTCGAGCGGCCGCGCCCAGGCGCCGCGGACCAGAACGGGCGGCGGGTGGCCGGCCTGGGCCCAGGCCAGGATGCGCGTGAGCGGATCGAAGTAACCCGCGATCACCGAGGCCGTGTGCTCAGGTGAGACATGCCAGACCAGGTCATTGAGCCAGCCCAGGAGCCGGTCAGGCGGCGCGCCGGTGATCGCCAGGCCGGCCAGCGCGCCGCGCAGCCGAGCCATTCCCGCGGCCGCCGCCAGGCCGTGCCCGCCAACGTCACCGATGGCCAGCAGCACGTTGCCTTCGGGCATTTCGGCGGTGATGTACCAGTCGCCGCCAACCCGGCTGGCCCGCGAGGCGGGCAGGTACCGCACGACGGTGCGCAGCCCCGGCAGGTCGAACGGCGTGTCGTGCAGCGGCAGGATGGCACGCTGCAGCTCGAGCACGATGTGCCGCTCCTGGGCGAGCTCGGCAGCCAGGCTCGCCTCGCTGGCCGGCGCGCCGAGGAACCGCACCGGCGGCAGTCCGGCCGGGTCCTTCGCCGCCGACGAGGTCCGAGCTGCTGCCTCAGAAATCATCTCTGCTCACATTTCGTGAGACGTCGTTCACCTATCGTGAGGCATTGCGGGTGCACCTGTCTAGATGCGGACACGCACCGACGAGGTGAGATGATTCCCGGTAGAAGTTCCGACCGGGGGGCGAGAAATCTGGAGCGTAACCGTGCCGGAGCGGAACCGTCCCAGGGAGCTATCACAGTGACCATGCTAGACGAGCTATACCCGGCAGCGCGACTGGCAGTTGCCGCCGCCGCGGCCGGCCAGGCCGGCCTTGACGCCCTGCTGCTCACGCCGGGTCCCGACCTGCGCTACGTGGTCGGGTACGACGCCCACGCCCTCGAGCGGCTGACCTGCCTGGCCGTTCCGGCCGACGGCGATCCTTTCCTTGTCGTCCCGCGCCTGGAACTGCCCGCGGCGCAGGCATCGCCGGCCGGCCGCCTCGGCCTTGAGCTGATCCCGTGGAATGAGACCGATGATCCTTACGCGCTGGTGGCCGGCCGGCTCGGCAACCCGGCCGCGGTCGGCATTGCCGACCGGATGTGGGCGCTGATGGTGCTCAGGTTCGCCGCGGCGCTGCCCGGTGCTCGGCAGGAACTGGCCAGCCGGGCGCTGGGCCCGCTCCGCTCGCGCAAGTCAGCCGCCGAGGTGGCGGCGCTGCGAGAGGCGGGCCAGGCGATCGACCGGGTGCACGCGCTGGTGCCTGGCTGGCTGCGGGTCGGCCGCACCGAGCAGCAGGTGGCAGCGGACATCGGCGACGCGATCCTCGCCCAGGGCCACGGCCGGGCAGACTTCGCGATCGTGGCGTCGGGTCCGAACGGCGCCAGCCCGCACCACACCGCCGGCGACCGGGTGCTCCGCGCGGGCGACACGGTGGTCGTCGACATCGGCGGGACGATGCCGAGCGGGTACTGCTCGGACTGCACGAGGACCTATGTCATCGGCGAGCCGCCGGACGACTTCGCCGCCTACTACCAGGTGCTCAAGGGCGCCCAGGCTGCTGCCTGCGCCGCCGTCAGGCCCGGCGCCAGCGCGGAGTCCATCGACGCGGCGGCGCGCGAGCCGATCACGGCGGCCGGCTACGGCCCGTACTTCGTGCACCGGACTGGCCACGGCATCGGGCTCGAGACGCACGAGGACCCGTACATCGTCGCCGGCAACTCCGAGCCGCTGCAGCCCGGTCATGCCTTCTCGGTGGAGCCCGGCATCTATCCTGGGCGGCATGGCGCCCGGATCGAGGACATCGTCGTCTGCACGGATACCGGCAGTGAGCGGCTCAACGCCGTGACCCGCGAGCTGGTCTCCGTACCCGCCTGATGCCACCCGTCGAGCGCGAGTGCCGTGACGAGGCGGCGAGGGCACTATTCGAGCTGACGGCCGAGATCGCCGACCGCGAGCTGCGGCCGGCTGCCGCGCAGGCCGAGCGCGACGGGCGGTTCCCGCGCGAGGAGTTCAGGCTGCTGGGCCGCGCCGGACTGCTCGGACTGCCCTACCCGGAGGAACTCGGCGGGGCCACCCAGCCATCCGAGACCTACCTGCAGGTGGTCGAGGAACTCGCCGCGGCCTGGCTGACCATCGGCCTCGGGCTGTCCGTGCACGTGCTCAGCTGCTTCGCGCTGGCCACCGCGGGCACCGCCGAGCAGCAGCAGCGCTGGCTGCCCGGCATGCTCGGCGGCGACCTGCTCGGCGCCTACTGCCTGTCCGAGCCAGGCAGCGGCTCCGATGCTGCCGCGATGCGCACCACCGCCGAGCCAGCGGGCTCTGATTTCATTCTCAACGGGACCAAGGCGTGGATCACGCACGCCGGGCAGGCCGACTTCTACACGGTCTTCGCCCGCACCTCGGGCGAGCCGGCCGGGCCGGGCCGGTCCAGGGGAATCAGCTGCTTCCACGTGCCGGCCGATACGGCGGGTGTGGCGGCGGCCGCGCCCGAGCACAAGATGGGCATGCGCGGTTCGGTGACCGCCCAGGTGAACTTCGAGGCGGCGGCCGTTCCTGGCGGCCAGCTGATCGGCGAGCAGGACGGCGGCTTCCGGATCGCGCTCGAGGCTCTGGACGCCGGGCGGCTGGGAATCGCCGCGTGCGCGACCGGGCTGGCCCAGGCGGCGCTCGACGCGGCCACCGCCTATGCGTGCGAGCGGCGCCAGTTCGGCCGGCCCATCATCGAGTTCCAGGGTCTGTCCTTCATGCTGGCCGATATGGCCACCTCGGTGGCCGCCGCCCGGGCCCTGTACCTGGCCGCCGCCCGGCGCAAGGACGCGGGCCTGCCGTACCAGCAGCAGGCCGCGATGGCCAAGCTGTTCGCGACCGACGCGGCGATGCAGGTCAGCACCGACGCCGTGCAGGTACTCGGCGGCTACGGCTACGTCGAGGATTTCCCGGCCGAGCGGTTCATGCGGGAGGCGAAGGCACTGCAGATCGTCGAGGGGACGAACCAGATCCAGCGGATGGTGATCGGCCGGTCGCTGGCCCGCGGCCCCAGCAGGCCGGGACGGTAGCGGAGTGGAGGACACCAACCGCAAGATCCTCGCGCTGCTGGCCAGTGACGGGCGGCTGAGCTTCACCGAGCTCGCCAGGCAGACCGGGCTGTCGGTCTCTGCCGTGCAGCAGCGGGTCCGCCGGCTCGAGGAGCGCGGCGTGATCCGCGGCTACAGCGCCGTGGTCGACGCCGAGCATGCGGGTCTGCCGCTGACCGCGTTCGTCTCGATCAAGCCGTTCGATCCGGCCGCGCCCGACGACGCGCCGGAGCGGCTGGCGCACCTGCGGGCCATCGAGGCCTGTCACAGCGTGGCAGGCGACGAGAACTACATCCTCAAGGTGCGGGTCGCCTCGCCGGCCGCGCTGGAGGACCTGCTCCAGGAGATCCGCGCCGCCGCCGGCGTGTCGACGAGGACCACGATCGTGCTCAGCACGCCATACGAGGGCCGGCCTCCCGACGTCTAGGCATCGGCCCGCTGGTCTGCCGGCCGCCTCACGGCGGCCGGCAGACCGGTCTCCCCCCGGAGCAAATTCGCGGGGCCCGCTTCGTCGCAGCGGGCCAGGGCTGGTCGGCCTACCCGACCGGGATCGTGCGTACCGAGGCCGGGACGATGATCCCGGCGTCCTTCGGAACCACGGCGACGGTGCCCTGGTGGGTGGCCGCGGCCATCGCGAGCTGCGGACCGCTCACCGCGACGACGGTCGCGCCGCGGAGCAGCGCGCTGTCGATCAGCATCGTGTAGGACAGCCCGTCGCCGACCGGCGGCATCGCGATCACCACGTCGCGGCTGGTGAAGCCGGCCTCCTGATCGGCCTGGTCGATGAGCTCGACCAGCTCCCGGTGGCTCACGGGGGCGGGTCGCAGCCTGCCGTCCTGGCCGCGGGAGAACGGCAGGAGCGCGACATCATCCGGCCGGCCCCTGGACGGCCGGATCATGTCGAGCCCGAGCAGATCGCTGAACCGGGTGGCGCCAGGCGCATCGACGAACGAGAAGACCTGGCGTACCCAGGACCGGTCGACCGCGGCGAGCGCGGTGTCGGCCAGCGGCGGCGCCGTGATGACCATGCGCGCACCGCTCTCGGCCAGCTGGCCCGCCGTCTCGACCGCGCACAAGGTCGTGTCCACCGGCGAGGGCACGCCGCCGGCGGCGCGAACGGCGTGCGTCGCGATAGCGAAGCCGACCGCGTCGGGAGCGAGCACGCCGACGACGTCCCGGGGCCGAAGCCCGCGCCAGGTCAGCCCGGCCGCCGCGGCCTGCACGGTGGTGGCGAGGCTGGCGTAGCTGTAAGACCCGCCGCCTGGCTGGCCATCAGGTCCCGGCCCGCCGACGAATGCGGTCATCCCGGCACGATCGGTGGCGACGGACACGAGCCGTTTCGTCACCGAGACCTCGGCGATGAGGTCGTCCAGCTTTGACATCTGACGTGCCCTTCCGCGGCTGCGAGCCTTCACAGCAGGAGACTAAGACCGCTGGGCGAACCAGTGCATCGTCACAAATGTGCACCATGGGTATGTAAATCAGCGAGCGTCAGTATGTAGAGCGGCGCGGCCATATGTAGGACCTCAGCGCACCTGCGGCGAGATTCCCGCGACCAGGCGTGCATGATCGGCCAGCCCGGGCAGCTCAGTCACGCTCCGCGGCGTTGTCTGCCATCCAGGACACGAGCTGCGCGCGCGAGGTGACGCCAAGCTTGGTGAAGATGTTCGCGATATGCCGGGCCGCCGTCGCCTGGGTGATGAACAGTTCCTGGCCGATGCCCCGGTTGGACAGGCCGCGAGCCGCCAGCACGGCGACCTCCATCTCGCGGTCCGTGAGCTGCCCGCCTGGCCGGTGCCCGTTCGGGGCGGCCGGAACTTGCTCCGGCCGTGCGGCGGCAAGCTGAACCGCCTGATGCGGGCTCATCGCCCTGCCCTCGGCCAGCAAAGACGTGACGGCGGCGGACCCCAGGGCGCTGCCGGCCGAGCCGAGCAGGCGATCGAGCCGGCGGCTGGCCGCCGCCGACGGAAGCGGGCCGATGGCCTCGAACACTGCCATTGCGGTTCCGGCCAGCCGGACGGCCACCGCGAGGTCTCCGGACGCCTGCGCCAGCGCCGCGAGGGCCTGCAGCCCGCGGCCGATAGCCAGCCGGTGGCCGGCGTCCAGGCTCAGCTGCATGCTCTCGGTCAGATGGCGGGCGGCGGCGGCGACCTCACCCTGGGCCAGCGTGACCCAGCCGATTCCGGCCAGGCATCGCGCCATTTCCGGCCTGGCATCGATCTGGCGGTACAAGTCCAGCGCGGCCTGGAAGTACCGCGCCGCGGCGTCGGGGTCGCGGCGAGCCCTGGCGACCCGGCCGAGGCCGTAGAGCACGTTCGCCACGCCCCAGCCATTGTTGTCCCTGAGCACCTCAAGGGCCTGCTGGAAGGCCTCCTCGGCCTCGGCCAGCTCGCGCTGGCCCGCGAGGGCGGCAGCCCTGGTGGCCAGGGAAATTCCCTCTTCCCACTCATCCGCCAGCTGCCTGGCGGCGGCCACCGCAGCGTCGGCATGCGCCAGCGCCTCCGACGGACGGCCGGACATCAGCTCGGTCAGCGCGAGCAGCCGGAACCCGCCGGCCGGGTTCCCGTCCTTGCAGGCCGCGCTGTATTCCAGGCAGGCCCGCGCGTAGTCGGCGGCGCCGTCGTAATCCAGCTGCTCGAACGCCAGCTCGGCGCGCACGGCCAGGGCCCTGGCCCGGACGCCGGGCGAGACGACGGCCTCGATCGCCAGTAGCCGATCCAGCCAGCCTGCCCCCTCGCTCACGTTTCCGCTGGCCAGCCACGAGCCGCTGAGCGCATCGCACAGCCGAAGGCCTTCCTCGGCGTCGCCACGCTGCACGCAGCACGCGAGCGCAAGCTGCAAGTTCGGCCGGTCGGCCTGGACTCGGTGGTACATCGCCACGCGCTGCGGCCAGGACGGCGCACCGCGAACGAATGCCTGGCCCGCGATCGTCTCGGCAAGGGCCAGCGCGCAGTCGCGGTGCACCAGCCGCATCCTGGGCATCTCGCCCGTGGCGATCGACCGCTCGGCCGCAAGTTCCCTGACCGTGTCCAGCAGCCGGTATCGCGCGCCGCCGTTCAGCTCGGCGTCGAGGCTGACCAGGGACTTGTCGATCAGCGCCCGCAGCAGGTCGAGCACCTGATCGGCGGGGATCTGCTCGTCGGCGCAGACCTGCTCGGCCATCCGCAGGCTCCAGCCGTGGAAGACGGACAGCCTGCTGAGCAGCAACCGCTCGGCCGCGGTGAGCAGCTCATAGCTCCACTCCACGGTGGCGCGCAGCGTCTGCTGACGCGGCGGCGCGGCCCGGTTCCCCTGGGCAAGCAGCTCGAACCGGTCGGCCAGCCGGCTGCTGATCTGCTCGGCGGACAGCGACCGCACCCAGGCGGCCGCGAGCTCGATGGCCAGCGGCACGCCGTCCAGCGTGCGGCAGATATCGGTGACCGCGGCGAGGTTCGACTGGTCCAGCGCGAATCCTGGCCGGACAGCCACCGCCCGCTCCACGAACAGCCGGACGGCCTCGTACCGGGCCGCATCCGCGCCGGTATCCGGCGGCAGCCCGAGCGGGGGGACTCGCCAGATGATCTCGCCGCGGACCCCGAGCGGCTCGCGGCTCGTCGCGATCACGCGCAGTCCAGGGCAGCCGGCCAGCAGCCGCTGGACCAGCTCCGCACACGCCTGGACCAGGTGCTCGCAGGTGTCCAGGATCAGCAGGGCGCTCCGCGGGCGCAGCGCCTCGGTGAGCGTGTCGGCGAGCAGCCGGTCCGGCTCCTGGCGGATGCCGAGCGCGGCCGTCACGAGCGGCACGAGCCGGTCGTTCAGGTCAGGATCGCTGGCCCCGGCAGGCAGCGGGCCGTCCTCGGTCTCACCTGGCTCGCTGGCACGAGCGGTGATCCGGTCGACGTCGGCCAGATCCGCGATCCAGACCCCGTCCGGGTAGCAGCGAGCGAGCATGGCCGCGAGCCTGAACGCGAGCCTGGTCTTGCCGATCCCGCCCGGGCCGCACAGCGTCAGCGCGCGGACGCGGCCGAGGATGTCGGCCAGTTCGGCCAGATCGCGCTCGCGGCCGATGAAACTGTTCGGCTCAGCCGGGAGGTTACCCGGCGAGACGGGAGTATCCGAGGTCATAGGCCGCCGAGGTGCTCGTCGAATATTGTCTATTGTCACATTATCGGGCCGCGGGGGAGGCCGAGACGGTTATCCAGACGGGCTCGCTGTACCGAAGCCGGCCGAAGTACATGATCTTCACCAGTGCCCACCACCGCGAGCCGGGACGGGCGCCACGGGGAACGGCGACGGCGAAGCTCAGCGTGGCCGCGGCCCCCGGGTCGACCGAGAACCCGGTGGCCCAGCGCGGCAGCGCCGCCCAGGACCCGTGGGCCGAGATCAGCTGAGCCTCGCCGCGGAGCTCGGAGGCGGTGGCGTTGGACAGCCGGACGGCGATCTCGCCGCGGCCGCCGGGCGGCAGCTCGAGGTGCCCGGTGAGACTGGTCAGCTCGGCCTCGGCCGCGTCCGCCAGGCTGATCGTCTCCAGCGCCGGCAGCAGCTCACCGAGCGGCACGTCGACCGTCGGCGGATCCGACTCGCCGACGGCGACGACGGCCGCGTCCTCGAGCAGCTGGCCAGCATCGTCGATGATCATCGCGGTCACGAAGTGCCTGGCGGGATCGGCGCCGGCCGGGGCCAGCAGCACCAGGTCCCAGGCGGCGAAGGCGAACGCGGCCAGATGGTAGTGCAGCTTGACCACCCCGGCCTCCTGGCCGGCCATCCCGTCCTGCCCGGCCGGCGCATCCTCGCCGGCAGCCGGCTCCGCGGAGCGGACCGACACGAGCCGCAACCCGGCCGGCACGTCAACCGCGACCGTGCCTGACGCCGCGGCCGGGCCGCAGGCGACCGTGAGCCTGACCGTGGCGGGCTGGCCGGCCTGCACTGCGTTCCGGCCAGGAGACAGGTGCACAGCGACCGGCAGGTTGCCGGCCGGAGCCGGTCCCTTTCCGTGCAGCCAGTAGCGGGTGAAGACCGGCTGGGCGAGCTCCGGCGGCGCGCCGGTGACGGCGGGGCGGAGGTCCGCGCCGGTCCCGGCGTCGATCAGCCGGCCAGGCCGCACCGCGAGCGTGATCGTGCCGCGCTCGGGCACGACGGCGGTCACCGCTCCGTCCCCGGCGGTGGTCACCGCTCCGTCCCCGGCGGCGGCCGGCTCACCCTGGCCCTGCTCGAGCAGGTCGGTCACCGCGGCCGCCGACGCGCCGGTGAACAGGCGCACGGTCGCCGATGTAGGTCCACCGCGGGCGGCCAGGTCCCGCAGCCGCACCGTGATGCCATCGCGCGGGTCCGGCTGAGCGTGCGGGGCCAGCGGGTTGCCGCGCGGCTTGAACGCCATCACGTCCACCCCCGCGGGCGCCACGCTGGCCAGGCTGTGAGCCGCGGGCAGCGGCCCGGCATGCAGGCCGGTCTCGCACGCCAGCGGCCGGTGGCTGTAATCCTGGCCGGCCACGGGGAAGCCGGCGGTGCGCCAGTCGCCCGACCCCGAGGCGAGCGCGTACTCGAAGGTATGGCTCCAGTGCTGCCACGCGAAGCTGCTGCCGTCGGGGACGGCGCGCTTCGGGCCGTCCAGCCATGTCCCGCTCGGCCAGGCGCTGGACGCCCGCATCAGCGAGATGCAGGCCTCGCCGCCCGGGGTGACCAGGCTGCTGGGCAGGCCGCGGTTGAGCAGCGCGACAGTATGCCCGGCCAGGGCAGGCTCGTCGCTCCAGCCGTAGTCCGACCATGGTGCCTCGATCTGGGCATCGGCCAGGTCGTCGACGAGCGAGCCGATCACCGCGTCGAGGTCGGTCCCGGCCACGATCAGCACCGGCAGGTCAGCGGGCCCGCGCAGATCGGCGCCCGGGCCGAGTGCGTCGCGCCGGCTCCTGGCGGCCGGCACCCAGATCCTGGCCGAGCCGGCCGTCGCCAGCTGGCTGTCGAGGCTGGCGGTAACGGCCGGGCCGGCGGCGGCCAGTACCTGCGCGGTGAAGTCGTTCCTCTCCGGGCCGCCGAGGGCGATCCTGACGTCGGGCAGGTTGGAGTCCAGCTCGGCCGAGCCGTACCGCGGTCCTTCCGGGACCGAGCAGGTGGCGGTCACGCCCTGCCTGGCCAGCGCGATCAGCAGGTCCCTGACGGCCTGCCTGGAGCCCGAACCGGCCTTCAGGTCGCGCGGCGCGAATCCGTCGCTGGCCGGGTCGGCGGGGGCGATCACCTCGGCCACGCCGATCGCGTGCAGCCGCCGCTCGCCTGCCTGGCCGGTCAGCGACACGCGCGCAGTGGAGCCGACCCCGAACCATTCGTGGGCCGGATTGTCGAGGGTATAGGTGTGCTCCGCGACGTCGAACTCCGCGTCGCCGGGCGGCCGCCCGATGACCGACAGGCCGGTCTGGAAGACCGGCAGGCCGCCGGGGACGTCGGTGGCGAACCTGACCCTGAGCAGCCGGTCATGCCCGATCGAGCCGTCGACATGGGTGCGGAACTCGACCCGGTCGGCGCCGTCCCACAGCACGGTCTCCTGGGTGACCTCCAGATCGTCGAAGCTGAACCTGGTGACCAGCCGTGAGCCGATCGGGCACCGCTGCGCGTGCGCGGTGGCGTGCCGGTCGGCGGGCCCGCGCCAGCGGCCCCGCTGGCAGAGCAGCCACGGTCCCTCGCCCCAGCGCGGATGAGTGCCGTACTCATCCTGGAGCACCAGCTCGTTCCCGGCACCGGCGAGCAGCTCGGTGCCGGTGCGGCGGTCAATGATCGAGCGGAGGGAGCCGCCGTCGGCCGCCGCGGCGGTCACCGTGTACGTGTCGTTCTCGATCACCAGGCCGCCCGTATCCCGCCAGGCGCACGCCTCGGGATCGGGAAGGTCGGGTTCAAGCGCTTCAGGATCGGGTGCCTGCGGCTGCTGACGGACCGGCGCGGCGACGAAGGTACGGTAGCCCAGCGGCGGGAGGTCGGCCGCGCGGAAATTCAGGGTCACCGCCGCGAGCGAGCCGTCGGCGTGGCGGGCCACACCCTCGGCCAGATATCCGACCGCGGCGCCGGTGTCGTCGGTGAGGGCGACGGCGCCCGCCTCCTGCTCGGCGAACTCCAGCGAGATGCTGGCCAGTCCGGATCGCGGCCACGCGAGCGTGTTGAAGACGACAACCGCCCGCGGCCGACTTCCGGGTTCCGGCCCGGCGGCGGCTGCCGAGGCGGTGTCGGCCAGGCCGGCCAGGTAGGCCGCGGCATCGCGGCGCGCCGCCGCCCCGCGCTCGAACGCCTCCCGCCAGCCCGCCAGCAGATCCAGGTAGACCTGGTCGCCCTCGGTGCCGGTGATGGCGTCGTGGTGGGCGCCGTACGCGAGCAGCCGCCAGGCCTTGTCCAGGCTGGCCACCGGATACGGCGCCCCGGCCAGCCACGCGGCGGTCGCGAGCCGCTCGCCGTCGAGGAGGGCGACCTCGCCGTCACGCTGGGCCTGCTTGGTGTCGATGTAGGTGACGTCCTTGCCGGGGTAGACCGGATTCATGTCCCTGGTCTGCGGCATGAACCACGCGCCGGTCGCGGCCTGGTCGGCCCGCGCGGCGGCGAAGAACTCGCTCGGTACGGCGGTCACGAACCGCGGCCAGACGTAGCTGGCGTTCCAATTCCGGTGGATCGCGGTCGCCCATCGAGACGGGACGACATGGTCACCGCCGACCGGAAGCAGGACGTTACGGGTGGCGGCGACCGGAGCCAGCTGACGGAACTGGGTATAGGCGTCCCGCTCCGCGGTCGGCAGGTCGGCCGCGTGCTCGGTGATCCAGCCCGCCGAGTAGTGATTCGGCATGTAGCTCGTCAGCAGGCCGCTCCCGTCCGGCGAGAGCCACTCGAACTCGGCGGGGAACTGCATCGCCATGTTGCCAGAGCCCGTCTTCTCGGGTCCCCACTGGTGAAACGGGCCCCGTGCCCACGACGACTCGGTCAGGCCAGCCGCTGCCATCAGGCCCGGGTAAGACGGATCGAAGCCGAACGCGTCGAGCATCCAGGAGGTGGTCGGTGCGGCCCCCAGCACCTCGCGCTGGAACGCCAGGCCGTACAGCGCGTTGCGGATAGTCGATTCCGCGCAGGTCAGATTGGTATTCGGCTCATTGTAGCTGCCGCCGACGATCTCGATCCGGCCCGCAGAGATGAAGGCCAGCAGATCGGCCCTGTCCTGCGGGTGAGCATCGAAGTACGGCTTGAGGTAGTCGATCTCGGCCAGGACGAACTTGTAGTCCGGATCCTTCCTGGCCTCCTCCAGATGCAGCCTGACCAGCTCGAATGCCGTCCTGACCTCGGGCAGCGTCCCGTCCTGCGCGGGCAGCAGCGGCCAGCTCTGGGTGAACTGGCCCTGAGTGTTCCACCAGACCGGGTCGTAGTGGAAATGGCTGACCATCCACATCGTCCAGCCCGGCTCCGCGACGGCAACCAGGACGGGCTCAGGAGTGATGACTCCGGCGCCATGCACGCCCACCGTGACGCGGCCAGCCGGGTCGCTGATCATCCCGGGGCCGTCGTTGACCAGGGTGACCCTGATGACCTGGAGCGGCCGTGCGGCGGTGCCGACGAACAGGTCGCTCGAAGCAACCTCAGTTATCCGCATGCCTCATGGTGGCACGATCCCGCTGGCCTGATCTACAGCCGCCGCGAGCCTGAACAGCGCGGGGCCGGTCAGTCGCTGGACCGTCCACTCGCTCATCGGCTCGGCGCCGATCGAGCGGTAGAACCCGATCGCCGCGGCGTTCCAGTCGATTCGGCGGCGCCCGTCACCTGGCCGCCTGGCCAGGGACGACGGGGAAGCGGTACCGGAGCCTGAACCTGTCCGCAGGGACCACGACCTCGGCGGTCTCCACGGCCCTGGCCGCGCAGTAGTGCACCCGCTCGACCACCAGAACCGCGGCACCGGCCGGAACCGCCAGCGCATTCGCCTCGGCCAGCAGCGCGGGGCGCACCGACACCTCCTCGGTGACGTCGTCGACGCTCACCCCGATCGACCGCATCCGCTCGACGACCCCGCGCCCGGCGAGCGGCCCCTGCTCGGGCAGGGCCACCGGGGTTCCGGCGGTCAGGTCGGCTGGCTCGTAGCTGGTGGCCAGCTGGACAGGCTCGCCGTTGGCGCGCATCAGGTACCTGGTCATGATCGCGACCGCACCT
>WNGK01006244.1_pt1 | contig 12537 bp, 14 predicted proteins | sample 5400601 | NCBI WGS metagenome assembly WNGK01 (sample SAMN13153376, study PRJNA577476) | soil metagenome | isolation source: 60 cm soil or saprolite under Garry oak tree replicate 1 | place: USA:California | collected 2016-06-15 | reverse complement strand
TCGACTGAAGTAATGTCGTTCGTCAGGGGGCCGCCGCTTGGCTGCTGTTTACTCTTGTCGTTTCGGGTGAGATCGCCGCTGATTTGTGTCCAGGTTTGTCCGTGATCGGCCGATTTGAAAACGCATTCCGCTGCCGTGTAGAGCACGTCCGCGTTGTGCGGCGAAAGCAGGAGCGGCGTGACCCATTGAAAACGATGGACAAGATCGGCAGCACCATGTCCCGAGTTATCAAGCGGCCAGACGCTTACGTCCTGCACTTCCTGCTTATTTTTATCGTAGCGAATGATGTAACCTTCGTTGTTTGAATAAATGATGTGCCAGTCCCGCAGATCGGGCACAACAAAGCCGCACTCGCCGCCACCAGCCACGAACCAATCCGCGGGTCCAATCGCGCCCCAATCAGTTCGGCTGACGACGCCGACGTTGGAGTTGTCCTGTTGCGCGCCGTAAATGTGATAGGGAAACGCGTTGTCGACCGCGATGTGATAAAACTGCGCGGTCGGTTGGTTATTTTGCGTTGTCCATGTTTTACCCCCATCGCTAGAAATGCTTACGCCGCCGTCATTCGCATTGCCGATTCGATTCGGATTTTGCGGATCAATCCAGAGACCATGATGATCGCCATGCCGCGCTGGCATCAGGTTATATGTCTTTCCGCCGTCCACCGATTTAAACAAGCCGGTGTTTAGCAGATAAACCGTATCGACCGATTTCGGATCGGCATAAGCTTTGCTAAAATACCAGGCGCGCTGGCGAAATCGGCCGTCGTCGTTTACACGCGTCCAATGCTGACCGGCATCATCGGAGCGATAAAGGCCGCCCTCTTTCGCTTCTATGATCGCATAAACACGGTTGGAATCGGCGCCGGAAACAGCGATCCCGATCTTGCCGAGGATTCCGTCGGGAAGGCCATTGCCTTCAAGATGTTTCCAGGTAACGCCATTATCTTCGGACCGGTATAGTCCGCTGCCAGGGCCGCCGCTGGAGAAAAACCACGGCTGCCGCCGCGCCTGCCAGAGCGATGCAAAAATGATGTTCGAATTATGCGGATCGAAAACAAGGTCGATGCCGCCGGTGTTTTCGTCCTTTGATAGAACTTTCGTCCACGTTTTGCCGCCGTCGGCCGTGCGAAAAATTCCGCGCTCCTGATTGGGACCAAATGCGTGGCCGAGTGCCGCCACTAAAACTACATCTGCATTTCTTGGATCGACAATCAGCGCGCCGATTTGGCGGCTGTCTTTTAGACCGACGTTCTGCCACGTTTTTCCGGCATCGATCGATTTGAATACCCCGCTGCCGTACGTGGTATTACCGCGAATGGCTGCTTCGCCTGTGCCAGCGTAAATTACGTTGTGATCCGACGGCGCGACCGCAATCGCGCCGATCGAAGAAATCGGTTCCTTGTCGAAAAGAGGCATCCAGTTCGCGCCGCCATCCGTTGTTTTCCACACGCCGCCTGCAACTGCGCCAAAATAATAAGAGTCCGGCTCGCCTGGCACGCCTTCAATCGCCAGTGCGCGACCGCCACGGAAGGGACCAATTTGGCGCCACTGCATTCCTTTAAAGAGTTTTTCATCAATTGCGCTGGCAGGCGTGGGGGAAGGCGACGGAGTTACTGCAAGAGAAACTGAACAAATGAAAATAAAACCGGCTAAAATAGCTTGGGACGCCAAGCGAAATCGCAACGTGGGCATAATCATCCGGCTAAGGTGGGAGACTTGCGTCACTGTTCAACTAGAATCGCGAAACGATTTGCAATTTTCCCGCTTGTCGATGTTTAACGCGACTGTGAGTGGACAGCGAGGATATAGGCTAAAACCGCGTCGCGCTCTGCCGGCTTGAGCTTGGCGCGTCCTCCCATCTCATGTACGATGCATGGCCAGTCTGGCTCCGTAAAGCGCGAAACCATCGGCAGCGTGTGGCATTCGATGCAGCGCGAAACAAAAAGAGAGCGGCCATCGCGAAGCGTGGCAAGATCGACGTGCTGGCGTCCTCCTGCTCGCGCCAATTCCGGTGTCACCCGGGGTGGCGGTGCAAAGCTTATCGTTTGGCAGTTGTTAAGATTGGCAATGCAAATGATCGCTGCAGCAAAGATCGACAAATGTTTCAATTTCATAAACCGATGCCGAAAATTGTCCGTACCTGGAGATCCGGTTCATCTGCCGTGTTGGTCGCTTGTGCGAGAGCGGTAACCGTGACAAACCAGTTGCCGCGGCGATACGAGACGTTCGGGCCGACGAAAAGACTTCTTATCTTTTCGTCGTCGCGCCACTCGGAAAAGACAAATTCGTGCAGCAGTTCTACTCCTGCCGAAATACGGGGAGAGATCTCGTAGCTTGCACCAACTGCCTGAGCGAATTCACCTTCCCGTCCCTCCAGCTCTTTTCCTTCCCATACTGCTTCGAGCGTGGCGTTGTAAGCGAGGATAAGCGGCCCGAGGTTTTTTTGCGCGATCAACTTTGATTCCAGTTCGATGAGTCGATCGCCCGCCTCAATCTCTGCGTAGATCGACAACCCAATCAGATCATCAACTGGATTAGTCAGGTTATAGATCAACTCGACTGCCGAATCGGAATAGGCAAAGCCCGAATGCTTCTGATCATTTTCGTAAAACCAGTCCGCCAGGTAAACACTAACCTGAAACTTGTCCGTCACGCCGTACTCGAGCTCGTGACGAAAATCGACTTGGTCAGAGTGGTCCGGTCCGGTAATGCGTTTCGAGGTGATCCAGTTCTCCAATTCCAAGCTTCCCGGCGCGGATGTGGGTGCTTCATACAAAAATGTGAAGTGGCGGACTCCGCCGAAACAGATCAATGGCCAAGACGTCAGGATAAAAATGCAGAATAGACGAAGCTTTTTCACCACGGAACGCGCAGCCGATGAGATTACCGGTGCGAAACGGCGGGAACTATCTCGAGTCGCTCGACGATGGCGGCATTGGCTTCGACTCGCGCCTCTTGCACCGGTTCAGCGCTTTCGGGCGGTGCACCGCCGCCAAAATGTCGCGCCGCATAATAAGAGCCAACCACCAAGACCGCGGCAATGAATTGAGCGATAAGCGTTTCAGTCGTTGGAAACACCGCAAACCACAGACCCATCCAGGGCGGCATGTAGTTTTTCAAGGAACTGATCTCGGTCGTTGGAATCCAATGGGCGAGCTGCATCTCCTGTGCTTGCTCGCCCACCATCACCAGCAGCACCACGCCGAGCAGAACACCGGTCGTGATCAGCATTTTTCGATAGGGAAGACGTTGCTGAAGAACAAAAGTAAGGACCGCCACCATCCCGGTAAGAACCAATCCAAGCAATGCGCCTTTCAGCACTACGCCGCCACCCAGGCGAAGATGATAGCTCTGCAAAAAGAGGACGACCTCGAACCCCTCGCGATAAAGCGACGTGAATCCGAGCAGGATCAATCCCCACCATAGATGCGAGCGCGAGATTTCGTCGGTAGTCGCCTCGGCGAGCAATGTTTTTCTGCGACGATTGTGCGCCCGGATCCATCCGCCCCAATAAATTTTATGAAAAAACCAATTCATGATCACAAGAAGAACAATCACGGCAAGCAGTCCGGTTGCGGCTTGCAAATCGAGCGCCGGGATGTTGTCGCTGAGTGAATTGACGATTCGGACCGCAATGAGCCAAGTAATCAGGGTTGCGACAAAAGCGATGCCTGCGCCTACAGCGACGGGGCGACGATACGCGCGTTTTTTTCCAGTCATGCTCGCAGTGATTGCGGCGAGAACGAGGATGCATTCTAGTCCTTCCCGGAATACGAGAACGCCAATGTCGAGAAAAGCAACCGTGGGACTTGTGTTCGGCCGCGTCGGATCAGGCGCGCCATGCGCGGTGACACCCTGCCATGCGATTACAGCGACAACGCAAGCCGCGGCTGCGACGATGCCGGTGCGCAAAGCGAGCTTCATTGAAGCTGAAATCTATCACATCGGTTTTGCGATCGCTGCCGTTCGATTGCTTTTTTTTAGCGGCTGCTTGCGGGCTTTGGCGCTGCTCAAACTGAGGATTTGACTCTCCCTTTCACGCCAAAACTACTCGGTGTGACCTGGTATTTTAGCCAAGGACGACTGTAGGATCCCGCGTGACTTGGCTCACCTGGACCGCGCGACTGAACGTTCGGGCAGACAGCAGGCTTACGCTAGTTCCGGAAGTTGCAGCCGCGACCGCGCGACGACACGAATCACGGTTCACGGATTACGAGACGAGATGCGAGAAACGAAAACCGTTACATCGACACAGGTCACTATCTTGTGATTTATCGCGCAGGGGGTAACTTCGCTGGTGCAACGCTGGTTGGCATTTACCCTGATTGAAATCGTTCTCGCAGTCTTCATCTTGATGTTGTTGCTTCTTTTAGCGGTGCCGACCTTGGACGGCGTGCTTGCAAATAATCGGTTGCGACGTTCACTGAATGGATTCAACAATCTTGTGCGCCAGGCGCAGGAGCGAAGCGTGGGGGAGCGTCGCGCTTACCTGATTGTTTGGCGCGAAAAAGGCGTCCTGCTACGACCGGAAGTTTTTGCAAAAGGCCAGGAGGCCGCAGCGACGGCGGAACTGAAGTTGGATCGCGGGGAGGCGTTGACGCTCAAGTTACCTGCGGCACTAACAAAGAAGCCTCCGGCCGAATGGATATTCTGGCCGTCTGGAACATGCGAGCCCGCGACTGTTCAATTCAAAGGCGCGGCTGGTTCGTGGACGGCAAATTACTTGCCCTTGACGGCGCGGCCAGAGCTTACGAATTATGCGGCAAGATGACGCGGAAAAAACTGCTTTATTGAACGGTTCAAACGTTGCAGCGTTGAAGCGGCGAAAGCCAGGCCGCCGTAACACTTCAACCCTTCATCGTTTCAACGGTTTTGCCCTTTATGAAGTGCTTCTCGGGGTGACGATTTTCGCGGTGGGCGTCCTGGCGCTGGGGCGTGCGGTGGAGAATTGTTTGAACGCGAGCATGCTCAACGCGGAAGAAGAGAGGGTACGCCAGATATTATCGAACCGCATGGCTGAAATTCAGGCCGCTCCAGGTTTTCCTGACACCGCCAAGGAATTTAAGATCAATACAGGTTATGGGATCGTAAAATTGATTCAGAAAAGCGCCCCCGCTAATTTAACCGAACCCGGCAATATTCAGCTAAGCGGAATCTCTCTTGTGGCTTTGAGCGCGCAATGGATGCAGGGAGGCGTTACGCAGTCAAAACAAATTAGCTTCTATGTTTATCGCGTTCGCTAATCAGAAAGCACCCTTGGATTTAGGCAGGCGGATCGCTCCCCGAGGCGGCTTCACGCTACTGGAGATCACATTGGCTGTGGCGATTCTCGCCACGATGTCGCTAGCAATCTATCGCTTCGTCCAATCGAACCTCACCGCCCTGCGCGCTTCATCTGATGCGAACGCTGCTGATGCGGGCTATAGCGGTTTACGCGATCTTTTAACGGCACAATGGCAAAGCTTGCCCTCGGGGCAGGGTGCGATTACGGGCGAGCCATTCAAACTGAACGATCGACAGCGCGATCAAATCCAATGGATTTGCGGTGCTGGTTCTGGATTGCTTACGCGGTATGCGCCAGGCCAGTTTACGGTGTCCCTGCGGTTACAACCCGAAAATAACAAAAGTGATCAGCTCGACCTCGGTTTTTTGCGAACGCCACAGGACGATTCCGGGCAGGAGACATGGGTGCCTCTGATTAAGAATGTTAGCAGCCTTCAAGTCCATTACTTCGATCCTCAATTAAATAGTTGGATCGATCGATGGACGAACGCGCTCCGGCGTCCTTGGCTCGTGAAGATAACCGTGGGCCGCACTGATGCGGCGGAGCCTTGGGAAGCGATCATTCCATTAAGACGGACGCCATTTTAACGATGTCGATCTTATGAAGACGTCATCTTTAAATTCGAAATTCGTCAGTGGGGCAGCGCTTATGTTAACGCTTTGGGCGCTGTTTTTACTCAGTGCGATGGTAATTTCCTGGGCTCTCGATATTGATTCTCGGCTCACGCTTTCCGGTGATGCAAACCGCGGTCTTGCGGCCGAGGCGATGGCGACTTCGGGTGCGGAGGTTGCGTTGCATCCAAGCGTTAAACCGAGCTCCCCAAACCTGCATCGAGCGCTCGATGCCCGGGAAGGTTATGATGTTCGCATTACCGGTGAAGGTGGCCGTTTGAACTTAAACTGGCTCACTGTGGGGGAGGACCCGATTCGTCTCGAAGTTCTGCGAAAATATCTTGAGCTTAAAGGAGTCGATCTCAATGAGCGCGACCGGATGATGGATGCTCTGCTCGATTGGGTGGGACCAAATGCCGGACTTCATCGCTTAAACGCGCCTCCGGAAACAGCTGATTATCGTGCCCCGCATGCGCCGCTGACTTCGGTGGACGAACTCAAGAAAATCTTTGGCTGGGGCGAATTTACTTCACAACCGGGTTGGGAGGATGATTTTACGATCGACAGTTCAGGCCCAATTGATCTCGCCTGGGCCTCGCGCGATGTGTTGCGCGCGCTGCCTGGAATGAGAGATGATTTCGTAGATCGATTTTTGCAACTCCGGCGCGGTCCGGACGGAATCGATGGAACCGCCGATGATGCTCAATTCGGGAATTTGGCCGACATTCAATATGCCCTTGGCTTTTCACCGGAACAATTTCAGCAGCTTGCTGCCCTGGTTGGATTCAACGACCAGGTAATGCGTATCCTGAGCGTCGGAAAATCAGGCAATATTGCGCGGACTGTGAAGATGGTAGTGCGTAAATCGGGCAATATTCCTGAAGTGATCGCCTGGAAGGAGCTTTGATATCGAAGCCGAAGCGACATCCGTCTTCATAGTTCCGACCGCGCACGGCTGGAATTTTCTGCGCTCAGCCGAACGCAACGGCGCCTGGAGTGTGCGTATGCTCCGCAGTTTGGATGAAGCCGTGCCACTGCTCACGGCCACGGACGATTTTGTGCTTGGGTTGCCGATTACGGCTGTGCTGGCGCAGCGATTTCGTTTGCCGACTGTCGATCCAGCAGAATTTCCGGAAATGATTCGGATCCAAATCGAAAAGGCGTTGCCGTTCTCGGCGGACGAAGTAACAACCGATTTCGAGGTAATCGAGCAGTCCGAGGGTGGTAGTGTAATTTCCGCGGTGGCGGTACGAAACGAACAGCTTGCCGACATTGCCGCACCCCTGCTGGAGCGCGGTTACATTCCGCGACAAGTCACGGTTTATGCCGCGCAGCGGGCCAGCACTTACGCGCCGCATGGAAATGCACTGCTGATCTATCCCGAAGGGGAAGCGCTTGTTTCAGCTGTGACTGAGAACGGCAAAATTAGCCTTACTCGTGCGCTTGAAAGTCAGCAGATCGAGCACCTTCGATTGGAATTGCCGCAGTTGGCATTGAGCGCAGAATTGGAGGGAATTGACACGCCGTTTCCAAACGTGTTGCTGGACGAAAGCTGTTATCAACTGCGTGATACTGTCCAAGGCATCCTGGAAAGCCCGACTGAGATCGTCGGCATCGAGCTGCCACCGGCACGCGTCAAATTAAACCTTCTGCCGGAAAGCTGGCGCCATCGCCGCTCACAATTAGCCAGGCAAGTGGAATGGCGAAAGCGACTCATATGGGCAGGGGGCACTTACGCTGGGCTTCTCGTTGTCTTGCTGGCGTGTCTGACTTACATGCGTCTGGAAGTTGGACAGCTTGACCGGCGCATCGCCCACGATGCGCCGCAAACGGAGTTTGTTCGAGCCACGGAAGCGAACTGGAAGGCGCTCGCACCGGCGGTTGATTCTCACTATTACCCAGTTGAGATCTTGTTGCACCTTTTCGAAAGTCTGCCTTCTGCAGACGTACGGATTACTGCCTACAATCAATCCGCACGGCAAATCTCAATAGATGGAGAAGCCAATACCGCCGCGCTCGCTTATCAATTCATCGATAAAATAAAGAAGAATCCGGAGCTGCGAACGTTTCAATTCGACATGGCTGCTCCCCGAATTTTGGCGAATGACCATGCGCAGTTTCGATTGGAGGGCAGGCCGCGATGATGCCGGCGTGGTACAGACGGATGAATCCGCGCGAGCGCCTGCTTGCCTGGATTGTCGCCGGCGCAATATTAGTACTGCTCAACCTCGTGATTTTGAGCTGGCTGTTTGGCGCGTTGGGTCGCGCGCGTACTGACCTAACCGCGCGCAAAGCGGCTCGTGCCGAGCAGGCCATGTACGTAAAAGAGCGGGACCTCTGGGTAAAACGCGACCAATGGATCCAGCAGCATCAGCCAACGCTCAAGAATCCTGCGGAAGCCTCTGCCCTGCTCGATCAGTTGAAACAAGTGGCCAGTAAATATAATGTTTTGATTCAGAACCCCGCGATTGGCTCCGGCGAAACAACGCCCAATCATCAGACGGTTTTCGCTTCAATTGAAACTAAAAGTCCGTGGCCGCCCCTGGTGCATTTTCTCTACGACGTGCAACAACCGGATGCCTTTGTGGTATTTGAAAGCGTTAATCTGGCAATCGATAGCAGCGATCCAACTATGATGCGTGGTAAGTTTAAGGTCGCGCGCTGGTTTGCGCCCACACAGCGGGCGAAATAATAATTATGAAATATCTCTGCATACTTATGTCGATCTTCGCCATACCCGGCGCGATCACGGGTCGGGCGGACGCCGTGCTTCCGCCGCGTTTTAATTTTAACCGCTATTCCGCGATGGTGGATCACTCGCCATTCGCAATTGCCACCGCAGTTGCGTTGCCTTCTGCAACCGCCGATTTTGCGAAGGACCTTTACGTGGCCAATGCGGCGCGTTCGCCGGAAGGCGATATGGTTACTATTGCTTCGAGTTCGGACCAAAATTTCAAAAAATATCTCAGCACGAAGCAGCCGGTGGACGGCTATAGCATCGCCAGCATAGAATGGTCAGATCGCGTGGGCGCGACGAAAGTGACAATTAGCAAGGACGGGAAATTTGCGAGCATCACTTTCAACGAGGCGCTGCTGTCGCAGCCTGCACCGAATGCGCCACCTGTTCCGGCCCCGCCTACGGCAGTCGCCCCGGCTGTACCCTTCGTACCTTCTCCCTTAGCAGTACCTTCAGTTCCACGGAAGGCGCCTCGACCTCATGTGCGTGGGACGATTCAGCGAAATCCAAGGGCTGTGCCAGTGCCCACGCCAAATCCCAGGCCGCCACAGGTGGAACAATAGAATCCGATCAGTCGCGACCCGCGTCAACCGCCCCAATCGTCATCTGTTGTGTCTGGTTTCCGATCGGGTCCTGCCGAAAACAAATCATAACTGGCCGGGTTTTTTGTGCCTGGACAGCGATAAATATACGGATTGCTCCAGGGGTCTTTTGGCAGCTCCTTGAAAAGTTGATACCAACGTCCCGGCTTCGGATCGCTGTCTGGTTGCACAACGAGTGCCTGCAGCCCTTGCTCCGTCGTCGGATAAAATCCATTCATGCTTTCGTAAAGGCTTAATTGCGTCGAGATCGCTTGGATATCAGCCCGAACCGCTACGCCTTTCGCGAAACCAGTCGTGTTACCCAGCCGCGTGATCGCGACTCCGAGCAAGATAACGATAATGCTGATCACGAGCATAATTTCGAGCAAAGTGAAGCCGCTTTGTTTTTTCTGTAACGTCATTTGTATCCTAAGACCCCTGAGAAGCGGGCGCGTTCACTTAACGACCGGTTTGCAGCAAATAATCCGATTTATCCCAAAGATATTTTAATTGGATCTGCGTGGCACGGATCGCGGAAGGCGCAGTGCCAGTCCTATTAACGATAACGAGATCATTCGTCCCGACTTTCAGGTTCGTGGTCGGCACAATTTTCTGCGCACGCAGCCAGCCGGTATATTGGAAATGCATTTGCCTTGCGAGGGATTGCATTTCGCCGCGATAACCTGGGTCGGCCAGGTTCGGCAATGCTAAAGAAGCTGGCCCAATGTTTTCGCCATTAAGATAGATCTCCGGCGCAGTATCAATCCGCGGATTCGCGATTTCGAAAGTGAGCAGCGCCGCGAGAGGTTGGGTTTCAATGCCAAACTGAAAAGCGGCGCTTTCTTGAACGTTGGCGCCGATCCGGATTGGCTCTGCGGCAAGCGTAGCCGTGACCGTTCCGAAGTGCTCTTCATCTTCAGTGGGCGAATGCAGCGGCGGCATCGAGGAAAACGGTTCGGGGATCACGTCACGATGGTCAGCGTTCAGCGGATGAACCACATTACTGCTCGTCATCCAATCGAGATAGGCTGCGCGAACTGTTTTACCATCTCCCGCAACTTCGATATCGATGGACGAAGCACCCGTCATAGGGATCATCACCGAATCCGAGCTTGGCAGGTTAATTCCGGAGCCAAGTGCGCCTGAGCGCAATACGTGGGTGCCGGATTCATCCCACGCGATCAACTCCGGCTGCTGGCCTGGCTTGTCATCGAAGAACAGACGAAAAAAGAGAACCTGATAATTTGTGCTCAGCGGCGTCACCCGGATACGAAAGACGCTCTTTGAACCGCCTGTCGATTGTGCGGGCAACAATGTAACTCCCTCCACCCAGCTCGGTGCGTTTTGCGTTCTCGAATTGGGAGACGTGTTTTGACGCAAGTCCAACCATGCGCTTTCCAGCGTTGCCTGTCCGGGCTTCGCATCGCTCGAGGGTGGCAACGCGTCGTTGAAAGCTTCCTGTGCACAAACACGAGAAGTCATACCAACTAACAACGCGAGAACGGCGATGCGAAGAAACATCTGGCCGGCGAGATTATTTTAATGCGGCCGGAATTGCAAGCTATGTGTCATCTCAAATACCGCCGAAAGAATGCTGTAAACGACAAACCCGACCAGAACCGCGATCACAACGATAATGACCGGCGGGATCAATTGCGAGATCACTGCAACCGTACGGTCAAGTTCGCGTTCATAAACATCCGCGATTGCTTGCATCGTCTCAGCAAAATGTCCCGTCTGTTCTCCTACCGCCATCATGTCAGTAAGCAAATCTGGAAATAATCTTTGTTCCTGCAATGCGACGGATAATGTCGCTCCATCGATTACGGCTCGACGGACCTCTCCTAACTTGAGTTCGAGAAATCGGTTGCCGGCAATTTCCGTTACGAGATCGAGCGCGCGAAGCAGGGGAATTCCGTTTTCCATCAATGTTCCCAGCGTGCGGGCGAACTGCGCATAATGACGATGGCGAATGATACGCCCGTAGCCGGGAATCACGAGGCGAAAACGGTCCCACGCGATTCGTCCTTCATCGCTGCGGACGAACGCGCGGAAACCAATGATCACGCCAACCGCGAGGAGCGCGCCGATCCACCAGTAGCCTGTGATCGCATGATGAACATCCACCAGGATGCGAGTAGGTAATGGGAGCGCACCGCCGGTTTGCGACATAAAGCCGGTCAACTGCGGCACCATGAATGTGATGAAGACTGTAATCAGAATACCGCCAGCGAGCGCCAGAAAGGCCGGATAAATCAGTGCTTGCTGCACGCGATCTCGCAAATCTTTTGCTTGCATCAAATGCTTCACCAAACGCAGCAGAATTTGCGGCAGCGCGCCACTCGCCTCACCAGCTGCCACCATGTTGACGTAGAGTGGCGGAAAAATTCGTGGAAACTCACTGAGGGATTGCGAGAAACTGCGGCCGTCAATCAAGCCCTGATGAAGCGAATGTGTCATTTGTTGGACGCGCGGCTGTTTCAAGCGTTTTTCCAGGATCGACAATCCCTCGTCGAGGGTCATCCCCGCTTGGAGTAAATGGGCAAGCTGCTCGGTAAAAACGAGCAATTGACCGTATGGAATTTTCAGGGACTGCCTGGCAGGCGCGGCCGCTAAGGTATCTCGGCGGCTGATCTTCGGTTCGGCGCCAACTAAATCGATCCGAATCGGAATGCACTGTTGCAGCTCGATTTGGCGAATCGCGACAGCGCGATCCGGACAATCGAGCACACCTTCAACGAGGTTGCCTTGTGCATTACGCGCTCGATAAGCAAATTGTGGCACGGCTTGGAAAATAGTCTGAATTCTGAAACCTCAAACCTGAGCCGATTCTTTGGTGGACAATCTGCAGCCGCCTACTCTAAGATTGAACTATTGATTTTGCCACAATGAGTACGTTCCGTATTGCTTTCATTCCTGGTCTCATCGCCGGAGTCATCTCCGTTTTTGCCTCCTGGTTCTGGATGGGCGTCATCTTTCATCGTTTTCAGCGTGAAACGCCCGAGACGTGGCGACCGGAAGGCTCGCGCAGTTACATTGTAGCGAGTCTTCTGCACATTCTCGCGGCGATTGGCATCGCCTGCCTGTTCACACTCGTTGTGCGCTTCAAAGTTGGAGTTTTTGCGGTTGGATTTCAGGGGAGCCTTTACTTTGCCATCTGCATCTGGGGTGCGCTGGCGCTACCCATTCTTGTCGAATCCGCCGTCTTTATTCGTCTACATCGCCTTGTTGTCATTAGCCGACTTCTCGATTGGCTCACCACTTCCGTGCTCGCTTGCGCCATTATATGGTGGTGGCTGCGAAGGTGACCACCAGCGGCAGC
>WNGK01006243.1_pt1 | contig 12539 bp, 10 predicted proteins | sample 5400601 | NCBI WGS metagenome assembly WNGK01 (sample SAMN13153376, study PRJNA577476) | soil metagenome | isolation source: 60 cm soil or saprolite under Garry oak tree replicate 1 | place: USA:California | collected 2016-06-15 | reverse complement strand
GCAAACGGGACACAGGATGTCCGTCTTCTCTATGAACGTGGGCCCCTCGGCCGCAGCCTCGGCCTCCATCTCCGCCGGCACCGTGCCCAGGTCGAACGCCGGCGCGCCACAGTTCAAGCAGATATACCCGGGCTGCGCGATCCGGTGGTCCTGGTAGGTGCCGTCAGCATCCAGGTCGACCTCCGCAAACAGCGCGCGGTATAGGGTGCCACCGCAGCGGCGCGAGCATGCGAGTTGCATGCCGCGCAGCTTACGGAGTCCGTGAACCTCCGATTACGCGACGCGCCTGCGCAACGTCGCGGTTCCAGCCACAACAAACAAGAGCACGAAGCCCGCCACCACGCCGGCGTCCAGCTGCAGGGACGACCAGGTGAGGTCGGCACCCTTGATCATCACGTCACGCAGCGCGTTGACCGCGTACGTCAGCGGCAGCACATCTGACAGGTACTGCAAAGCCGTCGGCTCTGAGCTCACCGGGAACAGGATTCCGGACAGCAGCACCTGCGGGACGATCACCAGCGGGATGAACTGAACGGCCTGGAACTCGGTGCGCGCGAACATGCTGAGGAAGATGCCGAGGTTGACCGCGGCGATCGCCATCAACGCTTCGATGCCGAAGATGAGGAACACGTTGCCGGCGTTGTGGACGTTGAGCACATAGAGCGAGAACAGCAGCACCTCGACCGACTGGATGAGTGCCAGCACCGTGAACCCGATCATGTAGCCGACCACGATCTCGCCGCGCCTCAGCGGGCTCGCCATCAGACGCTCGAGCGTGCCCTGCGACCTCTCGTTGAGGAAGGAGACGATCGTGACGACGAACACGAGGAAGAACACGATGAGGCCGATCGCCGCGGCTCCGAAGTAGTCGAGCGTGTCCAGGTTCGGACCGCCATACAGATAAGAGACCTCGGGCTGCACCCGCACCGCACCAGGCCTGTTCGACGCGGCCGTCGCGAGCGCCGCCTGCAGCGCCTGCAGCGCCTGCGCCGCCGCGTTGGGCTGCGAGCCTTCGAGGTGAACCTGCGGCGCGATGACGCCACTCTGCGCGCGCTGGCTGAAATCAGATGGAAAGACGATGTACGCGACTATCGATCCGTCCTTCAGCTTCGCATCGCCGTCAGACGCCGCGATGGTGGTGGTTGTGATCTTCGTCGATTGATCCAAAGCCGAGGCCACCACGGCCCCGAGCGGTCCGCCGTCCTCGTTGGCCACCCCGACCGCCGGAGTTGACGAGTTGCGAAGCATGTAGCCCAGCAGGCCGAGGATGATCAATGGCGCGACAAACAGAAGCGCGAGCGTGCGCCGGTCGCGCCGGAATCCCTGAAGCAGTCGTCGCGTGATGGCCGCGATGCGATGGCCGCTCATGACACCTTCTCCCCGGCGAGCTTGAGAAACGCTTCTTCGAGGTTCTGCGTGCCCGCCTGCGCGCGCACCTCCGAAGGACTGCCCTCCGCCAGCAGGCGGCCGTACTGGATCAGGCCCAGGCGCTGGCACCGCTCGGCCTCATCCATGACGTGGCTGGAGACGATGATCGTCGTGCCGCCGGCGGCCATGCGTCGGAACTGCTCCCAGAACTGGACGCGGAGCTGCGGGTCGACGCCGACCGTCGGCTCGTCCAGCAGAAGCAGCTGCGGGCGATGGACGAGTGCGCACGCCAGAGAGCACCGCTGCCGCATGCCGCCGCTCAGCGTCGAAACGACCGAGCCTCGCCGCGCGTAGAGGTCGACGAACTCGAGCGCGTCTTTGACCCCGCCTTCGACGCCGTTGATGGCGGCGAAGAAGCGGAGGTTTTCCTCCACCGACAGGCCGGGATAAAGCGCCGCCTGCTGCGTCATGTAGCCGATCTCGCGCAGCACGTCGAGGTTGGGCAGCTTGCGTCCGAGCACGGTCACCGTCCCTGACTTGGGCGCGATCAGCCCGACGATCGCCCTGATGAGCGTCGTCTTGCCCGAGCCGTTGGGCCCGAGCAATCCGTAGATCTCACCTCGCCGCACGCGCAGCGTCACCCCGTCCAGGGCCTTGATGTCGCCGAACTCCTTGGTGACGGAGTCGACCTCCACGGCTACCTGCTCACTCACACTCGCTCCTCCTCTCAATCCGGCTTCATGGAACGAAGCCAGCCTTCGGCGAGCGCAGTGACGGCCGCCTCGCCCTCCATGTTCAGACCGAGCACGCGCTCGGCCAGCGGTCGCGTCATCAGGTGAAAGAAGATCGGTCCGATGAAGGACTGCAGGGCCAGGATCGGATGGACCATGCGCAGCCTGCCCGCCTGCATCTGCTTCATCACGTACGCGCCCACGCTGCCCAGGACTGTGGTGGCCAGCTCGCGCGCCGCTTCATCGGCGTCAGGGCTGAGCGTGCCGACCTCGAAGAAGATCGCGCGCAGCAGGCCGATACGCGGCGCGTGCGGCCCGGCCACCACGCGATAAACGGTGCGCGCCAGCTCCGGCATCACGACCTCCGGCGGCTCCTCGCTCATCGCGGTTGCCGCCTGGCTGACGGGGTCCAGCGGGGAGTAGGCGTGCATCACGCCGATGAACAAAGCCTGCTTGCCGGGAAAGAGGCGGTAGAGGTTGGCCCGCGAAACGCCTGCGCGTGAGGCCACCTCGTCCATCGAAAGCGCGGTGAGGCCGTAGGCTCCGACGAGCTCGAAGGCGGCCTCGAGGATGCGCTGGCGAGCGTCTGGTTCCGGCTCGAGGCTCAGGGCGCCGAGGAGGGCGGCCCGGGACTCGAATTCGCGGTAGAAGCCGGCCTTGGACGTGCCCGACGCGGCCGCGATCGCCGCGACGGAGGCTCGGTCGCCTCGCGACAGCACGCTCCTCGCGCCTGCCAGGATTCGATCTCGTCGCGGCCTTCCCCGAGGCATGAGTCGATACTAGACTGGACATCTCGTCTAGTCAAGTACCAATATTAACAGGCTGGGTTTCAAGTGCGCAGCCTGCCGCCTAAGTTGGCGGTCGTGAGGTGTGCTTCGGGGCCGGCGGCGGCTGTCGTGCTCGCGCTGCTCCCTGGCCCGGCGGCCGCGGCGTCGGCTTGGGGCAGTCCGACCTACGGCGACCCGCCAGGTTGGTGCACGAGGTTCTCAGACATGTGGACGGCGTCGGTCGTGACCAACGATCCGCTGGTGGGCACCAATCCCGAGAAAGACACCTTTTACGGCTTTCATCCGGATCCCGGTTACGACGACTGGTACGGCTTCTTCTACGGCGACTTCCGTGGGCGGCCGGGCGATTCATCAGGCTGGATCAAGGTCCTGCACGAGCGATATCCGCAGCACTATCACTGGAACTTCGCCGACAACGGCTGGGCCGTGCACGGCCACGTCAAGCAGTACATCGCTTACTACAACTGGACATTCGGCGGTCAGTGCGGGCTCGGCCGCTATGGCTTCACCTGGGCGCCGCCTTACATGGCCGACCAGTACGGGTGGCCGGTGGTCGACATCTACGTCGATGCGATGCCGCCGTACGAGCCGGTGCCGCGCGTGACTGCGGCGACTCCGACCTCGGTGACCTTCACCTGGGACCCGGTTGCGGATCGTGGCGACGGCGCGGGCCAGGACTTCTTCGAGGCCGGCATCGACCACTACGTCTCGTGGGTCACGGCCGGCTCGATGATGCTCCAGCCGGCGGCGACCGCCGCGCCGCGGGTGATCACGCAGAACCTGATGCTCGGTGAGACCGCATGTGCGCACGTGCAGGCTGTCGACCGCGTCGGCAACTCCACCGCCGAGCGGGTTGTGTGCGCGCAGGCGCTGTCAGCGCCGCCGATGCCGGCCTGGACCGTACCCAGCCGCGTGAGTGCGGATCCCTCTGCGCCTGGACTGTCCGGCTTCGACGCATGGCTGTGGCTCACGCCGTCGCCGCAGCCGCTGGTCGCGACGGAAACGTATGGCGGAGTGGAGTACGCGGTCACCGCCACACCGGTCGATGCTCAGTGGGATTTCGGCGATGGCTCGACTGGCCGGTACGCCGGGAGCGATGGTTTCGGAGTCGCGTATCCGGCGCAGTCAGCGGTCGCTCACGAATTCCAGGCGGACAGCCGGGCCGGCTACTCGATTCGAGCGTCGATGGACTACGACGTCACGTTCAGAGCGTTGCTCGGCGGTACGTGGCTCGGTCCGTATCCGATGGGCCGCGTCACGCTGCCGGCGACTGCGCTCGACTACCCGGTGCGGCAGGCGCAGCCCGAGCTGGTCGCAATCGGCCAGTGACCCTTCAGCGCGCCGACCATGCCGACCACCTGTGCACCGCGATCGCGACCGCCGGGCCCGGCGGCGGCTGCGTGAGGTATTGCGAGTGGCGCTGTGCAAGCAGATGCATCGCGTGCTCTGTGTCAGGACCTGGATCGAGCACGCGCGCGCTGCCGTCGGCGCGCACCCACCACAGCGCGTTCCAGTCTTCCTCGTAATGGTCGACCAGCACCGCCACCGACGGGTTCATCGCGATGTTGCGCAGCCTCTTCAGGTCGCGCGTTTGCTTCGGTTTCTGATCGACGGCAAAGTAGATCGTGTCGCCATCGAGCGCGAACACGACCGGCACGAGATGAGGTGTGCCGCTCGTGTCCGCTGTCGCGAGGTGGGCCAGCCTGGCGGTGGCAAACCGCTCGCGCATCTCCGGCTCGTTCATCCGGCAAGTCTGCTGCTATATCGTTGACCCGTGCAGCGCCTGCGCACGTACACGGTGGAGGAAGCGAACCAGGAGCTCCCGCGCGTCCGCCGCATCGTGACGCAGATCGCCGAGATCTCGGCCCTTCTGCCCGAGCTCGAGGACCAGGCGCGCATCGCCGAGTACGAGTCAAAGCGCAACGGCGCAGGCAACGATCACCGCGACCGTCACCAGCAGGCCCGCGATGCGGTCAGCGGCGCCGAGCTCGAGCTGCTGAAAGCTGTGGCCGCTCTGAACGGCATGGGCATCCAGCTCAAAGGACCGCTCGAGGGTCTCATCGACTTCCCCTCATACCGTGACGGCGAGCTGGTCGAGCTCTGCTGGAAGCTCGGTGAAGACAAAGTCGAGCACTGGCACCACGTCGGCGAGGGCTACGCCGGGCGCAAGAAGCTCTAAGGAACTAGGGCTTCTTCTCCTCGGACGGAACTGCTCCTCTGACCGCGACGTAGACCGACTTCGCGACGCCCGCGGCGTCTAGCCCGTGCTCGCGCAGGATGTCCGACGCCTTGCCGTGCGGGAGGAATTGATCTGGCAGCGCGAGCGTCCTCACCTTTCCCGCGAGCCCGTGAGGCGCGAGCGACTCGAGCACCGCGCCGCCGAAGCCGCCCGCGCCGACGTTGTCCTCGACAGTCACCACGGTGTCCACTGCGCGCGCCCAATCGACCATGCGCGGGTCGACCGGCTTGATCCACCGCGCATTGACCACGCCGCAGGACAGGCCCATCACCTCGAGCCGCTCCGCCGCCTCCTTCGCGATCTCGACCATGCGGCCGGTCGCGAAGATGACCGCCTCGGTTCCCTTGCGGACTTCCTCCCAGCGGCCGACTGGAAGCGCCTCGGCGGGTAGGTCGGGCGTGGAAGGCACCGGTCCGCGCGGGTAGCGGATGGCGATCGGGCCGTCGGTACCCAGTGCGGTCTCGAGCAGCGCGCACAGCTCCGTCGCGTCGGCGGGCGCGGCCACCTTCAGGTTCGGGATCATGCGCAGGTAGGAAAGGTCGAAGACGCCGTGGTGTGACGATCCGTCTGGACCAGTCACGCCGGCCCTGTCGATTACGAACACGACCGGGAGCTTGTGCAGCGCCACGTCCATGATCGTCTGGTCGAACGCGCGCGCCAGAAATGTCGAGTAGATGCAGACCACCGGACGCATGCCGGCCATCGCGAGGCCCGCCGCAAACGTAACCGCGTGCTGCTCGCAGATGCCCACGTCGAAGAAGCGGTCGGGAAATTCTTTGGCGAAATTGAGCAGCCCGGTCGAGGACGCCATGGCGGCGGTGATCGCGCACACGTCGGGGTGCGTGGTCGCGGCCGCGAGCAGGGCGTCGCCGAACACGTCCGTGTACGTGAGCTCGGTGCGCAGCGGCCGCCCGGTGAGCGGATCGAAGGCGCTGACACCGTGGAGCTTGTCGATCTCGTCCTCGACCGCGGGCCCGTAGCCATGCCCCTTCTCGGTCACCACGTGGACCACGACCGGCTCGCTAAGGCGTGAGGCGCCGCGCAGCACCTGTTCCAGCGCGGCTTCGTCGTGTCCGTCGACGAGGCCCGCGTACTTGATGCCGAGGCTTTCGAAAACGGTGGAAGGTTGCAGAAGCTGCTTCAAGCCTTCCTTCACGCGATAGGCGGCCTGATCGGCGGTGGATCCGACCAGCGGCAGGTCACGCAGCAACCGGGAGATGTCGTCCTTGATGCTTTCGTAACGGGGATCGACGCGGAGCTGCGACAGGTGTCGCGCCAGTCCGCCGACCGTCGGGGCGTACGAGCGCCCGTTGTCGTTGATGACGATGATCAGGTTCGGCGGCTGCAGGTGGGCGATCTGGTTCAAGGCCTCGTAGGCCATGCCGCCGGTCAGCGCGCCGTCGCCGATCACGGCGATCACGAATCCAGGCTGCCGCCGGCGCAGCCTCGCCTCCGCGAGGCCGAGCGCGTAGCTCAGCGAGGTCGAGGCGTGGCTGTTCTCGATGACATCGTGCTCTGACTCGTGCCGCGATGGGTAGCCCGACAGGCCGCCCCGCTGCCGCAACGTCGAGAAATCGGCGGTGCGGCCGGTGACCATCTTGTGCACGTACGCCTGGTGGCCGGTGTCCCAGACGATCGCGTCCTTCGGCGAGTCGAACACGCGGTGAAGCGCAAAGGTGAGCTCCACGACTCCGAGATTCGGCGAGAGGTGACCGCCGGTTTTCGCGATGTGGTCGACGAGAAACGCGCGCACCTCAGCCGCAAGCTGAGTGAGCTGCTGCTGGTTCAGTCGCTTCAGATCCGAAGGCGAGTTGATTTCGGCCAGCAAGGCCATGTGAGCTTAACGCGCAGATACGGCCCTAGGTTCCAACCTTTCCGCCACGAGCTCGAGCACGTGCGCGACGCGGACCTTCTGCCGGCGAGCGCGCGCGTTCGCGGCGATGTGGACCAGGCACCCGGGGTTGTCCGAGGCCACCAGGCTGCAGCCCGTCCTGGCGATCGCCTCCAGCTTCCACTGGGCCAGGCGCGCCGCCACACCAGGCCACTCGACGCTGAACGTCCCGCCGAACCCGCAGCATTTGGCGATGTCAGGTATGTCGACCACCTCGTAACCGGCCAGCTCGAGCAGGCGCCTCGGCTCCCGCATGAGGCCGAGCTGGCGCAGGGACTGGCAGGAGTCGTGGTACGCGACCCTCGGCCGTTGGTCCGAGCGCCGAACCAGTTCGGGCCGCTGCTCGAGAAGCTCGAGCACGAACCTGGCCGAGTCCCGGAACCGCGGGGCGAGCTCCGAGGCCCGCTTGGCACCCCAGTCGGCGGCGTCGATCGTGAAGGCGCCGAAGCAGGAGGCCGAGGGAGTCACGATGGGGCCCTTCGAATCTCGAAGGCTCGCCGCGAGCGATGTATTCAATTTGCAGGCGCCCGCGAAGTCGCCGGCGTTGGCTGAGATCAGACCGCAGCACCACTGACCCTTGGGAAAACCAACGTCGAAGCCCGCCGCGACGGCGATGCGCTCCAGCGCCACGGCCGCCTCGGGGAGCGCGCGGTCGGCCATGCAGGAAGCGAAGATCGTGAGCGGTTCGCCACGGCCGCTAGGTTGCGGCGCTCGGTCGCGGTAAGGGCGGCCGGCCAGCTTCGGCGACCCGGCTATGGCCCCGGTGAACGGCGCGCCCGTCCGTAGAACGCGGTCGGCCAGCGCGGGTCTTTCCCAAAGGCCGAGCAGTGCGCGCTTGCGCAGGGATTTCCGGCCCTGTCGCCGGTGCTCGAGGATCTGCCGCGGAAGCGGGATGTCGACGGGGCACGCCTCCTGACAGGCGTTGCACTGAGTGCAGAGCGTGTTGGGCAGGTCGGCCTCGGAAAGCCCGTGATGGAACGGCGTGAGCACGAGGCCGATCGGGCCGTTGTAGATGTACCCGAACTGGTGACCGCCGACGGCCATGAACGAGGGGCATGCGTTCGAGCACGCGCCGCAGCGGATGCAGGTGAGCGCGTCGCGGAAAAGCGGATCGTCACGCATGCGTTCGCGGCCGTTGTCGAGGATCACGCAGTGCATCTCCCGAGGACCGTGCACGCCGATCGTCAGGGATTGCTCGATGTCCGCCGAGCGCGACGGCCCCGTGATCCAGTTGACGTAGCTCGTGATGCGCTGACCGGTCCCGCTGCGCGTGAGCATTCGTAGCTGGGCGATCGCGTCTTCATAGGAGCCGACGAGCTTGTCCATGCCGAACAGCGCGATGTGGACGGGAGGCAGCGTGACCGTGAGGTCTGCGTTGCCCTCGTTGGTGACGAGCACGACTGTGCCGGTTTCGGCGATGGCCATGTTCGCGCCGCTGATGCCGACCACCGCCTCGATGAATTTCTGGCGCAGGGAAATGCGTGCGTGGTGCTGGATGGCCTCGACCGTGGGCTCGGTGCCGAACACCCTCGCCGCGTCCTCCTTGGTGAGGTGGATGGCGGGGGCGATGATGTGCGAGGGACGGGTGCCGGTGAGCTGGACCATGCGCTCGCCCAGGTCGGTCTCGACGACCTCCATCCCGAGCGATTCGAGGTACGGGTTGAGCTCGATCTCCTCGGAGGCCATCGACTTGACCTTGGTCACGACCGGGCGCACGCCTGCGCCGCGGGCGTGCTCGGCGGCGGCGTTCCAGCAAAGCTGGCCGATGATGTCGCGCGCCTCGGCCGCGTCGGCCGCGAAATGCACCTGACCGCCGACCGCCTCCAGTCGCTCGGCAAACTGGCGTGCGAGTTCGGGCAGGCGGTCGAGGTTGGCGCGCCGCCTCTGCTTGAGGTCCTCGCGACCTTTGGTGAAGTCGAAGTCGGCGAAGCCTGCGTCGCGACGCCCACGGATCCCGGTCATAGCGGAGGTCAGCGCACGCTGCAGGTTCTCGTCGTTGAGCGCCTGGCGCACGCGCCCGGAGAAGTGGAGCCTGCTCTCAGGCACTCGTCGCTTGCGCCGTCGCTTCGTGGATCGATTCGGCCACGGCGGCGGGGCTCTTCACCGGCGCCAAGCATATGGTTCCGACGCAGACGACAGCCCTGTCTTCGCTGCTGGGCTCGATCACCGCGTAAGGATGGGTCAGCATCGCCGCCCGCGCCAGCTCCTCGTTGCCCGTCGTGACCTTCACCGGCGGGCGTAGGCGGTCGAGCGCTCGCGCGAACACCGCCGCCATCAATCCGTACTGGCGCGGGAGAGACGCCACGGCCTCGAGCGCCCGTCGCGCGCGGCCCAGATGCACCTGCTCCGGGTCGCCCAGCAAGGTGTCCAGCTCGATCAGCGCGATCGCCGCGACAGAGTTCTCGCCCAGCGGCTTCACAGGGTCGGCCAGCCTGCCGAGCTCGTCGCCGCCCGACCGATCGAAGTAGCCGCCGAGGTTCTTGTCGGCGTAGCGATCCTCCAGGTGACCGGCGAGCTCGCCCGCCATCGCCAGCCATCTGTCGCCGAGCCCCGATTGATAGGCCCTGACCGCGGCGAGCAATCCCCACACCTGGTCGCCCAGCTGGCCGCCGATCCCGTCCGAGTGGACGAGTCCGCCGTCGCGCGTGTAGCGATCCGCGAACAGTCGCTCCAGCGCGCGGGCGGCATGAGCACGCAGGTCGGGCAGCGCATGGCGCCTCGCCGCGTCGAGATACGCCACCGCCAGCGCAGCATTCCACGCTGAGTAGACGCGCCGATCCACATAAGGTGCCTGTTCGGCGGCGCGGCCGGCGGCGTCCAGCGCGTAGTACCGCTCGTCGGCGTCCTGACTGCCCGCGTAGAGACCCGTGTCGCTGCTTCGGAGCACGCGATCCAGGTAGCCGGTGGCCGTTTCGAGGACGGTCGTCATTCCCGCATGCGAGACCGCGCTAACCAGGCCCGCGTGGTCTTCGAGCATCTTCTCAAAATGGGGGACGCTCCAGTCCTGCGTCGTCGAGTACCGGAAGAAGCCGCCCTCGACGTGGTCGTACATCCCTCCGCCTGCCATCTGCTCGAGCGTGTGCACCGCCATCTGCCGGAGCCCTTGATCGCCCCGGACCTCCGCCTGCTCGAGCAGCAGCAGGATGGCGTCGGTCTGCGGGAACTTGGGGGCCGTGCCAAACCCGCCGTACTCCGGGTCGTAGGAGCTGCGCACCGCGTTGAGGATCGCTTCGACAAGCGACGTATCCAGCTCGCCCGCGCTGCGGGCGGCGATACCACCCGACCGCTTGCGGCCCTCGAGCACCTTGCTGGCAATCTCGGGGCGATTGGTCCGGTAGTAGGACGCGACCCTGCGCAGCGCGCCCGCCATCTGCTCCGGCGGCAGGTACGTGGCCCCGGTGAGGATGTCGCCTGACGAGGTCAGAAACGCGGTGGTCGGCCAGCCGCCCATGTTGTAGCGCTGGTTGATGTCGGGCCGGACGTCGTTGTCGACGCGGATGGGCACGTACTCGTTTTTGATCAGGTCGATGACGCCCGCGTTGGAGTACGTGGTCTCGTCCATGACGTGGCACCAGTGGCACCACACCGCCGAGATGGACAGCAGGATGGGCCGGTCGGTCCGCCGAGCCTCTGCAAATGCCGCCTCCGACCACGGGCGCCAGCCGATCTCGGCGGCGCGGTTGGGACGCGGCGAGAAGTGGAACTCGGAGGCGTCCGGTGCGCGTTCGGCGTCGGCCATACGCCCAGTGTAAGAATGGCGGTGTGATATCCACCAGCGCCGTCGACACCTATATCCAGAGCAACTCGCGGCGTTTTGTCGATGAGCTGAAAGAGCTCTGCAGCTTCCCGAGCATCTCCAACCATGGCCTCGACGCCATCAAGCCGGCCCGCGACTGGATCGCCAATCGTCTCGCCGGTTTCACCGACAGAGTCGAGACTTTTGACGCGGGCGGGATGCCCGCTCTGTACGCAGAGGTGAAGGGCGCCGGCCGCCGCAAGCTCCTTCTGTACGAGCACTACGACGTGCAGCCGGTCGACCCCATCGACCAGTGGGAGGCCGACCCGTTCAAGGCCGTCGAGAAGGACGGCAGGCTCGTGGCTCGCGGCGTCGCCGACGACAAGGCCGACGTGATGGCGCGCATCCACGCTGTCGAGGTGCTGAAGCACCTCGGCGAGATCCCGGTCACGCTGCGCTTCCTGGTCGAGGGCGAGGAGGAGATCGGCTCGAAGACCTTCGAGAAGATCGCGCACAAGCACGCGGACAAGCTGAATGCCGACGGGTGCCTCTGGGAGTCGGGCGGGTTCGACAGCGCTGACCGCCCAACGATCTTCTTCGGCGTCAGGGGCCTGCTCTACATCCAGCTGCGAGTCAGCCTGCTGGCTTTCGACCAGCATTCCGGCTACGCGAGCCTGTATCCGTCGGCCGCCATGTATCTCATCCGCGCGCTGGCGAGCCTTCGCGACCGGGACATGAACATCAGCATCCAGGGCTTCTACGACGACGTCGTTCCGCCGACCGAGGCCGACCGAGAGATGCTCGCGAAGATCGACCCGGAGGTCGAGGAGCGCAAGCGCCTGATCGGTTTTGACGAGATGATCCGCAACCCATCGCACGACAAGGTCGTCGAGCAGCTGCTCTTCACGCCGACATGCAACATCGCCGGCGTGACGACCGGCTACCAGGGTCCGGGATCGAAGACCGTGCTCCCCGCGGAGGCGACGGCCAAGCTCGACTTCCGGCTCATTCCGAACCAGGACCCGACCGACATCCTCAGCAAGCTGCGTCGGCACCTGGACGGACATGGGTTCGAAAAGGTCGAGATCCTGTGGTCGGACGGCGAGAAGCCAGTGCGGTCCGACCCGGACTCGGACATCGGCAAGGTCATGGTGGAAAGCGTCCGCGAGATGCATGGCGAGCCGGTTATCTGGCCATTCATGCAGGCGACGGGTCCCATGCACCCGGTGGTGGCCGACCTCGGCATCCCGACTGTCATGCCGGTGGGCGTGGGCCGGCCCGAGAACAGGATCCACGCGCCCAACGAGAACATCCGCGTCGACGACTACCTGAACACGATCCGCCTCATGTGCCGCGTGTGGGAGAGGTTCGGGGCGGCCGGCTAGATGGAGAAGATCAGGGACAAGCTCTTCACGGTCAAGTACGTCGAGGACACGGGCCACCCGCACATCGAGATCGTCGACCAGGCCGTGTGCGCGTCGAAGTGCAAGGGCAAGTACTGCAACCACTTCTGCCCGGCCGGGGTATACGAGTGGGACGAGGAGCAGCAGAAAAACCTGGTCAGCTTCGGCAACTGCATCGAGTGCGGCGCCTGCTCGATCGGCTGCCCCTTCGACAACATCACGTGCCACTCCCCGCGTGGGGGCTTCGGGGCCCAGTACCGCCTGGGCTGAGGCGTAGTTCGCACTCACCCCTTTGATACGCCACGTTTGGCGCCAAACAGGCCCTTGCTGACGGCATCAGGCGCGGGTTTGGCGCCAAACGGGTCGAATTGCTCCCTGTGTCC
>WNGK01006242.1_pt1 | contig 12539 bp, 13 predicted proteins | sample 5400601 | NCBI WGS metagenome assembly WNGK01 (sample SAMN13153376, study PRJNA577476) | soil metagenome | isolation source: 60 cm soil or saprolite under Garry oak tree replicate 1 | place: USA:California | collected 2016-06-15 | reverse complement strand
TGCAGTCAAAGCTCCAGGCTTTGAGCGACGTGGGTCTGGACTACCTGACCCTCGGCCAGCCCTTGAGCACCCTCTCTGGCGGAGAATGCCAGCGGATTAAACTGGCCAGCGAACTTCACAAGCAGGGCAGTATCTATGTCATGGATGAGCCGACAACTGGCCTGCACCTGTCGGATATTGGTCGCCTGCTCACCATCATGAACCGGCTGGTAGATGGCGGGAACACAGTGATTGTGATTGAGCACCATCTCGATGTGATTCGCAATGCCGACTGGATCATTGATATGGGGCCAGAAGGCGGCAACAAGGGCGGCATGGTCATCTTCGAGGGTACACCGCGAGAACTACTCGGCGCCAAGCATTCGCTGACGAGTAAGTATTTGTAACAGTGCTTCTGTGTTTTCAACTCCCCGCCATGCTGACAGGACCGTTGCTTGGAACAGTGTTGGATCGAGGGCCTCCTCGTCTGGTGATGGGAATAGATAACTGCACGCGTGCCCTGCTGATCGAGGCCATTCCCGTTCTCTCATAGGTGGGAGTCTTGCAGTTGTGGCAGATCTATGCACTGGCGGGGCTTTCAGGAGGATGAGCACAAGAGCGGAGCGCTCAGCTTTCTCATCCTACAGTTGTAGATGACCAGCCGGGCAAGAAGGTACGTTCACTTATCTCCTTTGAATACAGATCTCCCCATCCCCACGCGATGCGCAACGGGCGACGAACTGGGTGAGAGCAGAGGTAAATACATATGTGTCATGGTGAGAAGAAAAAAGGAAACACCTTCTCTCAGGAAGGCACCGTCCTATCCTAATGTACCAGGCCCTAGCTGATAGATGAGCGCAAGATTCACTGCACACATGAGCCCAAAGCCTATTCCCAGGAAACGTTGATCCGCGAAGCAGAGTGCCACAGCGGCAGAGCCGAAAAAACCTACTTGGAGGAAAAAGAACCAGGGTTCGTGCAGGTGCCACACGGCAGTCGGAGTTCCAAACAAGCACGTCGGCCTCCACGACCACGGTGCCCACGACGCCCATCAAAATCCCTCTTCAGCCGTGGAAGGTCTCGATGAAGCCAGCGAAAATCAGGCTTTCCACCGTGGCCCAACGCTTTGTGAGCAGTGATGGTGCCCTCGAAGTCGATGTGCCCGCTGGCAGCCTGGACGCGAGCCAGCTTGCCTCAACTCCGGACAGCATCCAGCCGCACATCACCCAGGTCAAGCCGGATGGGGGAAGCACCGACTGGACAGGCAGATTTCCTTTGGCACCTATGAGTTCCAGTTTTTTGTGAGAATACCCAGGAAATGCCGAACATCAGCTCTGCGCCATGTTATACGTGCGGAAAATCATGCACACTTGGCCATCTGATGGTATACACATACCGGCTGTAAGAACTGGCGGGCCACTCCGCTTGTCCAGACAAGCAAAGAAGAGCTGAGACGAGGGAAACGCAGATGCTCGCCAAGTGCTCAAGAGAACCTGATCAGTAGAGAAAGGGATCAGGCTTTGTTGCTAGTCAATGCAAGTGTGTCCCTTTCTCTGCTTCTGTTTGTGTTGCGAAATACCGAAGCGAGCTGGGGAAATGATACCCTGGTTGAGAGAGGCGTGGAAATCGGCAAAGCACTTGCCGCTTCTCGCCGCCTGCTAGCACTTTCACAACTGAAAGTCGGCGGCAAACACAGTTCGTCCTTCAATCGTCAACGGGAAGTTTGCCCGACGGCGATGGAATCTTCCAACCATGTTTGCTATCGACGATCGGCCGACTGGGAAAGCCAGCCAGATGCTCATCTGGGCGTGCCCGTCTGGGCATGCCGGCGAGATACTCATCTCCTTGCCCATGTGGATGGTGAACGGTAGGGATGTATGTTGAGGCGAAATCGGGCTCGTTGCTCGCGTTAAGGTAGGAAACGACCCACCTTGCGATTCGGATGAGTGTTTTCATTTCGTCATTTCCTCCATTTGGAAGGAAACCCCTTTTGTTGATAGGCCTCGAGGAGTAACGCAACCGAGTGACCCGTCGCGTTACTCCTCAAACGCCTTTTACTGGCGGGTGAAAGACCAGGTTACTGTATAGTCTGGGTTTGCGCAGGTGGCTTGTGAGTGGTAGGTATATTCTCTCGTCTCAGCATACCTATTTCCTGAAGCTGGTACCACTTGATTCAGTTCAGCCGCCGTTTGTGTCACCTTATCTCCGGCAACAATGCCATCACACCCTGAATAGAGAAAGGAATTGAGGAACTGTGTCAAATCATTCAACACCTCCCAGATGCTTTTTTCAGCAGGATAGATGACGTTGAGAGCATCCCTAGTCGCAGTTGAGACTTTGTCGAGAAATTGCTGGAGTTGCTGTGCATTACTTCCATCAAAGCCGCTATTGACAATCAGGTAGCTGAATGTCAATGCCTCATTTGGTTGGAGACGAAAGGTAAACTGTAGACCTGTCGCGTGATCTTCTCCACCATGCACTTTGCCTATGGGGTCATTCAGCTTGAGCACCTCAGTGTAGCCTACCTGAGAGAGCACCTGAATATTCAGGGCTGCATAGTCAGTATCAGTGGCTTGCGGGATGCTAAAGAAGTCACGTGTCTGCTTGATATGGAACTCATCCAGGCTCAGGACATACGTTACAGCAGGCTGCAAAGGAGCAGCTACCCAACCGCTGATGGTAGGGGTGTCGGATTCCGTAAAACTTCCTGCCAGGATGAGATTCTCTGGGTGATTATCGCCCAGCACGCCGCTGTAGGTTTGGGTAGCACCGGTATCACTCAGAAACCTGGTAAAGGTGATCTGTCCAGCAACGTCATTCCAGGTTCCCGTCACCCTATCCGTTCGCCCGCCGATGTCATCAAAGGTGACCGAACCCTGGAAAGAGGCGTTATCATTTGATGCAAGAGTAAGGAGCCCAAGAGAGCCGTTGGCATTGATGCGCCAGGTACCGCTTATTGTCGTCATAGTATTCTTCCTCTTCCTGAAAGCGTGCTGGAGCAACTCATTCGCGAGTCACAGCACGTAATTGTATGTAAGGATCTACATCTAAGCATGTTTGCACCACGTTCACCTGATAAGAATAGGACTCGAAGCAAACCAGGCAAAACTTGTTCGGGGTGCATTCGCGGGGACATCAGATTCTGTAAAGCTACCTGCCAGCAGGAGCTGCTCAGGGTGGTTATTGCCGAGGAACCCTGTGTAGGTCTGGGTAGCGCCGGTATCACCCAGAAACCTGGTAAAGGTGATTTTTCCCTCTGCATCATCCCAGCCACCTTCGATCTGATCTGCCTGCCCACCCGAGTCTTCAAAGGTGATCGATCCTCTTAAAGAGACATTATCGTTTGACTGAAGCGTGAGAGTTCCTAATGAGCCGTTGGCATTGATCCGCCATACAGATTGCCCTCGTACGGTTTGTCCAGTGGTATAGATGATCTGTGTCATAGTCTTCCTTCCCTTTCTTTAGAAGATTGGTTTGATTTCATTGGCCAGCGAGACCCTGTTATCTCGACAGAACTAGCTCTAGGCCAACCGTGATAGTTCCTTGACGATTGTGAGTCAGCCGGTCATGGAATCGGCATGGTGTAAGAGATGCTCGATGATGGTGCGCCGCAAGCGATAGATCTCCTGGGCATCACTCCACTCCTGTGGACAGCAATGCAGAATCTCTCTCGGACGCAACCCACAATGATAGAGCAGGTAGACCAGTCGTTGCTCGCGCGCACTGGGCAGCGGGGTTTGGAGGGCCTCCCAAAACTCGTTGCTATCAATCGGGACTTCCACGCCTGGCTCACCTACCTGGTCTGGCACAAGCCTTGAGACTGCTCCCGGCCGGGAGCGAGTCCGCAGTGTGTCCAGGATGGCTCCCTGCAGACTCGCTCGCAAGTACACCAGTACTCTAGCCAGCGTCTCAAATGCCATCCGCGTCCGGACAGCGGCCTGCCGGAATCGCTCAAAGGCCTGTGCCACCAGGTGCTTCTCACCCAGCCCTCGACACACAACCTCTCTGTTTGGATGCTCATGCAGCCAGGTCAATACGGTCTCCTCCAGACACTGTTGGAACACTGCCCAGGCTTCCTGATCGCCATGTGCAATCGCGCGACGCAAGAGTTCCAGGCTAGACATCTCGAACGACTCGTCTCCATCACTTCTCACATTGATGCTCCTTGTGTTCCAACTCGTGCACCGCCCCTTCAACAGGATGATCAGGGGTCTCTTCCTCCAAACCATCATCCAACTGTGGCCTGCTGAACCGCTTGTATGGCCGCTGCATAGTCTGGCTCACGCAGCTGATCGGCAACGTACTCGGCGTAGACGATGTACGCGTTGCGATCAATTACAAAGACGGCCCGCTGCAGCAAACGCCATTCCTTGAGCCACACGCCATACTCCTGGCCGAACTGCTCACTGCGATGAGCCGAGAGGGCCTGGTGCAGCACGCCCGCGCTCTCCTGCCAGCGTGCTTGCATCTGGGGCGGATCCATGCTCACGGTGTAGATGCATGCCTCCGGCGGCAACGTCGCGCAGAGCGCCTCCCACCGGCGCGTCACCAGCTGGCAGAGCGGCCATTCAAGGCTGTTCACGACGTTGAGCAGGCACACCATCCCTACCAGGTCGGCCAGGTGGACAGGGCGGACGGCCATATCCGCCAGATCCAGGTAGTCCAGGGAGAAGTCGGGGGCTGCTTCCCCCGGATGCAGGTGCAGGCCCTGGACCGTGAGCTGCTCGGTACCTGCGAATGCTTCGCCACTGCGCTCTTCTTTGATAGCTTCCTCTCCGATCCTTTCGATCTCGACTGTCGCCTTTCTTCTCACCAGTCTAGTGCATGATGGCTGAGAATGCGCCGTCAAAACTGAGGGATTTTCACGAGGAAGAGGGGTTGAGGATATCCCCTCAAAACTGAGGGGGAGGCCGTGACGGGAAGAGAGCCTGCAGGAGGAAGAGGGAGAAGCGCCAGGAGCGATGATGTTTGCTGTGAGCCAAGCTGCATCAGGGAACGTACCTGAGGATGGAGCCGTCTCACACCAGCCCGTGTTCTAGGGCATACCGGGTCGCTGCGCTACGTGAGGAAACTCCCAGCTTGCTGTAGATCGAGCGCACATGGAAATTGACGGTGACCACGCCGATGACGAGCCGCTCGGCAATCTGCGCGCTGGTCAAGCCCTGCGCGAGCAGACGCAGCACGTCCATCTCACGCGCGGTCAGGCCAGCACGGGGGGTGGATAGCATCGGTGCCGGAGGAGCCGTTGTTGGTTCTGTGGAGATGAGCGCCTGTATTTCCGCCGTCCCCTTTGCGGCAAGCATCTGTTCCCACGATATCGTTCGTCCTTCGGACCACGCGGCGGCAAAGGCCTTCTCCCCAAGTTGAGTGTGTGTGGCGGCAACCGCCTGTTCATAGGCAGCACGCTCAACAGGCGGAAGGGGTGTACCAAAGGCTGCACGGATGGCCTCTGCTGCTCCCCAGAGTTGTGCCCCTCGTGCGAACTCTTTCTGCGTCGCCAACACGCTCGCCAGCCCTTCCAGATAAGGGGCTATCCTCCACTTGCTGATTGTCTCCCTGGCAATCGCCAGGCTCTCCTCGTAGAGGGCACATGCTGACGCATAGTCATGCTCTCGGGCTGCCACCATTGCTAAATCGGAGAGCGACGAGGCAAAGTTCACTCGCTCTCCTGACTGTCTGGTGAGCACCATGCTCTCCTCGAATAGCGAGCGCGCCTGGGCAACATCGCCCTCTTGCAGGGCTACCTGTCCCAGAAGCGAGTACGAGTGATCAATACCCTCCTTTACGTTTAGCTCCCTGAAGAGCGTAATACTCTCTTCGAGTAGAGCGTGTATCGTTGTAAGATCACCTAGCGAAAGGAAAAGCACCTGCGCCAATCGGAAGAGCACTATGGCGATGCCATACGTATTTCCCAACTCCCTGTACAGATTCAGGCTCTCCTCTAACACAGCATGGGACTTGACATACTCCCCTTGATCTTTGAGCAAGATTCCCAGGTGCTGGAGCGACCGCGCGATGGCCACCTTGTAATCCGATCCCTGGGAGAGCGCCAGTGCTTCCTCCTCCAGTGAGCGTGCTGCTGCAAAGTTCCCTTTCTCTCTGGCAACTGTACCCAGCAGACCGAGTATGTCAATAATGCCTCGTGTGTCTTCGAGTTCCCTGTACAGTTCCAGGCTCTCCCGCAAGAGTGCCTCTTGCCGGTCAATCTCGTTTTCTGTATAATCCAGCAAGTATGTAGCAGCCTTGAGCGCCTTCGCCCGCGCCAATGTCACCGCTCCCTTGCTTATCGTCAACGCCCGTTCCAGGAACATTCGTCCTTCACTCCAGTGACCGCACGCCGTCCAGAACGATTCCAGTGCTCCATACATCCGCAGAGCCAACTCTGCCAGATCCACCTCTGTCCGCGCTCGTTCCATCAGCCACCCAAGTGCCGTACGTAGGTTCTCATGCTCCTGCTCCAGGCGATCTAGCCACCTTCCCTGCTCGGCACCCAACAGGTTCGGTTCAGCCTCCTCTGCCAGCCCCAGGTAATACACTGCGTGTGCATGATTCGCCGCCTCCAGCTCACCCGACTCGCGCAGGCACACCAGTCCAAATTCCCGGATCGTCTCCAACATCAGCAGCCGTGGTTCCTCATCCTCTTGCGCTCGCCGCTGCACCAGGCTCTTATCCAGGAGCGATGTCACCCCATCGAACACCCTCCCCGTCTCATCCCCAAGTGCCTCACAGAAGGCCTCCGCCTCCTCCAGAGTGAATCCACCGACGAAGACGGAGAGGCAGCGGAAGAGCCGCTGTTCCTGGGCCGTAAGCAGATCATAGCTCCACGCGATGGTATTGCGCAACGTTCGCTGACGTGCTGGTACATCCTGTGCTCCGCCCGTCAACACCGCTAACCGCTGAGAGAGCCGTGCCAGAAGCGCCTGTGGTGGCAAGAGTCGAACGCGGGCCGCGGCCAGTTCAATGGCGAGCGGCAAACCGTCCAGATGCACGCAGATCTCGGCAATTGCTCGCGCATTTGCCTCAGTGAGCTGAAAGTCAGGCAGGAGCGCCTGGGCACGCTGGAGGAAGAGGGAGACTGCTGCATACTGGGCCAACTCCTCCCGCTCGGGCAGACGGTCGAGGTCGGGCAGGGCAAGTGGGGGGACAGGGAAGAGATATTCGGCCTGCAGGTGCAGCACCTGGCGGCTCGTTACCAGCACCTTCAGCTGTGGGCAGACCAAGAGTAGATCCATCACCTGCGGGGCTGCTCTGGCCACCTGCTCGAAGTTGTCGAGCACCAGCAGGAAATGCTTATGTCGCAGAGACGCCTTGATGCGCTCGAAGATGGGCAGTACGCCTACCTCACTCATCCCGAGCGTTTGGGAGATGGTGGACCCCACCAAGTCAGGATCACCGATGGGGGCCAGTGGGACGAAGCAGATGCCATCAGCAAAGTGTTCGCGCATCTCCATCGTGACCGCCAGAGCCAGGCGCGTCTTGCCCACACCAGCCGGGCCAGTGAGTGTCAGCAAACGCACCTCGGGACGCCGCAGGTGCTTCACTACTGCTGCTGTGTCCTGCTCACGCCCGACGAAGGAGGTGAGTTGGAGGGGAAGGTTGTGTTTTGGCGCTGACTCTGGGGAGGCGAGCCGCTGGGTAACGCTCACGTTCGTTGGCAGCGGAGTGATGGAAGCCTGGTGGGTCTGCAACATCTCGTTTCCAGATGCCCACCGGTCTGGTGTGTCACCTTGCCCTGACAACTGCGCTGCCACTGCGTTCAGCCGTTGGAGTGTCACAGCGTGCGACTTGCCGAGATAGGCGCGGTGCAGTTTCCCCTCCCGTTTGCGGTAGGCCTTCCAATAGGCACCACCATGCTGCCCGGGTTCTTTGCGCGCCGTGAAGGTGCCCATGTCACTGACAAAGGCAAATGTCGAGACCTCCTCCAGCCAGGCATACCAGGCAGGGGTGCCCACGGTGAGCTGATGCTCGTGTCTATCCATAGACCAGGTCACGGTCTCGGCTTGCACCACTGGGGTCGTTCGTGCCATCGTCTGAGGCTCCTTTCCCGCAAAAGTTCCCTCCTACGGCAACGAGGGCAGTGGGGAACTTGGCAAAAAGTTCCCTATGAGTAGCCCTTCCTGAGCCTCTTCACGGTCTTCTGCAGAGGGGAGACTATAATGGCGCGTTGTCTCCAAGCGGTTCTGTCCCGCCACCTCTGCCACCAAAACCTGAGGCAGCAAGGTAAAATGTTCGATGAGTGCTTCAATGTCCCAATGGTGTTTCATCGCGTTTCATGTCTCTATTGCTATCAGTGCTAGCGAGAAAGCCCAGGATGACCAGCATGTGTGGTGGCCGTGGCATTTCTTTGCTAGCCTCACTCTACTGAACTGATACGACGCCCGCAATACAATTCCTGGGCTTGTGAAAGGACTTTTACACGACGTTACAGTCTATGCCAGTTTCGCTCCTTCTGCCACTATGTATACGTTGGCAAGGGGATTTTTTCACATCGAGCCCTTGCCTTCCCTCTATCACTACGTTCCGAAGCTTAAAGTTGTCAGTCAACCAGCTCAGCGTGTTCCTTTCGGCCACACTGATCTTCTTCCTTGCAGACATGGACACTGGTGCTGAGTTCTTCCCACACGCACCGACGAACGCGCTTGCCGCCGAAAGTGGTGCCGATCATTTCTATTCCTGGTTGACCAGGAGTAGAGCATTGACTTGCCCCTGCCGCTTGAACTGCACTGTCTCCATCCTGATTTCAGGATAGATAGCACGGATGGCCTGAATATACTGTGCTTGCTTCTCCATACACAGCTTTGCTCTCTTTCTTCTGATCGCCTCACACTATCTTAGTCGGTTGCCTCTGGCAGTGGCCGAACCACGAGATGGAGGAACGGAGACGCGGTTTCTGCCCCCGCTGCCTTTTCCTGCGCGGGCACCTCAAACAGAACCAGTTGAGTCATCTTCGAGCCTGGTGGACGCCTGCGGGGGGGCGCGTAGGATGGCGCTTTCCAGTACAATAACCACTCATCCGGGCCAAGATCGAAGAGGGTGAGCTGAGGGGATCGGAAGACCGTTTCAGCGACGCGCGGATTGCTCACCCCTTTGATATGTTTCCGATCATCGAGCAGTTCCACGCGATACTTGGAGAGCGTCACCGCCTGATATTCCAGTTTCAGCGTGCCCTCATAGACCCATACGGAAACCTTCTGTTGCGCCAGTCCTCGTTCGCCATACAGTCGCCAGTCCTGGAACCTGATGTACCCATTCCGGTCCAAGTGGCGCGTGTAGCGCGTGGCGAAGAGAATGCGATTGAGCATCTCTTCAGGAACCATCGTGCCTTTGTGCCATCCAATGACCTGCGCGGGGCTATGGCAGCCATCGTCGCGGCTCTCGTGTGCCCAGTGTCGCTGGCTATTGTAGTCCTGGACCCATTTGCGGTGAATCTGCTGCATTTCCTCCCAACTGGCAGCTTGATGGAAAAAATAGTCCGCCATTCTTCTGACGATATTGAACATTGTTTCTACATAATTCTGCCACGCCTGTTTTGGGTCAATACGCTCCTTTTTGATACCCAAAGCCTGATACACGCTCATAGCTTGATTGGAGTAAAAAATCCCGCCGCCATCACTGACGATGGCCTTCGGTATTCCGGCAGTAGAAAAGGCTGCGAACAGGACTTCCAGGTAATCCCACTGATTTTGGGTAGGAGACACTTTACTTGCAAGAATAGCTCTACTGTAGTTTTCTAGAATGGAGATGAGATACACTGGGCCTTCGTGATCGGGTATGTGATGCTTTTCGATGTAACGAACGTCAACTGACCAATATTCGTGCCTAAAACGCGCCTTGAACGGCATCTCTTTTTTTGAGTGAGGTGAACGTTTTGGCTTTTCCAGCCCATAGAGATTCCGATTGAGTTCAAGCAGCCTTCCACATGTTCGCTGTGAAAGCTTGATCCCGATTTGCTCTAACGCTGCCATCACCCGGTAGGCGCCAATATCAGGATTGCGCGCCAGGCGGCGCACTTCCTGGATCTCTTGAAAGGTGACTTTACGCGCTGGCTCATGGGGTGCGTGTGACTTGTCTTCAAGGCCCGCCTGTCCCTCTCTGGCCCAGCGCTTCAAGATATCGTAAATGGTCGCTCTGGTGGTCTGCATGTAGGCGCTAATGGTCGAGACAGACCATCCTTCAGCGTGAAGCCTGACGACGATTCGGCGGCGTTCGTAGCCATTGGCAATCTCGTCATAGGGAGGAAAGCGCCGGGCGGTGATCGAGGGTTGCGGCCCGGCAGCGAGCACGCGCTGAACGGTATGATGCGAGGGACGTCGGCCAAAGCGCACATAACACACAGTCGCGATTTCATGCGGACGAAAGGCCGAGTGCTCAGCCTTCAGATCAACGATGAGCTGGCGCATGTCGGGAGGCAATGCACGTGCATCATCGGACGGAGGAGCGGGTTCTTTGGGAAACAGGCTGGCCATGCCGCGCGACTCAAACAGACCGGCCTTGCGTTGCAGGGTGCGCTCGACAGTTCCCGTCTCTCTGGCTCGTTCCGCTGCACTCTCGTTAAAAAGAACCACAGGGCGCAGCAGCTCGTAGACCTTTTGCTCAGGCCAAAGCGTATATTGCTTGATCCGTTGCCAGTCATGGGTTCGTTCGCGGAGGGGACGCTTGCTCTTGGGCATCACAGACACCTCGCTGGAAGACGTTTTCCCCTGCATTGTACATCATCTCAGCTTGTCAGGACAAGCGGAGTGATCCGCCAGTATTTACAACCAATATGTGCATACCATCAGATGGCCAAGTATGAATCATGCTCCTCCCGAAACGACTTCTGATCAGCTAGCACACTGAAGGCTTAACGTTGAAAACTCGTCGGCGGGCCTAATAGGCCATCATGGCTGCCGAAAGCGAGCAAGCCATCGAGGTCCGGCTCGCGGACGATCCGTGGACGCCTCTGCGGTTGTTGCGCACGGCCTGGGTCGAGTGCTGGGAAATCCTCCTCGATGGCAGGCAGTAACGAGCATCCTCACTGCTAAAGCCTCCGACGAGTCTGCATGTCCTGGCCCGTTCTCACTTGCTTCAAACTGATCTTCAGGGTACTGCCTGATTACTCGACCGGCTCTCTAGCTTTTTTTCGGCATCGGGCTAGAGAGCTGCTCCATCTACCTCCCAACAAGTGCGGCTGTAGTGCTCCGTCATTTACCTCATCCGTTACTTTGCGGCTGGTGACAGCTTACGTAGCGCTACCCCTATTTTATGCTCGTTATCGTTTTCATTATTAAGGATGAGTATTGGATGATAGTCGCAATTTGTGAGGCAGTAACGAAGTTGACGAGTCTCACAAGATAGTTGCGTGTTTGCTAAAACGGAGTTCGAGAATTCGAATGAGACGAAACCTTCCAGTATGTAGATTAGTGTTATCTTACCTTGTGCTTTTTGGGTTAAGTGGTCTCCTGATACAATCCCCTTCAAGGGTCAGTGCTAGCAGCCCGTCCTGGCAACAGTATATATATTCTGATCCCGCAGGTAGCCGCCCGTATTTTGTGTATACTCCCGAAAACTATCATGTTGGAGTAGCCGTACCGCTTGTAGTAATGCTACATGGATGTACGCAGACGGCTACTGATTTCGCGTTTGGCACAAAGATGAATCAACTGGCTGATCAATATCAATTCATCGTGGTATATCCACAACAAATGAATAGCTATAATCAGAATTTGTGCTGGAACTGGTTCGAGTCTTCTAATCAGATACGGGGCAATGGAGAGCCAGCTATTATTGCCGGAATTATCCAGGCAGTCGGGCAGAATATCTCTCGGTGGACAATAGATATCCATCGTGTTTATGTTGCTGGGTTTTCCGCTGGCGCTGCAATGGCAGTAATATTGGGAGCAACCTATCCCGATATCTTTGCAGCAATTGGTGTTCATTCAGGTATGGAGTATCAAGCTGCAACAAGTACAATCGATAGTTTAAAGGTGATGAGCCTGGGTGGACCTGATCCACAGCAACAGGGTCAGGCAGCGTTTAACGCTATGGGTACAACTACTCGTGTTATCCCAACGATCGTTTATCAAGGTTCAAGCGATCTCGTGGTTCATCCGATTAATGGTAACCAAGTGACACAGCAATGGATGCGGACTGATCAACTTGCGTCAAATGGCACATACATAGCCGAATTTGGCAATCCCAGTAGCGCCGAGAACGGGCAGGTTCCATTTGGACATGCATATAGTGTGTTCAGATGGAATGATAACCATGGTTACGAACAACAGGAGTATTGGAAAATCGAAGGTATGGGCCATGCATGGTCTGGAGGTAGCGCGGGCAATGCTTACACTGATCCCTCAGGTCCAGATGCAAGCCTGGCCATGGTCCAATTTTTTATGAATCATCCTTTTACTCTGAGCGATCTGCAAGCCAGGAGTCAATATGTGGCCAGGTAAATTTCAGCGCACCACTTCCTGCCATCATTCCGATGTGGCCTCCCTTCACCTTCAACAGGAGCTTATCCTCGCTACTGACCTTCGTCATGATGCTCTCTGATTGGCATGTTGGTGAAATATGATCAG
>WNGK01012230.1_pt1 | contig 12540 bp, 9 predicted proteins | sample 5400601 | NCBI WGS metagenome assembly WNGK01 (sample SAMN13153376, study PRJNA577476) | soil metagenome | isolation source: 60 cm soil or saprolite under Garry oak tree replicate 1 | place: USA:California | collected 2016-06-15 | reverse complement strand
TCCCAGGATTCCTCCAAGGAATTGCGCAATCCAGTAGACCACTGCTTCGTTCCAGCTGATGCGCTTGGTAACAGCCAGTGAGAAAGTAACTGCAGGATTAATGTGACAACCGGAGATGTGACCGATGGTGTAGACCATAGCTGCGATGGCAAAGGCGAATGCCAGGGCGATCATGCCAAGATCAGCCATGGAAAATGCCAATGCTGGCTTGGCACCATTGAGAAGAAAAACTGCTGCGGTAATGGAACCTGCGCCAATCCATGTGAGGAAAGAAGTTCCTAGCAGCTCGGCAACAAATTTCTGAGTAAGTGTTGGTGTCCTGTCCATACCTTAGTTGTCTGCCTAATCTGGCAGACATCCTCCTTTCAGTAGGCAACGTTCGATGCAAGAAACAAATTGACCTGATGTTGAAGCGATACGTTCAGACGTTTATAACGAGACCATGCATACTTGGCATCCCTCATGGGATGTATAAAGGCTTTTCCACCTCCTCTCATGAACTGGCTGGTGATTTTGCCAATCAAAACATGTCTGCTTCATTACATAGCAATATTCATGCCAAACCTGGGAAGTGGAGAGGAACAATGAGTGGCCAAATACTGTTAAAGCCGCCTGAGAAGACGTACAAGGCGACTTCGCGATCTGAGAAAATTGGAGGAAAAGAGCTTAAGATGGGCGAGTAAGTTGGAAAAGATGGAGAAAAGAAATGTTTCAATATTGAAACAGAGCGTTTCATTCCTGCAACTCTACAACAGGAATGTTTCAATATTGAAACATTCTTTATCGGATTGATGACGAGGGTCTCCAATGTCATTGGCAACCAGTATTCAGATATCCAGAGCATCCTTGCCTTCATTCAATCCATATTTCATCATCTTACGCCACAAGGTCGTTCTGCTGATGCCAAGCAGGGTGGCGGCACGAGCCAACTGGCCGTTACTTGCATGCAGGGCCTGTCGAATAGCCTGCACCTCAGTCTCGATGTTTTGTTCCTTCAATGCTCTGGACTTCTCTGTGGCAGATGTGTTCTGCTGGTAATCTTCAATTGACTGCAAGTGATCTGTGTTGCGGTGTTTTGAGGTCTCACCATGCTCAAGCGTTTGCTGGAACTCAATGGGTAGATCGTCAAGAGTGATGGTGTTTTTCGGTATGAGATAGGTCACGCGCTCAAGCATATTCTCAAGTTCGCGGACATTCCCGGGCCAGTCGTATCGCTGAATGGCTGTCATAGCTTCCAGCGTGATCGTGAACGAATGGCCGAGGATACGACTTTGACGCTGCAAAAAATGCTGTACGAGCAAGGGCACATCATCAACACGTTCCCGTAGTGCTGGAATGTGTATGGTCAATACGTTTAGGCGGTAGAAGAGGTCGGAGCGAAAGGTTCCACGTCGCGCCTCTTCTCGCAGATCTTTATGTGTAGCGGCGATGATACGCACATCAACAGGAATTACTCGATGACTGCCGATGCGTGCAATCGTGCGTGTTTCGATAGCACGAAGCAGTGTTGTTTGCAGGTCAAGCGGCATGTCACCAATTTCATCAAGAAAGAGTGTTCCACCATGTGCTTGTTCAAATTTACCCGAACGTCCCTGGCGATCAGCACCAGTGAATGAGCCGCCTTCATAGCCAAAGAGTTCTGTATTGATCAATTCTCGTGGAATAGCTGCACAGTTGATCGCGACAAACGGCCCGTCTGCCCGTGCACTACCATTATGAATGCTCTGCGCAAAAATTTCTTTCCCTGTACCCGTTTCTCCTTGAAGAAGCACTGTGGAGTTGCTCTTTACTGCCAGATGGGCCAAGCGTAATGCTTCTTGCAACGCTGGGCTGTTGCCCACGACATTGGCAAAGGTGAGTCGAGCACGAGCACCGGTCATTCTATTGACAAGTTTCTGCACTCGCTCAATACTGCGTAGGATGATTACAAAGCCATCAGAGGCGACTGGCTCTGCAATGACGATGCCAGTGGAGCCGACAATATCCTCCAAACCTGTCTGTGGCCGATAACTCGAGATAGGTTTGAGTGAACAGAGACAGGTGACACGTCCATGCACTGTGTCGAAGATAATTTCCTCGTCAGAGAGTTGCTGTTGACGGGCTAGCGCCTGGAATAGTATGCTGGGAATTGGCAAGACATCACGCAGTCGCCTGCCAGTCACCTTAGCAGGCGTGAGACCGAGCATGGTGCCAGCCGGAGCATTCATCTGTGAGATCACTCCATCGCGCCGCAATAAGAGGATCCCCTCTGGCAAAGCTTGCAGAATGGTTTTTAGCTCTGATAGCAGATCGTTCGCATTACTCAACCAAACTTGCATCTGTAGCTGGTTGCTAATTGCCTGGGCTGCTGCCGTGATCATACCCAAGGTGTGAGGATGGCAGTTCTCATGCGAACCAATGACCGCCAAGGCACCAACAGCATGTCCCATCAGGTCATACACTGGAGCGGCTGAGGTATAGAGTGCGTGTAACGCAGCACGATAGTGCATTGCCCCTTCAAGCTGTAGAGGAAACGATTCTCGTAGAGCCAGGGCAAGGGCATTCGACCCCTGTTCGTCTTCGCGCCAGGATGCTCCAATGGTTAGCCCAAGATGTTTGAGTTCTTCCTGCATCTCTGGGTCACCAAACCTATCCACTATCCGCACCTCCGCATCGGCAAAGACCACCACACACGCTGACCCTTCAATGAACTGGTGTAAGTCCTCCATTGCCGGACGAACCAGAGACAGGAGTTTGTGGGAGACGGTGAGAGAGGTGAGATGAGTATCATTTGCTGGGACACTTTCACTGTAGGGATCAAGGCCAATCGCGCTGCAGTGTCTCCACGATTGCATAATTGCCGGGGGGAGTGCATCTTCCAGCATCACGCCATGTAGTACAAACTGTTTCCATATGGACCAGTAGTCAGGGGTAATACGGTGCATGGTTTCAGCCTTCTCATCGAACAATTGTATATCCAGCCAAATGATGTTGCCTCATGGGTAATATAACACAAGCAAAAGTTCCATTAGTAGGTATTTTAGCTGCAAGGCTAAAGCCTGTGACATAGAGAATAAAATGTGAGGTGAAAGCGACGTAACCATTAACCGAGGTATCTAAATGCGCAACTTTTCTCTGTATGGCTTCTGTCGGCCCCATAAATTGTTTGTAATTCAGCCATAGAGCGATAGCAAAAATACCGAGGGCAGGCACAATCAACGCTACCCATAGTGCCCGTGCCAAAATGAGCAAGCGGCCTTGCAAACGGGTGTCCGATGTGACGCGCAACTGCGTATGTATATTGGTTTGGACTGGTAGAGATGATTGGTGCATATGGTAATTTCTAGTGTAGTTTTATGAATGACCAACATAGAAACTCATCACTGGGTATCCTACATCACGAAGAGATGGCCGTCAAGAAGTTTGTAATCAAGTCAGGCGTTTAGTACAATCTGTATAGTTTGCAAAAGAAGCTGTGGTTCAAATGGAGGTATAAATTATGACAGTCGATATACAGCAAGGATCCCCCCAATTTCCAACGGTTACAGGAAGTATCTCGTCTACACAAGAGGCAATGGATGCTGCCATAGAGACCTTACAGTCACACAAGGATGCATGGGTCATGCTGACCATTGATGATCGCGTGGCTATTTTAGATGATCTGATAAAAGATTTTGCGGCTATTGCGCCACGTTGGGTAGCAGTGTCTCTACAAGCAAAAGGTATTCGCGAAGGTGTACCTGCTGCGGCTGAAGAATGGGCACTGGGACCATGGCCGATACTGAAAAATCTGAGTCAGTTACGCCAGTCGCTGATCGATATCAAAAATATCGGGCATCCTAAGATTCCGGGGCCTGTGATAGCACGGCCAGATGGGCAGGTGGTGGCACAGGTATATCCACAGACGGTGTATGATCGCCTTTTCTCCAATGGGGCTACGGCAGAAATCTGGATGGAACCGGGGGTGACAGTGGAGGAGTTGCCAAAAACACAGGCATTCGTCTATCAAGAACAGAAGCACCAGGGCAAGGTTGCTCTGGTGTTGGGAGCGGGCAACGTATCGAGTATTGGTCCCATGGATATCCTGTATAAGTTGTTTGTAGAGGATCAGGTGGTGATCCTCAAGGCAAATCCGGTGAATGCCTACCTGGCTCCCTTGATGGAGGAGAGCTTTCGTGTCTTGATAGAGCCAGGCTTCTTACGTATTGTGAACGGAGGAGCAGCAGAGGGAGCGTACCTGTGCAATCATCCGTGCGTCGACGAAATTCATATCACCGGTTCAGATAAAACCTTTGATGCAATTGTCTTTGGGAACGGTGCTGAAGGAGCAGCGCGCAAGGCGGAGGGTAAGCCGGTGCTGACCAAAAGGGTGACGGGTGAACTGGGCAATGTCAGTCCGGTGATTGTGGTGCCTGGGCCATGGGGTGCCAACGATCTGACCTATCAGGCCGAGCATATTGTGTCGATGCTGACCAATAACGCAGGGTTCAACTGCAATGCCACGCGAGTGATTATTCAGCAAGCGGGTTGGGAACAGCGCGAGCGGCTTTTGCAAGAGATACGTGCCATGCTGCAAAGAGTAGCCCCACGCAATGCCTATTATCCAGGGGCAAAAGATCGGCAACAAGCATTTGTAGCGGCCCATCCAGAGGCAGAACGCATTGGCACGGCGACCGGTGAGCAACTCCCGTGGACGCTGATTGCAAATGTGAATCCAGAGCGTGTGGATGATATATGTTTTACCACAGAGGCGTTCTGTGGCTTGTTTGCAGAAACGGCACTCGATACATCAGGTGTCATAGAGTATATCGATCGTGCTGTGACGTTTGCGAATGAACACGTTTGGGGAACACTGAGTGTGACGATTATTGTACATCCCCAGTCGCTGAAGGATCCACAGGTGGCTGCGGCGGTAGAGCGAGCAGTAGCGAACTTGCGCTATGGAACGGTGGGGGTGAACTATTGGGCTGGAGCAGGTTTTGCACTGACCGTGCCAACCTGGGGTGCCTTCCCCGGACATACGCTTGAGAATATCCAGTCGGGAACAGGAGTAGTGCATGATACATTGATGTTCTCTCGTCCACAAAAGTCAGTAGTGCGAGGTCCGTTCCGCAGTCTGCTGACGCCGCCCTGGTTTGTGACTCAAGGGAAAGTGGCACGTAATGTGTTCCCGAAGTTGGTGGATTTTGAGGCTGAGCCTTCGGTGTGGAAGGTGCCGGGGATTATATGGGCGGTGGTCAAGCGGTAAATCAATAGCACAGGCCAGGACAGCCGCAAGGAGTGTCCCTACTATACTACGGCTTTGCTGGCCCTTGCATTCTACATATTTTTTAAGCTAATCGTTTGGTAATCCCAACAGACCAGCGACAGAGATATCTTCGTCAATGGCTTCCCAATGGATGCCAACACCGCGACCAATCAATTCCCATTGCTGACGTTGTTCGTCAGTAGCATTGCGGAGGCGTGGGAACCAGTTCAGCGGCGCACTGATTTCACGTCCATCAGAAAGATGTACATGTATACGGTCTGTGTCGAAGTATATGTTTGTAGCTTGCGCCGTCTTACTGTGCAAAATGCTCATTCCGTAAGGAGGTACAACACTAATTTAGATAGTGTATCTATTAAGAAATTATACACCAGTTTATGTAGTGAAGGAAATCTGGAAGTTTTACCTCAGACTCATAGTTACTGTCTTTACGACTTATCCCTGAGATGACGCACTTCCAGAAATCCTTATTCTACATTACCCCTTCACCACAATCACCGGCTTCAGCCTCACCACCAGCTTTGCAAGCCCAGCATTATGAACCACATTCACTACCTGCTGGGCATCTTTGTAAGCCTGGGGAGCTTCCTCTGCCAGCAGGTTTTTGCTGTGGACGCGGACAGTGACGCCACGAGCGTCGAGTTGGTTGAGCAGGTCTTTGTTGCTCAGGGACTTTTTGGCGGCGGTACGGCTCTGGCGACGACCGGCACCATGACAGCAGGAGCCAAAGCTTTGCTCAAGGGAGCCAGAAGCTCCCACGAGGACAAAGGAGTAGCGACCCATATCCCCAGGGATGAGTACAGGCTGACCTATGGCTTGATATTTCTCAGGAACACCGGGATAGTGCGCTGGGAAAGCACGAGTTGCGCCTTTGCGGTGGACGCAGACGCGTTGCATCTTTCCGTCGATGGCGTACTCTTCGATTTTGGCGATGTTGTGGCAGACATCGTAGACAAGCGGTAGGTCTTTAGGGCGAGCTTTACGTCCAAAGACGCTGGCAAAAGCTTGGCGTACTCCATGCATAAGCAGTTGACGATTGGCCCAGGCAAAGTTGGCACCACAGGCCATCGCCGAGAGATATGACTTGCCTTCATCGGACTGCAAAGGTAGGCAGGAGAGTTGACGATCTACCAGATTGAAGCCAAAATCTTTTTGTTTAGCTTCGGCCAATTTGATGTAATCCTCAGCAATCTGGTGACCGAATCCTCTGCTTCCGCAATGGATGGTAGCCACGATCTGGCCGATCTGACCTATCCCAAGAGCGGTAGCCGCCTCGGCATCATAGATGTGATCAACTTTTTGGATCTCACAGAAGTGGTTGCCTGAGCCGAGACTGCCAAGTTGCTTCATACCCCGGCGAATGGCCGTCTCCGAGACGGTGGCGGGATTGGCCCCTGCCAGGCAGCCTTGCTCTTCGGTAACTTCTATATCTTCAGGGAAGCCATAGCCCTCTTCGATGGCCCATGCTGAGCCACGTACCATCACAGCACGCAGTTCATCGGCAGTCAGGTCATGCATGCCTGCACCACCCACGCCGGAGGGCAGATTACTGAAGAGTTCGTCAGCGAGCTTATCGACTTTGCTACGCAGTTGGTCGTATAAGAGATCAGTTGCCAGCATACGCACACCGCAGTTGATGTCGAAGCCGATGCCGCCAGGAGAGACAACGCCGTTTTCGGCATCAGTGGCAGCGACTCCTCCAACAGGGAAGCCGTAGCCCCAGTGAATGTCGGGCATGGCAAGCGAGTAGCCGACAATGCCAGGGAGAGTAGCCACATTCGCCACTTGCTGCAGTGCATTGTCCTCTTGAATTTGTGCGATCAGTTCGTCATCGGCGTAGACCATGCCGGGAACGTGCATAGCTGCGTTATACTGTTGCGGGATGCGCCAACGGTTGGCATCTACACGTTGTAAAGGAATCTTTTCCTTCGAGTTGCCCATGGGGTTTTCTCCTCAATAGAATAAGGACTTTGTTCTGCATACGCTACTATGAAGCAAAAGGAGTCATGGTCGAAACAGTATTTTATCTCATGCTGTGTAGTGCATATCGTGGAAGCCCCATCCCGCCTCTCGGGTGCGATAAATCATGTCCGAGACAGAGCGCATCTCATATCCTGATAAGTTCTTAATAGCTTATTTTAGATATCAAAAATGATGCGAGCTTTGTATCCCTCTGCTGTGTGTAAGACAGAGGCTTCGTGCCAGGTAACGGCTTTAATAGCACTACTGAGATCGTGACGTCGTTGGTCGTAAGGTTCACCGTAAGCACGACCCTTCACATGGGTTGGAGTGATGACATTGATCTCGAACTGGGAGAAGAGCAGGTATTCAGTATCGAACAGGACAATCAATTCGTTCAGCCACGCGATAAGTAATGATACCTCATCGTGGCCTTCGACTGCTATCTCGCGACTGACCCGGCTCTGTATCTGCTCCGGCGCAACCATCAGACTTTCCATACCTTGTGCGGCATGGATAAAGAGTTCTGAGAGGGTGCTACCGTAGGCGTGCAAGCCAATGTCGGCGGTATGTTCGAATACTTCATAGGGTTGCACGGTCAGCACTCTTCGGTGTACTTACGATAATACTGCGGAGGATTCTTTTGGAGTGTTGCATGACTACACCTGCCTTTCTGGCCTGATGGAGTACGATGTTCTTCTTACAGAATACCCAATAGATTGTGATTTGTCAAGTCCCAGTTTTGTCGTAAGCGATGCCCTTGATGAGATAGACCAGTGTTTGCATATCTCCCACCAGGAATGTCTCCTTCACATCGACCGGACGGGCATGGCCCTGGCGATTGATCCAGACTGTCGTATAGCCAAGTTCGGTTGCGGGAACAATGTCGTACTTGAACCCAAATCCAGCGTGCCAGATTTCTGATACATCCAACCCTAGGCGTTCTTGCGCCAGGAGAAAGCCTTTGTGGCTGGGCTTGTAGGCTCCTGCCTGCTCGGCGGTGATGATGTCGTCGAACTTCACGCCTATCGTTCGCTCCGTCTCGGTGATAATCTCATCATCTGAATTCGTAATAAGCACAACTTTGAGGAATTTTTGTAGCTCCAGTATGGCATCTCTCGTGTCAGGGAAGGGTTGCCAGTGGCCCATGGAGCTAGCGAAGGTTTCGCTATCAGCTTCACTGTAGGGAAGGTGAAAGTGGTCAAAGGCCAACTTCATTGTATCGCGGAGTACCTGACGATAAGGGACGTATGGTTGCTGAATGTATTGAAATTGTATTTCCTCCCAATAGGCTTGCAAGGCATGGGCATTTATGTTTGTGAAGTTATGGGCTACCAATATCTGCGAGAAAAATCCTTTGGGTAGGCTGGATGAATCACTCTGGAGTTGCTGGTTGAACTGATCTTCAAAATTACTGACAAAGCCGGTAATAGGAATGCCTCCCAGATCAGCATGAAGGATATGCATTTTGAGCTGACAATCTTGGACGACAGGTTGGACAGCGATAGTAAAGTGACGGGTGACACCGAGAAAGAGCCGGTCGTCACCTTCAATAGTGAGTTGGTCGCCGGTCGCAAGGGTGACATTTACATTAGAGACGCCGTTCATACCGGCAGCTTTCAGGTTTTTTTCTACAAGACGCGTGATGTAAAGCGGACCAACCTGTGCGCTGATGTCGTTCGTTTGAGGCGGTAGAGGTGTAGCAAGCACGGAATTGCCACCTGAAATTGCGAGTAGATAGATCATCACACCCGTTACACCTAGAACGAGGCCAAGTAGGAGGGCAAGCAGAGCCATGAGAAAGCGTAATATTCTTCTGGCACGGGGTTGTTGAGGCGGAGTTGGCTCCGGAGTTAACTTTATTGTGGCGTGGCTTTGTGCATCCATAATTTTCTCCTGACAATGTTTCGCTTTATATTACTTCCTTCCTGAAAAGAGTGCAAGTCCCGTCTGTATTTTGTACAAGTTGCACAAAATACAGAGTACTACTTTCAGATAATCTAGCCATAGCTTCATAAGAGAAACTGAAGTATCATAATACCATGTAAAAGAGGAGCACAGTGTGCTGGCGTATTGTTATGTATATTGTGCAAAATAGATAGGCGTTAGTTCAGCAAGGCATGCTGAATTTTCCAGCGAGGATGGTGGAGAGCGATCATAAAGAAGGAGCAACAGAGAGCATGACACCTGAAGAAGTAGTACAATTTGCCAAAGAGCGCGGCGTAAGGTTGGTGGACTTTAAGTTTGTCGATTTACCAGGTTCCTGGCAGCATTTTAGCGTACCTGTCCGCGAGCTTAAAGAAGACATATTTGTCGAGGGAGTACCTTTCGACGGCTCCAGCATACGTGGATTTCAGACCATTAACGAAAGCGACATGCTGATCGTCCCCGATCCTGATACCGCTATTATGGATCCTTTTACCGCCATTCCAACACTGAGTCTAATCTGCAACATTGCGCATCCCGGCCCCTTGGGAATTAAGAGACCGTATAGCCGCGATCCACGTTATATTGCAAGCAAAGCAGAGGAGTATCTGCGCTCTAGCGGCATCGCTGATACGAGCTACTTTGGCCCCGAAGCTGAATTCTACATCTTCGACAATGTGCGCTACAATTCTACTGATAACATCCAATACGTCGAGATAGACTCGGATGAAGCACACTGGAATAGTTCACGCGATGGTACTCCTAACCTGGGTCATCGCATGCGGGTAAAAGAAGGATACTTCCCTGTTGCTCCTAATGACACACTCCAGGACATTCGTAGTGAGATGGTACTGCTTTTGGAAGAAATAGGCGTACCAGTCGAGACACATCATCATGAAGTTGGTGCCGCAGGACAGGCTGAGATCGACATGCGTTTCAACACGCTGGTGAAGATAGCAGACAGCTTGATGCTCTACAAATATGTCACCAAGAATGTAGCTCGCAAGCATGGCAAGACTGTGACATTCATGCCTAAACCTGTGTTCGGTGACAATGGCTCTGGTATGCATACGCATCAGAGCCTGTGGAAGGACGAGAAGCCGCTGTTCTATGACTGCCAAGGCTATGCAAGTATTTCTCAGTTGGCCCGCTACTACATTGGTGGACTCCTGACCCATGCCCCGGCATTGCTTGCGATTGCTGCACCCACCACAAACAGCTACAAGCGCTTGGTACCAGGCTTTGAAGCTCCCATCAACCTGGTCTTCTCGAAAGGCAATCGCAGTGCCGCTGTACGTATCCCACTGACCGAGAACCCAGCGGCGAAGCGCGTTGAGTTTCGCCCACCCGATCCAGCCGCGAACCCATACTTGCTCTTCTCAGCTATGCTGATGGCCGGACTCGATGGTATTCGCCGCGAGATTGAGCCAAGTGATCATGGCTATGGTCCACTGGATCGTGACCTGTACCATCTGTCAGAAGTAGAAATGCGTGAGATTCGCTCTGTCCCCGGTTCGCTGGACGAGGTGATGAATGCACTTGAGGACGACCATGCCTTCCTGTTAGAGGGTGATGTCTTCACAACCGATGTACTCGAACATTATATTGAGTTCAAGCGTGCGCAGGCTGATGAAATGCGTCTGCGCCCGGTACCGATTGAGTTCACACTTTACTACGACATTTAGTTCAAACATCTCTTGAACAATCGCTCAACGCCCAAAGAACCCTGCTTTTTGGCAGGGTTCTTTGGGTGTTGAGCGTCGATCAGGCTGCATATATCCATGCAGCCTTTGTTAAGCAAAAAAGGCACGCGCCGATAACATCTTGTAACAATGTGCAAATGCACATTATCCTACACGGGCGAGGTTCATTTTTTTGCGTGAAAGCAGACGTCTGGTAGGAGCGGCATTTATGACGCCAGTCTACCTGTTAGTAGACTGGCGTCATAAATGCCGCTCCTACCATGAATATTGAGTTCCTGCAAAAATTTGAACCTCACCCATCCTATATGGTAGTTATGACAATATAGCTTATTATGTGCTATAGTTAGTTATGTATAGACGATTGTTGATATGTTTGTATCCTCAAAGAAAGAGGCAAAAATCATGGAATTACTAGTAGATAGCTATGGCCGCCGTATCAAAAGTATGCGTATCTCGATCACAGATAAATGCAATTTTCGTTGCGTATACTGTATGCCAGCTGAGGGTTTGCCGTGGCTGAAAAAGGCAGAGATTCTTTCTTACGAGGAAATAGAGCGGATTGCGCGGGTGGCGGTGAAGATTGGTATAGAGCAGATTCGCCTGACAGGTGGCGAGCCATTAGTGCGTAGAGATGTGCCTGAGCTGGTACGTCAGTTGCGCAAGATTGAGGGACTCCATAGCCTGAGCCTGACGACGAACGGTATTTTGCTGAAACAGCAGGCAGGCGCATTAGCCGAAGCAGGGCTGAACCGCATTAACGTGAGCCTGGATTCACTGGTGCGTGAGAAGTTTGCCCAATTGACGAGACGCGATCAGTTGAGTCGGGTCTTGGAAGGGCTGGAAGAACTAGAAAAATACCCATCTATTCACCCGATTAAAATCAACGCCGTGGCTATGCGTGGGTATAGCGAGGAAGAGGTATTGGATTTTGTACAGTTGGCACGGCGTAAGGCATATAGGATGCGCTGGATTGAGTTTATGCCGCTTGACGCTGACCAGATCTGGCGTAAGGAAGATATTCTCACGGGCGCAGAAATTAAGGCCATCATCGAAGCAGCTTGGGGTCCACTTGTACCAATTACGACTGGTGATCCATCTGAGACCGCCCGGCGTTATACTTTTAGTGATGGCATAGGCGAAGTTGGCTTCATTAATCCTGTAAGTGAACCCTTCTGTGCGAGTTGTGATCGCATTCGTTTGACGGCTGATGGACAGCTCCGGACCTGCCTTTTTGCGACAGAGGAAACCGATTTACGTGCAGTAGTGCGCTCCGACGCACCCGACGAAGTACTGGCAGATACACTACGCCGTGCAGTTTGGAATAAGGAATTGAAGCATTATATCGGGGATAAGCGGTTCAAACGTGCAAATCGTAGTATGTCGATGATTGGTGGCTAACAAGCGACCGACATACCATCTCAAGCTAAGTTATTCCAGAGATGAATCAACTGTTTGACATGTAATACATACATGCAGAGTGCAGAGCGATTCCTAAGAACAGAGTTACTAAAAAGAAGAATGTTCGTTGTTATAGTCAAGTAGGCAGTATATGCAGAGTCCAGAGTAGTCTGGAACAGGAAGGGACTGAACGACGTTACTTTAGTGTAAGACCAGAAAGAGGACAATGTGGTACAACACGAAACAGACCTGCTCACGGTCCGCGAAGTTGCCAAACAATTACGGGTAGATGACACCACTGTGCGACGT
>WNGK01006241.1_pt1 | contig 12540 bp, 9 predicted proteins | sample 5400601 | NCBI WGS metagenome assembly WNGK01 (sample SAMN13153376, study PRJNA577476) | soil metagenome | isolation source: 60 cm soil or saprolite under Garry oak tree replicate 1 | place: USA:California | collected 2016-06-15 | reverse complement strand
GCGTCAGGGCGAGGATTCGAGCTCCTCTCCCGCAGGTGTGGGAGTTTCTCATCAAGCCAGAACATATGCATCTGTGGGGACCATTCACCCGGCCTGTGATTGGCATCGACCGGCCATTTGAAGCAGGGGATCGTGTGACTCTAGATCGGAAAGACTTCTTTGACTTCTTTTGGCACCATAGCCAGGTGCTGCTCGTTGAAAAGGTGGTTCCCTACCACTCACTACACTTGCGCGACCTTTCTCCGGGAGCTGTCAGAATGAACGTCACCGTGATCGTGAGCGTCGAAGAAACCAGGGACCCGGAGGCTACCTGGATTGAGGAGGCGATCTTCTATTCCTTGGGCAAGAGCAGGGTGATGCAATGGCTTGATCGCTCTTTGGTCAATCCCGTTCTGCCATTGATAGCCAGGTACCCAACGCACAAGGCGTTTCGCCGCTTGCGGGCGAGCGTGGAGCAACCTCACACGCCAGTCTCATCCTGAGAGCTGACGGGCCTTGTTTTCCGTCACGAGGACTGACCACCCTTGTCCAGCATCAGACGGCTTGGTGTCCAACTGATGACGAATACCATAAGGTGGAGCATTCTAAGATGGCACTACGGCACGTTCACGTTTTTAGCAATGATCCTCTGCTTGCATCCTATTAACCTAAAATTTGTCCCAAGTAGTGGCAGGATGCTGCCAGCAGCAAGGGACTTGCCAAAAGCAGGATGATGGGTCATACCTATCAAAGGAAGAAAAGCCGAAGATAGGAGAACCATCACGATGAACGAAGCTACCACGAAAACGACCTGCCATTTTTCGTCCTGTGCCAGTCTGGCAGCCATTGGCGTGACGCTGAGGCAACGAGACCTGTTTGGTCCGATCCGAAAGCTGGTGCGCATTGGGCAGAAAACGGTGAAGCACACACCGCATGACAAGCTCTACGACGCCTTGATGGCCATGTTGGCTGGAGCACACGGGCTGGTGGAAATCAACAGTCGTCTGCGAGCCGATGTGGCCTTGCAGGAGGCGTTCGGACGCGAGCCTCTGTGCCGAGCAATCGCTGGTGCAAGAGACCGATGTCAGCTTGCACCAGCGAGCATGTGACACAAATGGAGCAAGCCATGCAGAGCATCTACCGTCAGCACAGTCAAGGGTATCGGCATGACTCTGCCAGGCAGTATCAGATCCTGGATGTGGATAGGAGCGGCATGCCCTGTGGCAAGAAAGCCGCCTTTGGAAGTCCAGGCTATGTTGCCAAGCAACGCAATCGGCGTGGTCGTCAATTGGGCCGCGTGTTGGCCAGTCGCTATGAGGAAGTGGTCGTCGATCGGCTCTTCGATGGCACCACGCAACTGACCAAGGCGTTGCAGCCGTTGATAGAAGCGGCGGAGCAGACCTTGGGGTTGGACCAGCAGCAACGAGAGCGCACCCTGGTACGCACGGATGCCGGTGGCGGCAGCGTGGACGACGTGAATTGGCTGCTCGTGCGGGGCTATCAGTTCCACGGCAAGGATGACTCCACTGCGCGTGCCCGGCGCTTGGCCCACAGCGTGCAGCACTGGATCGAGGATCCCCAGGTGCAAGGACGGCAGGTGGGCTGGGTGTGCTTGCCTGCCACGGAGTATGTGCGCCCCGTGCGACGCATTGCCGTGCGCTGCCGCAAGGCCAATGGGCAGTGGGGCATCGGCGTGCTGATCTCGACCTTGACCCCGGCCCAGGTGCTGGCTCTCACCCAGCCAGAAGCTTCGCCCAACGCCGAGGCGGCCACGGTGAGGCTTTCCTATGTGTCCCTGTATGATCAGCGCGGCGGGGGCGTGGAGACTTCCTTCAAGGGCGACCACCAAGGCCTGGGCAGTACCAAGCGCAGCAAAAAACGCGGTTCTCGCGCAACAGATGGTGATGTTGTTGGGCAGCCTGGCCCACCATGTCGTCATCTGGGCTCGTCAGTGGCTGACGCAGGCTGCTGCGTCCAGCAAGCTGCGGCACGATGGGATCCTGCGTATGGTGCGCGATGTGTTCCATATCAGTGGCTTTCTGATCTTCGATGCCTTGGGCCATCTCGTCCAGATTGTGCTGAACCGAGCAGCACCTTTGGCACCCATTTTAGTCGAGTCGTTGCAGGTGCTCTTGACCCCTACCCATGTCGCCGTTAATTCGGGCGAAACTTAGGTATTTAGCGTCCTATCTCCAAGGGGAGACATGTAATATTCAGGAAGAGGATGGCAAGTTTTATTTGCGTTCCTCCTATTTCGAGAAATTGCCGCTGCTTAGCACTTCCGCTAAGAGAAAACGGTGTAGTCCTGGGCTGGCCAGTGTGCTTGACCTCATGAGTCCTGCCTTTGATACACTCCCAATTTCTCAAAAGAGAGAAGCATGTATAGGTGCATTGCTGTTCATCTTCAACGGCGCGCTGAAACTCAAATATAAGAACTGCGGCGGTTTGATGCGGCAAATAATTGCGCCACCCGTGGTGGTCGAGCAAGGGAGCGATTATGAGGAAGATGGTGCTGGAAAACGCGTCTATACATCATTTAGGAGTATACCAGCAAGGCTTGTACTTACTGCTGGCAACGATTTTTTTCGGAAGGCTGATAGAAAGCAACCAAGCATAAAGAAAATATGGAATATCGCCCGAAGAAATGCTTCAGTCGCTAGAGCACTGTATCATTATGAAAAATCTGAAGACCTGGTTGAGTTAAGAAAAGTGATCGAAGAGATAATGAACGATACGTTCACCAGCACACGACCCAGAAAGGGCAATGTCCCATTCGGAGAATGGAACAAGCAGAAATGGACCGAGCCGGAAATCCCCGCAGTTAAAATGGAAGAGGCTTATGCATTATTGCACAATACGCTTCTGCTTGGAGAGCAAGCGCTTCACTCTCTGGCATTTGCAGATAGAACCCAGGCTAATAAATTTACGACTTCTGGTCCAGCTATGCCTTTGCCAGAGGCGAGAGACATCGTACACACCATACTCATGAAATGGGTAAGGTTAAAGTAGTCAAACATCAGGCGTGAAATAGTTTAGGCTACTTCTCCTGTTCAGCGTCAAAAATTGTGACGGTGTAATTTGAGAACCCATTCGTTTTAGTAGAAAAGCGCAAAACTCATGTACCGAAAGCGCAAAACTTACGTACAATCCATAATTTCCTCTGAGAACAACGATAACAACGTGTCTTCTCAGAGGAATTTGGTGTCGTCAGTATCATGTTCTTTAGAAGCCAAAAACCTGACGAATAAACGAAAAGAGCGCGGGTAGTGGAGGTGGTAAGGTGGGTGGTACAAACGAGGCTCCCAGGATGATCGCCGCTGATGTGCCAGATCGAGGGCGAATGTATTACCTGGTCGATGGCAAGGACGATTTCATCCCTGACGCCAAAGAGTTCTTGGATTGGAAAGCGGCGACGAACCGCGCACCGGGCACCCTGAAGGCCTACTGTTCCCGGCTGTTGTGGTATTACCGCTTTCTCTGGCAGCGCGACCTGTATGTCCTTGCAGCAACACCAGCAGACCTCGCCGAATTTGTCATCTGGCTGTGTCATCCCTACCGCGATGTAGCTGCTGTTTCCCCCATTCATCCAGCCAGTCCTTTGACGGCGTCGAGTGTGAATCTCATTCTCCAGGCTGTGGGAGCGCTTTACCACTTCCTCGTGCGTCGTGGCAAGCTCTCAGCATCTCCCGTCCGCTCTGTGGATATTCCCAGAGGGAAATGGCTGACTGAGCGCGATCTGCTGGCGCACACACGCCGAGGGCGGGCAGTTATCCAACGCATGGAGTTGAAGCTCAAAGAGCCTGACCGGCTCCCTCCTAGCGTATCGGAGCAAGATTTCCAGACCTTCATCGACAGCATCCATCTTGGGAAAAACCCGAACAGTGATCCGACAGGCTTGCGTGACCGCCTGTTGTGCCTCATGCTCAAAGAGGGGGGATTCCGCATTGGCGAGCTGCTCGGGATGAGAATGGAAGACCTCGAATTTGGAAAACAGGGGGTGCATGTTCGCTTTCGCCCAGACAATGAGAACGGAGCACGAGCCAAGGCTGGGTATGGCAATGATCGCTTTGTCCATTTGCCCACCGATGTGCTGGGCCTGCTCGATGTCTACCTCACCGAAGTTTGGATCGAGGCCTCCCCCGGTACCGATCACCTCTGGATCGTGCTCAAAAAAGAGGCGAAGAGCCGCGAAGGGCGGTCAACCTATGGGACTGCACTCACCGTCGCAGCAGTGGAGAAGGTCTTCCAACACTACTCCCAGAAATCGGGAGTGATCCTGCATCCCCACGTTTTGAGACACACAACAGTAAACCCCTTTGAACTACAGATAGCTTGACCATTGTCTCACAGCTCTTTCAGCTACATAATGGTAGTTACTACTCATCAACGAGTAGCTGAAAGGAGCTTTGTAGGCAAGATGACTTCGTATTGGTTTACACCTCGACCCAAAGATGCTGAACACCAGCACCCCTTTCTCGTTTTTGATGGCAATGACCACCTCCACCTCCCACTTACTGTTTTTGGCAAGGAGGCCAGTCACCGTCTCTCCCCGAAAACGATCCAAACGTATTACTACGCAATCCTTCCGTTCTTTGCATGGTTAGATACCGATGTCTGGCAGCTTCGTGCTGGAAACAGATGGGATGCTCCATCAAAACAAGTACGACAGGCAATAGAGGATTACCTGGTCAGCAAACTTCAATGCAAAGTACAACCACATCACCAGGGCTGGAAACTTGTTGCCATTACGACCGGAACACGCAGCACGTTGCGTGTGTTCCTCTCCGCATTGAAATTGTTCTATCACATCATGACGGCTCGTGGCTCTTACCCTTTTCTCAATCCTCTCGTGGAGCCGATATCGGAGACCTTCGCCACAGTCGAGGCCCGATTGAGTCGAGAAGATGCGCATCCCAGAATGCCGGATCGAAGCGGCGTCGTAACCCCACAAAAGAAACCAACCCATCGACTGTCTGACAATTACTTTAAATTGAAGCACGATGAGTGGGTGCCCCAGATTCTGGATAACCCAACGTTTCCAGCACTGATCCTTGAGGGTGGAAAGCACCTTCCTCTGAAGTACACACGCAAGCGCGATGAAGTCGTCACCTGGCTGCTCTTCGAGACAGGAGCGCGGGTCTCGGAAGTGACCGGATTAATGCTCGGTGACTGGACGGTGCATGGGGCACATACGAGAGCCCGAGCATTCAACAAAGGGAGTTTTGGCAAGCGTACCAAAGTCTTGAGTTTTCATGAAGATACGGTCGTGCTGCTCAAACGCTACTTTGATGAGGAGCGCATCTACTTCGATCCTCAGGGCTACTCCCTCGATGTCTATCTTGAACTCGCCGCTCGGAAACAGATGGATCTTCAGGCCATTCCGTTGTTTTTAACCACCCAGGGTAGTCAACTCACGCCGAAGGAATATCGGGAGCACTACTGGAATCCCGCCTGTCACTCAGGAGGAATTGAGGCAGATGTGCATCAGGCCCGCCATTGGCTGGTCACACGATCGGTCCGGGATATCTACGAAACGGCGAAAAGCAAAGATGAAATTGAACGACGGCTTCGAGGTCTCGTTGAGTACATGAAATGGAAGAGTGAGGAAACGCTGACCGCCTACCAGCACTACTTCGATGAACAGCTTGATGCTGATATACGTGATGATTTTCATCGGCGTATGCATGAGGAGATCGAGCAGTATCAGGAAGAACGAAGACAGGGAAAGCACGAGAAGTTAGTTCTTCCCAGAGGCACCTCTCAGGAGGTGCCTGCATTCATGACAGAAGAGATGCAGTTCGCAGATGAGCCAGACCTGACATTTCTCCATAGTTTGGGAGGAAAAGTGTAACATGGGAACGACACAACAGGCTGCCTCCATTTCCTGGCAGCAGCTCGACGGTCAGATTGCCAAAGCTATACTGCATGCGCCTAAAACAGGAGGAGATCCAAATGGTGGCTGGTTGTATGTCCATGAACATATTGCAGGATACTTGTTACGCAATGTGGTAGGAACTCCCTGGAGCGATCATTTGTCGCTGATTGCAGCAGTTCTTTCGGCTCGCAAACAGGATGTACAAACGGTACGGATGACCATCATGTCGCTCCATGCTCGCTTCTCCACTTTGTTTCCTGCATTGGGCCTCAAAACCATGGATGAATGGAAGAATGAACTTCATTTCCCGCTGTATATTCATGAGCAGATGATCCCTGGAGACAGCCAGTACACACGCCAGCAGTTCTTGACGAGATATGCCAGTGCCACAAGGCACCTCCAGAACTGGCTTGATGCCCTTGCAGATAAAGATCGGCAGACATATCAACCATTCATCCTTCCTGTGGTGAGCCCGTTTCTCTATGAACAATTGAATAAAATGGATCAGGTAGTCCAACAGCAACAAGTACACCGAAAAGCAGAAACGGAAGCGATCCTTCCCCACTTTGCCACTCTACGTGCCGAGGCGCATTACCGTTACAATCGCTTGATGAGGCTTCGCCAAGCCTACTTCCAGGCGGTAGCCCAGGTTCCTGCCGACCATTCAAATCTCCCTTTAGAATTCTCCTACGAAGAAGGGGACCCTCCTCTAGAACGTCTCCATTTCAAAGTGTGGGATCGTCGCTGCCTGGTTCTTGACCCAGAACATGCTACAGGTTATTCGCCCAAAACACGAGAAAAAGCAACGCGTGGATGGGCAGCCTTTTCCGATGAGCGAAACGCGCTGTTTCTCGAATTTGTCAAGGTGGAACGTTTGAACGGAGATGGACCGCCGGAGGGTCTCTGGTTTACTGATTTACTCAAACACGGTTTGATTGGAGCAAGCGCACGTGATGGGGATGAACAAGAGGTTGCTGCGCGACAAGCCTGGCTCCATCAATGGGGATATGGTGAGGGCAACTCTGAAGAAGAGCGAACTGCGCCATTTACGACCCAGATTTCTGGATTACTGACCTGGAGTTCCGAGCAAGGGAACAGTGGGGTAAGCATCGGTCGTTTTCTGAGTCAAGCGCGGCAACGAACGGGGAAAGTCTTTGTTCCTGTGGAATCGCTTTACGCAGCAACAACCTTTGGCCTGCTTGCACTCGATCTGCTGACATCCACAGGCATGAGGTCGAACGAATTGCAACAAGTGAATGTCTTGCCTGAATGCCTCATTCGTTTGGTCGATGCACCCCCACCGGGAGCGAAAGATCGCTCCCTACGCATTCGCTACGTGCTACGCCTCTTGCCGAAAGGCGAACAAACAGACCTCCGCCACAATTACGGAATTGGCAAGGAGTCGGTGAGACTCCTTGAGAAGACCGCACAAATGCTTTACGATCACTATCACCTTCAACCAGGAGAGCCGCTCCCCCGCGTCGTTTTTACCTCTCAAAGCCACCGAAGCCATCGTTTTGAGGAAATTTCCGTGCCCTACATTTTTCAGTACAATCGCATGCACTTAACCAGCGGTACCATCAATGCTTGTCTCCGCTTCCTCTTGCACGGTATGATGTTTCAGACAAGCTCTGGAACACCAGTGGTGATCAAACCCCATCTCCTCCGACACGCTTTTGCCACCTACGCCGTCCATGTAGAAGGATTACCGATTGACTTGGTAGCGAAGTGGTTGCAACAGAAGAATTTGGAGGTGACTGGCTACTATAGCGAAATGCCAGAGTATATGCAAGCTGAGCAGCACGCCTCCTTTGTCGCGCGGCTTGCTACCCAGATTAATGTACGTGAAGCGATTCTTCGCTCCCCCGAAGAAATCCAGAAGCAGGCTGAGGCAGCGCGCCAGCGTGTGGGAATGCTGGTCCCGGTGTGTGGCGGCGATTGCACCATTGATGTCTACTGCCCAAATCAGTTTGACTGTATTCACTGCCCGGCCAAAGCGCCAGATCCTGAAAAACGCTACCAGGTGGAAGAGAAGCGGCGCTGGGCGGAAGAACGCCTTACCTACTATGAGCGAGAAGGATTAGTGCTAGAAGCAGAAAAAATGCGACAATTGATCCGAGCGTGTGATTTAGAGCTTCGCGAGATGGAACAAATTGTCTCATATCGAAAGGACGAAACGCGTGTCATCCAGATTCAACCCAGACCCAAGCGACCATCATGAACCGCATCCCTGGCTGGAGGAGAAAGTCTATGCCAAGTTGCGCCAGCGAACCGTTGACCTGGTGAAGCAAAGCGTCGATGCGCTCGCCAAGGACAAGCAGCGAATCTCGCTTGCAACAGTCGCTGCGAAGTCAAAGGAGTTGGACTCTGAGCATCGAGGCGTCTCCGAGAGTGCCATTCTCGACAACCAGGAAGCCAGAGCCTACTACAAGCAGTACCGGAGCTGGCGAGGCTCACCGAAAAAGCGAGCAAAACCGCTGGCCGTGGCTTTACCCGCTTCTCCGGGAATGGTCAAGCCTGGCCGGGATGAGCAGCGGGTCCGCCAGCGCTACTTGCGCATGAGTAAGAAAGCGTTGGTTGAGCGGCTGATCACTGCTGAGCGAACGGTGGCTGAGCAGCGAGAACGGTGGCTTTTGCAGCAGGATGAGGTGCTGACTTGGCGATTGCGAGCGGAATCTGTCGAGGCGCGACCGAGAAGAGAATGAGCATTTCTGTTTTGTTGCAGAAGCGCTTTGCATGATAGACTACGAGGCAGATGTCATCATATGAGATTTGTGTTCACAAAAGGGTGAAAGATATGGCAGACCAAGAACGTCTTGATATGCTCAAACAAGGGGTAGAAAGCTGGAATACATGGAGGAGCGAGAATCCTAATTTGCAGCCGGATCTCAGTAAGGCTGACTTGAGAGCCACAGATATCAGTACAACAAAGTTTGAGGAGGATCCAAATATGGTTGGGTTTACTTGGTGGACTACCCTCGATGCTAAAATTACTGACGCTGAGTTCCAAGCAATTTCTACTAAAACTGCCCATAACCAAAAAACGACTAAACAGAATACCGATCAACCCACAGTTGCTACAACGATCTATCTCAATCTCAAAGGAGCTAATCTCAGTAGGGCGAATCTTAGTGGAAAGGATCTTAGAAATGTAGATTTTACTGAAACAGATCTCAAAGGAGCTAATCTTACTGGTGCTAATCTAAATGGAGCTAACCTCAGCCAAACTAACCTGAGTGGAGCCGATTTCACTGATGCCAATCTTACTGATGCCAATCTTACCAGCGCTAACCTCAGCCGAACCAACTTTGATAGTACGAAGCTCCAAGATGCCGATCTTACTGGTGCTAATGTCAAAGAAGCGAAGATCCGTAAGGCAGATCTCAGACGCGTGAATCTCAGTGAGGCTAACCTCTGTGCAAAAGAACTTACTGGAGCTAATCTGAGCGGAGCTAACCTGAGCGGAGCTAATCTGAGCGGAGCTAACCTGAGCGGAGCTAACCTGAGCGGAGCTAACCTGAGCGGAGCTAATCTCAAATGGGCTACCCTTACTGGAGCTAATCTCCAAGGAGCGGATCTTCAACAGGCTAACTTGTGTGAAGCAGATCTACAACGTGCCAATCTCAGTGAGGCAAATTTATGCGGAGCTAACCTATCAGGATGCCACATTTATGCTATCTCTGCCTGGAATGTACGCCTAGAGGAAACTATTCAAACAAATCTCATTATTACCCGCTACAAAGAGCCAACTATTACAGTGGACAATATTGAGGTAGCGCAGTTTATCTATCTTTTATTGAACAACGAAAGGATTCGTGACTTGATTGACAATATCACCTCCAAGGTTGTTCTCATCTTAGGTCGCTTCACTCCTAAACAGAAGCTTGTTTTGGATGTGCTGAGGGGAGAACTTCGCAATCAAAACTATACTCCTGTGATATTTGATTTTGAAAAACCAGCAACCCGTGATCTGACGGAAACGGTCATTACCCTTGCGCACCTGGCCCGCTTCATCATTGTCGATCTCACAGATCCGAGTAGCGCACCACATGAAGTAGCAATGGTTATTCCTCATACTGTGGTTCCGGTCCAACCACTCCTTTCGCAAGAGCCACTTCTGATCGACGGAAAATCGGTAGAAAGACGCGAATATGCAATGTTTGAGGATCTCAGACGCCGATATCACTGGGTTCTTCCAACGCTCCGCTACCAGGACAAAGATGAGCTCCTGGCCTTGCTCCAGACGAAGGTCATTGCACCAGCAGAGCAGAAGGCCAAGGAACTTATGCAGCCAAAGTAGCACCTCATACAAACTACCACTTTGTAGCGTGAGAACACTACTGGCGAGCTTTCATTTCATACAATCGTACTATGGTTAAAAACCCATGCAACGGCCCTCGTCCGCTCCTACCTGCAAGATGGTGAAGCAGTAGATTGGAAGTTTGTACAGGAACGGCTGGGACATGCGAGTGTTGTGACGACCATGCAAATCTACACGCATCTGACCAATGAAGATCGCAAGTATGCGTACGAGCGATATCAGCAGAAGAGGAGAACAAGTCCATGCCCACCAGCGCAGTAGCACAGAATCATGAAGAACAGATTGCCTTCTTGCCGACTGAGCAACTCATTGGGGAGGAACCATGGACGCTCCCTCAACGACGATTGCTGGAAGTTCTTCAGCACCAAGAACATCGGTATGCATCCATCACGAGGATCTGCCGGTTAGCTGGATACGCCGGGACATCCCCCTGGCATCGGGCAATGAAAGATGACCACTTTGTCGCAGCAGTCCAGACACTTGGGGTCAAACGCTCCCACGACGATTTACCGAGAGGGCAACAGCGGCTCCTTGCTGTGGTCTACCATCCAGAGAATCGCAAGAAATCTGGAGCGGAGATTTGTCGATTGGCAGGATACAAAAAGCATGATGCCTGGCGGAAGGCCCTCGAAGACGAGCGCTTTGTGGCAAAACTGGAAGTACTTGGTGTCAATATTAAACGATATCACCATCATTTAGTTCCGCATCTTGAGGTGACGCCTGCCATCAACATTGAGGACGAACTGGTAAAAGATATGTGGGACGTGCGGCGGCTCAAGCACGATTATCCAAAACACGTAGCTCCTTGTACGTACGAAGTAGACTTCTCCTGGATTGTTAATCCTGTGCTACGAGAACAAGTCAAGCGCTATTTTCGACACCGGCTTCCTCGATGGAAAGCTGGTACCTTCAAAAGAGTGATCTGCAATTTGAAATATATTTTGACCTTGCTTCCACCGGATGTGCATATTGAGACTCTAGACAGAGGTCATATGGAAGCTCTCCTTCCTCAGATGAGTCAAGTGAGCAGATATCAGATAGCGAGAAGCATGCGAGAAATGAAGAGTATGGCCGAGTACATGACCCTCTCTCCTGCATGGACAGGGCCTCGACCTCCTCGCTATCTCATCTGGGCGGAAGATATTCCATCTCGGCCAGAAGCCCTTCCTCGTCCCATACCTCCTAATGTCCTTGATCAGCTTGATCCTTTACTAGACCAAGCCGAGAAAGCGATGAAAGAAAACCTGGAACCTTCCATTCTTGCGCCAATGTTCTGGGATGCACTCCTCATCTTGCGCCACACTGGCATGCGTTTTGAGGATCTTGCCCATCTCAAAGCAACAGATGAGCATGGCAGAGCGGGTTGCCTTGACCAGGATTCAGAAGGGTACTGGTGGATTCGTATCGAGCACGTCAATACTAAAATGGGATGCGAGCACCGCATTCCCACACGCGGCAGCGATGGAGTGATTGATGCCATTCGTCGCCAGCAGGCACGGGCCAAACAGCTTCCGGACCACTTTGACGCTCATTATCTGTTTCGGACAGAGAACGGCATCATCTCACGTATGCAGGTTCAATCTGCTCTCAAGAAACTGGCTTCCCACCTCAAGCACGAAGAGCTGCCGTATCTGATAACGGCACACCAATTCAGGCACACAATAGCCACGGATATGATCGAACAAGGAGTTGATATTTACACTGTCAAGGAGTTTCTCGGACACAAAAGCCTCTCTATGACGGAAAAGTATGTAAAGGTCTACCTGAGCAGCCTCAAGGCCAAATACGACGCCTACCGTGTGAAGAAACAACAAACGTACGCTGCTGAAATGATGGCTACCCAGGTTCAAGTAACGCAGGTAGAGGGTGAAGCCGATGGCGGCTGGGTCGAGAACAAAGTAGGCAAGTTGTATGTGTCTCCACTTCCTGACGGTATTGGCAATTGTGTCCATCTTCCGATGCACGATGGCTGTCCAGACACGCCCCATTGTCCTACCTGTCCAAAGCTCCATGCCAACAAACGACATCTCCCAGTCTGGGAGAACAAAGCCACGAACTTACTGATTACGGTGGAAGCATTGCGAGCCAATCCTGCCTACACGCGAGCACGGCAAAAGCACGAGCAGGAACTGGTTCATGCTGAAAAGGTCATCAAAACGATCAAAGAGGAGGGCTTCTGGGATGGGCGTATCCACAACAGCCAGACAAACCAGAAGTGAGCAGTGCCGCAAAAATGCCCAGGCGAAGTCTGAACGAAAGAGGCGAACGGCCTTTGAAGCACTCATGCTGCTCCAACAAGAAGGCAAACCCGTCACGAAAGCAGCAGTTGCCAAACGTGCGGGAGTTTCTGTCGTGTTCCTGCGGA
>WNGK01014264.1_pt1 | contig 12541 bp, 10 predicted proteins | sample 5400601 | NCBI WGS metagenome assembly WNGK01 (sample SAMN13153376, study PRJNA577476) | soil metagenome | isolation source: 60 cm soil or saprolite under Garry oak tree replicate 1 | place: USA:California | collected 2016-06-15 | reverse complement strand
CCCAATCGCCGAACGGACCAACGAGTGGGCATCAGATTTCGATATCGCTTGACATATCATCAAGGGGCAAAAAATTGCTTTAGAATAGAAGATGAAGGGCGAAACATGACGGGCGCCGGTGGCTTCATCGGCGGCGCTCCGGGTAGCGCAACTGCGCCGGGGCGGCTACAAATAGCGCCATCGATATTAGGCCGGTTGACTAGTGCTGCCAGCATTTTAACGACGTCGAGAACCTGTCGCGCGATCGACCTTAGGACCTGGGTTGTTCACGTCGCGCTGCATTTCCGCACGCAAGACCAAGCGGGTCGAGAAGTTTCTGGCGATGCGCAACGATGTTCATCTGCATTTCACTCCGACCTCCTCGTCGTGGCTCAACCAGGTTGAAGTATGGCTTGCCAAGATCGAATGCGACGTGATTACCCGCGGCATATTCACGTCGGGGCCGGACCTGAAGAGAAAACTCATGCGTGACATCCGCCAGTACAACAAACAGCCCAAGCCAGTGAGGTGGAACTACTTCGACTCAAATCAATTGTTACGGGCCAGTGGTTCTTATTCAAAGGCGTCGACGGGAGGCGGTATTCGCATGGGGCCCAGGTGTCTGGCAGACGGTCGAAATCAACGCATCATTCCCTGAGCAATGAAGTGAACGCTGCAATCAAGAGATCATGGATAGCCGCCTTGTTGCTTGCGTTAGCAGCCGTGATGATTGGGTGCGGCGGCAAGGAGGAGCGCAAGGCCATGCATATGGAAAAAGGCCGGGCCTATTACGCGCAGGGGAACTATGACAAGGCCAGGATCGAGCTAAAAAACGTCCTGCAAATCGATCCCAAGAGCCACGATGCCTACTTCATGATAGGGCGGATTGAAGAAGAACAGCAGAACTGGCAGAGCGCTTTCAATAGCTACCGCAGGACGGTTGAGCTGAACCCCGATCACATCGAAGCCAAGGTCAGGCTTGGACGGTTGTACCTCCTCTCGGGTAGGCTCCCCGAGGCCGAAGACATCATGACCGAGGTTCTAGCCAAGCGGCCGGGCGATCCGGGCGGGCGTTTTTTGAAGGCCGCCGTACTGGTACGCAAGGGCGAGGTGGCCGGCGCAATTCACGAGGCGAGCGAGGTTGTCGCCGCCGACCCGACACAAACAGACGCAATAAGCCTGCTTGCAGGTCTTTACGCTCGGCAGGGAGACGACGCCAGGGCGGAGCAGGTTTTGGAAAAAGGGGCCCAAGCAAACCCCAAGGACATTTCCGTTCACATGGATTTGGCCGCGGTCGCGGCGAGGCGCAATGAGCTGGATAAGGCGGAGAAGGCGTACCTGGACATGGTGGCTATTGCACCGCAGGCACTACAGCATCGGGTCGCCCTGGCGAATTTCTATACCGGCACAAATCAGCTGGGCAAAGCCGAAAAGGCATTGAGAGATGCCATTCAAGCCGATCCCGACGATCAGCAGCGCCACCTCTTGCTAGTCGACTTTCTCGCCAGCAAGAAAAGTGCAGAGCAGGCCGAGAAAGAATTGCTGTCGGCGGTTCAAGCACAACCCAAGGCGTACCCATTGCGATTTGGCCTCGCCCGGTTGTATGAAATGATAGGCAAGCAGGACCTAGCAGAGCAGACCTATCGGGACATCATCGGCGTTGCGAGGAGCAGCCCGGAAGGGCTCAGGGCGAGAGCCCTTCTGGCCCGAATCAAGTTTGCGACGGGCAATGCAGCGGAGGCGGAGAAGCTGCTTGCGGAGGTTCTGACCGAAAACCCTAGAGACAGCGACGCGCTGCAGCTTCGAGCGCAGATGTCGTTGGTGAAGGGTGACGCCAAGCAAAGCATTTCTGATCTCCGCGCAGTCCTTAAGGACCATCCGGACTCGATCGAGGTCATTACCTTGCTGGCCACGGCGCACATGGCGAATAACGAACCGGAACTTGCCAAGGACGTTTTTGGCAATTCAATCGTAAGGTATCCCACTAATGCAAACTTGCGAGTTGCCTTGGCCGATTTCCTCAGTGCGAACAAGGACTACGATGGCGCCCTGAAGGAACTCGATACCGCGCTAAACGCAGACCCGCAGAACGCTCGCGCATATCAGTTGAAGGCTGACGTCGAGGCCGCAAGAAATGATTGGCGTGCTGCAGAAAGAACTTTGACCAGGCTGAAGGCTGCGTTCCCGTCGCAGCCCGCTGGCTATTACCGCCTCGGTTTGCTGTATCTGGCCCAGAAGAAGCATGACCAGGCCATCGCTGAATTTGAACTAGCCCTAAGAAAAGAGCCGGACGCGATTGAGCCCCTTACGGCGATCGTCACTATCCTCATCGAACAGGGCAAGGCGGATAAAGCTGTTGCGCGAATGAATCAGGCCATACAGGCGAACCCTGACAACCTGATGGCTCATTTGCTGCTCGCTAACGTATACACGCGACAAAAGAAGTACGCCGAGGCCGATGCAACATTGCGACACGCTATTCAGGTCAATCAGCGAGCCCCGGGCCCTTATGTAGCCTTGGCAAACCTGTACTTGACGCGTGGCGATGCGAAAGGTGCGGTTGAGGTGCTGCAACAGGGACTCCGTGCGAGTCCTGGGGACCCCTTTGAGCTGTCCAATGCTTTGGCGGAAACCTATCAAAAAACAGGTTACAGGGACAAGGCCATTGCCGAATACGAAAAGATCTTGAAAAAGAACCCCGGCGCAGCTGTCGCAGCAAACAATCTGGCGGGGCTCTTGAGCCAGGACAAAGGCAACAAAGCGAATCTCGATCGAGCGTTGGTATTGGCAAAACGGTTCGAGAACGCTTCCAACCCGTCGTTTGTGGATACGCTGGGATGGGTCTATTTCTTGTTGGGTGAGAATGAGAGCGCGTTGCCGCTATTGCAAAAGGTGGTGACGATGGCTCCCAAGGTTCCGGAGTTTCAGTACCATCTGGGGATGGCCCTGTACAAGCAAGGTGATGCGAAATCAGCCAAAACGCATTTGCAGCTCGCTGTCGACGCTAAGCTGGATTTTCCTGGTATTGAGGAGGCAAATGGAATATTGGCCAAAATGTGAGGTTGTTCACCGAATTCCGGGAGACTCTGATCCAGCCCAGCAGCACGCCGACCGCATTCGCGCCCATGTCAGCGACTTCGAAACTCCGACAGCCGGTGACGTGAGGGCTATCCCAACGCGCCAATCACCCCTCGCAAACCAAGCACCGCCAAGGTGACGTAAGTCGTCAGTCGCATCACGTCCCATCGCCCCCAAAGATCGTTGAGGACAAGCTCCATGCCGTAGAACAACACGATCAGCATGGCGACGCCCATTCCGAGATGCTCCGCCTTCGGGGCGAAATCGGGAAGATTGGGAACGACCAACGCAAGAAAAACCACCAGGAAGTCCATGGGCGTAACGCGAAACCGTTCGTTCGAGAAGCGGAATCCGATCAACACAGCCATCGTCATGGCGACAAACAGCATGTTGCGGTAAAGCCCGAAGCCGGCGAGAGCGCCTGGTTTGACCTGTACCAGGTACACGACGCAGATACCGGCGATGTAGGCGCAGGCTCGTTCGATGATGTTGAACGGCTTGTGGCGACGCCTGAAGTAGAGCGCGACCAGTACCATCAAGAGCAGGCACGCCAGCGCACCGATATCTCGCGGTACCCCTTCGACAAGGAACGCCCCGAGAAGGAGATAGCAGGGGATGGCGACCACGGCGACATAGAACGCCATCTTCAGGATGCGCTGATCCCTCCGCAACCACTGGACCCAGGCCGGCACGGCCAGGGTGTCCGGCTGGCGTTCGTGACGATGCGCTCGCCAACCGGCGACTGCGGCGGCTTTCAGAAATCCGATGAGTGCGGCGCAGAACAAACCGTAGAGCGAAAGTATCAGCATGTCGGCCTCGAAACGCAGAAAATAGGCCGCTGCAACGAGCAGTGACTGCAACAGGTAGATGACGAATACCGCCTCGTAGTGATCGAATCCCAGCGCCAGCAGCTTGTGATGGATATGATTCTTGTCAGGCAGGAACGGCGAACGTCCCTCCTTCAGTCTCTCGGCCATCACCATGACCGTATCGAAAATGGGCAGGCCGAGGATCATCAGAGGCAATGCCGGGCTCAGCGCTGTAGCGGACTCCTGCGTGAGCATGATAACGAGCACGCCGGCAGAAAAGCCCAGGAACTGGCTGCCTCCATCTCCCATGAATATCCGGGCCGGGTACGTATTGAAGCGCAGGAATCCCACGATGCTGCCGATCACGGCCGCGCATGCGAGCAGAAGGTCGGCGTCGGCGCTCGCATACGCCAGGACCGCCATGATTCCAAGGCTGAGGAGCGTTATTCCACCCGCCAATCCGTCCAGCCCATCGGCCAGATTGATCGCGTTGGTGACCCCGATCAGTGCAAAGACCGTCAGCGGGATCGCAAGGTAATCAGACAAGGGTTGGAGCCCAAGGAACGGGACGTACCGAATGACGACCCCGCCGTACAGGACTACCACCAGAACGGCGATGAGCTGACCCAGAAACTTATCGCCAACCCGCCGAGACGGGGGACCGGGGTCGTGTGGATTTTTCGCTCTCCAGGAAGATCGACCATGTGAAGCCATTCCGCCAGCCGAACCAGGGGCGGGATCAACACCATCGTCACAAACGTGGCAATGAGCACTACGAAAAAGAGCGTCGACGCCACGTCGGCATCCTAATCGGGGATGTACTCTGCGAGTCGGGCGCCGATGCCGTCGGCGAACGCGCTGAGTTGCACGTCTGCTCCCTCCGCGCCGGGGCTGATCCCGGTGATCAGACGGACCAGCGCACCGTCGGTCCGGTTGCGGGTCAACGCATCCCAGAAGATGAGACTTCGCCGCCACATGCGACGCGGCTCTTTAGGGAGTCGATACAGCCACTCGATGCCCAACCTGCACATCCACTGCGGCGCGCGCGGAGTGAGGCCGGCGTAAAGGTCGAAAACGGCACCCACTGACGCAATCACCGGAGCCCGGAGCCGATGGCGATTTTCTTCGACCCATTTTCCTGTTTCGGTGCCGTCATGCCCATCCAAAGCACATCCGGGTCGGCGTCGTTAATGCTCGCCACTACCGCCATACCCTCTTCGGCGGACCATGGACGGAAGGGTGGAGAAAGCACGCCGCACCATTTCAGACCAGGAAATTCGCGCTGCAATATGAGGCAACACGATAACGCCTTGATCCACGTCACTGCACCCGTGGCCGGGAGCGATCTCGATAGCAACGATGCCGCAGGGCCGGCAGAAAGCTAGTGCCCACGCAATCCTCACAGGGGCGTCCATCCCGCATCAGCAGGCCGCCAAGGCAGACGAGACGATAGTTATGCAATGTCTGTACCATTGGGCACGCCGTGGTCCTGACATGCCGCATAAGCGCTCGGCGAGATGAGGGGGAAGGTATTGTGAAAATGCGCCAGGTCGGGACGTGTTCTGCCGATGACATCGGAAAGCTGCTCGTAGGTGCGGTTCGATCATTTCTAACGTCTCGTTCTCGTTCGGTACGAACGAAGAGACAACCGTGCCAGTGCCGATTCCCACCGCGGTCTGGCTGTTCGGTTCGGGCCTGCTCGGCTTGATCGGCATCGCCCGGCGCAGGTACGCCGGCATCGCAACGGCGTCGCCGGTCGCCGCCTAAAGCGAAGGCAATACAGTCGCGGTCGGCGCTGACCGCACATCCCACACGGGGAGCGACCTTGACTCCCCGTTTTTTTCGCCTAGGTTTCCGCGAGCCAACACGGGCGCATGCGCCGCGATCGCTGTGGCGCTGGATCTTGACCGAGCCACGAACGTTCGCTAGTTTCCTGCGCGCTTTTATAGGCGCGGGCTTGTCATTTTTGCCGGTCGTGTTTGCGCATTTCCCGGCTCGCTCATGAAGCTTTAGCGGAATCAAGGAATTAGTTCCAAGGCATGGAAAATGCTCGACGATACAGCGGATTGCGGTCGCCCACCTTTTGGAGACAGGCAATGAAAGGACGCGCTCTACTGAAGCACATGGGAACCGCGCTGGCCGGCACCGCGCTGGCCGCGCTCGTCGCGTTTGCTCTTCCGGCATCTGCGAACATCTACAATTTCTCGACGCCATCGGGGGCACTGTCGTTCGATGGGAAACCGCTCGATGCAACGGCGCAATTTACGACAAGCGCTAACCAGATCGAGCTGATCCTGACGAACCTGCAGGCCACCTCGGTGGCGAGCCAGCTCTTGTCGGACATTTCCTTCACCGCATCCGGCGTGAACGGCGGGGGAGGCAGCATCCTGCCCAGCAGCGCAAGCTACATCAACGTGGCGAGCGATGGAACCAGGACAGCGGCGGGCGCTCAGAACCTGCCATGGACGCTGACCAATACCGCCGGAAATAGTCCGAACTACCACTTCAGCGGCTTGGGGAACCCGGGCGCCGCGGGCTTGATCATCGGACCGTCGACGACCGCCAACGCGTCGATCAACGGGTCGGTTCACAACCCGTACATCGACGGCACCGCCACGTTCGTCCTCGCGCTCGCAGGCGTCACCGGCGACACGGTTATCTCCAACGTGGCGTTCTCGTTCGGCACCGGCGAAGAGACCACCGTGCCGGTTCCGATTCCTGCGGCGGTCTGGCTGTTCGGCTCAGGTCTGCTCGGCTTGATCGGCATCGCACGGCGCAGGCAGCCCGGCATCGTAACGGCGTCGCCCGTGCCTGCTTGAACAGGCAACATCGGTCGTCGCGCTTGGCGCGCTGACGGCGCATGGACGACAACCAGGGGAGCGATTTTTTTCGCTCCCCTTTTTCTGTGCCGCCGGGCGGCGGTAGAGGGCCGACGCGTGGCCGACGCGTGGTGCCGGTCGTCAGGCTGCGAGGCGAGACGCCAACGCTCGCGAACGTTCGGCGCCTTGTAAAACCGTCCTCGTCGGCACGATTTTACTTGTAGCGCTTTACTTTTCTGGTTGGCGAAAATTATGCCATTGGCATAATCCACCCGTACTCAGCGAAGTGATCAGTCGCGATCGTTGCGCTCGTGGACCGTGTGCCCATGCCGCCGGACCAGCGCGTCCCGCTCCGCGATGCGAAGGTCCTCGCGGACCATCTCGGTGACCAGCTCGTCGAAGGTCACTTCTGACACCCAGCCAAGCTTGGTCCTGGCTTTGCTCGCATCGCCGAGCAGCGTATCCACTTCGGCTGGACGGAAGTAGCGAGCGTCGACGCGAACGATAATCCGGCCCGGCTCGAGTGTCGCACCGCGGTCAGGATCGACGTTGGCAACACGTCCGACTTCGTTCGCGTCGGTGCCTTCCCACGTCAGCCTCACTCCCAGCCCAGCGGCTGCAGCGGTGACGAAGTCGCGGACGGTGTGCTGCTCACCGGTCGCGATCACGAAATCTTCGGCGGCGCTTTGCTGAAGCATCAGCCACATTGCGCGGACGAAATCCCTCGCGTGGCCCCAGTCGCGGCGGGCATTGAGGTTGCCGAGGTAGAGGCAATCCTCCAGTCCGAGCACGATGCGCGCTAGCGCTCGGGTGATCTTGCGCGTGACAAAGGTTTCGCCCCGTATCGGGGATTCGTGATTGAACAGGATGCCGTTGCAGGCATACATCCCGTACGCCTCGCGATAATTGACGGTGATCCAGTAGGCGTAGAGCTTGGCCACGCCATAGGGCGAGCGTGGATGGAACGGCGTGGTCTCCTTTTGCGGCGTTTCCTGCACGAGCCCGAACAGCTCCGAGGTGGATGCCTGGTAGAAACGCGTGCTCTCGAGGCGGAGGATCCGGATCGCCTCGAGCAAGCGTAAGGTTCCCAGCGCATCGGCGTTTGCGGTGTATTCGGGCTGCTCGAACGATACGGCGACATGGCTCTGCGCCCCGAGGTTGTACACCTCGTCGGGATGCACCTGCTCCATCACGTGAACCAGGTTCGAGGAATCGGTGAGATCGCCGTGATGCAGCACGAAGCGGCGGCCCTTGTTGTGCGGATCTTCGTATAGATGGTCGATCCGGTCGGTGTTGAACAGAGAGGTCCGGCGCTTGATGCCATGGACGGCGTAGCCCTTGCCGAGCAGGAATTCGGCCAGGTAGGCGCCATCCTGGCCGGTGATACCGGTGATGAGTGCGGTTTTGGGCATGGTGGTCCGAGTGGTGGGTGCGAATCGGATGCGGAATTATTCGAAGTGTTTGCCAGCCCTCGGCACACTCGATCGCGGCGAGATCATGACTTCCCAGATTCTGTCCGCCTGACCTGCTCTTCCACCCACGGATAGAGACGTTTGATGCCTTCGTCCAGATAGACCTTCGCTTTCCAGCCGAGCGAATAGATGCGGTCGTTGGCAAAATTGCGGGACTGGACGCCGACCGGGCCAGATACGTGCTTGATCTCGATTCGCTTGCCCGAGACCTTGGCAGCGGTGTTCGCAAGCTCGTCGACCGTCACGTACTGCGGGCAGCCGATGTTGACGGCGCCCTTCAGGTCCGAGTGCATCAACAGGTAGATTCCATCGACCATATCGCTGACATACGTAAACGATCGGATCGCGGTTCCATCACCCCATACTTCGATCGTGCCCCCGTCGCGAACCTCCGCGACTTTGCGGCACATCGCTGCGGGAGCCTTTTCCCGTCCACCGGTCCACGCCCCTTCCGGGCCGTAGCAGTTCTGAAATCGGGCGATGCGCACCTGCATGCCATAACGCCGCTCGTAGGCCATCGCGACGCGCTCGGAATAGAGCTTCTCCCAGCCATACTCGTTATCGGGGTGGGCGGGTATCGCCTGCTCTTCCTTCATCTCCGGCTCACCGGGTCTCATGTCACGATAAATGCATACCGACGAGGAGAAGAAATACCGCGGAACCCCCAACCGGGCTGCAAGGTCCGTCATGTAGATATTGATCAGCGCGCTGTCGTGCATGATTTCGGTCTCGGCCGAATGGATGAAGCCCATTCCTCCCATTTCCGCCGCCAGCTGATAGACCTCGTCGAACGTGCCCCCATCCAGCGTCAGCGCCTTGCGGCAATTCGCTTCCTCCCTGAGATCGAGCTGCTGGAATTCGTCCGCCGCATCGGGCGACCATTCATGCGGCTTGATATCGACACCGCGTACCCAGTAGCCCTCTCTCTTGAGTTTCTTGACCAGATGGCAGGCAATGAAGCCACCCGCACCGCATACCAGTGCTTTTTTCATCGACGATCCCTCAAATGACGATTCGCGGGACGCCTAGAAGCATCTTTTCATGCCCTGGAGGCCCCGCTGCAACGATTGACTGACCTTGACTTTGGCTGCGAGCGTCCCGATCGGTTCCGGGACGAGCGAAGAGGCGATGAAGTTGGACCCGAGGCGCGAGCTGGAAAGACAGCTGCCGCGGGAGGCCAGGGGTTCATGGCGACCATGATGCGAGAGCAGGCGATCGCATATTAGCTGACGACCGGCTCCATGTCTCCTTCGAGCCTGGACGCGGCCGGGTCGGGCGGTCTCGAAGGCCCTGGAGTGGCCCGGAATGACCCGGGACAACCCGGCGCTAACGCGGCGCTTGCTGCGGCGCTTCGGCCAGCTCCTGGCTGCGTGTGAAGCGCAGATGGGTGATGTCGTTGGGAAAGAACATGCCCCAGGTCCATTCGACGAAGATGCGGAGCTTGCGGCCGAAGGTGGGCATCTGAGAGAGGTAGTAGGCGCGCCACAGGAGCCACGCCGGCAATCCCCAAAGCGGCACGCCGAACAGGTCGGCCACACCTTTCCGGTGTCCGATCGCCGCCATCTGGCCCCGAACGCGGTAGTCGAATCTCCTGGTTGGTCGTCCGGACAGCGTCGCGAGCAGGTTGGCCGCGAGCGTGCGCGCTTCGCGCACCGCGAATTGGGCAGTCGGCGGCGCGACGGTGCCGTCGAACGCGTTCGGCACAGCAGCGCAATCGCCGATCGCCCACACGCCGGGGGCACGCGGCACCGATAGATCGGCGTCGACAGCGATGCGGCCGCGCTCGACGGCCAGATCCAGGCGCTCGACCAGCCCATTCGGCTGCGTCCCGATGGTGCAGATCACCGTCGCCGTGTCGAGCATCGTCCCGTCGGCCAGGGTCACGGCCTCGGCGCTCACCGCCAGGGCCTTCGCTCCGGTTCGCACCTCAACGCCGCGTCGGATCAGCGACCGCTGCGCGGCGCGGCCAAGGCGCTCCGACAATTCCAGCAGCAGCCGCGGTCGATCCTGGAGCACCGTGACCTTCAACTCGCCGGCACCGACGCGCGGGTAATAACGACGGATGCTCTCCAGACAGTCGATCAACTCGCCCGCAGTCTCGACGCCGGAAAAACCGCCGCCGATGACAACAAAGTGGCCAAGCCTCTTTCGCAGAGCCGGATGGGTTTCCAGCTCGATGCGCGCGACGCGGCGAAGCACGATATTGCGAATATGCATCGCGTCGCCGACTGTCTTCAGTGGCAGCGCATGCTCGGCAGAGCCGGGAATCAGGTCGAGGCGCGCGCGGTTGCCGAACGCGAGCACGAGATGCCCGTAGGCGACGCGAGTCTCGCCGGCGAGCGTCGTGCAGGTGAGAACTTTCGCTGCGGGATCGACGGCCGTCACCCGGCCCATGATGAAACGCCCCCGCGACAGCATCTGCCGAATCGGCGCCACGACCTGCTCCGGGAAGACCGACGCGCCGAGCGCCTCGGGCAGCATCGGGTTGAATGTCGTGTAGCTCTCTTCGCTGATCAAGACCAGCTCCCAGTCCGGCGGAAGCTTGCCGTCGAGCTCGCGAGCGAGCGTCGTTCCGGCGAAGCCGCCGCCGATGATTACGATGGTTCGGGGGTTGCTCATGGTCGATGCTCTCACGTGCTCCGGTCGCGACCGGGGCGGTCACGTCTACGTGGCCCATTGGTCGAGCCAGGAAACCCTTTCTTACGTCGGCGTTGCGCCCTTGTAAGTTCCGCGGACCCACTGATGACTAACGCTGCGATCGGGTCGGCCCGGACCAGCATTCGGTGCGATCCTCTACTGATCATTTGCGAACTCAAGGGAGTCCATCATGTTAAAGGGTAAGACGGCGCTGATCACCGGATCGACCAGCGGCATCGGGCTGGGCATCGCCAAGGCTTTTGCTGCACAGGGGGCCAACGTGATCCTCAACGGCTTCGGCGACGCCAAGGAAATCGCGGCGCTGCGCGGCTCGATCGCTACCGAGAACGGCGTGCAGGTGCGCTACGACGGCGCGGACCTCTCGCGCCAGGATCAGATCGAGAAGATGATGGCCACGGCGTTAACGGAGTTCGGAGCGATCGATATTCTGGTCAACAATGCGGGTATTCAGTACGTCGCTCCGGTCGATGAGTTCCCTGTCGACAAGTGGAATGCCATCATCGCGATCAATCTGAGCGCTTCGTTTCACACGGTGAGGCTTGCCCTGCCGCCGATGAAGGCCAAGAAGTGGGGTCGGGTGATCAACATCGCCTCCGCGCACGCGCTGGTCGCGAGCCCGTTCAAGTCCGCGTATGTTGCCGCCAAGCACGGCATCGCCGGGCTTACCAAGACCGTGGCGCTGGAAGTCGCCGAGGCAGGGATCACCATGAACGCGATTTGTCCCGGGTATGTCTGGACGCCGCTGGTCCAGAAGCAGATCCCCGATACCGCCAAGGCGCGTGGCATTACCGAAGAGCAGGTGATCAACGACGTGCTGCTTCACGCGCAGCCCACGAAGAAGTTCGTCCAGATCGAAGAAGTGGCCGCCTTCGCCGCGTTTCTCGCCAGCGACAGCGCGGCTTCGATCACGGGCGCGGTGCTGCCCATCGAAGGCGGCTGGACCGCGCAGTGATACGATCGAGTCAGGACCAGGAGCCCGACATGGCCAGATCAGGCAAAAAGGCCGCAGCCCGCGGTAATGGATCCGCGACCTCGGGTCGGCCGGCGCTGCCGGGCCAGGTCGTGATGGTCCTGCAAGGCGGCGGAGCGCTGGGCGCGTATCAGGTCGGCGTGTATCAGGCGCTGCACGAGGCCGGGATCGAGCCCGACTGGGTGATCGGCACGTCGGTCGGCGCGATCAACGGCGCGCTGATCGCCGGGAACGCTCCGGAGCGCCGCCTCGAGCGCCTGCACGCGTTCTGGGAGCGTGTGGAGCAACGCGCCGGCGTCGGCATTCCGGAATTCATTCCCGGGTTCGGCAGCACCATCGCCAACCTGACGACGATGACGAGGGGCCTCGCGCCGTTCTTCACGCCCAATCCGGCCTCCTGGCTCGGGCCGCACTTCCCGGTCGGCGTGGAAGGTGCGGCGTACTACACGACAGATCCCTTGCGCGAAACGCTCGCCGAGCTCGTCGACTTCGACTACATCAACGACCGCCACGTGCGGCTCACGGTCGGGGCGGTCAACGTCAGGGATGGCGAGATGCGTTATTTCGACAGCCGCGACGAGGCCATCTGCGTCGAGCACGTCATGGCTTCCGGCGCGTTACCGCCGGCGTTTCCTGCCGTCCGCGTCGACGGCGAGCCCTACTGGGACGGAGGCATCTATTCGAACACGCCGATCGAGGCCGTGCTCGATGACAAGCCGCGCCAGGACTCCGTGATCTTTGCCACGCACATGTGGA
>WNGK01006236.1_pt2 | contig 12543 bp, 8 predicted proteins | sample 5400601 | NCBI WGS metagenome assembly WNGK01 (sample SAMN13153376, study PRJNA577476) | soil metagenome | isolation source: 60 cm soil or saprolite under Garry oak tree replicate 1 | place: USA:California | collected 2016-06-15 | reverse complement strand
TGGACATCTACTCGGTCACCAGCGCCTCGGCCCCGCCCCTGTACTGGACCAACCGGCCGCCCCTGGGGACGATGTACGCCTCGGGCTCGACCAACGACGGGTGCACCGGCCACCCGGCGGCGACCGAGACCTTCTCCGGCGGCGGCGCCAGCGGCCACTCCCTGAAGGACCTCGTCCAGCTGTGGTCAAACGGCACCGCCACCCCCGCCATGGTGGGGATCAAGGCCGATGACGAGTCCACCATGAACGCGGACAAGACCTTCACCTCCTCCGACGCCGGCGCGAACGGGCCGATGCTCTCGGTGACCTACCACAGCGACCCCGATGTCCCCACGAACCTGTCGGTGACCGACGCCGGCCTCGACCCGGTGATCCTGCACGCCACCTTCTCCGACGCCGACGGGGTGGGAGGCCACGTGGTCTACACGATCTATGACCGCCTGGGGAACACGGTGATCTCGGGCTCGGGGACCGCGGTGGCCAACGGGCAGGACAGCCCCTACACCGTTCCCCCGGGGACGCTGTACTACGACACGATCTACTCGATCTCCGCGCAGGCCGTCTCCGGCATCTACCACTCCGCGTCATCGGCGCCAATCACCTACTACTACGGGGACGGCCCCGCCGGGACCACCGCGGACACCGGCGCCCCGAACTTCGTGGTGCAGTGCGCCTACGGCTACGACCTTCGGGACGACCCCATCGCGAATCCGGGGGTGCCGGGGGCGAGCCGCGACCACAACTTCTTCGGCAACGACCGCACCACCGCCCTCTCCACCACCCAGCTCCAGGAGGAGGCCGTGGTGGAGCTCGGTACCGCCCATGAGACGGGGACTGAGGTCAGGTTCCCCCTCGTCGCTCCCTATCCAGCCTCGTTCTTCTCGATAGGGGACTACGTCCGGATCCAGGGGTTTGAGACCACTACCGCCTTCAACGGCAAGTGGCCCGTGTACGACGTCGCGACCGACCATTCATGGTTCTCCGTGCAGTTCTCCACCGGACTTGCCGACGACGCGGGCGGCACGGCCGGAGAAGCGGAGCGCGGTGAGGTCGGCCTGTCCTCGGCCTCGGAGAACCTCTATGAGGCCACGTTCACCGTGGACGGGTCGGTCGCTTTCACGCCGTTCCAGACGGTGGTGGTCCAGGGCTTCCAGGGCCCCACCTTCGAGGGCTACAACGGCACGTGGATCGTGGACGGGGTGAACACCCTAGCCCACACCTTCTCGGCCAAGGTCAACACCTCGGGGCTCGGAACCGGGGGGAGCGGCTCGGCGGGCGCCCAGGGGCTCACGTGCGGACAGCTCGAATCCTTCCCGACCCAGACCGATCCGGGAGCGCTGAGCTATGACACCGCGGCCTACTGGGCGCCATCGGTGTGGACCACCGACGGAGCGTTCGCGCCCCCGGTGAGGGCCCGGGTCTACTACGTGGGCCTGCCGGGCGGCCAGCTGTGCACCGGCATGCACAGGAACTGCGTGATCCAGATCCCCGAGGGCGCCGGGATCGCCGGGGGTAACCCCGACGCGGCCGATCCACGGAGAACCCCCATGTCCTCTGGACGTGCGGGCACAAGCCCCACCACATCAGCCCGGTGCTCGACCACCCCTACGACTGCACCCCCTTCGACGGACTCAACAGTTGGGACTTCGTCGACGGGCCGGTGGCCGTGGTCGACCTCCCCCGGTGCGGCCCGCCGGTGGTGTCGCCGTCGACCGGAGACCCCTCCGCCCTCGGCGTGGTCTATCCCGACCAGGACGGCGGGCCCGACCCGACCGGCTGCGACGGGGACCATCCCACGTCGTTCCCCCAGATCTCGGTGCGGCCCCACATCGGACTGATGAACCCGTGCGTTGGCGTCGACTGCCTGGCCTACGTCATCCAGAGCCTCACGATCCTGGGCACGGGGTGCGCCAGCGACTACTGCGACGCCCAGATCACCATCAAGGGAGCGGACAACCCGGACGCCGGGCCCAAGCTGGACGACAGTAGCCCCCTTTCCAAGGTGGACGTGTTCGGCTACATCTACGACCCCGGCGAATTCCGGTCCGGTCCGTATGACTTCAAGCAGAAGGACGGGGACTACGTCTTCACCATCAAGAAGTTCCCCACAGCCCTCGGGAACTGCCCCCAGCCGGGCTCCAGCCCCGACTACTGTGGGAGCGTGGCCCAGTATCTGCCCAACCTCGAACCACCATCGCCTACTCCTCCCTCGGACAGCGACTTCAACTTCGAACTGGGCGGGGGTCCATGCACCCCATGGCCTTCATGCCAGGTCACCCATCCCTTCTGGACCATGGACGCCAGCTTCTGGAACAGCTGGGACCAAGGCTCGCTGAGAAGCCTGGTGAGCAACTGCCTGAACGGGGACCTCACGGGGACCATCTCGTGCCTGGATCAGAGCACCAACGCCACCGAGGCCGATATCCTGGACAACCATCAGGTGGATTGCATCGAAGAGCTCGAGCAGACGCAATGCATCTATCCCCCTCCGTGAGCGTGAGGTGGCATGATGCCAGCGGGCATGTCATGAGTAGGGAGAGGTCTGGACGGAAGACGACCGCCGTCGCTCTGTTGGCCTGCTTGGCGGCGATCCTTCCGGGCCAGGCTGGGCCGGCCATGGCTGGGCGGATTCCTCACGCCCGAGCGGGCGGGTACTGGGTTCTCACGGGATCACCCGTTATCGGTATCAGCGAACAGACCGCAACCTTGCTTCCGGCGGGGAACGTCCTGGTGGCCGGAGGGAAGAACTTCGCTTCCTACGATGCCCAGCTGTACTACCCCTCGGCGGGAGGGTGGGTGTTCACGGGGCGCATGGTCAACGGCCGCTACGCCCACACCGCTACCCTGTTGCACACGGGAAGGGTCCTGGTGGCGGGGGGCTACCCGGGCGCGACCCCAGCAGAGCTGTACGACCCTCCGACGGGTGCGTGGCACGCCACGGCCTCCATGCACGTTCGCCGATATCACCAGAGCGCCACCCTGCTCCCCGACGGCCGGGTCCTGGTGGCCGGGGGCTACGGCTACACCGACAGGCCGACCCCCACCGCCGAGCTGTACCTGCCGAACCAGGGCCGGTGGCGCTACACGGGTGACATGGCCACCGCCCGGGCCGGGCAACAGGCCCTCCTGCTCCCCAACGGGAAGGTCCTGGTGGCCGGGGGGGAGGGCCCCTCCTTCCAGATCGTGTCCACGGCGGAGCTGTACGACCCGGCGACGGGGAAGTGGGCCCCTACCGGGTCGATGACCCAGGGGCGGGACGAGTTCGGGATCACCCTGCTGCCCAACGGGATGGTGCTCGCGGCCGGCGGCTTGGACTCGAACTACGACGTCACCGCGACCGCGGAGATCTACGACCCCGCCACCGGGGTCTGGACTACGACGGGGAGCATGGCCCATCCCCGGGAGTGGACCACTGCCGTCCTCCTGCGCGACGGCCTGGTCCTGATGGCAGGGGGCTGGGACGGCTCGTTCCCCCTGACCTCCGCCGAGCTGTACGACCCCTCGGCCGGCGCCTGGTCTCTCACCGGGTCCATGACCTACGGGCGATTTCAGTTCACATCCACGTTGCTCGCCGACGGCCGCGTCCTTGTTGCCGGCGGAACGAACGACGCCTACCAGACGGCAGAGCTCTACACCCCCCCTTCGGGCTGAAATTCTCGCCGGCCCTCAGCCCTTCCGGAGGCCAAGCCTGTTTCCCTCGGAGTCGTGGAACCACGCCCCGCGTCAAGATCGGAGACCGGCACCGTCGCCACCACCATCGTTGCTCCGATCATTGGCTGCCTGCCGGTTGGATCCGCCACTGTGGGCGGGCACTATGGCCCGGGCCGAGACGGAAGTCCACGAGCGCACGGAAGGACTGAAGGGTTCGCCCTCGTTCCGCCGCGTTCGAGCGTTGTCCATACAGGGCGGCGTACCCTTGCCCGTGAGATGGCCGACGACGACCAGGACCGCCGCGAAACGGACGCTGGCATCGAGATCCGGCCGATCTACCGGCAGGGCGATCTTGAAGGTTCGTTCGATCCCGCACGAGACCTCGGTCGGCCCGGGGAGCCCCCGTTCACCCGAGGGGTGTATCCCTCGATGTACCGAGGCCGGCTGTGGACCATGCGGCAGTACGCGGGCATGGGCACGGCCGCCGAGACCAACGCGAGGTTTCGCTACCTCCTCGAACAGGGCCAGACGGGCCTGTCTGTGGCGTTCGACCTCCCCACGCAGATGGGCTTGGACAGCGACCATCCCCGGGCCGAGGGCGAGGTGGGGAAGACCGGCGTGGCCATCTGCTCGATCGACGACATGCGGCGGCTGTTCGACCAGATCCCACTGGACCAGGTGACCACGTCGATGACCATCAACGCCACCGCGGCGATCCTGCTCTTGCTCTACGAGCTGGTGGCCGAAGAGCAGGGAATCTCCGCCGACCGACTTGGCGGCACGGTGCAGAACGACATCCTCAAGGAGTACGCCGCGCGGGGCACCTACATCTATCCCCCGAAGCCCTCGATGCGGCTGATCACCGACATCTTCGCCTACTGCCGCGAGCGCATCCCGAAGTGGAACACCATCTCGATCAGCGGCTACCACATGCGCGAGGCCGGCTGCACCGCGGTGCAGGAGGTCGCCTTCACGCTGGCCGACGGGATCTCCTACGTCCAGGCCGCGTTGGATGCCGGGCTCGGGGTGGACGACTTCGGCCCGCGGCTTTCGTTCTTCTTCGCCTGCCACCTGAACTTCTTCGAGGAGGTGGCGAAGTTCCGGGCGGCCCGCCGGCTGTGGGGCCGGATCATGGCCGAACGCTTCGGCGCCCGAGACCCGCGGTCCATGATGCTGCGGTTCCACACCCAGACCGGCGGGGCCACCCTCACCGCGCAGCAGCCCGAGAACAACATCGTGCGCACCGCGCTGGAGGCACTGGCCGCCGTGCTGGGCGGCACCCAGTCGCTGCACACGAACTCGTTCGACGAGGCGCTGTCGCTCCCCACGCAGCACGCCGTGCGGATCGCGCTTCGGACCCAGCAGGTCCTGGGCTACGAGACCAGCGTGGTGGACACGGCCGACCCCCTGGGAGGCTCGTACTTCGTGGAGTCGCTGACGAACGAGATCGAGACGCGGGCCACGGAATACATCGAGAAGATCGACGGCATGGGCGGCTCGGTGGCGGCCATCGAGGCCGGGTGGATCCAGGACGAGATCGCCGAAGCGGCGTTCCGGATCCAGCAGGCCGTGGAGTCGGGGGAGCGGGTCGTGGTCGGCGTCAACCGCTACGCCGCCCAGGACGACCAGGCCGTGGAGATCCAGACCATCGACGAGAGCGAGGTCGAAGCCCAGAAGGCGAGGGTTCGCGATCTCCGGGCCTCGCGAGACCAGCGAGCCGTCGACGAAGCCCTGAGCCGCGTGGCCGAAACGGCCCGAGGAGCCGCCAACCTGCTCCCTCCCATGAAGGAGGCGCTCCGGGCGAGGGCGACACTGGGTGAGGTCAGCGACGCGCTGCGGGCGGTTTTCGGCGAATACCACCCTTCGCGCTGACCGCGGCTTCCGTCACGTCTTCTGGCTACGACGCAACCTGTCCTTGACAGGTGCAATCGATGCGGCGGAGACTCGGGTCGCCTTCGGAAAGGGTCAGCGCCTTGCATCGACGCCTGGTTTCCGACCACGCCGTGGTACTGGTCGTCGCAGCGGTGTCTCTGTCGGTCGTCACCGTGGCTGCCCACGCGAACTCGGATGGCGGCAAGCTGTGGCTTGCCCGTTATGACGGGGAGGCGAGTGGGGCGGATGTGGCCACGTCGGTGGCCGTGAGCCCCGACGGAGCGGTCGTGTTCGTCACCGGCTATGGGCCCGGGACGGGCACCAGCGACGACTTCGAAACGGTGGCCTACGACGCCGACACGGGCTTGGCGAAATGGGTGAGCCGGTTCGATGGACCCGCTCACGAATCCGACATCGCCCACTCGGTCACCGTCAGCCCGGACGGGACACGGGTGTTCGTGACCGGAACAAGTCTAGGCCCGCACGACGAGGACTTCGCCACCGTGGCCCTCGACGCGGCGACGGGTCTCATCGAATGGTCGAGGCTCTATGACGGCGCGGGCCACCTGTTCGACGAGGCCGACCAAGTCGTGGTGAGCCCCGACGGGTCGAACATCTTCGTCACCGGAGGGAGCATCGGTGCAACCGATTACGACTTCGCAACGGTGGCCTATGACGCGGGCACCGGGTCGACGCTGTGGGTCGACCGGTTCGACGGCCCGAGCAACGGCTACGACTTCGCGCGCTCCATCGCGGTGAGCCCGGACGGGTCGAAGGTGTTCGTGACCGGCGAAGCGACGTTTGGCGCCGCCACCGACGGCGACTACGCCACGCTGGCCTACGACGCGGCGACCGGGGCCCGGTTGTGGCTGGGGCGATATGCGGGGTGGGCTCACGCCGAGGATCAGGCCCAGCGGGTCGTGGCCGGCACCGATGGATCGAAGGTGTTCGTCACCGGCCGGAGCTACGGGAGGGCGGACGACTACGCCACGGTGGCCTACGACTCGGGCACCGGCGCCCACCTGTGGGCCAAGCGTTATGACGGCCACGGCCACGGGGACGACGATGCCAATGACCTGACCGAAAGCCCCGACCGCTCCTCGGTGATCGTCACCGGCCAGAGCCACGGAGCCGGAGCCAGCGACTTCGCCACCATCTCCTACGATGCCGCGACCGGCTCGGTCCAGTGGATCAAGCGCTTCAACGGCGAGAGCGGAGGAGGGGGCGCGATCTCGGTCTTGACGAGCCCCGGCGGTACGGAGGCGTATGTCACCGGCTCCGTCAGCATGGTCCCGGGCGCGGACGACTACGCCACCGTGGCATACGACCTTCCGACCGGCCGGCAGCTGGGTGTGAGGCGATACAGCTCACCGGGGCTGGGGGGCAACGACGTACCTCACGCGAGCGCCGTCAGCCCCGACGGCTCGAAGTTCTTCGTGACCGGGGCCGCGGTTCCCGGCTCGACCGGGTGGGACTTCGTCACGGTCGCCTACGCCGTATGAGCGGGATGCGTCGGCCTCGCTCGGTTGTGCTCGCGGCGCTGATTGGTGCGCTGGTCCTGGTCCCGACAGGCGTGGCAGGCGGGTTCGAGAACGCCCCGGGCGACCAGCTGTGGGAGGCGCGCTACAGCACGCCCGGAAGCGACCATCCACGGGCGATGGCCGTGAGCCCCGATGGGTCGAGGGTGTTCGTCACGGGCAACAGCTACCAGCGGCACAACCCCAGCGACTGGGCCACCGTGGCCTACGACGCATCGAACGGGGCCCCGTTGTGGAGGTCGACCTACAACGGGCCCGGCAACGGGGACGACACGGCCGCGGCGGTCACGGTCAGCCCCGACGGCTCGAAGGTCTTCGTCACCGGCATCAGCGACGGAGGCCCCACCCACCAGGACTACGCGACCGTGGCCTACGACGCCTCCACCGGCGCGGTCCTGTGGACCGCCCGCTACGACGGCAACAACCACACGTTCGACGTCGCCACCGCCCTCGCCGTCAGCCCCGACGGCTCCAAGGTCTTCGTCACCGGCTACTCGGCCATCGATGTCTACCTGATCGATTACGTCACCATTGCCTACGACGCCGGCACGGGCGAAGGGCTGTGGAGGCAGCAGTACAACGGGCCACCGAAGGACGAAGCCGACTTCGCCTACGCCGTCGGGGTGAGCCCCGACGGCTCGAAGGTCTACGTGGCGGGTTCGAGCTACCCGGTCCACGGCAGCCTGACCTACGAGAACGCCACGCTCGCCTACGACTCGGCCACCGGGACGCCCCTGTGGCTTGCCGAGAACCCCGGCCCCATCTACATCCGGCCCAAGCCGTACTCCATGGCGGTCAGTCCGGACGGGACGCGGGTCTACATCGGGGGGTCGGTCTACGGAGGCTCGTCGAACAACGACTTCGAGGCCATCGCCCTCGACGCGGCGACCGGCGCCACGCTGTGGCTGGACCAATACAACGGGTTCGGCAAGGGTCAGGACTACGGATGGTCGGTGGCACTGAGCCCCGACGGCACGAGGCTCTTCCTCACCGGCGAGAGCTGGCTGGCGAACGCGAACGACTACCTGACCATCGCCTACGACACGGCCGACGGGACCCATCTCTGGGTGGCACGCGAGGACGGCCCCGCCCACGACGACGACCGGGCCCGATCCGTGGCCGTGAGCCCCGACGGATCGGAGGCCTTCGTCACCGGCGCCAGCTCCACCGGCACGGAGCTCGACTATATGACGGTGGCCTACGAGGCGGCCTCCGGGTCCGAGCTGTGGAACGAACGCTACCGCCCGGGTGGCGGCGATGACCGGGGCCGGGTCGTGGCGGCCAGCCCCGACGGGTCGAAGGTCTTCGTCACCGGCTGGAGCGACGACACCACGGGCTTCGCCGACTTCGCCACGCTGGCCTACCAGCCCTGATCCTGCCCCGCGTCGGACGGATCCGTCGGATCGCCCGAACAATGGCGCCAATGCTCGAGCGCTTCGCGGGCCCGGCCGCCTCGAGCCACGGGCACCGTTCGAGGTCTTGACAGGTCTCCACCGCGGCGAGCAGAGTCTCGATGCGCCGCGTGCGCCCTGACCAGCGGTGCCATGGGGAGATCGGGGATGAGAGGCCCACCGCGCCGGATCGTGCCGCCCGCGTCCATTGTGCTCGTCATGGCTTTCCTGCTCACGCCCGCGTCCGCTGCCCGCGCCACACCCGTCGGCGCCAACCAATTGTGGGTCGGCCGATACAACGGCATCGGCACGTGGCTCGATCAGGCGAACGCCATGGCGGTGAGCCCCGACGGATCCCGGGTCTTCGTGACCGGCAAGAGCAGCAACAATGGAGGCGGCACGAAGGGGTTCGACGCCGTCACCGTGGCCTTCGACGCCGCCACCGGGGCCACGGTCTGGGCGAGCCGCTACGACGACTCCCACCACGGCTACGACGAGGGCAGCGCCATTGCGGTGAGCCCAGACGGATCGCGGGTGTTCGTGGCCGGCCTGGCGAACGGTTCGACTGGCACCACCGGCGCGAACTACCTCACCCTGGCCATCGACGCAGCGACGGGCGGCCGCCTGTGGGCCAGGCGGTACGACGGGCCGGCCCACGACAACGACGAGGCCCTCGCTGTGGCGGTGAGCCCGGACGGGTCGAAGGTTTTCACGACCGGTCAGAGCCGCGGAGGGACGATCCAGCCCGACTGGGCCACCATCGCCTACGACGCTTCGACCGGGCACCACCTATGGCTCAAGCGCCTCGGGAGCATCGACCGATGGGGGTCGGCCAACGCCGTCGCGGTCAGTCCCGACGGGACCGAGGTCTTCGTGACGGGCGAACAGACTCCCGTCGCGAACGGGAGCTGGGACTTCGTCATGGCGGCCTACGACGCGGCGACGGGCTCGCGCGTGTGGTTCGCCGCCTGGGACGGGTCGGGCAACAACGACAACCCGGTGGCCATCGCGGTGAGCCCCGACGGCTCGAAGGTGTTCGCCACGGGTTCCACCGTCGTGGTGCCGTACACGGACGACTACGCCACGGTGGCGTGGGACGCGAAGACCGGGGCGCAATTGTGGGTGCAGCTCTACGAGGGCCCGGCAGGTCTGAGCGGGTTCGACGACGCCACGGCCATCGCGGCCAGCGCCGACGGTTCCAGGGTGTTCGTGACCGGCGCGAGCGATGCCGTCGATGGCTACCCGGACGAGGACTACGCCACGCTCGCCTACGACGCGAACACGGGATCCCAACTGTGGCTGGAGCGGTTCGACGACGGTCACCTCCAGGGCGATCTCGCCGAGTCCATCGCCGTGACGCCCGACGGCTCGCAGGTGTTCGTGACAGGGTTGTCGTACTTCTCGTCCCGGTCGTGGAACGACTACGTGACAGTGGCCTACGCCGCGGGTGACGGCGCCGCCTTGGGGGTCAGCACCTACGATGGCCGGCTCCACCAGGAGGACATCGCGGTCGGGGTAGCCGTCAGCCCGGACGGATCGAAGGCCTTCGTCACCGGCTACAGCCAGGAGCTCTACGGCAGCAGCTACGACTACGTCACTGTGGCGTACGCGGTGCACTGAGGGGGTGGCGATGGACGTCGTTCGGCGGGATCGCGATCGCTCCGGAACTGTCCGAAGGCACATCGGCATCTCGATCGCGGCGGCCGTGGGACTCTCCATCTGTATTCCGCCGGCGCCGGCCTCGGCCGCGATCGGGGCCATCCACTGGACCAAGGTGTCTCCGGCCACATCTCCGCCCGCGCGATTCGGTGGGGTGGAGGCCTACGACGCGGCCCGTCAGGTCGTGGTGTTGTTCGGGGGGGCCGGCGTGACTGGGCAGCTATTGAACGACACCTGGGTGTGGGACGGTTCGAACTGGCAGCAACGGCATCCTGCCACCTCGCCTCCCGCCCGCATCTATCACTACATGGCCTACGATTCGACCCACCGGTACGTCCTCCTGTTCGGCGGCACCACCACGACCGCGGCCTCCTTCGGCGGTACGGGTACGACCGCGACCTACTTCAGCGACACGTGGACTTGGGACGGGACCACGTGGGCAGAACAGCACCCCACGACATCGCCGGCCCAGCGGGCGAGCTACGGCGGGATCTCGGACGACCCTCTCAATGGGGGCGTTCTCCTCTACGGCGGGTACGACACGGAACTCTCGCACTTTTACTACGACACGTGGATCTGGGACGGCTCGAACTGGGATCAGGTCTCCTCGGCGGAACAGCTCGAACTCTATCTGGCGTCGCTGGTCTTCTCACCGGCCCTGGGCGAGGTGGTGGCGCTCGTCCAGGGCACCTCTTCCACCTGGGTCTTCGACGGCACGAAGTGGATCTACTACTTCCCCAAGACCTCGCCCCCCGGCCGATACGAGTACGCCATGTCCGCAGCGGGGAAGGGCGCAGTCATGTTCGGCGGCGGCTCCGGCACCACGTTCTTCTCCGACACCTGGTACCTGACCGGGAGGAACTGGGGACAGATCAGCGGGCCGGGACCGGCCCCGCGAGGGTACGTGTCCATGGCACTCGACGCGCCACACATGGAGGTGGTGCTCTTCGGAGGGCTTCATGGGAGCTACTCCCTGTACCGGGACACGTGGGTTCTGGGCCCGTAGAGCCCGGCTCGGCCCCCCACGCCCGCAAGCACCTGTCGATGGCGCTCGACAAGCGGCACCGAACCGTGGTTCTGTTCGGCGGCTACAACGGAAGCGCCACCGTCTACGGGGACACCTGGACGCTGGGGCCCTGAGAGGCCTTCGGCCCGAGAGGGGGGTTCGGTCATGGATGTCGTTCGGCAGGAAGGCCGTCGCTCGGGCGCGGCACGCCGGCGCCTCGGCGCCTTGGGCGTGGCCGCCGCGACACTGCTGGGGCTGGTCGCGTCCTCCGCCCCCGCTTCGGCAGCGTCGAGGGCGATCCATTGGACCCAGATGACGCCGGCCACCTCCCCGGCCGCTCGCTACGGGGCGACCCTCGCCTACGACGCGGCCCACCAGGACGTCGTGATGTTCGGCGGGGTGGACAGCGGCGGCAACCCCCGCAACGACACCTGGGTCTGGAACGGTTCGAACTGGAAGAAGATGAGCCCGGCAACCTCGCCCCCCGCGCGCATCTATCACTTCATGGCCTACGACTCCACGCACCGCGACGTGCTCCTGTTCGGCGGGGTCACCACGACGTGGGTGAACGACACGTGGACCTGGGACGGGACCAACTGGACCGAACAGCACCCCACGACCTCACCGACGGCGAGGGCGGGCTTCGGCGGGATCTCGGACGATCCGGCCGACGGCGGCGTGCTCCTCTTCGGGGGCTATGACCAGACGACGTTCTACTACGACACGTGGAGGTGGACTGGGACGAACTGGGTCCAGGTCACCACCTCGGCCCACCCCACCGGCTACGGGCCGGCGCTGGCGATCTCGACCGCGGCCGGAGGGATCGTCGCCTTCGGCGACGGCGACACGACGTGGTTGTTCGGCGGCTCGGACTGGGTCCAGGTCTTCCCGCCGACCGGCCCCCCCGCCCGGTTCGCCAACGGGATGGCCTCGGCGGGGAAGGGGGCCGTCGTGTTCGGAGGCGGGGACTTCAGCGGCGGGTTCCTCGACGACACCTGGAACTTCAACGGGACCACGTGGGCGCAGCTCTCGGCGACGGGACCGTCGGCCCGCGGCTACATCTCGCTGGCGCTGGACAAGAAGCACCGGAACATCGTGCTGTTCGGCGGGTTGGACGCGAACGGTCGAACCTTCGGCGATACGTGGACCCTGGGTCCGTGATCGGGGCAACCGCCGCCGGTCACACGGCCCCGGTCACGGCTGCGTGAAGACCGCCGGGTAGGAGCCGTTCCGCGTCTTCGCGCCCGCGGCCACGATCTGATACGTGCCGTTCGGAATCCCCGCGGGCCAGACGAAGTCGCAGCTCCACGTGCCGTCCGCGTTCTTCGTGTAGTTCAGGAGCCCGCTGGTCTTGGTGAGGGTCTTCTTGACCTTGCCCGCCTTCTTGATCTGGATGACGAAGTCCTCGGGGCCGGTGGGGCACGTC
>WNGK01008516.1_pt1 | contig 12545 bp, 11 predicted proteins | sample 5400601 | NCBI WGS metagenome assembly WNGK01 (sample SAMN13153376, study PRJNA577476) | soil metagenome | isolation source: 60 cm soil or saprolite under Garry oak tree replicate 1 | place: USA:California | collected 2016-06-15 | reverse complement strand
AATATCCTAAGAAGACAGGGCACCACAGAGGGCATGATGGACTGCACTGGCCCCGACGTACGGAAGTGATTTCTTGCCGATTAAGGTTTCTTTGGTATCGAAACCCTTGGCAAAGATCTCTGATGCCGTTAGGCGCGTGTCGGTCGCGCACGACGGAATTGGAAATAGCCAAATCTCGTTGGAACCCTCCGCGTTCCTTCGTTTTGCATTTCCAAGTAGCACGTACTGGTCCGGACTTACTCCTGTCCCGGTCGGAACAGCCCATACCTCCACCTTGTCGAGATATGCACCATGGATGACTACATTTGGCCGCTGGATCTCTACCCGGCGAAGCTGTGGGCGTTTCGCAGGCTGTGCAGCAATTGACTGTAATCCGATCGTAAAGAAAAGACAGATCGTCAACATGTTCCGCATGAGCGAATCGTACACCAGAATCGATGGTCGAAGACCAGCAATGTTGACCCAAACTTGCGATTACACCAAGACAGCCTAAGCAGGCACCTGTCAGACGAGTTCTTAGTAGTAACAGAGTTTGAACGCGGTCTTGTAGCATGATAGAAGGGACTGGCTACCATGGGCAGACGTGTGCCGGACTGTTCGTAGAGCGACCAGAATCCCAGATCGTAGCGGTCGAGATTGTGCAGCATGGTTCGCACCGCGCGCGAAAAGAGCTCCTGCGCGGAAGGGTGTTGGGTCGCGAGAAAATAGTCGTAGATGCCCCATGATGCCCAGATGAATCCGTTCAGAATGTGGGTAGGCGGCGAGACAATGTACTCCTCGAACCACAGATCGCCAGATTCGTCGGTGAAAGCAACGCCTCCCTCAGCGATTGGATAGTAAAAGCACGCGAGAGCGCGCTTCGCGGCGTCTAGATAACGCGCATCCCGCGATTCCTTGTGGGCGCGAACCAGTACGGAAATTCCCTGTCCTTGCGCTAGCGCCGAGAACCACGGGGCTCGAAGAGTGTCGCGATATTCCCAATCGAAATGGTGGTTCCAGACTGAGAATCCTTGCGGGTTCTGTTCGAGGTGCGAGCAGAGCCAGTCGGAGGCCACGAAGAATTTCTTGCGACGCTCTGGATCGGCGCTGCGCCGGAACAAGTTGTAATTTCCCAAGCCGTATTGTGCGATCGCGATGGGGTTGTACTGCAGGCCGATCTTGCCGTGATAGTCGAGTTGCGGGACACCGGAGGAATCATAGTGGCCCTGATAGTCGGCCTTCTCGGCGAACGGCATGTAGTATTCGCCCAGGTCGGTCGCGGTCGCATTCGGATTCTCGGCGGGGGTCTCGTGCCAGAAGGTGAGGTGGCTTTTGCCTCCGATGAGGTAGGCGCTGAAGATGCGTCGGTAATAGCTGAGACGGGGCAAGAGCGCTTTCAGTGTTGACTTAGTCCATATTACGGCAGCAGCGCTCGGAGCGGTCTCCTTCGGCTTCGCTCTGTCGAAAATTCCCACTTCTCGCGCAAAGAACGCGCGAGAAATGGGGCACCCGGCGGCGGTCGAGCTGCGCTCGACGGACAGCCGAGGGCGGCTGTCCCCACATGTACTCCCTCTCCCCCATTTGCTCTTAAGAGCCGACGGCATACAGCGATGTGACCATGTCGTCGGATTGGACGGCAACTGTGGTCAGAGCGAGGAATGGCGTGGTGTTGTTTCCGTCGGGCATTACGGCGTTGCCGTACTGGAACAGGCCCATGGGCCAGCGGTCTTTTTGCCATGCCATCAAGAGGTGCCAGTCTTGTGCGCCACCGCTGCCCGTGCCACCTCCATAGAGGCGGACGTAGCGATCGTGATTCACCTTGCTTGGTTCCACCATCGTGGAGAAGAACAGACGGCTTCCGACGCGGCATCCATAGATGGACGAACTGCTGATGGGAGCGACTTGCCGCAGCGATTCCTGGCGATCGAGGCGGTAGATGTAGTTGGGTTCGAGGGGAGTGTCGGAAGAGAAATAGAGGCCGTCTTCGGTGGGAATGGCCGCGACCGCGCGCGCCTGCTGCTTGCCCTGCAGCACAGTCTCGATGGTGCTGAAATCGCAGGTGGCATGCAGGATGCGGCATTCGTCGCCATAGTCTCCGGTGAGCACCCAGAGGCAATCGCCCCAGGGATCGTGGACGATGTTGTGGATGTGGCGAATGGCGCCCCTCGGGAAGGTATAAGCAACGCTCCAGGTGGCGCCGGCGTCGGTGGATGCGTAAATGTGGACTTTATCGCGTGCCGGATTGTCGAAGTACTCTCCCCAAAATATTGGGCCGTCCGGAACCGCGGTGATGTGCAGCGGACGCGTCCCGCGAAGGATGGTGTGCGTCGGGCGAAAATCGGTTCCGCCCGGACGAAGCGTAACAATTGCTCCCGGAACGGCGGCGACGAGTCCGCCCGACGGCAACACCGCGAGTGCGTGAAAACCATCGCGGAACAATCGTGCCGTGAGGCCGTTGATGACTGAGAGTCGTCGCCGCAAGGCAGGGCGGAACGAAGCGACGGGATCCCATGTCAGGTTGCGGGAAGGATCCTGGATTCTGGCGCGAAACACATCATATCCGCGTGAAGCATAGAGATGATCGCCGGACCACGCCAGCGCTCGCAGTCGCGGGACGCGAGCGACACTAATCAGACGGCCCTTCGAGTCGACACTCGCCTCGTCCATTTGACTCCGGTGCACCCGTCTCCCGATCTGGTTTTCTGTTTACGGCAAGAACGTCTTCATACAGAAGCAACTGCCGCCGGCTTTTTCAAACTCGGAGGTGTCGACGATCACCGGCGTCAGTCCCTCCTGATGAAGCATCGCCTCCAACTGAGGCGTCACATAGGGCGTGATATAGCGGCCGTTGACGACGATTCCATTGCCCATGAAACGATGGGCTTCCTCGGCGGTGAGCAGGTGAATCCGCTTCCAGAGCTTGTGAAGAGACGCCAGTGCGTCGGCGGAATACGCTCCCGGAAAAATCAGGGCTGCTTCGTTGTTAAGCGGGCAAAGGCAGGTGTCGAGGTGGTAGCAGTAAGGATCGACTAGCTGCAAGGGCACAACTGGAATTCCCATTTCGGACATCGCCGCCGCGAATTTCTCAACACTGCCGAGCGTGCTGCGGAACCCATGGCCGGCGTAGATGCGGGATCCGTCGGGATGCCAGATCAAATCGCCGTGGCCTTCGAGATAGTCGCCAGCATAGTCGAGTTCGATCAGTTTGTAGCCTTGCGCCCGGCACCAGTCCGCGTAAAAAGGCACTTCGCGCTGACGCGATGGATACACCATGCGGCTGGGCACGGCAAATTTTCCGTATCCATTTTTCTCGCCGACGAAAACCTGATTTGCCGCGAAAACCATGTCTTCGAGGCCTTCAACTGGGTCGATGGTTTCGATCTCGCAGCCGTTCTGTCGCAGAACACTACAAAGAGCTTCCCACTGGCCGCGCGCCTTCACTAGGTTCACCGCGGATTCCCTCAGCATGTAAGGGTTTTTCTGATCGACCACATCGAAAAAATCCGGGGGACAGAGCAGGACCTTCGGCATACGATTGATGGTAGCTGGCTCGATAGAACACAGGCAAGGAGACAGCGACGAGGAGTCGGCACCTCTTGCCGATTAGTCGGCAATGCAGGAACAGTGTGGCGATCAGAATCGGCACCGGGTTGGCAAACTCGTAAGTGCATCAGAGCAACCCGGTGGCATCGCACGTGCTAGTGACTCCGATTCCAGTTGCTCGTGGAGATGGTTTCGCAAAGCAGAAGGCAGTTACAAGATGCTCAGCCGGTGCGCCAATTCGAAGTGTGGCAGGCCCTTCCTCAGGCTTAGAGAGGGCAAACTGTTTCTGGTCGAGACCGACCGCGTGACTAAAGCTGGAGAATCCACCGCGCCCCCTTTCGTTCGTGCCCGGCAACCGCGGCGTCAGGTCGAACACTACTGGTTGTGTGATGGCTGCGCATCGCTATGGACTTTGGTCTATGACCGGAAGAGCGGAGTCGGCTTAATTCCAGTGCGCCGGCCTGCACTGAGTGTGCCGGCGGGCGCCGCGCGCAGCGGGGTGGCTTAGCAAGGTCACGTCGGTAAGGTCGCCATGGGAAAACCAAACTCCTAGGCGTAACCCTCTTTCTTCCACGTCTTCCAGTCCTCGCGGACCGACTTCAACATCTCTTCCGTGGCTTGGTGCAGCCACCTCGCCTTCTGTTTTTGCATATGGCGGAGGATAGGCTTGCGGGCACTCTTCGTCCCAAGATGGATATTCGCGGTTTCCCACCCCATTGCTCGGAGCAGGCGCAATTCCTTGCCCGGCGCCCGAAGTGTGGCCAGTTCGATGCGCGAGCAATGCGGACTCAGTCGGCGCACAATCCAACGTCCGCGTAACTGAACAAATGGGTCGAGACAACGCACCGCGCGGCTAAGAATCGCCTGATACAGAATCTCAGCCGGGCCCTCGTGGTCTTTCGCCCAGTAGCATGCGGAGGACACCATGGCCTTGGCCTCGCGGGCGATTCTGCCGCCGTGCCAGTCGGCGATGGCGACATAGCGCGCGTGCCCCAGACTCCCCAGGCCTGCGACGCGACTCGCCACGCGGTAAGGCAAGTCGCGAGCCGGCATCAGGTGTTCGATGGCGTCGATTGCGCTGATCGGCGCCGGCTCTTTCACAGTCGGGAGGGCATCCATTTTCGCCCAGAAATGAACCGGATCGCGCAGTTCACTTTCCGCAATCTGGCGCAGCCATTCGTGGCTCTCGCCGAGGACGAAGGGCAGTCCGCCCTCGCGCAATCCTTCGCCATAGCCTTCCAGAATCGAACCGCAAATATCTTTCTGCTTGAGCGGTAAGTGGCCCGCTTCGGACGCCAGATGAGTGCTCACCGCCAGGCGGACCAGATCGTTGGCATACGCCATGGGATGAGCTTCGTCGAAGTCGTTGACTCCCCAAATCAGACGCCCTTCGACGTCACGCCACGTGCCGAAATTTTCCACGTGAAGGTCGCCCACCGCCAACACCTGCGGCCCACAGGCAAGGTCGGGACATACCTTCGGCCAGACTTGCGCCCAGCGGTAGTAGGTGGCTCGCAAAAAGGGGAACACCGCCGCCTTCATGCTGGCGTGTTTGAGGCGCAGATCTTTTTTGACGAGATCGGTGCGATGGCCCAGCCACTCTTCAAACCGGCGGGTCGCTTTGACGACGTTCATAGCGCCGCAACGATAACGGGACGGGACACGGAAGTCAACGGGAGGCCTATTTGGCATCACAGCAGAGAGTTGTTGCAGAACGGCGACTGGCTGTGGTTTGCGCTGGCGCGGTAAGCGATCGAAGGGATGATGACGATCACGCGCAACGGTGACGGCGATCACAGAAATACGCATGCGACAGGACTTAAATGGGCACAATTGAACTAGGCCTTCCTAGTTATAAGGATCGCCCGGCCCTACCCACAGAACCCCACAAGCCGTTACCCCAGACGGCAGGGGCCGGGCGCTTGAAGGCTTCGCTAGTTGAAGGCCCTCCCCACGCACCTCCCTTTTGCGACAACTCTCCGCCATCAAGCTAGAATCCATCTCACGATAAACCGAAACAGTAAACTGCAAGCGTCCCTCAGGGGCTAAAGCCAGCGTCCCTACTGGAATTGGACGGCGCGGCTGAAAAGCCGCGCCCTTTCAAAGCAAGACAAAATCAGAGTTTCTCCGCAGCGCGAGACAGGGAACGCGTCGCGCGCGCAGTCCCTATGAAGCGGTGCCCTTTCCGAAAAGCCGCTCTTCCCGAAACTATTCTTGAGACATCCGATAGCTTCCACGGCAGAACTGTGTGCGAACCGACACACCGTGGCCGCACTGCCACTGAGACACCCTCCTGCATGGACAGTAACTGTTTTAATTTCAATTCGATACAGTTTGGCCTCTGTTCTGCCCCTCATATTGCCGGACGGCAAGTTCATCTTCATCAAGGGGGCAGACATGAAACGGGTGGCTTACAGGGAGACGACGAAGTGGGCGCAACGCCTCATCCTAGCCTTTTTCACTTTGGCGCTGGGAATCCCCGCGTTCGCGCAGACTGCTAAGCCCGCTGGCGCCGATCGCGTCAGCCGGGTCGTGTTGGTCAGCATTCCGGACCGCAGACTCGCGGTGATCGAAGACGGAGATGTGATCGCGACATTCCCGGTCGCAGTGGGCGCCGCGGCAAGTCCCAGTCCCACGGGCGAATTTCAAATTGTGAGCCGCGTTTCCAACCCAACCTACTACCGCCCAGGGACCGTGATTCCTAGCGGCAAAGACAATCCCATAGGAACGCGCTGGGTGGGATTGAGCCAAAAGGGATACGGGATTCACGGCACGAACGCGCCGCGGTCCGTGGGACACGCGGCCTCGCACGGCTGCATCCGGCTGCAGAATCGCGACATGGAACGCCTGTTCACCATGCTGCGAGTCGGCGATTTGGTTCAGATTCATGGCGAGCGCGACGAGCAGGTGGCGCAGGTCTTCGGAGGCGGCGCCGACGACACGACCGTGGCTGCGGTGCAGGTTCCCGGGCAGGACGGCGGGCAATAGACAGTTGGCTCAAAACTTTGGACAAAACTGAAGTCTCGGAGGACATCATGCAAATGGCAATCACATTCATGGCGGTCGTGGCAGGAATGATCTTTTCGCTGGCGGTGGCGTTGCTGGCGGAAGAGCTGATCTTCGGGCAGGTGTTCCGCCTGTTCTTTGCTTCAGGCAAGCTGGCCCGGCAGACAGCTACAGCGAAGTCAGACGACAAGACTGCGGTGCAGAAAGCTTGATACGCGGGCGTCAGACAGTTCTCGGCAGCGGTTCAGTGGTGTCCAAACAGTACAGAGGAGAGCGCCGTTCAGACGCCCAGAGCGGTTTATAATTTGGCCATCCCAAACGCCATCTCGAGTTCAGTGAGTCGCGCCAAACGCCCTACGCCCAGCCTCCGCGTTGTGGCGCAAATTTCTTGCGCGCTGCTCGGGTTGGCGATCTCTGCATGCGCGGTGGACTGGAGCGGCCCCGAGCAGCAGTTGGCGCGAAAGATTGTTGCGGTCACTGGATCCGGCATGGTCGCGCTGACCGTAGAGAACCGCTCGTCCCTCGGCAAGCGTGAGAGCGAGGTGATTCAAAACGGGCTGCGGAGCACGCTCGAGGGGCTCGGCATCCGCTTCGTGAAAGCGGAGCAGGCGGCAGCAACGGTCGCAATTTTTTTGTCGGAGAGTCTGGCGACATACGTTTGGGTGGCGGAGATTCGTCAGGGCGGAAGCGAGGCTGCGGTGGTTATGGTATCCGCGCCGCGCCCCGAGGGCTCGATGACGCCGCATGAGTCCGTACCCCTCAGTCTGCGCAAGATCCCGCTCTGGACTCAGGATGATCCGATTCTCGATGTGGCCGTGTTGGAGGAAAACGCGACACCCACGCGTATCGCAGTGCTCGATCCCGAAAAGATTTCGCTCTACCGGTGGCAGTCTGGAAAATGGCAGGAGGAGCAGACGCTGGGCATCGTTCATGCACGGCCGTGGCCACGGGATTTGCGCGGGAGACTGATCCCGGCGAAGGATCACTTGCTGGACGTCTATCTCCCCGGCGTGATGTGCCGCAGTCCTGCGAGTGCGCCACTTACATTGACCTGTCGCGAGACCGACGATCCGTGGCCGCTCGTGCCGTCAGACGTGAGCGGCGGAACGTTCTCAGCATTTCCAAGTGCCGGATCGCCTTCGGTAGCGATTCCACCGGTGGGAGCTTTCTACGCTCCGACGCGCAACATCTTCACTGGCGCTCTAACTCAGGGCGTGGGCAGGTTCAGGACCGTCTCCAAGTTCTATTCGGCTGCGTTGCTGCCGCGGGAGAAATATCTGCTGTGGCTCTTCGCCTCGACGGATGGTCGCGTACACATGGTCGACGGCATGGGCGATCAGGCGACCAAGCTCGACTGGGGCAGCGATCTCACCAGCGTGAAGACTACATGCGGCGCAGGCTGGCAGGTGTTGGCCACAAGTTCCGAAGAAGGAAATGAGGATTCGGTACGCGCGTATGAATTGCCCGATCGTGATCCGGTTGCGGTAAGCGCTGCTGTCGATTTTACTGGCGGCGTTACTGCGCTGTGGACTGAGGGGAAGGGCGACTTGGCAATCGCCGTGGTGAGAAATCGAGAGACAGGAAGTTATGAGGCTTTTCGACTGGCGGTGGCTTGTAGTCAGTAGCTTGATGGGTGCGGCGCTGGCGGCGAATGCAGAGACGCGTCCGCAGTATGGAGGCGTGCTCCGCGTTGCCATGCGCGGCGCGCCCACATCGCTTGACCCGGGCGATGGCACACAGCCCGATTCGTTTGCGCGACGCAGTCTGGCCATGCTGATGTTCGACACGCTGGTGACCATTGACCCGAACGGACGGATTGAGCCTGCGCTGGCCGCGTCATGGCAAGGGGCGCCGGGAGATCAGCACTGGCAGCTTCAAATTCGTCGAGGAGTGAAGTTTCATGACGGGATGCCGCTTACCGCGGACATTGCAGCCGCTTCCCTGCGCGCCGCGAATCCATCGTGGAAGGTGAGTGCGTATGCTGATTCGGTCGTGATTGAACGAGACAGCTCCGATCCAGAACTGTTGGCGGAATTGGCGCTGCCGCGGAACGCGATTGTGAAGAGGAATCCCGACAACACTCCGAGCGGCACGGGGCCATTTCATATTGTCGATTGGCAGCCGGGGAAAAAGTTGGCGTTGGCAGCGGAGGAGAACTGCTGGCGCGGGCGTCCGTTCCTCGATGCGATCGAGATCGAGATGGGCACGAGCTTTCGCGATCAGATGACTGCACTGGAACTCGGCAAAGCGGATCTGGTGGAGGTGGCGCCGGAGCAGACGCTCCAGTTTTCGCAAGATCAGTTTTCACGGGATCGGGTCTCGCGGCAGGGACGCCGCCTGGCGAGTTCAACCCCCATTGAGCTCCTCGCGCTACTTTTTACTCGCGACGTGGCGTCTCCAGAAGAGAAGCTGCTTCGCGAGGCGTTGGCGTCGAGCGTGGAGCGCGGGTCGATCCGTAGTGTGTTGCTGCAGGGCGCGGGACAACCGACGGCCGGCATTCTTCCCAACTGGATGAGCGGATACGGTTTCGTGTTCCCCACCGATGCAGACTTACCGCGGGCGCGTCACGCGCGCGAACAGGTCCGCAACATCCCAACTTGGACTGTCGGATACGATGGCAGTGATTCGATGGCCCGCCTGTTGACGGAACGTATCGCCCTCAACGCCAAAGATGCGGGACTGTTGTTGCAGCCTACACCGGCGGCTACCGCCGACTTGCGGCTGGTGCGAATTCCGCTGGCGTCGCCCGATCCCTGGATCGCGCTTGCGAACGTCGCCACACTGACGGGAACACCTGCGGGGAAAGAAGGTGGTTCCGTGGAAGATCTTTATGCGCGGGAAGTTACGATGCTCGCGACGCAACGCATGATCGCGCTATTCCATCTGCCGGTGTCATACGCGGCCTCAGCGACCTTGAAAGACTGGACGCTACGGCCCGACGGCAGCTGGACTCTAGCCGACGCGTGGCTGGCGAACGGCAAACCATGATAATCAGAATCATGACCCACAAACCATGACCTTTCGCCGCAAACTTCTGGCCGTTTTCGCGCTGACGGTTTTCCTGTCGGTGGCCGCGGTGGCGTTGCTCGTGCTGGCGGTAACGCGCAATGCGTTCGAGAAGACCGAGGAGCAGCGCACGGCGGCGCTGGTCACGCAGTTTCAGCGCGAGTTCAGCCGCCGTGGTGAGGATGTGGCGCGGCGGGTGGAAGGCATCGCCTCTTCCAATCCAGTAAGCCGGATGGCGACCGCGCTGAACGGCACATCCGCGGACTCCGCCGGATATTTCGAACTGGCCCGGCAAATGGCTGAGGGATATCAACTCGACTTTCTGGAATTTCTGGATGAGCATGGAGCCATCATTTCTTCGGCGCAGTGGCCGGCGAAGTTTGGCTATCCCGACACCGGGTTTGAAAGTCTCTCTGCGTCAAGCGGGGAGAGCGCGTTTCTGAAACGCGAAGAATTGCAGGACTCTACTGCTCTCGGGCTCTTCGCGGTGCGAGCGACTCGCATCAGCGAGCGTCCTGTTTATCTGATTGGCGGCCGACGACTGGACAAGAATTTTCTTTCGGGGCTTGATCTGCCCGCTGACATGCGCGTTCTGCTTTATCAGAATCGCAGCGATCATTTTTCGGCTGATTCGCTCCTTGACCCGTCTGGCGCGGCGAATGCTGCGGGCGCCTCCCGACCCGGCGACAAGTTTGCGCCCCTGATCGAGGCGGTGCGGCAGTACAACCAGGAAATGACCGGGATCGTTTCCTGGTCGTCCGATCAGGCAGACGATGAGGTATTTCACGCGCTTCCGCTGCGCGGCGCGGGCAAGGATCGTCCCCTGCTCGGAATTCTTCTGGTCGGAAACTCGCGGCGGTCCTACGTCGATTTGAAACGCCGCATCCGCGCATCGGCACTCCTGGCAGGCGGCGGCGGGATTATTCTGGCGATCCTTCTCAGCAGTTGGGCGGCGGCGAGAATGACGCGTCCAGTAGTGCAGCTATCGCGGGCAGCGCAGGAAGTTGCCGCGGGCAACTGGGACACGCGAGTGGAGATTCCCGGGGGCGATGAAGTAGCGCAACTCGCCGAGTCCTTCAATCGCATGACGGCCGAATTACTGACGCAAAAAGAACGGCTCGTGCAAACCGAACGAGTCGCTGCCTGGCGTGAGCTGGCGCGCCGGTTGGCGCATGAGTTGAAGAATCCGCTATTCCCTCTTCAACTCACGGTTGAGAACCTGATGCGCGCCCGAACACAGAGTCCCGCACAATTCGACGAAGTGTTCCACGAGAGTTCAAGCACTCTGTTAGCCGAGATCTCAAACCTCAAAACGATTATTGGCCGCTTCAGCGAGTTCTCGAAAATGCCGCATCCGCAGTTGCAACCGGTGCAGGTGAATGAAATCCTGCGGGGAGTAGCGAAGCTGTACCAGGCGCAACTGCAGGCGCCGGGGCGCGCACCGATTGTCTGCAGGCTGGAGTTGGATGCAAGTCTCGGAGCGATCGGCGCCGATCCGGACTTGCTGCACAGGGCGCTGTCAAACCTCGTGCTCAATGCGATGGACGCCATGCTGAATGGCTGCGAGCGCATCTTCACTCCGTATTACACCAGCAAGCAGCATGGAACGGGTCTGGGCCTGGCCATTGTGCAGTCGGTGGTCAGCGATCACGGCGGAAGAATCAGCGTGCAGAGCGAGCCCGGGCAGGGGACGACGTTCGTGATCGAGATACCGGAAAATCTTGGAGCACTACAACAAGTGCCTGCGAAGCAGACGGCAGGCGTCAACATCGGACACACTTCCGGCTAAAGTGAGGAGGACGGTTGCCACTGAAAGCACATCTCTTGATCGTCGACGACGAAGCCAACACGCTGGCATCGCTGTCGCGGGCCTTCCGGCTGGCGGGGCACGAGGCCACGGTGTGCGATAACGCGGCGAAGGCCCTCGAACTGGCTAAGGCGCAGAACTTCGATCTCATTCTTTCTGACGTAGTCATGCCCGGCAAAGACGGCCTGACCCTGCTCGAGGAACTGAAGCGGCAGGGAGTAACCGCTCCAGTGGTCATGATGTCGGGGCAGGCACACATTGAAATGGCGGTGAAGGCAACACGGCTGGGTGCGCTCGATTTCCTGGAGAAGCCAATTTCCAGCGACAAACTGATGCTCACGGTGGAGAACGCTCTAAAGCTTCAACGCCTGGAGAGCGAGAACCGGCAACTCCGCCAGCGGCTTGGCAAGCACGAGATCGTGTGGAAGGGTGAGTCCATGCGGCGAGTGATGGCGCAGCTGGAACGTGTGGCCGCAAGCGAGTCCCGGGTATGTATCTTCGGCGAGACCGGCACCGGCAAGGAGCTGGTGGCGCGAACACTTCATGAACGCAGCCCGCGATCGGCTGGGCCGTTCGTCACGCTGAATTGCGCGGCCGTCCCGGCGGAGTTGATCGAGTCTGAACTTTTCGGACACGAGAAGGGCTCGTTCACAGGGGCATCCGGACGCCACATCGGCAAGTTTGAGCAGGCCGACCAGGGAACGATATTTCTCGACGAAATCGGCGACATGCCCTTGAACATGCAGGCGAAGTTACTGCGGGTGCTGGAAGAGGGCGAAGTCGAGCGCATCGGCGGCGACAAACCGGTTGCCGTAAGCGTTCGTGTGGTGGTCGCGACCCACCGCGATTTGGAGGCGCGCGTACGCGAGGAGAAATTCCGGCAGGATCTGTTTCATCGCATCCACGTTTTCCCGTTGCTGCTGCCTCCGTTGCGCGAAAGGCGCGACGACATTCCCGCTCTCGTGGAACATTTCGCGTCACAGGTATGCGCCCAGAACGGGTGGAAACCCGTACCTTTCACTGCGGACGCGATCGAAGCACTGCAGTCGCATCCGTGGCCGGGTAATGTTCGCGAATTGCGCAACATGGTCGAACGACTCATGCTGCTTGCCACCGATGGTCAAGTCGATCTGGCAGCCGTTCAGATGGCCCTGCCGAAGACTTCTGCCGGACTGGGCGCGACGCACGGCTCCATTGGGTCCGT